>Ga0222714_10000557_pt1 | contig 42845 bp, 43 predicted proteins | sample C33_3DmetaG_FD_165048 | JGI IMG/M metagenome (GOLD analysis project Ga0222714, IMG submission 165048) | Estuarine water microbial communities from San Francisco Bay, California, United States - C33_3D | ecosystem: Environmental > Aquatic > Marine > Unclassified | place: USA: California...
CGCGTCCGTGGGCGGTGGCTCGAAGTCCTTCGTACCGATGGAATTGAGTCAGCGGTTCGGCCAGGCCCATGTCGGAGAGTTGCTTGACGGCGCGAGGGGTGAGGCCGTCACCACAGGTCTTCTCACGAGGAAACGTCTTCTTGTCGACCATGACGACGTCGAGTCCGTGTCGGGCCAGCCAGTACCCGGCCGCCGAACCGGCTGGACCGGCTCCGATCACCAAGACGTCGTGATGAGAGCCGTCGTGAACAGGGGATCCGGACATGTCCGTCAGTGTGTCGCCACGCGACCGAATCTGCCCAAGCGGGACGACATTCAGATGGTGACGGTGGACTCAGGCCGACTCGGCCCGAGTCGGGCATCACATGCCGTATTCGGTACTGGCCGTGGTGCCGAGCCGGGGCTCGGTACCCACCCCGACCTCAGGGCTGTCGAAGGTCAACGCGCCGTCCTCGAGACCGGCAAAGATCTCGCTCTCGGCGCTGCACCACTTCTCGTACTCTTCGGCCCATTCTCCGCCCTCGTCGGCTCCCGAGAGGTCGTAGCGGATGTGGCAGACCACACCGAGGATCTCGTACTGGGTCAGCGCACCGCCATAGGTTTCACCCTGGGCCGGCATGGGGCTCCCGTTGTACGAGCGTGGATAGTGGGCCCCACCCTCTCGATTGGGGTCGCCATAGGTCTCGATTCCGGCCGCTTCCCAGGCTTCCGTCCCTGCGTAGACCCACAAAAGCATGTCTTCGATGTGCGGGAAGGTCTTCATCGCCTCGCCACCGCTCAGGACCCGTCCGGCTCCGCCACCTCCGTCACCGCCATGACACGAGGCGCAGGCTCCATATTCTTCGATTCCGATGGCGATCGGGCCGCTGGCCTCGGCTTTTTGGGGCTGGAGACCACGGACGTACATGAACAAGAAGAGAGGGAGAAGGGCCAGGGTCGCCATGGCCCAGGAGGGGATCCGGCCCCGGGACTTGGCGGCGGCCACGTAGGCCGGGTCGGGCTTGGGCGGGGGAGCCGCCGGAGCCGGGGCCTCCGCACGAGGGGCCGGGGTGGCCGGGGTCGTGGTGGCCGGAACCGAAGCTCCGGAGTCAGCCGAACCGCTGGCGGCGTCGCCTGACGAGCCGCCAGCTCGACGGTCGCGAGAGCGCTTCAGAAGGTGTTCGGGAATCTCGGTCACTGACCAGTCCTTTCGGGTGACCCGACGGGGGCACGAACCTCCACAGAATAGAGCCCCGTCCGCGCGAATCGTGAATTCCCGGACCGACGTCACGAGCGGGAACTCACCAGTGCGTCGACGTCCGTACGACCTGTCGGAACACGAGTTCACAACCTCCCCGTTTCGACGGGCGAGCCTGATAGACCAAGGCGTTAGAACCTTCCCGTTCGGACGCCGTGGGTCGGTTCTCGACACCCCCAAGGCGCGTGACGGACGTCGTCGTCGTGAGCAGAAGTGGGTTGGGTGCTCGAGAACCTCCGACGACTAAGGTCGTGAAGGAATTCTCATGGTGGCTCGCCACCGGACAACGACCAGTTCACACGGCCCGTAGCGGGCACAGAAGGGATGACCGGCACGATGCTGGCGATCGACATTCTGAAATGGCCGGGGATGAACCAGGCATTCCTCTTTTCCTTCGCGATCACCATGGTCCTGACGGGTCTGGTGTTCGTGTACGGCAAGCGTCGACCGATCGGCACACCGGTGTCGTGGGGTGAGGCGATGATCGGTTCGGTCTACGCGTTCTTCGTGATGTTCCTGGCGTACGGCGTCGTGCCGCATCAGTGGTTGGTACACGTCCAGAACGAGCTCGGCTGGCAGTCCGACAAGATGCTCTACGGACCCGGCGACATCTTCAAGTCCCAGGCCAAGGGTGGCAGTTTCCCCTTCGACATCAACTATCTGCAGGTCGGCGACATCATCGTGACCGGCATTTACGGCTTGTTCCTCGGTCTGCAGATCTACACCTGGGTCTGGTGGCAAAAGCGCGGCAAGTCGGTGTCCACCGAACTCGAGCAGTCCACGTACGGCCGTCCGTTGGTGAAGAAGGTCTGACATGGCTCGCACCGACGCGAACCCCCCGATGATGCCCTTCACCGACCAGTACCAACTGGTCGAGGTCGACGCGGACTATCTGACCAAGGCTGTCAAGCCGAAGCAGTTCATCCACATCGACCAGACCGAGTGCATCATGTGTGAGGGCTGCGTCGACATCTGCCCGTGGAAGTGCATCCACATGGTGCAGCCCGAGGCGATCGTCGAAGCCACCGGCACCGAGAAGCCCGGACTCGACCCCAGCGACAACGTGATCTTCATCATCGACGACGACGTCTGCACGCGCTGTGCACTCTGCGTCGATCGATGCCCCACAGGTGTGATCATCCTCGGCAAGGCCGGTGCGGCCCTCGCCACCGGAGACACGCACATGCGGACCAACAACCACGGCTACGCGTACGGAATGCGTTTGTAGGAGACGACGAAACTATGGCCAAGGTCATCGACAATCCCCGCCCGACTGCGAAAGAGCGTCTGAACAAGACGATCGACTCCGTGCAGGGCAGTCAAGCCTGGAATTCGATCTTCCGACCCGGATCGATCTTCCGCAAGGGTTACACCGACAGTCCACGTAACCGTTCGTACGTGGTCATGAACTCGGTGCTCTACCACTTGCACCCGGTGAAGGTGAAGCGACACGCGGTCAAGGTCAGCTACACGTTGTGCCTCGGCGGACTCAGCTTCTTCCTGTTCATTCTCTTGACCGTGACCGGCATCTTCTTGATGTTCTTCTACCGTCCAGAAGCCACGGCGGCCTGGAACGACATCAAGAGCCTCCAGACGTCGGTGGCCTTCGGTCTACTCGTGAGAAACATGCACCGGTGGGGTGCCCACCTCATGGTGCTCTCGGTGTTCCTCCACATGGCGCGCGTGTTCTACCACGGTGCCTACAAGCCGCCCCGCGAGTTCAACTGGGTCATCGGCGTCGTACTTCTGACCCTCACACTTCTCCTGTCGTTCACCGGCTATCTGTTGCCGTGGGACCAGTTGGCCATGTGGGCCGTCGCCGTGGGTACCAACATGATGGGGTACACGCCGGTGTTCGGTTCTCAGGTGCGATTCGTCTTGCTCGGCGGTGTCGAGATCGGATCGGAGACCTTGTTGCGTTGGTACGTGCTGCACGTGCTGATGCTTCCCTTCGTGATCGTCATCTTCATGGCGATCCACTTCTGGCGAGTTCGTAAGGACGGAGGCATCTCGGGTCCGCTGTGATCCGAGAGCCGAAAGGACGCACGAGAGAACCATGACCGAGATTCCCGAACACCTTCTGAAGCGGGCGCAAGCGGCCCGTGAAAAGGCCGCTGCCGATTCGGGCGGCGGTGCCGACGCGGCTGGCGGAGAGGCTGCCGATCCGCGTATTCCCGCTCACTTGCTCGAGCGCAGTCGCGCCGCCAAGGCCAAGTCGGAAGGCGACGGCGGTGCCGTGGCCGTGGCCGACAAGGTCGCCTCGGTGGTGGCCGCTGCTCCGGCCGCTGGTGGAGTTCCCGTTGGCGCCGGACCCGGCGGACACACTCAGCGACTCCTCACGGTGGTGAAGTCGGGATCGATTCAGGACGTGAAGGCCACCCCGGTCGACAAGGTGCACACGTGGCCCCATCTGCTCGCCGTCGAATTCGTCGCCGCGCTGGCATGCACTGCGTTCCTCTTCTTCTTCTCGGTCTTCGTGAATGCGCCGTTGTTGCAGTTGGCCAACCCCAACCAGACGCCCAACCCGTCGAAGGCCCCGTGGTACTTCCTCGGCTTGCAGGAATTGCTCACGATGTTCCACCCGATGGTGGCCGGAGTGACCATCCCCGGTATCGCTCTCTTCGCATTGATCCTTGCGCCCTATATCGACAAGAACCCGTCGAACAAGCCCGAGGATCGCAAATTTGCCACGTCGCTGATGACCGTCCACCTCATGTTCTGGGCGGTACTCGTCATGATCGGTTCATTCTTCCGCGGCCCCGGATTCAACTTCGTGTTCCCGTGGCGCGACGGTCTCTTCTTCGAGTTGTGAGGTAGTACCCATGAGCTCTGCAGCAACCATCGCCATCGTCATCGCTGTCATCGTCGTGTTGGCTGCGGTCGTTCTCGTCACGTCGGCCCGTCGCGCCGACGTTCGTGGCGCGGGCGCGCTGTCGCGCGAGACGGTCAAGCGTGACAAGAGCGCCGACAAGGTCAGCGTTCCGGCCGGGGCATCGTTCGAATCGGCAGAAGTGTCGGCTCGGTCCACGGCTCTCGAGAAGGCATCAGAAGTCGCTCCGGTCGCTTGGGTCGCCCCCGACGAAGAGGCGATCGGTGTGTCGCGTCGGCAGTTCTTCAACCGGGCCGCTGTCACGATGATGAGCGCCAGTATCGGAGCCTTCGGTGTCGCCGTGGTCGCTTTCTTGTGGCCGCGAGCCGGCGGCGGATTCGGCTCCAAAGTGAACGTCGGTCGACTCGATGACCTTCTCGTACAGATCCGCAACGAGAAAGGTTTCGTGTACAAGCCTGAGGCGCGTACGTGGCTCACGGCGTTCCCGACGAATGCCTTACCGAAGGCGAGAGCGGCCTATGCGGGCCAGCCGTCGATTCTCTCGGGGATGGAAGCGGGAATCGTGGCCTTGTATCAGAAGTGCCCGCATCTCGGCTGCCGTGTTCCCGAGTGCAAGAGTTCGCAATGGTTCGAATGCCCGTGTCACGGATCTCAGTACAACCGTGTTGGCGAAAAGAAGGCCGGTCCGGCTCCGCGCGGCATGGATCGATTCGGCGTGTCGGTGAGTAACGGCAGCGTGATCGTCGACACTGGCGCAGTGTTCAACGGTCCGGCTATCGGTGTGAACACCACCGGCCAGGAAGCTGAAGGTCCGCACTGCATCACCGGTGGAGGAGACCACTGATCATGATCGCCCTCGCCTCCACAACGATTGCGATTCTCATCGCCATTGCAGTCAGCTTGGCCTGGCTCGTCTACGCCGTCTTCAACTGGGCCTCGGGCCGCTCCGAGATCGGCTCCGAGATCGAGTTGGCTGCCAACCGCAAGCCCTACTACGACGACGAAGTCTTGGAAGGCAAGCGTCTCGAGCGCGTGCAGTTCCTCGGCGTCATTCTGCTCGCCACCATCACGATCGGGCTACCGGTGTATTGGCTCTACGAGCCGCAGCGTCAGGCCAATGCCGAAGAGGGTTTCACCAACCGGTTCGCCAGTTGGGGTGGTCAGCTGTTCGACGTGACGGCCAACGGCGGCTTCAACTGCGCCGGTTGCCATGGCGGCATGAACGCCACCGGCGGCGCGGCCGAGTACACCGTGACCGACTCCAAGACCGGTGAAGTGAAGGCGGTGTCGTGGAAGGCCCCGGCGCTCAACACGGTCTTCTACCGCTACAGCGACGACGAGGTCCGCTTCATCCTCGAATACGGGCGCCCGTTCTCGCCGATGTCACCATGGGGTGTCCGTGGTGGTGGGCCGATGAACGATCAGCAGATCAACAACCTCATCGCCTACCTGAAGAGCATTCAGGTACCTCGTGAGGACTGCATCGTTGCCGACGCCGATCCGCAAGGTTGCGAAGGTGGTCACCTGCCGGCCGAGACGCAGAACGACATCCAAGCCGCCGCCGAGCGCAGTGTCGCCGACGGCACGCATGGCAGCCTTGGCGAGGCGCTCTTCAACTTGGAACTCGGTTCGGGCGCGTACAGCTGCGCTCGTTGTCATACGCCAGGTTGGAGTTGGGGCGACCCGGGTGAACCCGGTTCTGGCGCACTCGGCTGGAACCTGACCGGCGGAGCGACCAACTCGCACTTCGCCACCGAGCAGGAAATGATCGACTTCATCAAGGCCGGTTCGGTGTACGGCGCGAAGTATGGCGTTCAGGGCCAAGGCAGCGGACGCATGCCCGGATACGGAAGCACTCTCACCGACGATCAGATCCGCGCGATCGTGAACTATGTACGGAGTGAATTGTGAACGCGATTCTGAGCATTGGCTGGGAGCCTGAACTCCGAGGTCTTCTTACCGTCATCATCGGAACCGTGGCGTTGTGCGGCAGCGTGTACATGCTTCTTGCGACGAACATGGGTATCCGTCTCGGATTCCTGGTTGCGTTCGCCGGCCTCTTCGGCTGGATGGCCACCATGGGTGCCATCTGGTGGGCCTACGGCATCGGTCTCAATGGCCGGGCTCCTACATGGGAACCCTCGGCGCCGTTCTCGGTGGTTCGTGAAGGGCCGCGCCTGCTCGACGCCGAGGTGCTCGATGCGCCGGTGATCGTGGATGGCGGAGCCTCGTACTCCGAACTGGCCGCTGCGACGCAACAGGCGTTGGTGTCCGAGGGCTGGAACAAGTTGCGCGAGGACGATCAAGGACGTGGTCAGGCCGTGGCGGCCGCCGACGAAATCGTGCAGATCGAAGCCGAGTTGTACGCCGCTGGTGAGTATCAGGCCGTCGACGTGTACACCCGCGGTGGAGAGCGTTGGCCGAAGATCGGCGACAAGATCGATTTCCTCGCCTTCTTCCACAAACCTCATTACGCCGTGGTCGAGATCGCGCCGGTGATCCCGCAACGCGTCGAACCCGGTCGTGCTCCGGCTCGCCCTGTCATCGATGAATCGCAACCTCATCAGTACGTGGTGATGTTGCGCGACCTCGGCACCAAGCGTCAGCCGGCGGCCTTCATCACGATCGGATCCACGATCATCTTCCTCGTCTGCTGTTGGATGCTCCATCGCCGTGATCGCATCCTCACCCGTCACGTGTCGGGTGACCTCGTTCCGGCTCGGAGCTGACCGATGGGGCAGTACCTTCCGGTCGTTGCACTCACGGTGCTGGGGGTCCTGTTCGGCGCTCTCAGTTTCGTCGCCTCACGACTTCTCGCCCCGCGCCGCCCGTCGGTGGCCAAGGAAGCTCCTTACGAATGCGGCATCGTGCCGAGTCGTGAGCCACCCGAGCGTTTCCCGGTCAGCTTCTACACAGTGGCGATGCTCTTCGTCATGTTCGACATCGAGATCGTCTTTTTGTATCCCTACGCCGTCAGCCACGGCGAACTCGGCGTCTTCGGCTTCTGGGCGATGTTCGTCTTCTGCGCAGTGTTCTTTTTGGCGTTCGTGTACGAAGTGGCGAGCGGGACCCTCGACTGGGGACCCATCACGAAATCGCGGCGCCTCACCGATGGTGTGAGTGCCGAACGCACGTCGACATCGACCATTCGTCGAGTCGGCCTCGAGGGTCGCGTCGACGCCGATCAGGCAGCTTGATCGCTGGAGGTTCATGATGAGTGTGATTCGCAACGTTCTCGACGACGGTCTCGGTGGCATCCAGCACAACTTCCTCACCGGCAAGATCGAAGACCTCGTCAAATGGTCGCGTAGCCGTTCGAGCTGGGGCGCGACTTTCGGACTTGCGTGCTGCGCCATCGAAATGATGGGTACCGGAGGAGCGCATTACGACATCGCTCGATTCGGAATGGAAGTGTTTCGCGCCTCGCCTCGTCAGGCCGACATCCTCATCGTGGCCGGACGAGTGAGCCAGAAGATGGCTCCGGTTCTACGCCAGGTGTACGACCAGATGATGGAACCCAAATGGGTGATCTCGATGGGAGTGTGCGCCTCGAGCGGCGGCATGTTCAACAACTACGCCATCGTCCAAGGTGTCGATCAGGTCGTGCCGGTCGACGTGTACGCACCGGGATGCCCTCCCACCCCCGAGACTCTGATTCACGCCATCGAGACCTTGCACCAGAAGATCGAAGACGGGGAACTCATGCGGCGTCGTCGCGAGACCGGTGCTGGTGCCGAGATCCACGTCACCGAGATCGCGGCCGAGAACTCGCCGGTCACGTTGGGAGCCACGCGCGGAGGTGTCACGGTATGACCGACATGTCCGCAACACCCGACGACGAGTCGTTGTTCGGGGCGCCTGTCTCGTATTCGCGTGGCCAGAAGGTCGTGCATCCCTCTCGTGAGCAGTACGTCGCCGTCCTGAAGCAGGCGATCGATGCTGGCTACACGATGTGCAGCGACCTCACTGCGGTCGACTACCTCACCCATCCGGGACGAGAACTCCCGTCGGGAATTGCCGCCGAGCGATTCGAAGTGGTGCTCAATTTGGTGTCGATCACCGAGCGCACTCGTCTGCGAGTGCGGGTCCAGGTACCCGAAGCCGATGCGACGATCGCCTCGTGTTTCGACTTGTGGCCCGGGACCGAAGCGATGGAGCGCGAAGTGTTCGACATGTTCGGTGTTCGATTCGACGGACATCCCGATCTCACGAGAATCCTCATGCCCGAGGACTGGGAAGGCCACCCGTTGCGCAAGGACTATGCGATCGGCCGGATCCCGGTGCAATTCAAGGGAGCCAACTCGTGACCGCCGTCGAGAACGTTCGTCAGACGAGTGAAGGCGCACAGGAAATGCGCCCCCGGAGCGAACTCGGCGCCAAAGAATTGATGCGTGAAGTCGGGTCCGTCTTGCGTATGAGCGAAGCCGAAGCGGCACAGCTCGGTCAGATGCCGACCGACGACGAAGACCAGACGATGATCATCAACATGGGGCCGCAGCATCCGAGCACCCACGGTGTGCTGCGTCTCATGCTCGAATTGCAAGGCGAGACCGTTCTGCGCTGCAAGCCAGTGATCGGCTACCTGCACACCGGTATGGAGAAGACCGGGGAAGATCTCACGTTCCTGCAAGGAGGCACCAACGTCACCCGCATGGACTACCTGAGTCCCTTCAACAACGAACTCGTCTTCTCCATGGCCACCGAGAAGTTGCTCGGAATCGACGGCGACGTCCCCGAGCGGGCGGTCTGGATGCGCATGTTGCTCTCGGAGATGAACCGCATGAGCAGTCACCTGCTCTTCCTTGCCACCAACGGCATGGACCTCGGTGCCGTATCGATGATGCTGTACGGGTGGCGTGAACGCGAGGAAGTTCTTCGTTTCTTCCAGAAGGTGACCGGACTGCGGATGAATCACAACTTCATTCGCCCAGGAGGTCTGGCTGCCGACCTGCCGCCAGGTTGGCGAGATGACGTCCTGTCGATTCTCGAGATGCTGCCCCCTCGTCTCGAGGAGTACGACATATTGATGACCGACCAGCCCATTTGGCGCGAGCGTCTCCAAGGGGTGGGTGTCATCACCGCCGAGGAAGCGCTGGCTCTCGGCACGAGTGGTCCGATTCTGCGGTCGACCGGGGTGCCGTTCGATCTTCGTCGCGACATGCCCTATTTGCATTACGACGAACTCGAGTTCGATGTGATCGTCGGATCGTACGGTGACGCCTTCGATCGTTACGCCATTCGACTGAACGAGATCCGAGAGTCGATCAAGATCGTCTACCAGATCCTCGATCGCATGCCCTCAGGTGACTATCGCATCCAGAACAAGAAGGTCACGCCGCCGCCGCGAGCGCGTATCGACGAGTCGATGGAGGCTTTGATCCATCACTTCAAGATCTTCACCGAAGGATTCAAGGTGCCCGAGGGCGAGGTGTACGTCGGAATCGAGAGCCCCCGCGGTGAGATCGGCTGCTACATCGTGAGCGATGGAGGGCCGAAGCCGTATCGAATTCACATGCGGGCACCGAGTTTCGTGAACATTCAGGCTCTGCCCCACATGATGCGCGGCGGCCTCGTGGCCGATGCGGTCGCCGTCATCTCGTCGGTCGACCCCGTTCTAGGAGACGTCGATCGCTGATGGCACGCCTCACTGAAGACAACGTCCGTCTGGCGCGCGAGATCGTCGCCCGCTACCCGCGTCCGCGCTCGGCCACCATTCCGTTGTTGCACCTCGCGCAGCAACAAGACGGCTACGTCACCAACGATGCCATGGCGCACATCGGAGAATTGGTCGGTGCAACGTCGGCCGAGGTGTTCGGAACGGCGTCGTTCTACGAGATGTTCAAGTTCGAGCCTGTGGGCAAGTACCTCGTGAACATCTGCGGGACCATGTCGTGTGCACTCATGGGAGCCGAAGAACTCATTCACCATGCCGAGCATCGACTCGGGGTGAAGCTCGGGGGCACCACTCCCGACGGCAACTTCACACTCGAGCGGGCCGAGTGTCAGGCCGCATGTACCGAGGCACCCTGTCTGCAGGTGAACTATCGGTATCGCTACCGCGTGACAACCGAAGAATTCGATGCGCTGATCGACGATCTGGCCGCCGGTCGCCTCGACAGTGAGATCCCGGCGCACGGAACCGTGGCCCGCGTTCGTCAGCGGATCACGTCTGACCGCGTCGTCGGAGCGGTCCCACCCGAAGACGTCGTCGACGCGCCTGAATGGCTGGACGGAAAGGCGGCATTGTGAGCGCGCAGGGAAGTTACGCACACGCCCCCGGATTCTTCACCGGCGATCGTCCGAAGATCGTGACATCGCGCTTCGAATTCGATGACTCTCACACTCTCGAGCGGTATCTCGCCACCGGTGGATACGAGGGACTTCGTGCGACGCTGAAGCGACCGGCCGCTGAGGTCCACGAAGACGTCAAGAGTGCGACCGTTCTCGGTCGTGGGGGAGCCGGGTTCCCGGCCGGAACCAAGTGGGGACTCACCCCGCAAGGCGTGTTCCCGCGTTATCTCGTGGTCAACGGCGACGAGAGCGAACCAGGTACCTACAAGGACCGACTTCTCATGGAGCGGGATCCTCACCAGCTGATCGAGGGTTGTCTGATCGCTTGTTACGCCGCCGGACTTTCCCAGTGCTTCTTGTACATCCGCGGTGAGATGGCGGTGGCTCAGGAGCGAGTGGCGGCTGCGCTGAACGAGGCGTACGCCGCCGGCTACGTCGGCAAGAACGTGCTCGGAAGTCGCTTCTCGATCGACATCACGCTGCACTGGGGTGCTGGCGCCTACGTGGTCGGTGAAGAGACGGCGTTGATCGAGAGCCTCGAAGGCAACCGTGGCATGCCGCGGCTGAAGCCTCCGTACTTCCCGGCGGCCATCGGCCTGTACGGCCAGCCCACCATCGTCAACAACGTCGAGACTCTCGCCAACTTGCCGTGGATCATGCTGAATGGCCCCAAGGCCTACACCTCGATCGGAACACCCACATCTCCCGGCACTCGCATGGTTGCAGTCTCTGGTCATGTGAAGCGCCCCGGCGTCTACGAGATCGTCAACGGCACGACCACGTTCCGCGATCTCATCTATGGCGACGAGTTCTGCGGCGGTATCCGCGATGGAAACGACCTCAAAGCCTTCGTGCCCGGTGGTGGATCCGCTCCGTGGTTCACACCCGAACAACTCGACCTGCCGTTCGAGGCCAGTCAGATCGGCCCGGCCGGTTCGATGCTCGGGTCGGGCGCGATCATGGTGATGGATCACACCACCGACATCCCGCGCGCGGCCCTCACCCTCACCCGTTTCTACGCGCACGAATCATGCGGCAAGTGCACTCCGTGTCGTGAAGGAGGAACTTGGCTCGAGCGCATCCTGTCGCGCATCGTCGACGGCAAGGGAACCGACGCCGACCTCGATCAGCTCTTCGAGGTGGGTGAATCCATCTGTCCAGGTGCGTTCCCGCATGCGTCGAGCTCGAAGCTCGGGCTGGCTGCCACGCCCTTCCCGTATCGCATGAACACGATCTGTTTCGTCGGCCCGTCTGCTTACGCACCGATTCATTCGGCCCTCACCCTCTTCCGCGACGAGTTCGAGTCGCGTGTGACCAAGCGTCACCGGATTCCCGTGACGTCGTCGGGGGCAACATCATGAGCACGACCGAAACCAGTCCCGAGGAAAATCTTCCGCCGGCCGATCCGAATGCGGTTCGCATCACGATCAATGGTCGTGAGGTCGAAGCTCGCAAGGGCGAATGGATCATCGCCGCCGCCGATCGCAGTGGCGATTACATCCCGCGCTTTTGTTACCACTCACGGATGGAGTCCGTGGGCATGTGTCGCCAATGTCTGGTCGAAGTCGAGGGCCCACGCGGACCAATGATGGTCGTGTCGTGCATGACCCCGGTCGCCGACGGCCAAATCGTCCGCACCGACACTCCTCAGGTGAAGCGGGCCCACGAGGGCATCCTCGAACTTCTCCTCGCCAACCATCCGCTCGACTGTCCGGTGTGTGACAAGGGTGGTGAATGTCCCCTTCAGGACCAGGCCTTCTCGCATGGTCCGGGCGAGAGTCGATTCATCGAGGAAAAGAGGCATTACGAGAAGCCGATTCCGATCTCGGACATCGTTCTGCTCGATCGCGAGCGTTGCATTCTGTGCGATCGCTGCACTCGGTTCGCCGACGAGGTCGCCGGCGACGCCCTCATCCATTTCACGTCCCGCGGCAACAACACCCAAGTTCTGACCTTCCCCGACGAACCATTCAGCAGTTACTTCTCCGGCAATACGGTGCAGATCTGTCCGGTCGGAGCGCTCACGGCCAAGCCCTATCGCTTCAAGGCCCGACCCTGGGATCTCGAGAAGGTCGAGAGCACGTGCACCACGTGTTCAGTGGGCTGCCGCATCACCGTCGAGTCGAGTCGCGACCAGCTGCTTCGCTACCAGGGAGTCGACAGCGACCCGGTGAACTGGAGTTGGTTGTGCGACAAAGGTCGTTTCAACTTCGAAGCAGTCGGATCGGACGATCGTCTGGCCGAGCCATTGGTGACCTCGAACGGAACACTGGCCCCAGCTTCATGGAGCGTCGCATTGCGACAGGCGGCATCTCTCGTCTCGGAAGCGGTCGCCGAAGGCGGGGCGTCGAGCGTCGCGATTCTCGGTGGTGCACGCGGAACCAACGAAGACGCTTTTGCCTGGGCGTCGTTCGCCAAGGCGCTCGGTGTCACGCTGGTCGATTCGCAGATGGGCGACGGTTTGCCGTCGTCGGTGTTCGCTTATCCGCAGGCCACCATCGATGAGGCGGCGCACGCGAACACCGTGATTCTGCTCGGTCCCGATCTGAAAGAAGAGCTTCCCGTCCTTCATCTGCGTTTGCGAGACGCTTCCGAGAAGAAGCGGTCTCGACTCGTGGAGTTGTCGCAGAAGGAAACCGGACTCACTCGCTACGCCTGGACGTCGACGCTCTACGAGCCCGGTCTCCAGTCGGCGGCCGTTCAGTCGCTGCTCGACGACCCGAAGGTGGCCGCCCAGGTCGCGTCGGGATCGGTCGTGATCGTGGTGGGCCGAGCCAACTTGGCCGAGTCGCCCGAGTTCACGATGGACGCCCTCCGTCGACTCGTCGACCGAATTCCAGGAGCCAAGGTGTTGCCGGTGCTTCGTCGGGGCAACGTTCGTGGCGCGATGCATGCCGGCCTGTCGACGACCGACACGGTCGAAGTTCTGCGAGCCGCAATCGAGGGCCGGGTGAACTGCCTCGTCACCGTGGGCGCCGATCCGATCGCCGACGTTCCTGACGCCGATCTCGTTCGTCGCGCGATGGCGGCCATCCCGCGGCACATCAGCATCGACACCTTCCTCACGGCGTCCAATCAGAATGCCGACGTCGTTCTCCCTGCCGCTGCTTTTGGCGAGAAGGATGGAACGACCACCAATGCCGAAGGACGTGTCACCCAGTTGGCTCGCAAGGTCACGGTTCACGGCACGGCCCGTCCCGACTGGATGATCGCCGTCGAGTTGGCCGATCTCCTCGGTATCGAACTTCCCATGGGCTCGGTTCACGAGGTCCACGACGCGATGGTCTCGAAGGTCCCCGAATTTGCAACGGTGTCCCGTGACGCACTTCGTCGGATTCCAGACGGAATCCTGGTGGCCGGTTCCCAGGAAAGCCGTGACGATTCGGCCATCAGAACGCCCAACGATCGAGCGGGGTTCGCCTATCGGTTGGTGGTGAGCCGCAAGCTGTACGACGCCGGGCGCAACGTCGAGAAGTCGCCGTCACTCGCGCCCCTTGCCCCCGGTGCAGCACTTCATCTGCATCCGCTCGACCTCGATCGCCTCGGCGCAGCCGACGGCGCTCAGGTGAAGGTGATCGGTGACCGCACGTCGATCGTCATGAAGGTCTCGTCCGATCCGTCGGTTCGGCGAGGCACGGCCTGGGCTCCTTTCAATCAGCCCGGCACCAACATCGGTGAACTCATCGACGCCGACCAGCCGGTGAACGACGTGAGAGTGGAGACGTTGTGACAGGTGGAATGATCGCCCTCGACCCGATTGCGATCGGCGACCTCCTCTGGGCGCCGCTTCTCGTCATCTTGTTGAAGGTGGTCGGCATCTTCGCCGTCGGCCTGCTCGTCACCATGTTCATGGTTTGGTTCGAGCGCAAGGCCATCGCCGGAATGCAGAACCGCATCGGCCCGAACAAGGCCGGACCCTTCGGACTCCTTCAGACTCTCGCTGACGGCATCAAGTTGTTCTTCAAAGAAGATCTGATGCCCGATCGTGCCGATCGCTTCGTCTTCAAGTTGGCGCCGTATCTCGCTTTCGTGCCGGCGTTCCTCGTCTGGGCGGTGATCCCCCTGGGCGGCGACTGGTCCAACGGCAAGGACGGACTCGTCACGTGGTTCGGTGAAACCACGCGGGTTCAGTTGGCCGACCCGCCGGTGGGAATCCTCCTCGTGCTCGCCATGTCGTCGGTTGCCGTCTACGGCATCATGCTCGCCGGATGGGCGAGCGGCTCGAAGTACCCGCTCCTCGGCTCGGTACGCGCTTCGGCTCAGATGGTGTCGTACGAAGCGGCCCTCGGCCTCAGCCTCGGCACCGTTCTGCTTCTTGCCGGCACCCTGTCCACCAGTGGCATCGTCGCCAATCAGGATCGCTTCCTCGACTGGCACGTCGTGTCCACCGGTGTGGTGCCCTTCGTGATCTTCCTGATGGCGGCCACCGCCGAACTCAATCGCCCTCCCTTCGATCTCGTCGAGGCCGAACAAGAACTCGTCGGCGGTTTCAACACCGAATACTCGAGCATTCGCTTCGGTCTCTTCTTCCTGGCCGAATTCATGAACGCCGTCACCATGAGCGGCATCATCGTCACCCTTTTCTGGGGCGGACCGCAGGGGCTCTTCGACATCCCGGTGATTCCCGGTGCCATCGAAGGAACGATCTGGTTCATCGCGAAGACACTCGTGTTCCTCTATATCTACGTGTGGTTCCGCGCCACATTGCCCCGTTTCCGTTACGACCAGCTGATGGATCTCGGCTGGAAGATCCTCATTCCAGGTGCTCTTGGCTGGTTCCTCCTCATGGCCGCACTCCGACTCGGACGCGACCAGGGTTGGAACGCCGTCGTGGTGGCTGTCGTATCGGCGGTAGTGCTCGTGATCTGCGCCGGTCTCATGTCGATGGCCATGCGCGTGAGTCGAGCCAATCGTGAGCGAGAAGGAGCGATGTTCTGATGGGATACCTCGGAGGATTCCTCGTCTCGATCAGCCAGGTCGGTCGTCGTAACAAGATGACCCGTCAGTACTCGGGTGGTCGAGAGTTCAAGAAGGGCAAGCCGCATCGCGATGAAAAGGCCCCCAAGCCCGAGCGGCTGCACGGTCGCCATGTTCTCAACCGCTACGAAGACGGCATGGAGAAGTGCATCGGATGTGAACTGTGCGCCGGCGTTTGCCCGGCCAAGTGCATCTACGTGCGCGGCGCCGACAACGATCCCGACAATCCCACGTCGCCAGGAGAGCGATTCGGGTTCGTATACGAGATCAACTACTTGCGATGCATCCACTGCGATCTCTGCGTCGAAGCCTGCCCGACGGAGGCGATCACCGAGTCGAAGTTGTTCGAGTTCTCGTTCACCAACCGTCGCGACGCGATCTACACCAAGGCCGAACTCGTCGTCGGTGACGACGGTAGACCTCAGCAGCTTCCGTGGGAAGACTGGCGTGAGGGTGAAGATCTGCACACGTCAGGTTGGGTTCGCGCCACGGCGCCATCGGGTGACGCCACGTTCGAAGGTGTGACTGGCTGGAGTGGTGAACTCGGTTACGGCGTGCGTGCCGCCGAGCCTGCTCAAAGCGAGCGCGACCGGGCCGGGGAACACTCCTGATGGAACTCGTCGTCTTCGTCCTGGCCGCGGCCATGATCCTCGTGGGTGCCATCGGTGTGATCGTGCGTCGCAATCCGGTGCACGCCGCGCTGAGCCTCGTACTCACCCTGTTCGGTGTCGCGGTTCTCTTCGTCGCTCAGGAGGCACACTTCCTCGCCGCCGTGCAGGTGATCGTGTACGCCGGTGCGATCGTGGTCCTTTTCCTCTTCGTGATCATGCTTCTCGGCGTCGATCGCACCGAGGACATCACCATCGAACCGTTCCGGATCCAGCGACCACTCGCCGCCATCGTGGGTTTGGGTGTGATCGGGCTGGTCGTTGCGTCGGTGTCGGCCTCACGTGACGTGATCGGACGCGGTTCGGGTCTCGAGATACCGGCCGTCACCGGCGACGGTGACTCGAACATCCGCCAGATCGCCCGCAATCTCTTCAGCGACCACGTGTTCGCCTTCGAGTTCACCTCGGTGCTGCTGACCGTCGCGGTCGTGGGTGCCGTCATGCTGACTCGCAAGGTGAAGAACGGAAAGGGCGTGTCGTGAGTGCTCTGCTGGCCGCGGCCACTCCCACCACCACCTGGTACCTGATTCTGGCGGCCGTGCTGTTCGGTATCGGCGCCGTCGGGGTACTGGTGCGTCGAAATCCTCTCGTCATGTTCATGTGCGTCGAGCTCATGCTCAACGCCGTCAACTTGAGTTTCGTCGCCTTGGCCAAGCGACTCGGTGACATCGGAGGTCAGACCACCGTCTTTTTCGTGATGGTCGTGGCCGCCGCCGAAGTCGTGGTCGGCCTCGGAATCATCGTGTCCATCATGCGCCGTCGCCCAGGTGCGACGGCTGACGACATCACGGCGCTGAAGGGCTGACCCATGCTCGATCTCATCTGGCTCGTCCCCGCCCTTCCGCTCGCCGGGTTCCTCGTCAATCTGCTCTTCGGACGTCTTCTCGGTGAACCGAAATCCGGAATCGTGGCGGCACTCGCTGTCGCCGGGTCGTTCGCCGTCACAGCCGGCATCTTTTTCGACTTGTTGTCGCGGTCGGAGCACGATCGCTCTCACGTCGACGTGTTGTTCTCATGGATGCCGGTCGGCTCGTTGAAAGTCGATCTGGCATTTCTGGCCGACCCGCTGAGCATCACCATGGCTCTCTTCGTCACCGGTATCGGCGCGCTGATCCACCTGTACGCGATCGGATACATGCACGGTGATCCGAAGTTCTCGAAGTTCTTCTTGTACCTGAACCTGTTCGTCTTCTCGATGCTGATGCTCGTCCTCGGCGAGAACCTGCTCGTGACGTTCCTCGGATGGGAAGGTGTTGGCACCTGTTCGTACTTCCTCATCTCGTTCTGGCACACCCGCGAGAGCGCGGCCACTGCTGGAAAGAAGGCATTCGTCACCAACCGTGTCGGTGACTGGGGAGTCATGATGGCCATGTTCCTCGCCTTCGGTGCCGCCGGCACCCTCAGCTACTCCGGTATCAACCACGCCGCCGAAGAGGGCATCATCTCGGGTGTCACCGCCACGGCGATCGGTCTCATGCTGTTCATCGGTGCCGCCGGCAAGAGTGCTCAGCTCCCTCTGTACATCTGGTTGCCCGATGCCATGGAGGGTCCGACACCGGTGTCGGCTCTCATCCACGCCGCCACCATGGTGACCGCCGGCGTGTTCCTCATGACTCGCGTGAATCCGGTGCTCGAGGTCGCCTACGACTGGGCGCCCACCCTCATCGCCATCGTCGGCGTGGCCACCGCGCTCTTCGCGGCCACTATCGCAGTCGCCCAGACCGACATCAAGAAGGTCTTGGCCTATTCGACCGTGAGCCAACTCGGTTTCATGTTCCTGGCCGTCGGCTCGGGCGCCTACGTCGCGGCCATCTTCCACATGGTCACCCATGCCTTTTTCAAGGCCCTTCTTTTCCTCGGTTCAGGATCGGTCATTCACGGCATGCATCACGAGCAGGACATGCGCAAGATGGGTGCATTACGCGCGCTGATGCCGGTCACGGCGATCACCTTCATCGTCGGCTGGCTCGCCATCGCCGGCGTACCTCCGTTCGCCGGTTTCTGGAGCAAGGACGAAATCCTTTTGTTCGCGTTCGCGAAGAGTCCGGTCCTCTACGTCGCCGGAATGGCGGCAGCACTGCTCACTGCCTACTACATGACTCGTCAGGTGATCATGGTCTTCTTCGGCGAGGCGCGCTGGAACGATCACAGTGAGGAGAACGGCGCGCACGGCGACTTCAAACCGCATGAGAGCCCGATCGTGATGTTGATCCCTCTCGTCGTACTCGCCGGACTCTCGATGGTGGGTGGAGTCATGCAGTTGCCGTTCAGCAAGGATCTTCACTTCCTCGAAAAGTGGCTGCATCCGGTCGTCGAATTCGGCGAGGCTGACATCAAGGGCACGTGGGCCTACGACAACAAATACGTGCTGCTCGGAATCGCCATCGTGGTGGCGTTGGCGGGTATCGCACTGTCGGTCGCCGTCTACGCCAAGAAGAAGATCGCCGCCGTCGAGCCCGTCCTGCTGGCCAATGGTTGGCACTACGACTCGACGATCAGTCGGTTCATGGGTGGACCCGGCCGTAAGGCGTTCGATGCGGTGGCCTGGGCCGACCGCACGATCGTCGACGGTGCGGTGAACGGTGTGGGTCGAGTAGTCCAGTCGGCAGGCGGAACCTTGCGACGCGGGCAGACCGGTGCCGTTCGTAACTATGCGGCCTTCATCGGAGTCGCGGTGGTCGCGCTCTTGGTGTGGTTCTTCTTGCGAGGGGTGGTGCTCTGATGTCGCTTCTTGCCGCTGGAGGGGGAGAGGTTCTCTCTTTCCCGATTCTGACCGCCTTGGTTCTGGTGCCGTTGATCGGGGCCGTCGCCACACTGCTCACGGGTGCTCGTCGACCCGAGGTCACAAAGTTGGTCGCAGTTTTCTCATCGGTGGTCACCGGAGGAATGAGTCTGTGGCTCTTGGCATCGTTCGAAACCGGTGACGCCGGATTCCAATTCGTGTCGAAGCACGAGTGGATCCAGTCGTGGGGGATCGGTTGGCATCTCGGAGTCGATGGAATCTCGCTGTTCCTCGTCGTTCTCACCGGAGTGCTCTTCCCACTCGCCATCGTGGGGTGCGATCCCCATCACGACGAAAAGCCCTATCTGGCCTGGATCCTCATGCTCGAAGCGGGAGTGATGGGCTCGTTCCTGAGCCTCGATCTCGTCTTGTTCTTCTTGTTCTTCGAGATCGTGCTCGTGCCGATGTACTTCCTCATCGGTCGGTGGGGTTACGACCAGCGCGTGTACGCCGCCACCAAGTTCTTCTTGTACACGATGATCGGTTCGGCACTCATGTTGGTGGGCATCGTGACCACGGCTCTGTTGGCCTCCGACCAACTCGGTCGCGTGTCGTTCGATCTCGTCGAAATCGCCGAGGGCGCGAACTTCGCGGCCAGCACCGGACGTTGGTTGTTCTTCGCCTTCGCCATCGCCTTCGCCGTCAAGGTTCCGCTCTTCCCATTGCACACGTGGCTTCCCGATGCGCACACACAGGCACCGACGGCCGGTTCGGTGATCCTGGCCGGTGTTCTCTTGAAGCTCGGCACCTACGGCCTCGTGCGTTTCGGCGTGTATCTCTTCCCCGAGGCCGCCGTCTGGAGTCGAGAGATCTTCCTCACCCTGGCCGTCATCGGCATCCTCTGGGGTGCGATCGCCGCCACCATGCAGACCGATCTGAAGCGACTCGTCGCCTACTCGTCGGTGGCCCACCTCGGCTTCATCGTCCTTGGAACGTTCGCCTTCACCACCGAGGCGATTTCGGGTGGCGTGATGCAGATGGTGAACCACGGCGTGTCGACCGGAGCGCTCTTTTTGCTGGTCGGCATGATCTACGAACGGCGTCACACACGCCAGATCGCCGAATTGAAGGGACTGCAGAAGGTCGCTCCGATCTTCGCCGCCGCCTTCATGGTGGTCATGCTCTCGAGTATCGGTGTTCCCGGTCTCAACGGATTCGTCGGAGAATTCCTCGTTCTGATCGGCAGTTTCTCGACCGCCCGTTGGTGGGTCGTGATCGGCGCAACCGGCGTCATCCTCGCCGCGCTCTATCTGCTGTGGGCCTATCAGCGGGTGTTCCACGGTGAACCCGACGAAGCCAACTCGTCGTTCCGCGAATTGCGACTCCGTGAAGGAATGATTCTGCTGCCGTTCATCGGACTCATCGTGTTCTGCGGCGTCTATCCGAAGCCCATGCTCGATCGCATCGAACCGAGCGCCAAGGCTCTGCTCGTCCGCGTGGAAGAACGCGCCGGATTCTCCGCACCCGATGTGATCCACGCCGGTGACGACGGTTCGGACGATCACGGTTCCGGCGACCACGGTGCTGATGATTCGCACGGTGAGGAGGGCTGATGAACAACGTCGACAATTCCCCGATCGACTGGCCCTCGATCGACTGGCTGGCGATCACACCGATGATCGTGCTGCTCGGCGGGGCGCTCGTTTTGCTGGTGGTGGGTGCGCTCACCCCTCGGTGGCCGCGTTCTCTGTACGCGCTCGCCACGGTCGTGCTCACGATTCCGGCGCTCGTCATCGAGATGGTTCTTTGGAACCGCGTCGGTCACGAAGGTCCGGTCGCCGTGATCGGCGACGTGCTCGCCGTCGACCGCCTGGCCTTGCTGGCTTGGATCGGTATCACGGTCGCGACGGCACTCGTGGCGTTGTCGTCGTCGGAATACCTCCGGCGTGAACAGCTCGACGGACCCGAGAGCTACGCCATGTACGTGTTGGCCGCCATCGGCGGCATGGCATTGGCGTCGGCCAACGAGTTCGTGGTCCTGTTCCTCGGCCTCGAGACGCTGTCGATCGCGCTTTACGTGTTGGCAGCCAGTCATCGTCGTCGTGTCGAGAGCCAAGAGAGTGGCCTCAAGTACTTCGTGCTCGGCGGATTCGCGTCGGCCTTCCTGCTCTACGGCATCGCCTTGTTGTACGGCGCCACCGGTACAACCAACCTGTCGACGATGGGTCGATTCCTCGAGGCCGAAGTCTTCGTCAACGGTGACGACGCCATGCTGCTCGCCGGTCTGGCATTGCTCCTCGTGGGTCTGGGCTTCAAAGTGGCGGCCGTCCCGTTCCACTTCTGGACGCCCGACGTGTACCAAGGAGCCCCCACACCGGCGACTTCTTTCATGGCTTCGGTCGGCAAGTTCGCCGCCTTCGCCACCATGTTGCGCGTTCTGTTGGTCGCATTGCCGAGCCGCGCCGACGACTGGCGCCCGGTCATCTGGGTCATGGCCATCGCATCGGTCGTGATCGGTTCGATTCTCGCAGTGGTGCAGACCGACGTGAAGCGCATGCTCGCGTACTCGTCGATCGGTCACGCCGGTTTCATCCTCATTGGCGTGGAGGCGGCGGGACACGCCGGCGACACCGACGGACTTCCGTCGTCGCTTCTCTATCTCACGCTCTATTCGGTCCTCGTGGTCGGCACATTCACCGTCGTGTCACTCGTGAGTCGTACCGGAGACGGACACACCGATCTGGCGGCCTTCCGCGGATTGTCGAAAGAACGTCCGGCCCTGGCCCTCGGAATGACGGTCTTCCTCTTCGCCCAGGCGGGGATGCCGGTCACCTCGGGCTTCGTGGCCAAGTTCGGTGTGATCAAGGCGGCAGCCGACAACCGTAGCTATGCCGTCGCGATCGTGGCGATGATCGCTTCGGTGGTGGCGGCCGTTCTCTACCTGCGGATCATGATCAGTATGTGGTTGTCCGATGCCGAGTCGGGCGACGATCAGCGCGAGAAGGTTGCCGTACCGTTCACGTCGGCTCTGGTCGTGATGGTGTCGGTGGCGTTCACCCTCTTCGCCGGGATCTTCCCTGGTTGGTTGATCGACGCCAGTCGTGATGCGCTCGTCCTCGTGCGCTGACGTCCCTCGTCGTCGCACACCCCCGTGACAGACTGGAGGTGTGCTGACTCCTCCGGCCTACTTGTCGCCGTCATCGATCGGCACCTATCGAGACTGTCCTCAGAAATTCAAGTTCTCGCGAATTGACGGGCTGAAAGAACCACCGACCTGGGCCACCCATCTCGGAACCTTCGTGCACGACGTTCTCGAGCACCTCTATCAACTCGAACCCGACGAGCGAACGTCCGACGTTCTGCGAACTCTCGCCGGCGATCGTTGGAAAGCCGGCGACTGGGAGTCCGCCGTCGAAGCCCTCGACAAGAAGCAGGGCGAGATCAAGGATTTCAAGATCCAGGCGTTCAACTGCATGCAGAACCTGTGGCGTCTCGAGGATCCTCAGCACGTCGACCTCATGGGTATGGAGCACGAGGTCAACGTGGCGGTCGAAGGAGTTCAGCTACGCGGGTTCATCGATCGATTCCTGATCGACGACACCGGTGCCGTGGTGATCGGCGACTACAAGACCGGAAAAGTTCCCAATCCTCGGTTCACTTCCGAAGACACCAAGTTCTTCCAACTACTCACCTATGCGCTCATGTTGCGCGAATCCGACCAGGAAGAGACCTCGCGTGTCGAGCTTCTGTATCTGAAGGACGGTGTGCGGCACGATGTCACGGTCACACCGGTGAAGCTCGCCATCGCGCAGGGAACGATCGTCGAGACCAAAGAAGCCATCGACGCCGCATGCGATCGGGGCGAGTTCGAATGCAATGTCACCAAATTATGTGACTGGTGCTTCTTCAAGCCGCAGTGTCCTGCTCACCAATAGCGCGACCACGGCCGAGAAGTCAGCGAGAAACTGCGACGAGCCGATCGAACAATCGTTGTTGTTCGGGGTCGACGTCGGCTGAATCCTCCGGATGCCATTGAACGGCAACCACCCAAGACTTGTTCTCGGCTTCCACGGCCTCGATCGTTCCGTCGTCGTGACGGCCGACCACACGAAGTCCATCGGCCACTCGGTCGAGCGCCTGATGATGGTACGAGTGGCAACGAGCCGGGCGCGTCGTGCCCATCGCCTCGGCGGCACGACTGCCGTCGTCGAGGCTCACCGGATGGAACTCTTGCGTGTGCCCGGGCTCCTCGATGTGTTGCACGAGTGTGCCGCCGAGAGCGACGTTCATGATCTGTATGCCGCGGCAGATGGCAAGGATCGGCTTGTCGGCAGTCAGAAAAGCGCGCACCACGGCGAGTTCGACGTCGTCGTGGCGGGAGTTCACGCCGTACAACTTCGGAGCCGTCGGCTGCTGGCCGTAGCGCTGTGGATCGACATCGCCGCCGCCGTGCAGCACGAGTGCGTCGACCGCGTGTAGGAGTCGTTCGAGCGACTCGGTTGCGAGTTCGAGAGGTGGAACGATGACCGGAGTACCGCCGGCTCGATGGATCGCATCGGAGTATCGACGTCCGGCCCCGAAGGCTTCACCGCGGACACCTTCGGCTTGGCTGATCTCGCGACCGACGATCGCAACGAGGGGAGATGTCATCGCGCCATTGTGCCAGACACCGGCGAATCACCGACCGACCAGGCAAGATGGGACCATGGTCTCTCTCTTCGATTCGGTGTCATTCCTGCACGGTCCGTCCTCGTCGAACCGATTCATGCTGGCCCCACTCACCAACATGCAGAGTCACGCCGATGGAACGCTGTCCGACGACGAGAAGCACTGGTTGGTGAAGAGAGCCGAAGGTGGTTTCGGCGTGGTGATGACCTGTGCCGCCCACGTACAAAAACGCGGTCAGGGATTCGTCGGACAGCTCGGCACGTTCTCCGACGATCACGTTCTTGGCCTCACTGGTCTGGCCACGGAGATCTCGTCGTTCGGGCGAGTGGCCCTCGTGCAGTTGCATCATGCCGGACATCGATCACCAGCCGATCTGATCGGAGAGGCGCCGGTGTGCCCGTCCGACGACCCCAAGACCGGAGCGCGAGGTCTTTCCACGCAGGAGACCGAGGAATTGATCGCCGACTTCGTCGCGGCGGCGGTTCGCTGCGATCGAGCCGGCTTCCACGGCGTCGAACTCCACGGCGCGCACGACTACATGATCTGTCAGTACCTGAACCCCGAACTCAACCGACGCACCGATCAGTACGGAGGGTCACCCGAGAACCGAGCGCGACTTCTCATGGAGATCGTCGCCGGTATTCGTCGCGAATGCCGGTCCGACTTCAATCTGTCGGTTCGCCTGTCCCCGGAACGTTTCGGAATGCGGACGGCCGAGATCTGCGATGTGTACCGTGCGCTCGTAGACGTCGGTGTCGACTTCGTCGACATGTCGCTGTGGGACGTGTTCAAGGAACCAGCCGACTCGGAATTCTCCGGACGGCGCCTCGTCGACGTCTTCGCCGAGATTCCTCGCGGTGCCACTCGACTGGCGGTCGCCGGAAAGCTGTACTCGGCAGCCGACGCGCAGCGAGCCGTCGACGCGGGTGCCGATCTGGCGGTGATCGGTCGTGGGGCGATTCTCCACCACGACTTCCCGGAGCAAGTTCGACGCAACGAGAACTTCGTGATGCGTGATCTGCCAGTCAGTCCGGAAACTCTGAAAGATGAGGGACTGTCGGATTCGTTCGTCGGCTACATGCGCAATTGGCCCGGTTTCGTCACCGAGCCAGCCAGCTGAGGGTTCCGTTCACACACGGACGTCGTAGCCGGCGTCGCGGATGGCTGTGACGACGCGCTCGGCATGTTCGGGTCCGCGAACTTCGAGCACCGCGTTCACTCCCGTTTCACGTACGTGCAGATCGACTCCATCGCGTACGTGTTCGATGTCGATCACGCTCGCACCGTGCTCGGCGAAGACGGCGAGCAGGCGAGCCAGACCGCCGGGACGATCGCTCACCCGAACGAAGACGATCAGTCGTCGACCGGCTTGCGTTTCGTGACGGCGAATGAGGCCGGGTACGACGCCCAGGTCGACGTTTCCTCCTGACAACACGACGCAGGTGGTGCCCTGCTCGGCAGGTTTCACACGTTCAGCGAGGAGAGCCGAGACTCCGACTGCGCCGGCACCTTCCACGTACAGCTTCGAACGCTCCATGAGGAGCACCATGGCGTCGGCGACCGCGTCCTCGTCGACTACCACCACGTCGTCGAGCCAGTGCTCGACGAGCGGTGCGGTGAAAGTTCCTGGACGCTTGACCGCGATGCCGTCGGCGAGTGTGGCGACCGGACCGTCAGGAACGATTCCGTTCGCGTACGGAGCACAGGCCTCCACCTGAACACCGATGACTTCGATCGACGGATCGTGAAGTTTGACGGCGATCGCGATTCCCGACGCGAGGCCACCACCACCGAGCGGCACGATCACTCGCCCGAGATCGGCGATGTCGTCGAGGAGTTCGAGACCGAGCGTCGCCTGTCCGGCGATCACGATCGGATCGTCGTAGGGATGGCAGAACGACATCCCGCTCTCGTCGGCGCGAGCGCGTGCTGAACCGACGGCGTCGTCGAGTGAGTCTCCGCCCTCGATGACCGTGGCGCCGTAGTCGCGGCACGCAGCAATCTTGGCAATCGGTGCGTTGTCGGGAACGAAGATGTCGCACGGCACTCCGAAGGCACGGGCGGCGAAGGCGAGGGATTGTGCGTGATTGCCGGCACTCCCGGCGGTGACCCCTCGCGACGCAGCGTCGCCGAGGGATGCCAATTTGTTCATGGCGCCACGAATCTTGAAACTTCCGGTTCGCTGCAGATTCTCGGCCTTCAGGACGACCCTGCCACCTGTGCGTTGCGACAAGCTGTACGACCCGGTCACCGGGGTGTGCTGCACCACCGACTGGCCGGCGGCTCGAGCCGCGTCGATGTCGTTCCGAGTGATCGTCGGACGGTCGCTTTTCCCCATGCTCGGCCTACCGTACCGGTGTGCGCGCTCTCGTGATCGCCAACGTCGACGACGCCGACCCCGGGATCGTGGGGGAGAGGTTTCGTCATCACGGATTCGGATTCACGGACTGTTTCCGTGAACATCCATCCGAGTGGCCCGATCTCCCCGGTCACGACCTGGTCCTTCTCCTCGGCTCAGAGTGGAGTGTGTACTGGGACGACGTCGCAAGGTCGGTGCGTGCTGAATGTGAACTCGTGAAAAGTGCGGTTGAACAGGGGATTCCCCTCTTCGCCATCTGTTTTGGCGCTCAGATCACGGCACGAGCCCTGGGCGGAATGGTGGAGCGAGCCCGCCGCCCCGAGGTTGGCTGGCACCACGTGGAGTCCGATCGCCCCGAGGTCATCGCGACCGGTCCCTGGTTGCAGTGGCATTTCGACGTTCTGTCCGTGCCGGCTGGACTCACCGAGATCGCCCGGAGTCCCTCGGGCCCACAAGCCATGGTGGGTGGTCGAGTCCTGGCGACCCAATTTCATCCTGAAGCCACCGAAACCATGCTGTCTCGTTGGACCTCGGGGGACTCGAGCGACCTTCGTCGGCTCGGTCTCGACCCGGACGAGGTCATGGCGGCGACCCGTCGTGAAGTCGTGAACAGCCGCCCTCGCGCCGAGGCCCTCGTCGATTGGTTCGTCGACGAGCACATGGGTCATCAGCCCCGACGTGACGGCCGACAATAGAGGTCACACGCTGGGCAGGAGTTAGGTCGCGGTTCGGCCCAAGTAGTAGCGTCTGACCACGATGTCGGACTTCTTGAGGTCGTACCTCACCGTCTTTTGGTTCGGGCTGGCGGCCCTGCTCTTGGCCTCTTTGCTGTTGGGCATTTCGGCACTCATCCGTCCGGTTCGGCCCACCCGAGAAAAGCTGCTCACCTACGAGAGCGGTGTCGACCCGGTGGGTGATGGCTGGACGCAAAGTCAGATCCGGTATTACGTGTTCGCTCTGCTCTTCGTCGTGTTCGACGTCGAAGCGGTCTTCATTTTTCCCTGGGCCACCCAGCTCGAACGGTACGGTTCGTTCGGCCTGGTCGAGATGGGTGTCTTCGTGGGTGTTCTCTTGCTCGGTCTCGTCTACGCCTGGCGCAAGGGCGTCCTTCGCTGGGTGTAATCACAAAGGAGTCACATGGGTCTCGTCGACCGCGGGCGGCTCCCCAAGCCGCTGAATTCACTGCTCAACCTCGGACGCTCCTACTCGATGTGGGTGTACCAGTGGGGTCTCGCCTGCTGCGCCATCGAGATGGGCGCGGCGTTCGGTTCGCCGCGGTACGACGTCATGCGTCTCGGTGTCATCCCCTTGCCGGCCAGTCCCCGGCAAGCCGATCTTGTCGTCATCTCGGGAACGGTGACCGACAAGATGGCGCCAGCGATCAAGCGTCTCTACGAGCAGATGCCCGATCCGAAGTACGTCATCTCCATGGGATCGTGCGCGAACTGCGGCGGCCCGTACTGGGACAGCTACTCGGTCACAAAGGGTGTCGATCAGATCGTGCCGGTCGACGTCTACGTTCCGGGATGTCCGCCCCGTCCGGAAGCACTCCTCGAAGGCGTGGTCTTGTTGCAGCAACGCATCCGCAACGAAGACATGGGTGCGCGCTGGCGCGGCGAAGGCTCGAAGCCGATCGTGGTCCAGGATCGCGCGTCCGTGAAGAAGGGTGAGCCCAGTGTCGTCTGATGCTCCCGTGGCCGAGATCCCGGGTGACACCTTGCGTGAGCGGATCGTCGACGACTTGCGCGCGCAGATCGGCGACGCTCTCGTCGACAGTCTCGTGAAGCCCGGTGACGACGTGTGGGTGCGCGTTCGCCCCGATGCCTGGTTGGCCACGGGCCGAGCCCTTCGGCATGCCATGGGCTTCGACTACTTCTGCTTCCTGTCGGCCGTCGACTGGATGCCGTCGCCGTACGGCAAGGGTGAAGACGATCCGACCGAACCGCCGCCCGAACGCGACGACACCATTCGTCAGGGTTACGCCGGTGGCGAGACTCGCTTCCAGATGCTCGCTCGTGTCACCCATCCGACCTTGCACGTCGGCGTCAACGTGAAGTGCGATCTCGACGATGCGCATCCGGTCGTCGAGTCCTGGATTTCGGTGTACGCCGGCGCCAATTGGCACGAACGTGAGACCCACGAGATGTTCGGTATCGGTTTCGACGGTCATCCCGATCTGCGCAACATGTACCTGCCGACTGATTTCGAAGGCCATCCGCTGCGCAAGGATTTCCCTCTCCTTGCACGCATGGTGAAGCCCTGGCCCGGAATCGTCGACGTGGAACCGCTACCGGGCGGCGACGACGAAGAAGGTGACGGAGAATGACCTCGACCGAATCGCTCATCGACCGTCGTCAGATGGCCTATATCGCAGCGCAGGCTTCTGACGCACGCCTCAACGTCGAACTCGAGACCGAGGGCATGACCCTCAACATCGGTCCACAGCACCCAGCGACTCACGGAACCCTGCGCATCATCGCCCGTCTCGACGGCGAGCAGGTGGTGTGGGCCGAACCGTCGTGCGGGTACATGCACCGTGGCTACGAGAAGCTCACCGAGGTGCGCACCTATCCGCAGGTGACCACCCTCGTGAATCGCATCGACTGGCTCGGCTCCTTCGCCAACGAGGTGCCGTTCATTCTCGCCGCCGAGAAGTTGATGGGGATCGAAGCGCCGCCGCGTGCTCAGTGGATCCGCACGATCCTCTTCGAGCTGTCGCGTATCGCCAACGTCTCGCTCTTCCTCGGCGACCTCGGGGTGCAGATGGGCGCCATCACACCGGTGTTCATGGCCTTCCGTGATCGCGAGTACGTGCTCAATCTGATCGAAGGAGCCACCGGTGGACGCTTCCATCCGAACTTCGATCGCATCGGCGGCCTGAAGGACGATCTGCCGGCCGGTTTCATCGACGAAACCCGCGCCGTCATGAAGAAGCTCCGCACCTTCTGCGACGAGATCGAGAATCTTCTTTTCGGCAACGAGATCTTCCAGTCGCGTATGCGCGGTATCGGTGTCATTCCGAAAGATGTCGCCCTGCAATACGGGTTGTCAGGCGCCAACCTGCGAGCAAGCGGAGTCGACTGGGACCTTCGTCGTGATCAGTCGCTTCCCATGGCGTGGGACAAGGTCGACTGGAAGGTCTGGACACATCCCGATGGCGATGCATTCGCACGCTGCTGGGTGCGTCTGCAAGAGACGCGGGAAGCCACGATGATCGTCGATCAGTTGCTCGACTCGATTCCGTCCGGACCGGTCATGGCCAAGGTGCCGCGCATCATCAAAGTTCCCGAAGGCGAAGCCTGGGTGTCGACCGAGAATCCCCTCGGCGAGATGGGTTATTACGTCGTGAGCAAAGGCGATCTCGGGCCGTTCCGTACCAAGATCCGCTCGGCGAGTTTCAACAACATCTCGGTGGTGCCGTGGGTTCTGAAGGGCGTGTACGTCCCTGACATCATCACCATCCTTGCTTCGCTCTACTTCATCCTCGGAGACATCGACCGCTGATGAACGCTGCCCTTCTCGCCGTCGATCTTCCGTACTGGGCGCAGTCGCTTCTGCGCGTGCTCGGTGGCATCGTCGCCGTCCTGCTTCCAGCCGGCACGATCGTGTACGTCTTCCTCTTCAAGATGATGTCGTTCATGCAGAGTCGCCTGGGCCCGATGGAGGCCGGACCCTTTGGTTCGCTCCAGCTCGTGGCCGAAGTCGGCAAGTGGCTGCAAAAAGAAGACATCACGCCTGAGAAGGCCGACCGCTTCATCTTCAAGGCGGCCCCGCTCGTGGTGCTCGTCTCCACCTTCCTTCTGGTGGCTGTGGTTCCCTTCGGACCCGATGCCTGGTTCACGAACTTCGAGGCCGGTGTCTTCTACATGCTCGCTGTCGGATCGGTGAGCGTTCTCGGCATCTTGATGGCCGGTTGGGCGAGTGCCAACAAGTACTCACTCCTCGGTGGCCTTCGTGCCGCGGGTCAGCTCATCGCCTACGAATTGCCGATGGTGCTCGCCGTGGTGGGAGTCATCATCCAGGCCGACAGCATGAACCTGCAGCAGATCGTGTTCGCACAGAACGCCGGATCGATCTTCGGTTGGGACGGTCTCGGCAATCCGTTCTTCCTCACCCAGTTCGTGGGCTTCGCAATTTTCATGATCGCCATTCAGGCCGAACTCACGCAGGCGCCATTCGACATGCCGATCGCCGAATCCGAGCTGGTGTCGGGATACATGACCGAGTACTCCGGCTTCCGATTCCTCACCTTCTTCATCGCCGAATTCGCCACTGCTGGTGTGTTCTCGTTGATCGCCTCGGTGTTGTTCCTCGGCGGCTGGGGCATACCGTTCGCCTGGTTCGGCTGGGAGAGCCTCGGTGAGGTCGACAACTGGATGAACGTCGTCGGCCCGCTGATCATGGTCACCAAGATGATGTTGCTGGCCTTCGTCATCATGTGGGTGCGATTCAGCTATCCGCGTTTCCGCGAGGACCAACTTCAGAAATTCGCCTGGAAGGTGCTCGTACCCGTGTCGTTGATCAACATCATGTTCACTGCGATTCTGAAGGTGGTGTTCTGATGCCCAAGGTTCCTGGTCTCATCAAGGGTCTCGGCGTCACGTTGAACACGCTCGTCCGAACGACGACCCAGGGCGCCAACACCGTTCAGTACCCGCACGAGAAGGAAGCCCCTCCGCTACGTGCTCGTGGGGTGATCGCGCTTCGCGAAGACAACTGCACGTCGTGCATGCTCTGTGCCCGATCATGCCCCGACTGGTGTATCTACATCGAGGGCCACAAGGAGTTGGCCCCGCCGCGTCGGGCCGGCGGCAAGCCGCGACAGGTGAACAAACTCGATCGCTTCGACATCGACTACGCGCTTTGCATGTATTGCGGTATCTGCGTCGAGGTCTGCCCGTTCGACGCCTTGTTCTGGAGTCCGGAGTACGAATACAGCGAGCCACGCATCGCCGACCTCCTGCACGACAAGGACAAGTTGGGCGAGTGGATGGAGACCGTGCCCGAAGCACCGGCTCTCGAGGCCGGCGCCGACAAGAAGGGCAAGAAGTGATGGTGGCTGCCGATTTGCTCGTCGCCCAGAACATCGGTTTCGGCGTCATCGCACTCCTCATGATCGTCGGCGCGTTGCGCGTCGTGACGGTGAAGAACGTCGTACATGCCGCCTTGTGGCTCGTGATCGTGCTGTCCGGAGCAGCTGCGCAGTACCTGCTGCTCTCGGCCGAGTTCGTGGCCGTGACCCAGGTTCTGGTGTACGTGGGTGCCGTGATGGTCCTGTTCCTCTTCGGCACCATGCTCACCAGGGCCAAGATCGGTGCTGAGGTCGATCTCAACAACACCAACTGGAAGATCGCCATCCCCGTCTCACTGGTTCTTCTCGGCGTGACCTCGTGGGTCTTGATCGACGGGTTCGGCGACGAGCAGCTTCCGTCCCCCGACCAAGCCGCGCCGGTTCCCATTCAGGTATTGAGCGACGACATCTTCGGTCCGTATCTGCTGCCCTTCTGGGCGCTCTCGTTCGTACTTCTCGTCGCCGTCATCGGCGCCATCGTCCTGGCCAGGAAGGACTGAGACCTGTGTTGACCGTTCAGTTCCTCCTTCTCGCGGCGATCCTCTTCGCCATCGGTGTCTACGGCGTGCTGGCGCGTAAGAACGCTGTCATGGTGCTCATGTCGATCGAGTTGATCCTCAACGCCGTCAACTTGAACCTCATCGCCTTTGCCAATCGACTCCAGTCGATCGACGGAAACACCTTCGCTTTGTACGTGATCGCCATCGCCGCCGCCGAAGTCGGTGTCGGTCTGGCCATGGTTCTCTTGATCTTCCGTAATCGGCGCTCGATCGCGCTCGACGAACTGTCCGAGATGAAGGGCTGATCGATGCTCGCTGCCGAAGCCTCCCACTCCGTCTCTCAGTCGGCCGGCTGGTTCCTCGAGAACGCATGGCTCATTCCGATCATTCCGGCGGTCGCCTTCGCCCTCATCATCTTCTTCGGCAAGAAGTTGCCGATGAAGGGCAGCGAACTCGGTGTCGCCTCCATGATCGGGTCGCTGATTCTGGCGCTCGGTGCCGCGTACCAGTGGATCCAGCGAGTCGACGGCGCCGCCGGCCATAGCGCGGCATCGCTCATGAAGGCTGGCGGTGAATCGTCGCCGTTCGTCGGCCCGGTCATCCGTGAGTGGACCTGGTGGCAGAGCGGCGGTGTCGAGTTCGGTATCGGACAACACATCGACGGTCTCGCCCTCACCTTGTTGGTGGTCGTGGCTTTCATCTCCTCGCTCGTGCAGATCTATTCGCTCGAGTACTTGCGCGGTGATCGTCGCTATACGCATTTCTTCGCTGCCCTGACCCTTTTCTCGGCCGGCATGTTGAGCATGGTGCTGGCGCCCAACATGGTTCAGTTGATCCTCGGCTGGGAGATCATGGGTCTCTGCTCGTTCATGCTCATCGGACACTGGTGGGAAGATCAGGCCAACGCACGCGCTGCGCTCAAGGCTTTCTTCACCGTGCGCGTCGGTGACGTCGGCCTCCTCGTCGGCACCGGCATCCTCTTCTTCTCGGCCAACGCCTGGACCCAGCAGAACCTCGGGGTGAGCGGTTTCAACATCTCGGGTCTGTCGGCCTGGGCCATGTCGGGTGATGCCAGTCAGAGCGCACTCACGTGGGGAGCGGTGGCGTTGTTCATCGCTTGCATCGGCAAGTCGGGTCAGTTCCCGTTGCACACCTGGCTTCCCGACGCCATGGCCGGACCCACTCCGGTGAGTTCGCTCCTGCACTCGAGCACGATGGTCGTGGCTGGTGTGTTCTTGGTGGCCCGCGTGTACCCGGTGTTCTGGGAAGGCCTCGAGATCACGGGCACCAACATCAACTTCATCGCGCTGATCGGTGGTATCACCATCGTGATCGCCGCGTTGTTGGCTTTCGTACAGCACGACATCAAAAAGGTTCTGGCGTATTCCACGGTGTCGCAGCTCGGCTACATGATGCTCGGACTGGGCGCCGGCGCGTGGTTGCCGGCCGTGTTCCACATCTTCACGCATGCTTTCTTCAAGGCCTGTCTCTTCCTCGCGGCCGGATCGGTCAGTCATTCGGGTTCGCATCACTCGTTCGACATGAAGAAAGACATGGGTGGTCTGGCCAAGAAGATGCCACTCACCGCGACCACCTGGATCGTCTCGACGCTCGCCCTGGCCGGTGTCTTCCCGCTGTCGGGTTTCTTCTCGAAGGACGAGATCATCGACAACGTGGGTCACAACGGCTACCAGGCGTTCATGATCGTCGGACTGTGCGGCGCCTTCCTGACGGCGGCTTACATGGCCCGCGCCACGTATCTCACCTTCTTCGGTGAAGCCCGCGGCGCGGCCGCTGGCGAGCACCACGACGAGCACGCAACCGGTCACGACGATGATCATGCTGATGATCACGGTCACGACGTGCACGGTCACGATGCACACGACGATCATGGTGCCCACGGTCCGCACGAGAGCCCGAAGTTGATCACGATCCCGCTCGTGATCCTGGCGTCGCTCGCCATCGTCGCCGGCTTGGCCAATGCCACACCATTCGGATCGAGCTGGGAACGTTTCAAGAAGTACGTCGAACCCAGCCCGGCCTACGTGGCGGCCGAGTCGACCATGGCATCGGGACCGGGCGAGGCGATCACCGTCGTCGGCTGGCCGTCGGCGTCCGAGGGCGGCGAAGGCGAGGCCAAAGCCGGTTGCTCGTACGAGACGCCACCCGTCGGAGAGGTCTGTTACTTCCCCGCAGTGAGCCACGCCAAGTTCAAGTGGAGCAAGGGTCTCCTGTCTCTTGGCATCGTGGCCGTCGGTTTGGTTTCGAGTTGGGTCTTCAGCGTCCAGTACTACACGCGGCGCAACCGTCGGCTCGTCGGTCTCACCGAACGCAGTCGAGTGCTACGTGGTGGCTACTTGTTCCTCTGGAACAAGTACTACCTCGACGTTCTCTACGAGAAATTCATCGTTCGTGCCGTCGCTTATCCGATCGCTCGAGCCGCCAATTGGTTCAACCAGAACGTGATCGACGGCGTGGTCAACGCCTCGGCTCGCATCTCCCGTCGTGTGGCGGGCTGGGTGTACCGCAATATCGATCAGCGCGTCGTCGACGGCGCGGTGAACACCTCGGGCGCCGCGGCCCGGGGGACGGGTGGGGCTCTTCGCCCCATCCAGTCGGGCAAGGTCAATCAGTACGGAGCGCTGCTGTTCGCTGCGGCCGCCATCGGCGCTCTCGTACTCGTCATCATCAACACCTGAGGAGACACGGCATGGAAGTACTCCGTGACCAGAACTGGCTACTGACCGTTGGCACATTCCTGCCGATGGTCGGTGTGCTGGTGATGCTGTTCATTCCCAAAGCCGACGAGGAGCTGCACAAGTTGGTGGCCCTCGCGACCGCAGTGGCCACATTGGGCGTCGGCATCTACACCCTCACTCAGTTCGACTTCGATCAGGCGGGAACTCTTCAGTTCTTCGCCGACACCGAGTGGATCAAGGTCATCTCGAGCAACTACACGATCGGGCTCGACGGAATGAGCTTGCCGCTCTACATCCTGTCGATGGTCGTCACGGTTCTGGTGATGATCTACTCGTGGAACCACATCCCGTCACCGGGTAATCCGAAGGCGTTCCTCAGCCTCATGCTCATTCTGCAGACGGGTATGGCCGGGACCTTCATCGCCCAGGACCTCATCCTCTTCTTCGTGTTCTTCGAAGTGGTGCTCCTGCCGATGTACTTCATGATCGGTGTCTGGGGCGGTGAGCAGCGCCAGTACGCATCGCTCAAGTTCTTCCTCTACACGATGTTCGGCTCGGCCCTCATGTTGGTGGCCTTCATCGCCCTCTTCTTCAAGGTCCGTGGAGCGTTGCCCGAAGGGGTCGAGGCATCGTTCTCGATTCCGATGCTCACCGAGTACGGCGGCCTGCTCGGACGTTCGGCCCAGATCTGGATCTTCTCCGGAATGTTCATCGGCTTCGCCGTGAAGGTGCCGATGTTCCCGTTCCACACGTGGTTGCCCGACGCGCACACTCAGGCACCCACACAAGGTTCGGTCATCTTGGCCGCGATCTTGCTGAAGCTCGGCACCTACGGATTCGTTCGCATCGCCATCCCGACTCTGCCGGAGGCCGCCAAGGCGTGGGCGCCGTGGATCGGACTTCTCGCCGTCATCGGCATCATCTACGGAGCCTTCGGCTGTCTCGCCCAGACCGACATGAAGCGTCTCATCGCTTTCTCGTCGGTGGCGCACATGGGCTTCGTGATGCTCGGCATCTCCACCCTCACGCCGATGGGTTTCAACGCCGCGCTGTTCGGCATGGTGGCCCACGGTCTCATCACCGGCATGTTGTTCTTCGTGGCCGGCAGTGTGAAGGAGCGCTACCACACCCTCGAGATCGCCCGTCTCGGCGGAATGTTGAAGCAGATGCCAAAGCTCGGCTGGATCCTCGGTTTCAGCGCCATGGCCTCTCTCGGCCTGCCCGGTCTTGCTGGTTTCTGGGGTGAGTTCCCAGCGATCCTCGCCGCCTACTCGCCCGCCGATGGACTTCCGGTCGAGACATTCCGTACCTACATGATCATCGCCGCCATCGGAACGGTGTTCGCGGCGGCCTACCTCTTGTGGTTGTTCCAGCGCACGTCGTTCGGCGAGCCCAAGCCCGAATTCTCGGGTGGTGGCCACGGGCACGGTGCCGATCATGGTGCCGATCATGGTGATAGTCACGACGATCTGCACGACGTGAACACCTACGAGTGGATCGCCTGGACGCCGTTCCTGATCGCAATCGTCGTGTTCGGCGTGTATCCGCAACTCATGTTCCAGATCTTCGACCCGGCCGTCGAAGTCGCATTGTCGGCGTTCGGAGGCTGATTCGTGCTTTCGTCGATTCTCGCCCAGGTGCCGTGGCAGTCGCCGACGATCGACTACCACGCTCTCGCGCCCGAGATCGTGCTGGCCGCCGGTATCTGCCTGATCATCGTCGTCGATCTCGTCGTGGGCGAGTCGAAGAAATGGATCACGGCATCGCTCACCGGTTTCGTCCTGCTCGGCGCGCTGCTGCCGGTCTTCACACTCGCGGTGCACGATGCCGACGTGCGGTCGCTGTTCGACGGGCGATACGTGGTCGACGAGTTCTCGCTGACCTTGAAGGCGTTGTTCCTGATCGCCGGATACGTGGTCGTCCTCTTGTCTCAGAACCACGTGGAAGAGGGCGACTATCACCAAGGTGAGTACTTCATCCTGCTGTTGACGTCGCTCACCGGCATGGTGATGATGGCTTCGAGTCGCGATCTCGTGAGCATCTTCGTTGCTCTCGAATTCCTCAGTATCCCGGCCTACATGCTCGCCGCGTGGCGCAAGCGTGACCGCAAGAGCAACGAGGCCGGTGTGAAGTACTACCTGCTCGGAGTCTTCGCATCGGCAGTCATGTTGTACGGCATGAGCCTGTTGTACGGCGTCACGGGCTCGACTCGTCTCACCGAGATCGGACGGAGTGTCACGGTCGACGGCGACTTCGGTGGAGTTCATGTGCTCGCCGTGGTGTTCGTGGTGGTCGGTTTCGCCTTCAAGGTGTCGGCGGTTCCGTTCCACACCTGGGCGCCCGATACTTACGAAGGTGCACCGACGCCGATCACCGCCTTCTTGTCGGTGGCGAGCAAGGCGGCCGGCTTCGTGGCTCTGGTGACCGTGATCTACGTCGGGTTCCCGCAGGCGTCCGACGTATGGCAGCCGTTCCTCTGGGTGATGGCCGCACTCACCATGACCGTCGGCAACCTGCTCGCCCTGCGTCAGACCAACATCGTGCGCATGCTCGCCTATTCGTCGATCAGCCAGGGTGGCTTCATTCTCATGCCGCTCGCGGTGGCCGGCACCGGCGACGCAGCCGGACCTGCTCTCCAGGCCGTCGTCGTGTACCTGCTCGTGTATGCGGCCATGAACCTCGGCATGTTCGCGGTGGTGATCGCCGTCTCGCGCACCACTCGAAGTGGCGAGATCTCGAGTCTCGGTGGTCTCTTCTCGTACGCCCCCGGTCTCGGCGTGCTGATGACCATCTTCTTGGCTTCGCTCGCAGGCATTCCACCACTCGGAGGTTGGATCGCCAAGTTCGCCGCTTTCCGAGCCGTCCTCGAGGCCGGTAACGGTTGGGCGTATGCGATCGCCGTGATCGGTGCCGTCAACTCGGTCATCGCGTTCGGCTACTACGGCAACGTCATGCGTGAGGTGTGGATGAAGCCCACACCACATGGTGAGACCACGACGGTGCGTACCCCGGGTTCGCTGGTGGCCGCACTGGCCATCACCGGTGCCGCAACTCTCGTACTCGGAGTTCTTCCCGGAACCGTATTGAGGTTCGGCGATCTCGCCGACCTGGTCGGCGCCTTCGGCGGCTGACGTCATATGACCGACGAAGCGACCCTCGTTCGCTTCGACGAGTTCCTCGACGACGCGCTCTACGGCGATTCGGGCTTCTATTCGACCGGAGGTCGAGCCGGTCGACGCGGCGACTTCATCACGTCGCCCGAAGTCGGCCCGTTGTTCGGCGCCGTTCTCGCCCGATGGTGCGATGCGATGTGGCGTGAGCTCGGGCAGCCGAACGATTTTTGTGTGTACGACCTCGGGGCCGGTCCGGGAACTCTGGCGCGATCGATCTTGGCCGCTCAACCCTCGTGCCTCGGTGGCGATGCGTCACGTTACGTGGCCGTCGAGGTGTCGGCTGAGCAACGAGCGCGACATCCCGAGGGAATCCAGTCGCGACCGATGTTGCCCGACGGTCGGCTGTCGGGTGTGGTGATCGCCAACGAGCTGCTCGACAACGTACCGTTCCGACTGCTCGTTTTCGATGGATCGTGGCGCGAGGCCTGGGTGCTTCACGACGGCTCGAACGTGAGCGAGGTTCTTCGCGACGCCGACGGTGAGATCCCGGTCCGCCTACCCGAACGAGCAACGCTCGGAGCACGCGTGCCGTGGCACGAGCGAGGTGTATCGCTGTTGCGCGAGGTGAAGGAACGACTGCACGGACACGTGCTCGTGATCGACTACATGGTTCCGCTCACCGCCTCGTTGGCGGGGCGGCCGTGGCGCGACTGGCTTCGTACGTATCGCGATCAAGAACGCGGCTCGCATTACCTGCGCGACATCGGACGTCAGGACGTGACGACCGATGTGTGCATCGATCAGTTGGAGGCTGCACTGGGTCCGGCCGAGAGCATTCGTAGCCAGGCTCAGTTCCTCCAGTTGTGGGGGATCGACGAACTCGTGGAGGAAGGCAAGCGGGTGTGGGAGGCCGAGGCCGCGCGCCCGGGACTTCGAGCGATGACCATGCGCAGTCGGGTGAGTGAGGCCGAAGCCCTTCTCGACCCCGCTTCTCTCGGCTCCTTCACCGTCATGACGTGGTGATCCGGTGCGGGAACTTGACCCTCAGGGTGAAGTTCCGGCACCAGATTCCGTCGGCTCGGGGCGAGATGTCATCACGGCGCCCACGACCACGACGGCCATTCCCACGACGGCCCACCACGAGATGTGTTCGTTGCGAAACGACACACCGAGTAGCACGCTGACGATCGGTGTGAAGAAGTTGCCGATCATGCCGCGTACAGTTCCGGCTCGACCCAGAAGTACGCCGTAGACCACGAAGGCGACGCCGGTGCCGATGGCTCCCAGCACGAAAATCGCCCCCCAGGCGCTCCACGTGTGATCACTGCGAATTATCGCCGGAACGCCTAGGGGAAGAGCCCACAGCACTGCACCCACCTCGACCCAGAACATGAGACGAAGTGATCCGTACTTTCGCTGGAGCGGCGCAGCGATGTTCACAGCCGTCGCGTAACACAGGAGGGCGAGCAGCAGAAGTGACACTCCTTTGGCGTCGGCAGTCGGCCCGTCGTCCTCGGCGCGGATCGACGAGAGCGAGATGATCGCGATCCCGGCGAAGCCGACCAGCACCGCCATGACTCGGAATCGGGACGGGGCGCGCCGCACAAAGATGGCGGTCATCAGAACTGAAATGGCCGGCAGCCCACCGTTCAGCATGCCGGTCACGGCCGATGACACGGTTCGTTCGGCGATCGGGAACAACAAGAAGGGGAGTCCCATCCAGACGAACGACAAGAGCGCGATGCGCCCCCAGTCGGAACGGTCGATGCCCTGGCGTGCAGCTGGGAAGAACGACAAGGCGAGGGCGCCGAGGAATGTGCGACCGAGTGGCACGACCGGTGCTTCCACGTGATCGATGGCAATCGAGATCCAGAAGAACGAACTGCCCCACACGAGGGCGATCACGGCCGACAGCAACCACTCGGTCGGACCGAATCGGATGGTGCTCTCCGTCGGGCGAGTCGTGACGGATTCGGCCATGGCCTCCTTGTTCTAGTCGCCTAGAGTCGGCCGGCAACAGTTCATTCGCGACCCCGGGGGGATCGATGTCGAACGACGAGACGACCAACATCGACGATCTACTGCTGGAGAACCGCAAGTTCCCGCCGCCGCCCGACTTCCAAGAACGCAGTCTGGTGGCCGGAACGCAGCTGTACGACGAGGCGGCTCGGGACGATGAAGGGTTCTGGGCCCGCCAGGCGTCCGAGTTGCTCCACTGGGACACCGACTGGACGACTATCTGCGAGTGGGATCTTCCCTACGCCAAATGGTTCGTCGGCGGACGACTCAACGTTGCGTACAACTGTCTCGATCGACACGTCGAGGACGGTCGCGGCGACAAGGTCGCCATCCATTGGGAAGGTGAGCCGGGTGATACGCGCACGATCACCTACGGCGATCTTCTGGTCGAAGTGAAGAAGTTCGCCAATGTCTTGAAATCACTCGGTGTACAGACGGGCGATCGAGTCAACATCTACCTGCCGATGGTTCCTGAGGCCGCCGTTGCGATGCTCGCCTGCGCCCGAATCGGCGCCGCGCACAGCGTGGTGTTCGGCGGCTTCTCGTCGCAGGCCCTCGCCGATCGCATCAACGACGCGGAAGCCAAGGTTCTGATCACCGCCGACGGTGGCTACCGGCGCGGCGAGGTTTTTCCGTTGAAGGGTGCGGCCGATGAAGCCCTCGCCAACACGCCGTCGATCGAGCACGTTGTGGTGGTGAAGCGCGGTGGCAACGACGTCGAGATGAAGGTCGGCCGTGATCACTGGTACCACGACCTCATGGCCGACGTGTCCGACGACTGCCCGGCCGAGCCCATGGACAGCGAACAGTTGCTGTTCCTGCTCTACACCTCGGGCACCACGGGCAAGCCCAAGGGCATCATGCACACAACGGGCGGTTACCTCACTCACGTCGCGTACACGCACAAGTACGTGTTCGATCTGCATCCCGACACCGACGTGTATTGGTGCACGGCCGACGTCGGCTGGATCACCGGCCACAGTTACATCGTGTACGGACCGATGGCCAACGGCGCGACGCAGGTGATGTACGAAGGAGTTCCGAACTTCCCGGGGAACGATCGCTTCTGGTCGATCGTGGAGAAGTACAAGGTGACCATCTTCTACACGGCGCCCACGGCGATTCGTACGTTCATGAAGTGGGGGATCGAGGAGCCAGCCAAGCACGATCTGTCGTCGCTTCGCCTGCTCGGCTCGGTGGGTGAACCCATCAACCCGGAAGCTTGGATGTGGTATCGCGACAACATCGGTGCCGGAACGTGTCCGGTGGTCGACACGTGGTGGCAGACCGAAACCGGTGGAATCATGATCAGTCCGCTTCCCGGAGCCACCACGTTGAAGCCCGGTTCGGCCACGTTCGCGTTGCCCGGAGTGTCGGCTGAGGTGGTCGACGATGGCGGCCAGCGCATCGAACACGGAGGTGGTTATCTCACTCTCACCCGTCCGTGGCCGGGAATGCTGCGCGGTATCTGGGGTGACGGCGAGCGATATCGCGAGACGTATTGGAGTCGATTCAGCGATCGGTACTTCGCCGGAGACGGTGCGAAACTCGATGCCGACGGATATCTGTGGCTGCTCGGACGGGTCGACGACGTCATGAACGTCAGCGGACATCGCATATCGACGACCGAGGTCGAGAGCGCGCTGGTGTCGCACCCGAGTGTCGCCGAGGCTGCGGTGGTCGGAGCGAACGATCCGACCACCGGTCAGGCGATCATCGCCTACGTGACGTTGCGCGGTGGATCACAGGTCGACGAAGGCGATCTACGTAACCACGTGGCCAAGGAGATCGGCGCGATCGCGAAACCCAAGACGATCTACTTCACTCCCGATCTTCCCAAGACGCGAAGTGGCAAGATCATGCGGCGTCTGCTGCGCGACGTGGCCGAGGGGCGCAATCTGGGCGATACGACCACTCTTGCCGACGCGAGTGTGGTCGACGAGCTGCAGCGCCGCGCTGCGGATTCGCCGTCGGAAGACTGACGACGGCGCGATCAGTCGCGGAAGTTCTCGAACTGCAATGGGATGCCGAGGTCGGCTCCCTTCAACATGGTGATCACGTTCTGAAGATCATCGCGTTTCTTGCTCGTCACGCGAATCGATTCACCCTGGGTCTGGCTGCTCATACCCTTCGGGCCCTTCTCCTTGATCATCTTGTTGATCTCACGCGCCTTGTCGGAGGAAATACCGACTTTGATCGTGACCACCTGACGCACGGTGTTCTGGGTCGCCTCGTCGACCTTGCCCCAGTCGAGACCCTTCAACGACACACCGCGTTTGACGAGACGCTCCTCGAGGACCAGGCGGAGAGCCTTCAGTCGATCCTCGCTCACGGTGTGCAGGGTGATGACGAGATCCTTCTGCTCGATCGTGGAATTGGTGTTCTTGAAGTCGAACCGGGTCGAGATCTCGCGCTGGGCCTGATCGACGGCATTACGGATCTCTTGGCGGTCGACGTCGGAGACGATGTCGAAAGAGGGCATGGCAAAGATGGTAGGAGGTGGTCGGTCCGAACACCCGGGCGATACGCTCACGTCCTGCATATATGGGTCGATGCCCGAGCGGCCAAAGGGAGCAGACTGTAAATCTGCCGGCATTGCCTACGGAGGTTCGAATCCTTCTCGGCCCACCAGAACGTCACGGACCCCCTCGTCACGGCGGGGGTTCTAGAGCATTTTTTGCATGACGGCGACGTCCAGCCAGCGATTGAACTTGCGGCCGACCTCGCGCTCGATCCCGACCTCTCGGAATCCGCAGGCGGCGTGTAGGGCACGGCTGGCCTCCCCCGATGCTTCGATCCGGGCCATGATCGAATGAAAGCCCGAGGTCCGAGCCCGCTCGATCACCTCGGTCAACAAGACCCGCCCCACTCCCTGTCGGGCCAGGTCACGACGTACGTAGACCGAATCCTCGACCGTTGGGCGGTAGGCCGCCCGCTCCTTGTAGGGGCTCACACTGGCGAAACCCAGGACCTCTTCGTCGCCGACCTCGGAGGTGGTGAGGAAGCGGGGTTCGGTGGCCCCCGTCGCTGGCCGCACCGCCACGAGGGACGAAAAGGCCCCGGTACGGGCGGCCAACCAGGCGACCTGATCGTCGAGTGAGCGGGTGACCAGATCCATGGTCGCGGTGGTGTTTTCGACCTCGTGGTTGTAGATCGTTCGCATGCCCTCGGCATCGGCGGAGGTGGCCGGACGGACCCGAATGGCGGCAGCCGAACCGGTGGCGGCGGGCGGACTCACGGCCCCAACTTACTGGTCGTTTCCGCAAGAGGCGCTTGTAGCATGACCAGCCGGCTCGTGGCGTTGCCGCGCACCGCGCCCTCTTAGCTCAGTCGGCAGAGCATTTCCATGGTAAGGAAAAGGTCGTGGGTTCGATTCCCACAGAGGGCTCACCACCCGGTGACGGGTGACACCGGGCAGCCCGACGGCTGCGCGCCTGGCGGCGTAGCTCAGTTGGTCAGAGCATTCGGCTCATAATCGAAAGGTCATCGGTTCGATCCCGATCGCCGCTACTCAACTCACAAACAAACGGCCATCCGAGAGGGTGGTCGCGACACGAAGAAAAGGAAGATCCCACCATGTCGAAGGCGAAGTTCGAGCGTACGAAGCCTCATGTGAATATTGGAACGATGGGTCATATTGACCATGGGAAGACGACGTTGACGGCGGCGATTTCTAAGACGTTGGCGGATC
>Ga0222714_10000559_pt1 | contig 42765 bp, 54 predicted proteins | sample C33_3DmetaG_FD_165048 | JGI IMG/M metagenome (GOLD analysis project Ga0222714, IMG submission 165048) | Estuarine water microbial communities from San Francisco Bay, California, United States - C33_3D | ecosystem: Environmental > Aquatic > Marine > Unclassified | place: USA: California...
AGCCGTATCCACCATTCAAAGATATGTTCGCTGAGTTCAAAGACCTGTTATTTATAATCGGTATCGCCGAACCATTATTCATTCGAGGGGATTTCTTATCAATGAACACGAAATATATGATGACCATGCACGTCAAGAGCATCGTAATTGACAAAATAATAACACCCGTGTTACTTTTCTTTCCAGTTTTCGTTGCCACCGATGGGACCACTATAACCTCTTCTGGTGTAGTTTCTATTTGGTCGGACATTTATATTATGTAAACAATAAAATTTAAATACGAGAACATCATGTTTAAATTTTATATATTATTACAAATTTCAGATTCTAATAAACCAACTTAGTTGGAGAAGGCGAGACCACCCATACCGGACTGGATGCGCAACACGTTGTAGTTGGTCGCGAACATGCGGAGGGTCGTCTTTTGGGTACCCGCACGAGCCTTGATGGCAACTTGAGCGTTGTCAATACGAGAGAAGTTGCACGTACCGGTTGGTTGGTGCTCTTCTGGCTTGAGGGCGAAGGAGTACGCGTACACACCTGGCATTGGGGAGCCGGAGTGGTGAACGAATGGTTGGACAGTGTTGAAGTACTTGCCCGTTTGTTCCTTGAAGCGGTCTTGACCGTTGAGGACAAGCTTGAAGGTGTCGAGAGTACCATCGCTATCTTCGGAGAAGTTGGCGCCTTCAATCGCAACCATGGGGGCACCCGCGAAGGAGCCGGAGATGAAGCAGTTGGATTCAGTCGCGGAGCGGAGGACATTCGCGGTGACAGTTGGCGCCGCGTTGGAGGTGTTCCAGGTGTCGGTACCGTCATCCAAGCAGAAGATGAGTTCCTTGACTGGGTGGTTGTACGACAAGCGCTTTTGGACTTCGGTACCGGCGGTGACAGAGTCGGTGCCGGTGTGTTGCACTTGCTCGATGAGGTATTCGTGACCCTTTTGCGCAAATCGGCGACGCTCTTCGGTGTCCAAGTAGATGTAGTTAGCCCACACCTTGAAGGAACCATCGGTCACGGTCGCGAAGTCACCCGACAAATCGAAGTCAAGGCGGACTTCGTGGTATTGCAAGGCAATCAAAGGCAACGCCAAACCTGGGTTGCGGTTGAAGAAGAAGATCAATGGCAAAAAGATCTTCTTACCCTTCGTCACGGCAGTGGTCATCTTACCGTAGTTGGACTTCTTGGCTTCGTCAAGGTACAACTCCGAGTACAAACGCCACCACTTTTGGTAGTGCTTGTCGATGCGTTGACCACCGATGGACAATTCAACGTCCTTGACCATGCGCTCCGCGAGCCAAGCATCATCGGTAAGAGCGACGTCACCAGAAACGGATTCAACGTACATGTCAGCGACGAGATCACCGTTACGGGCAATCGTCACGGACACGCGACCGTTGGCACCTGGAGTACCGTTAACAGTTTGTTCGATGTTTTCCATCGCGAAGTTAGTGTGGCGCTTGTAGACGGCTTGGAAGAAAGTAACCTTTGGGTTACCAGTCAAGTAGACGTCTTGAGCACCGTAAGCGACGAGTTGCATGAGACCACCGGCCATTATGAGAGTTTTTGTACTATAGACCGAGAAAATAATTTCGCGAAAAAACTCAGTTTGATTTTTCCTGGTGTAAGGTATACCATGTCGCAGCCCGAACAACCACCTTCACTCGAAGTCGACGAAACCGAATCCGAATATGAGACTGATTCCGAACTTGGGGTCGTAGTAGAAGGGGAAGAAAGTCAACCCATTGAGATGTATGATGAGGATGATCTCGATGATTTTTTGGAAGACGACGACGACACTGTAATGAAAATCGCAAACATCGCCGGCTCTCTTTTTGCTTCCGAAGAAGGTGACACCGTGTGTACTGCCCTGGTGAACATATCTAAACAGTTGGAAATGCAAAACAGAATAATGGTAAAAATGTTGGCTCAGATGCAAAAATCTACTTAGAAAATTAAGTCAAAGGTAAGATAAGGAGCTTGTTATGTTGGATACACACTTCATAAACAGTGATGCAGACCCTGAGGAGACGAATCAAATCACTTGGTCGAATATGATTCAGGGTCTTAATCCAGAACAGCTCATAAACTTTTTAAGCCAATTGGAAGACATGTGGGACATCCTCCGTCGCGAAGATGAAGCAGTTTCCTTTCAATTGGGTTTTAAAAATTTTTTTACACCAAATCAATTAAACCCAGATTCGGGATTACCCATGGTAAATATCGACATCGAAAGTATTTCAGCAAAGCATCAGCGAATGAATCTTCAATTAGGACAATTGTATCACCGCGCGGATGCTCTGAAGATTCTGGATTTGGATGATGGTGATGATATGAAAATATCAATGCGGATCAATAGATTGATTGATCAGGTCGATGATGCGTGGCAGATTGTGTTTAGACACACACGCATTTACGAACGTATTAATAACCCTACGTATATCCCTATTAACCCTGAAACGGATCCATCAATTTTTAGGTGTTCTACACTCCCATCATCTATGGAAGAATTGAGTCCATATCAGCAAGCTATTCTTACGGTCTTGAAAAAACTGTATGAGAATAACATTAAACGCTATAAGGGTCATTGCTGTAAACAGATTCGCACTGAAGATGGTCACGATACGCGAGCCTGGAAACAAGAACAACGAATCCAAGACTATGTATATACTGTAGCGCAGAAGGAGACTGAATTCGAACTATGGAAAAATCTATCATGCAGAGGGTCCGCCTATTCGGATGTAATTAGACATTTATCTAATTGCAATGATATGCAGTTTCCAGAAATCAAACGTAACAGAAACGTGTGGTCATTCAAAAATGGAATTTTCGTTGGTAAGAGCTGGTCCGCGACGACTGGGCTGTACCAAACGGATTTTTACACGTATGATTCAAAGGAATTCAAAAATCTGGATCAAGCTATTGTGAGCTGTAAATATTTCGATACAGATTTGGAAGACTATGGTCACTTGGAAAAATGGGAGGATATTCCTACGCCATATTTTCAATCGATTCTCGACTATCAAAAATTTGATGCGGAAGTATCCAAATGGATGTACATCATGGGTGGGCGTTTGTGTTTCAATGTGGGTGACATGGATGGATGGCAAGTCATTCCGTTCTTGAAAGGTATTGCGCGTTCCGGTAAATCGACACTCATCACGAAGGCATTTGCACACTTTTATGACGTGGATGACGTTCGAACACTTTCCAATAATGTGGAAAAGAAGTTTGGTCTGTCTTCTATCTATGATGCATTCGTTTTCATTTCCCCAGAAATTAAAGGTGATATTTCACTTGAACAGGCTGAATTTCAGTCCATCGTGTCTGGTGAACAGGTGTCTTGTGCGATTAAACACGAGAAGGCGAAGACCATGACGTGGAATGTTCCTGGTATCCTCGGTGGTAATGAAGTACCAAGTTGGAAAGATAACTCTGGAAGTGTTCTTCGTCGTATTTTGACTTGGAATTTCTGTAAACAAGTGAAAGATGCCGATCCAACACTCGAAAAGAAATTGGAAAGTGAAATTCCTGTGATTCTCCAAAAGTGTATTCGTGCGTATCTCGAATACGCACAAAGATACGCGAACAAAGATATTTGGAATATCGTCCCTCAATATTTCAAGGACGTGCAAAAGCAAGTTGCTACAGTATCGAGTACACTCGAGAACTTCTTGCAATCGCCGTATATTAAATATAACCCCGAGTTATGTTGTCCGCAAAAGATTTTCGTCGAAAAATTCAACGAACATTGTACCGCAAACAATCTCGGCAAGCCGCGTTTCAACCAAGATTTCTACGCCGGACCTTTCAGTCAGCGTGACATCGAAGTGCGTCAGCACACAGCCTTGTATAATGGCGCACCTTTTAGTATGCAGCCATTCATCTTTGGTTTAGATATAGTAAGCGACATGCTCATGTCCAACGAATCCGATGTGTAATAAAAATATGGACGTACATTAGATATGAATAGACCCGAATCTCTCCGGAATTTCATTAACAATTCTGGAGTCAATATACAAAGATCGAGTTCTACAAATTTCCCCAAGAGGTTACAGAACTCGATGATAAATAATCAAAATATGGGTGAGTTTGCGCAGTTTGTCTCAAATAGTAACACACCACCTCGTTCGCCCACACGTCTCGTTTTGAGTGGTCTCAATCCAGGCATGTTCAATGCGACTGTGAACAAGAATTTTGATGCGGAGGCGCGAGTCGACTTGAAAAGCATTCTTAAGAATACACCCCTCGGTAAAATGCCTATCGGTCAGGGTCTTTATATAGACACGAAAGAGATTGTGGGTGTATACGGTAGATTTAAGACTGGGTTTTCGCACACGAGACAGTACGGAAAGAAAGGTGATATTAATTTGAAATTTTTTACCGTACAAATTAAGTTTTCCGTTACGAATGGAGTGGAAACAAACGGCGGAACCGTGAATTTTTATAAAAATGGGAAGATTCGATTCTCGGGTGGATTCATAGGAAAGGGTGATGAAATCGAGAATCAACCTGAACTCATACGAAGATTCATGGTTAAAAGTTACACGAGAAAACCAGCATTTTTCTATAATCCATTTGAATATAACAATTTGAGTGGTCAATTTAGAATTAATGGTGTCATCCGTGATATGATTAGACTTCATGCACGGTCACGAGGGTATGGAATTGTTTCTACCTACGATCCTGAGCTCTCACCCATGATGTATTCGACGTACAAAGAACATAAATATATAATCGCAAAGAGTGGTGCCGTTCAAATATCTGGTGCAAAAAATCCAAAGATGTTGAATGCTGCGTATAGAACAGCGCGCGATTTGTTTGAGATGCTCAACGCTAAGGGTGAGATAAATCTTTCTGCAAACATACCAAATCGGATTGTCCAACCTAAAAAGAGAATGAATGCGTCTTCGTGTCCTAAATCACGTCGACCACCGTGCAAGAGTGGGTTTGAAGCGAAAAAGAACCCACAAGGTGATGAATGTTGTTACAAAATACCCAAAAAGAAGTCGACGCGTAAATCCCCAAAGAACACCAAAGAAATCACATACGGTGAAAATGGTAAACTCATGATAGGGAAGAAGAAATGCGAGGCTTTGACAAAGTCAACGCTCATAGAAATAGCAAAGAAGCTCGGTGTTGTCAATGCAAAAGACAAAAATAAGAAAGATAAGTTATGTGCCATGATTAAACAGTTTTCTTTTGGAAATGAAAACTTCAAGGTAGAGAATAAACCGTGTATTAGTTACAAAAAGAATGAACTCGTAGCCATGGCGATGTCTAAGGGTATAGAAGTAAGTAATACAGATACAATAAAAACCCTCTGTGAAAAACTTAAATTAAATGTTAATAAAAATAAAGTGAATTCTGTGGAATTAAGACGTGCAAATAAGGCTCTTAATATAGAGTTGAGAAAGGAAGCTAAAATAGGTGCGGTCGAGAAAAAGCGAAAACTAAACAACGTGGGTATAAGAAATGATATAATAAAACTCTACGGTCCAAGATGGATAAAGAAATATGGTAAAATTATGAACATAAACAAGGATGTCGAAGAAATGTCAAATGTATTAAATGGTGCATCAAAAGAAACGAATCTCACGAATAAAATGGGCGTTCTTCGAAAAATGCCAGCGAATGATATAAAGAGGGGGGTAGTCACTGAATGGAAACAGGCACGTGCATTTGAATATAATAAAAAGCTCATCAAAAATGAATATGGAAAACACGGAAATAATGTCGTGAATTACATATTGACACACAAACCAACAAAGGCTCAAATTAAAAAATATATTGAAAAATACAAAAAGACGCGAGCGAATTTGGCTAAGAACAAGTGATGCTTTTATTTATGAGCTTTTCTGGTTCAGATGCCTGTTTAATATGTTTGGTGTGATACGAAAAATCGTATCCGGGAAACCGTTTTTTAATTTGGTCGGATACACCGACTGACTCAAATTGACGCGCAGTTTGTGAACACACAGATTTTCGCTCTACTTCGAGTAACCGGTCTTCCATCATGATGAATTCCTTAAGACTTTCTTCTGAAAGTCCATCCGCGCGCATCTTTTCTAGTGTTTGCTTAGACATTCCATGTGACATGTGAAAGTTCTTGGATTTGTAACCCAAAGAACCTACATTTTCATTACTATAATCGGCAAATAAGACGAAATACACAACGATCAGTATTACAAGTATTCTAATCATTACTTACTAGTGTCCAATATATTAAATAAATCCCTCGCCTTATGAAGAATGTTAAATAATTCATTATCATCCTTCACAAGTTTTGGATTTATGATTTCCATTTCAATTTGATATACATTTGGATCTTCTGTGTCCATGTCTTCCATGTCACCTGTGACAACTGTCATATCGATTGATAAATTCTTTCGAATAAAAGAAAGACGACGCTTCGTCTTCTTCTTATCCATTTCACCTTCATAATCCTCTATGGGTGTTTCAGTAGAAACGCCGAATCGAATATCATACGGTGCATCACCCAGCTTCTTGAAATCCTCGTTGTGCACTCTAAGTTTTTTAACAATCTTTTCTTCTGATGTGTTTTCATCGATGGAAATGCGAAGGTTGTCACTTTCGCGATAAAACACTTCTTCTGTAGTGTTCACTACGCGTTCCCAACCATTATATTTTCTAAGACCATCAAGAATGCTGTTAAATCCTTGTGCCCCAACATCTGTATCGAATGTACCAGAGTTGAATTTACCAATTCTAATTTCAAACTCGATATGTTCATCATTTTTATATTTTTCAAATATAGGTTTGACTTTTTCGAAGATAGATTTGACGTTCATCTTTATTCTTTTATGTAAAGGTGTTAAGTTTTAAGTTCTTTTATTTTCTTCTTAATTTGAGACACTTCTCTTGCTTTGAGTTTATTACCAACACATAAGTGATTTATCACATCAAAGTCTTGTGTCGTAAGACCACAACTTAGGTACTTTTCTATATCACCGATTCTTGCATACTCTCGGAGAAGTCCGAGTTCTTGATGAGACATTCTAGTTCTGAGACCTATATTGGTGTATTTTTGATATCTCATCTTATAATTTCCATACTTTGTCCAAAAACTACCAGGTCTTATATTTCTCTCATCAACTGGTCCTCCTAAGTAATGTTTTGGTACGTTATACACTGAATTTATGAAATATGCCATAGAATCCCAGTTACCGTCATATATACTTGAATCATATAAATCTGCATCTGAGAGTGCGTGGGATATGCGAGTTACATCTACGCCATCCGAGTCCACGTAATTTTCATGAATCATACCCCACACGTGACCATGTTCATGTAAAGTATTTATATTGTCATCGCTTTCTTCTTTACATAGAAGCGACTTGGCGATGTCTTTTGGGTCTGTAAATAAATCTTTTTCATCCGAGAAGTTAATGTAATCGAAAAAATTGTATATGTTTCCCTTGCATTTCACAGCCGCCGAATATGCACCGGGCTCATTTGGTCTCAAGGTTGCAATTTCCGCGGGTGTTCGTTTGGGTACTATAATAAGTTCAAAATTTGGTAAAAGAAATACATTTTTAGACGTCACTATAAATGAACTTTTAGAGATTGTTCCTCCATCCGACACGTAATCTATGATTTGTCTTTGTGCTACGACATCGTGTCGATAATCTTCTAAAAAAATGCACATATTCGAACCTTTGAGTTCATCCGAGACCTTATAGTTGTATGGCATTTCTATGCTATTTGATTCATCTAGAACTTCATTCAATATGAATGATTTACCAAACCCATGTGCACCACATATCATTACATTTTTGCCTTGTGATATATATTTTTTAAGGCGTTCGGTTTCTTTGTGATGGAGCGTGATAGATTCCTTCTTTTTTTGTTTATATATTTTAACGAATGCGTCCATGACTAAGAATGATGATCTCACTAATCAGGCTATAGATATTATTTTTGAAAATGATGCACTTCAATCTAGAATTATTGATCCTATCAAAAGGAAGATCGTTCCTTACTTATTATGTTTTGGTTTCTTTAATTTAACGTTATTTATTTTAGTTGCATTCATTGCGACTCGTATGTTTAATTATTCTTCGATGATTTCTTCATCTGTGTACTCTACGTCGCCACTTTCAATGTCCGGAACTTGAGTGGATTTTTTAGATGAAGTGCCCGTAAGTTTGAGAGTGGAATCTGTCGTATTACTTCTTCGTCTCACCCCCACCGCTTTTAATGGGTCAGCGGCAATACCTCTGGCACCCGGCATGACACGACCACGCAATTCGTCAAGTTCATCCTTGAGTTCATCATCAGTCATGTTTCGTTGTTTTGGATCCTTGAGAAGACTCAGAATGGAATATTCTTTGATCGCTTTGAAGGGTAAAATTGGATGTACGTGTAATATTTCGGGTTTTGTAAATATCTTGTCATCCGGGAATTCCTTATCAAACGCAGTCAGAACACTTTTTGGTATGGGTGGACTCTGTTCAATCAGTCGATCCATTTCTTGGTGACAATCGCTCACCATGTCCGCACCATCAAGGGTTCTATTCACGAGTGGCAGATTAAGTTCAAGTCTGATTTTACGAGACAGTTTACCATACATTTGCGACGCAGAACGATGACTCTCCATCAATTCATTAATTTTGAGAAATTGCATGATAGTCGCAATAATACCAGCGATGAGGTTGAGACCACCAATGATCGATGGCACAGACGAACGAATACTGAGTGGAAATTGTTCTTGTGCGAAGTTCGCCGTACCGGTGATAGTCGAGAGTACGATCACAGGAAGTGTAAAGCGCATGTTTAATTTCTGAAACATCAGGAACGCTTGGTAGTTCATGTATCGGTAACACGCCGCAGCTTCACCCCATTCCTTCAACACCTTTTCCTGTTGTGTGTGCCATTTCTTTGGGGCATCTGGTTTTTCTATATCTTTGGGAAACCCTTCGATCACATTATTATCATTAATTTCTTGCTCCATATTAATAAATGAATATTATATTCTTCATCCACCTCGTATTATTTATGGCGGTGCTCGTGATTCCTTTCCTGAAAAATACGCAATTGCTTGAAATGTATAGCATACTCATACCATTCATCTTCTACCATTGGTCGGTGAATGATGACACGTGTGCTTTGACGCAGATGGAAATGTACGTCACGGGTAACTCGAAAGAGGAAACATTCTTTGGTCGAATCATGGGACCCATATATAAGATGGATGACACCGATGCAAATAACCTTTTGAAGACGTTGATGTTTGGTCTTTGGTTGTTCGTTCAGTACAGACTTGGGCGTATAGATTTAGCCTAAGTCATGTCAATTCGTATATAAATTAAACACAAAATATGCCTTCTTACGCTCCAGTTTACGATTACCGTTGGGGATCCGGGACCAAAATGGTCACCGAGAGGTCTATACTGACCAACTCTAGAAAGTTCCTAATCGTAAACGGAAGAAAGATCGAAATTAATCATGTTCCTAAAATTGGTGACCATGGGATTCACGGGGGTGTGTTGCAAATTATGCGCGGTGAACGAGTCATCAACTATCACTAGATAAAACTTAGACGCTACTATAATTTAATGGACTACAAAGAACCAAAAAAACGCGTGACTAAAAATGACAAGAAACATAGTAAACAAGTGTATTCACAAAAACATGTAAGAATAATACAAGATATGTTATTAAAATCTAAGTCTACTAATAATGAACGCAAAGACTAAACACACGTCGATGTTAATAACTATCTTCGTTTTGTTGTTGATACTTTTGTACACACTCACTAAGCCTCAGCCTGTCAGACGCGTGCACACCCGCGAGCGCGTCGCCGTACCGGTTCAAATTCCCGTAGAGCGTGAATTTAGAGCGCCACCAATCAAGGAGTATAAACCACAACACGTCCAACAGATGGGAGTATTACTCGGTGATAATAACGAGACACTCCCCTTGTACGGCAAGGAAGTGCGTGGACGACGCGATAGATATCATTATTACACGGTCACACCAGGTGAACAGATGTACTCTCTTCCAGTGAGTTTGGGTGAAAGAGACTGCATGGATGACATTGGGTGTCAAGAGATTTACGGTAACGAGACTGTAAATATATTAGGACAATCGGGTGATTATTCCGCGAAATTGTATCGAACGGATAACTTTTTCTAATCTTTCTTCTCTTCTGATTTGGGTATCATGCTTAGGGCTCTATGATACGTATCGTACGTGACGAGGAAAGAGAGAACTATACATATCGCCAATGAACCATAACCAACTGGTTTCATTGGTAGTGGGACCCACCATCCTATGAATTTTTTGCGCATCATGTTAGATATCATGATACAGCAACAAAGTATAGATAACGCGGACATGGAATAGTGTTTGTTTTTATCGAATGGAACCGTTGGGCTCCATGCATCTTGACCCGGAAATACATCTATACCGAGTACATTCAACAGAGGAAGAATCAAGAATGGTAACATCTATTATTTACATATATTTTATATTTAGTCCGAAACGCATTTTCATGAAGCGCATTGCGTCACGCAGGTCTGGTTCACTCCATAAAAGCCACCTGGACCAAAAACCCGCGGTCTTCAAACCCGAGATTCCCCAATCCTCGAGTTTGCTCTTCGTTACTCTCGACATTCTTTCGTGTACCTTCTGTGGATCACTAAATTTACGCGTATCGCCACCACCATGTCGTAGCACATATAAGCGCATGCGCATGGGATCCTTGTGTATGGTATAGTCTGTGTATCCCTTGCCACCAAAGTCCACGTGGTCACCATCCGGGAAGGTCACTCTGTACTTTTTATCACGGATTGGACTTTTTTTGAGAACGATCCTCATTATTATTTACACCCGATTTTTTTTCAAATTTATAGTTCTAATACACGATTATACAGTAATTCAAACCAAAAGACGGAAATGTCTGCGAAGTAACACCATGTTTTTTCATTTTTTAAAACACAAAAAACTTTTTTTATTTTTTTCTTTTCTTTTCAAAGAAGAAAGCATTGAAAAAAATAATTTTTTTTATTTTTAATTTTGAGAAGATTTACACTGAGTAAAATGCGAATAGATATCATTTAGGTATACCCTCTATATAACCCCGTCAATTGGTTTAAAATAGATATACTAATTTTTTATATTCTAAGTTTTTTGGTACTTTTTCAATTTTAAAAACACAAAAAACTTTTTTTATTTTTTTCTTTTCTTTTCAAAGAAGAAAGCATTGAAAAAAATAATTTTTTTTATTTTTAATTTTGAGAAGATTTACACGGAGTAAAATGCAAATAGATATCAATTAGGTATACCCTCTATATAACCCCGCTAATTGGTTTAAAATATATATATTATATTTTTTGTTAGCATATGATATAAGAATGAGTTCTAATAAATCTAAAATTTCAACCATTTATGATGTGAATTTTTTACCCTCAACATTAAGAAAAGTACCAAAGAAATATACCGTATATATACCCAGTAACCTCCCAAACAATGGGTCCCCTAGAACTGTATACGATAGAAGAGGTTTATCTAAATATTTTAATAATCAAACAACCAGACCACCTCGTTCTCCTATGACACGAAAGCCTGTTAATCCCCGAGAGTATTGGTCTAATTTATACACAAAAGAAGAATTAGATGCGTATAAACACAAAAAATCCAACAAATATAAACTCGTGGAACACATGAAAACAAGAAAACACTTATCTGCTAATCAAAAAGTTCAATATTTAAATCAGTTAAAAAATGGAAAAAAAATAAATAATTTAATAAACACAATAAATCGTTCAACAATTCCAAAACAAAATATTCCAAACAATGTAAATTCATTGCAACATGCAAGTGAGTTAACGAATTATCATATCAAAACAAACCATAATTTATTTTCCAGTCACGCTAGTCATAATAAATTAAAAGGAAATAAGGAATATATTCAATTGTTTAAAAAAATTAGAATACTTATATTACAACAATTAGTAGAAAATATAAAATCAAAAAAAAATATGGAAAATATGTTAAATAAGGTGTATGACGAATTAATACCTCAATTAGAAAAAACGATACTTGCAGTTTATTATATGGAACATGAATCTGATATTTATAAAAATTATCCACCAAAATTAAAATTTAAAATTGATAAAAATAAATTATATGACGTCATTGAAAAAAATTTGTTTAAGAGAGATGCATTATTGAGAATACAAGTTTATATAGTTCAATCATTTCTTAATTTATTATATGGTAAGTACGAGAGTCCTTATGATATTCGTATTAAATCTGAAAAATTTGTAAAAGGTGTTTCAAACAAATTTGACGGTAAAACCTTGGCATCTTGGCTCACGAAAGAATATGATAATGCTATTAATGATGTGCTTGGAAGTATTTTGACGATTTTTTCTAATCATGGTCTTATATTAAACTCGAGTAATTTGGTATCATGGTCAAAGGAACCCATAGATATAATAGCAAAAAGATCGTTAAGATTATTAGTTGCAAGGTATTATCCAAATAAGAAGAATATATTTTCAAAAAAAATAAATAATATGACAACACGCAATTTTAATAATTTAACAAATATGTTCATACAAAAAAAATAAGACCCTTAATGGGCTACGAGGAGGCAATGACTTCATAAAATTTTTATTTTTTCATATTACATAAACATTTGTTCAACGAAAGTGGATAATTATATCTAATCTATTTTTTTTCTAAAATGACTATATTTTTCAGTATTGGTAAGAAATAGGCTTACTCTTCATTTAACAGACCACTAAACAAATTCAATATATCTGAGAAATAGTCGAACGACGCTCCCACAAAATTACCTTCGTAGTTTCTCCTCAGTATGTTATTGGTATCGTATACAACGAAGAGTGCGAACAGAGCCACGATTATTCTAGAGTATCTTTCACCCGTGAAAAACCTTACCAATATGAGACCAAGCAGAGCAAAGAATAATACCGAACCAAGGACACGGAGATCATAGCCAAGTGTGTATGTCGCAACACCGAGGGCGAACATACCAATGAAAATCGTCACCGCATCCACGAGTGCATCCTTCACGTCTCGCTTACCACGTAGACCCATGAACATACCCGCGAGAGCTGACATACCCGTGAAAAGCATGAACCGTGTGATTATATTTTTAGTGAAAAGGAACATGAGCAAGGCGACAAACCACGCGACGATGTATGTGAGTGCATTTCGCGCAAACGCCTCACTCATTCGTTTATCTTCTATAATTGCTTTCGCAAACGCATACATGATGATGCATTGAAAAATTAGATTTGCGAAAACCTTAGGTAAGAACATTATATTAATATACACATTTAAATTATTTTTTCAAGAGGATGTAGTGGTGGTACAAGTGGATACCATTGATGTACAAACCAATGGCGAGTGGTACGAGAAGAGCTGGACGCTTCTTATACACGGCTGGAAGTGCCATGGTCACGGCGAGAAGTACCATGGAGAAATAGATCACTGGTGGTGCGATCAGTCCAGTCTGTGTTCGAGTGAGACCCATGAAAAATCGTTTGTCGAGTGTGTCGACTTCTTTAGTTGGTTCTGGTGCGTAGTATTCCTTTCCTTTATAACCTGGCATTTATTATAGATGGAGAAAATAATGAAGTGCGTTCTACTTCCTCTTGTGTTCATAGCGTTCGACTACTTTAAAAATCCGATAGATCGCCTGTATTTTCGCAAACCACTCAGACCATTCGTCGGTATGCGTAACACTCTGGTAGATGCATTATTTTATCGACCATTTTACTACTCGAGTGATTTCTGTGGATTAGACATACTCAAACTCTATTACAGAGAACTGAGAGATGCAGTATTGTCTAAAGTGAACACTCTCGAGAAACACTATTTTCACGATGATGACGCGTGGTTCGAAAAGAACGAAAATTACTATTACTATAAACTATCAGACATCCCGGAAATAAAAAAACGCGTGGAAATGATTCCGTGTGTCGCGGGTGGTATGATAGCTGTCATGGACGGACCAATAACCATACCACCCCATCGTGCTGAGCATAATTTATATCTCCGTTACCATCTCACACTCGAGGGTACGAGTACACTTGACACAGAATTCATGGCACACGAACATAAGGCGGGGGATGATTTTGTTTTCGATCACGCGAGGTATCATAAAGTTGAAAAGACCACGAGTGATAGAAGAATTGTACTCATATTGGATATTAGAAGATTCTAAACTAATAGATGTGTTCGACATACGGCTTCATACGATTCATTTCCACCTACGAGTTCAACTTCACTCGTATCAACTAAACGTCTCGTGAATGGACCCTTTGTACCATCCCTACAACGCACACACAATGCAGATAATTTAGTGACTGTGTCTGCCATTGGTATACAGTCTATGATTTCTCCAAACTTTTCTTGTTTATAGTCTGCATCGAGACCTGCCAATAAAACCTTCTTTTTGAGAAACAGACACATGCCCACAAAATCTTTGAGATTCGAGAAGAATTGCGCTTCATCGATAGCGACTACATCGGAATCGCAAAATTCTTCACTCATTAAACACGCGGAGAGGTGGTCTACCTTGATGCAGTCAAATGTGACTCCGTCGTGTGTATGAAGGACATCGTGATTATTTCTAGTATCTTTTATAGAGTTAACGACAACTACCCTATCATATAAAAGTCGGTACCTCTTCAGACGTCGGATTAACTCCGATGTCTTACCCGAGAACATATTACCCGTGATAATCTCGAGACTCATCTTCTACAATGTTAGTACGTTTTGTTTAACTAAGTCAATAAAAATAGTCATTAATTTAAACATGTTTCACAAGGCTTCTTATAAGGATATACGCGGTCATTACTGTGTGGTGACTGGTAAATTGAGATTTGGTGATAAGGTATTCCAAAACATCGACGACGTCATTAATTTTTTCGGTAAATAAAGTATGACTAAGATCATCACGGCGAATTTTTTAATATGGAAATCCATGGACCTGCACACCGATTCCAGGACGAAACACCCGGGTAAATGCGTATTGAAAAGAGAATTGAAGCACGAAAACAAGTGTCCGGTGTGTAGAAATAAATGCATAATTTACAATCCAACGTTGGATACATATATTAAATGTCGTCGATGTGAGGGGTGTACGATAAACGTTATGTCTAAAGACTATGACTGGTTAGATTAAAATTATGTGTAGTAATTAAGATGACCCTCACCGATCAGGAAATATCTAAGAAAGTTCGCGAACTGCGTAAAACGAAGGGTCCCATGTATGCACCCCTTAAATATTTCAGAGGGCTCAACACGCTCAAGGATGTAGAAACTAGATACATGAAAATGAAAAAGAAAACGTACACGAAATTCTCTACCGATAAGGGTGTGAAAACTCGAACGTCATCGTATACGAAACGATTCCGCGAAAAATACCCGAACGCAAAGTCACTCACGGAAATTGCAAAAGTCACGAAGATACCATTGAAGACACTGAGAACTGTGTACGATCGAGGACTCGCCGCATGGAGAACTGGACACCGACCAGGTGCTTCTCCACAGGCGTGGGCGTATGCAAGAGTGCATAGTTTTGTGATGAAAGGGAAAACGTATTACACGGCGGATGCTGATTTGAGATAAAAATATTTTTTAATAATATAATTAACCATGACTGATATGCCAACAGAAGCTAACAAAAAAGCCGCTGTGAAAGCTAAAGTGAGACTCACAAGGACTGTAAATGGGAAACGCGTTAAGAAGACACGTGAAGAACTTTTGAAGAATATTCAGAACAAAAAGGCTGCCCCCGTCGCCCGTCAACCGAGAAAGATGGTTAAAAAGGCTGCCCCGGTCGCCCGTCAACCAAGAAAGATGTCTTTGCGGGAAAAACGATATCGTGCTTTCTTAAACCGTTACAAGTATGAGAATTACCCATACATCGGCGATGATTTAAGTGAATTTGCGGAGAACTATGCTGGAAACAAGAAGGCTACACTCGAGAACTACAAGATTGCATTGAAGAACGCGGAGAACGAGGCACGTAGAAATTATGGAAACTAAAACGTATTACACCGCAGATCGCGATCTGGTTTAATAACTTAAAAAATGTGATCGTTATTCAATCAGCATGGAAGATATTACACTCTATCATGGTGATTGTCTCGAAAAGATGAAACTTATAGAAGATGCTAGTGTAGATCTAATCTTAACTGATTTACCGTATGGCACAACTAAATGTAAATGGGATTCTATAATAGATACACAAAAGCTGTGGGAACAATACAGACGCGTTTTAAGAAAACCACACGGTGTAGTCGCATTATTTGCGCAACAGCCATTTACCACAACACTTATATCTAGTAACATGGATTGGTTTAAATACAATATTATATGGAAAAAGAACAAGACCACCCAGTATTTACTTGCAAATTATAGACCAATGAAGTGTACAGAAGATATATGCATATTTTCACCGGGTGGCGCAGCGGCTGCATCCAGGCATAAAGGTAATATGACATACAATCCCCAAAATCTTATTCCAAAGGAAGTTAAAAAACGAAATTCGGCTTCTAGAATTGGTAAGATGTTAAATCAGTCGCATCACCTCGGTCCAAATAACAAACTTACCGGTAATTCTGAGTACACACAAAAGTTTACTAATTACCCCACCGAACTGATAGAATTTGATATAGAGAGTACTACCGTACATGAAACTCAAAAACCAGTAAAATTATTAGAGTACCTCATAAATACTTACTCTAATGAAGGTGATATAGTTCTAGATAGTACCATGGGGTCTGGTTCAACTGGAATTGCATGCTTAAACACTAAACGAAAATTCATAGGTATAGAGAAAAACGACGACTATTATAAACTAAGCTTTGAGAGAATCTCTTCAAAATCAGAACAAGATGATGACAAATGAGCCCAGAATAACTGAAAAAGTGAAATCTTATTACACTGGTAATTTTTCAAATAAAGTGCTATTTAAAAATCCATTTGATGAGCGAGAATGGGCTCGAACTCAGGTGCGAGAGTGTTCGAAATGCAAAGTTTCAAAACCGCGAAGTGTATTTGCATATAACACATCTGGGAGTGATCCGTTTGAAAAAACTGGTCACCAATTGAGAAGACCTGAGTGTATGGAATGTACACGTGCATGCAGGAAGTCTTACTCGGCTGCAAAAAATGTAGCAAAGCGAATGGGTATGTCTACATCAGCTCCAATAGGTACAGCATGCCAATTGTGTGACAGAACCGACCAAAAACTCGTATTCGATCACTGTCATTCACGAGATAAATTTAGAGGATGGTTATGTAATAGGTGCAATACCACTCTTGGGATCATCCAACAACATAACGCGGATTTTTTAGATAGAATTAGAGACTATTTACTTTGTAACAGCACCTAAGTCATACCTAGCACCTTGAATAATCAACTGACTCAGTCAAACATGAACTCTCAATCTATTGCCACTTACATCGCCAACCTTGAAAAGGAGAACGCTGAACTCAAAGAGCGTCTCCGCAAATGTGAAGAAGAAAAGGCTATTCTCGAGTACGAAACTATGCTTCACTACGCCGACGTGACTGATAATGAATCGGTTGCTTCTGATGTGGATTCGGAATATATCGAAGTGGGTGAATCGGAATCGGAATCGGAATCGGAACCGGAAGATTACTTTGTCTGCTACAATTTACCACTCACGAATGCGTTTGATGATCTCGCTCAAGAGGAAGAAAACGAATTCAAGAAATCTGTGTATGAAAGAGTTGCTAATCTCATCTATCACCTTGATTTCAAAGTAACCAACGGTGAGCAACTTTCCCACATACGTGGTATTGGAAAGGGTGTCGTCCGAAAAATAAATGAATTTCTTGAAACCGGTGAAATTAAGCGGTTCAAGACATTCGATACAAACGAGAACATCGCGGAACAATTGGAATTACTCGCACACGTAGAGGAGCATATACACAAGCGTGAAGCTTACGAAAAGGCTGCGAATGCTATCCGCAAACTTCAATTTGAAGTGACAAACGGTACCGACATTTCACAAGGACCTCTTAAGGTACCCGGTATTGGTCCTGGTATCGCGGGGAAGATTGATGAATACATAACGACCGGTACAATTCGAAAGCTTTCTAAGTGAGATAGTCTAAATAATAATGCTTATTTTAATTTAATCTTCTTCATCATCTGACACCAACATCCGCCTAACTTCATCATACATAAGATTCAAAAGTGCGATTTTGTATGCGAGAAATCCAACGAAGGTCGCACCATAGTCAAAATCAAACGCAAAAGGTGCACTATTCCACAGCGTTTCAAATATAGCTGTTCCTACTGGAGCTAATAAATGTTTTTGAAACGGTGACTTTTCTATGTTGTCGACATGACTTTCTAGGAGTGAGATGTATGCGAAAGAGGTCGCTACACCAATGGTGGAAGACACACCTTGCTCGGCTCCATGTGTGATGAAATACATGGACGTGAGTGCGCCACCATATCCGAGTGTTGCATAGTTAATACGTTTTTTGAGTTTATCGTAATCTGTTTTCGGTTCAGATGTGGCTCGTACCACGGCATTGTGGATGGACCACATTTATAAATAAAATGTGATATTCCTTAAATTACATAAAGACTGTAGTACCTTGTACATAAATGACCGAACTTTGTGTTAAAAGACTTGTTCAAGATGCTACTCTTCCAACTCGTGGTTCTAGCGGTGCTGTTGGATATGATTTATATAGTATCGATGAGGTTGTGGTGTCTCCTTCACAACGGGCTCTTGTTGGTACAGGGGTTGCAGTTATTTTGCCAATGAATGTATACGGACGTGTTGCACCTCGTTCGGGTCTCGCTGTGAAGCATGGTATTCAGGTAGGCGCAGGTGTCGTTGACCCGGATTATCGCGGTGAGATTAAGGTTGTTATATTTAATCAAGGTGACCGGGACTTTGAGATTAAGAAGGGTGATAGAATCGCGCAGCTCGTGTTAGAGAGATGTGAAACACCAGATGTGCGAGAGGTTGAATCGCTCGATGATACCGATCGTGGTTCGGGTGGGTTTGGTTCGACGGGTGCTTAATATCTTTTTTGGTCATCATAGAACCACAACATTTCTTCTGTTGGCATGAATAGAATGCCTTTGCGCATCGTCATCCATAACTTAGCCTGTTCAACGGATGGGTAACTCCACAACACCCACCTTTCCCAATACCCCGCACGAAAGGGATCATCCCAGTTTTCTTCCGTGCTGGTGTCCGCGTAAAGCATACCCTTATGTATTTCGTAAGGGTCAGTTTCTGTTCTCACACCCTTGGGTATCTGCGCACCACATCTTAGAAGATGCGCGCGCATGAGTTCTGGATTTCTATGATCCGTGTAATCTATCTGTTCATGCGAACCAAAATCAATAGTCTTTTTGTTTGGAAGTAGGACCCGCATTTTATATGTCACCACAGGACTTGGCTGAAGAACAACATGCATATACTGTACTTTACTTTTTAGTTTTTTTATTTTGTAGCACAACGAATTTAAGATCGCTTTTCTTAACATTTTCTCGTGTGAGTGGATTCTTGAATAGTATCATGTTTCCATTGGCGTTTATGGCACTCGTCATGGACATGCGCGCCATTTTACGGAATGAATTTGGTGAAAGATAAAGCTTTTTTATCTTGACAGCCTTATCACCCGATTTAAATGCGTTTATAGTTATTGGGTCTATTGGTAAATTATTTACATCTTTATTTTTCCACGTAATCTTATTTGTGTTCTTGTTTTCATTTGTATTCTTTTTCATTTTTTGTTCGTTTTTGGTGTAGTTTGACGCGTTCGGTCTACCTGCGTTATTGAAATTAATACGACGACCTATTAAACCTGCATTAGAAAAGGACATGATTTCACGGCGCATACGCCTAAGATTGTCTAGTCCCGCTCTAGATATAATACTTGCACTATTATTCCTTACATACCGAGGTGGACTCATCGCGACCAACCGCGGTGAGTTGGGTGTTTCTATCACAACTGAATTATTATTGTTATTCATACCTATTATAAATATATATTTTTGTTACCTAAGTTAATCAAAGTGATTGAAATATCAAGTAACATGTTTGAAATTATGAAAACAAGTATCGGTACTGGTGGTCCCCTGTTAGTTGAATACAAGGGTCGCATCATTTGTGAACATTGTATTCTTATCACTCAAGAGCACGTGAACCGAATGGTTCGTAAACTCCGTGACATCAGTTTCAATAAGATCGAACAAACTTCAGATCGCTCTTTCTCAATTTCTTAACTACAAATTGAGTCTCTATTAAATGCATGTACGCATATGCAGCTAATAATTCAATATTTTGTAATTTCTTATATAGATGCCATATAAACATTTTTAATACGTAATTATCGTGTTTATTCCAAGTTTGTTCCCTCGTCGTAGTTTTTGTTCTAGCCATAAATGATATAAAAACGTAGCTTCTAAGTCATCTATGAGGTCATACACATCATTTGATGGTATCGTTATAAAAGTAGGTGAAGATGCAAAAGAAAATGATCACCTCACGGAGTCGAGTTACCCCAAAGAGTGGTGGTTACATGTAGATGGAGGACCTGGTTCTCATGTCATCGTGTGTTGTGAAGAAAATACATTACCAAAGGAAACAAAGCGTGACGCCGCCGTGTTAGCTGTTCGTCACAGTAAATGTGCGAACGAAAAGAATGTCCGTGTAAACCTAGTGCGCGTGAATCAAGTCATGAAATGTGATAAACTAAAAAATCACGGACAGGTGTATCTAGGTGGTGAGGTTATGCAACTTACTGTTTTTCCTCGTAAAGAAAAAGAGCGTCTCGAAAGAATATTAAAAGCGAGGTGCCCGATAGTTGAGTAAATATATACGTATACACATGTATTACATGATACTAGAATAATGACCTGCGATGTAATACACGTCTTTGAATCCTAATTCTATCAACTTCTCTGCTGCAATCCTCGCCCTTTGTCCTGTGTTGCAGTATACGAGCAATCCTTTTTTTGGAAGTTCATTCGTTGTTTTTTCATTCATTTTAGTGACTGGCAGATGCAACGCTCTTGGATAATGCCCGAGTCTATATTCCGTCAACGTTCGTACATCTACGACTTTCTTTATCTTTCCATTTTTGATCATCTTCTTAGCTTCCGAAGATGAGACTAGGTTTTCTCCTGTGAGTGTATATGCGATCGCGGCTGCGCCGAGTGCTATGATGAGTGGAATCATTTGTATATACTCGGATAAAGATTACACCCGAATGCAATTCATGAGTCTTCAAATCAAGAAGCTACACGAAGATGCGATCATTCCTACGCGGACTTCACCTGGGTCAGTTGGGTATGATTTGTATAGCATGGAAGAGGTGATAGTCCCACCACTCGAACGTGCTTTTGTAAGTACTGGTGTATGCGCACACTTACCACCTGGTGTGTATGGGCGTATCGCACCTAGATCTGGTTTGACACTCAAGTATGGTATCCAAACTGGTGCGGGTGTCATCGATCCCGATTTTACGGGTGAGTTGAAAGTCATCCTACTTAATCACGGGAGTGAGCCGTTCGTCATTAAGAAGGGAAATAGAATTGCACAAATGATTTTAGAGAGATGTGAAACACCTCTCATCGAAGAAGTGCAGGAACTTAGGGAAACACAGAGAGGAACCCGTGGTTTTGGGTCTTCTGGTAATTAATTTAGTTGGAGAATGCAATCCCAGCCATACCGTCCTTTACTCTCAAAATATTGTAATTTACGGCATAAACTCTATACAAACCGTCATTGGCGCTAGAGCTTGGTGTGTGAATGGTAAGCTTCGCATTATCTATACGAGAGAAGTTCAACGAACCACTTGGTTGTGAACGGTTCATCGTCAAGCAGAATGGCCAGGTAAACAATGGAATCGCGTCGAGTGACGATGGCGCGAGTGCCGTGGTGTGCATTTCATGAACAACATTGTGATGGAACGTGTTCGAACCATTTTCGAATAAGGAGAGACCATTAATGTAAAGAGACGCGGTATCGAAACTATAATCACTCGCCCATCCAGAACCAGACACATTTGACGTCGTCAAGTGAAGCGCCTTGACTGGATGGTTGAAATAGGTCAAATCGATCGACGTATCAGTCTTGGTCATTGGCTGATATTGCACCTGGGTAATAAGAATTTCATGTTCTTGAGACGTGAAATGTTCTCGTTCGGCGGTGTCCAAGTACGCGTACATACCATATATTTTTGGACTCGCACCCAAGTTACCGAGAGCAGAACGGCACTTAATTCTCAATTCAACTTCATGATATTGCAACGCCACCAATGGAAGAGACTTGGTCCAATCTTCGCTGAAAAAGAATGGAATCATGTAATAATCGGACGCGGTACCAGCGACACCCTTCGCGTTATCAGCGACTGTTTCGGAAGTTACTGAGCAGGTCGCTTTGGCTTGTGTATCACGATACACGACATTGTGAACACCTTGTACGTACAAGGAGTCGAATTTGCAAACTTCTTGTCCACCGACGTGAAGACTGAATTCGGTGACACCGGTATCACCCGTGGAAAAGAGACCATCCGTGTTCACACCAACATTAGAAATGTTTGGGTGTTCTACCCATATGTAACTCAAAAGGTCACCCTTGGAGCGAATTGGCACGACGACTTCCGAGCCACCCGTGAAAGTACCGATGTAATCCATACGCTCTGGCTTGAGAGCAAAGTTCGTGTATCGCTTGTAGTTTTGGCGCCAGAAACTGACTTGGGGTTCGCCAGTGATGTAGGCATCCTGAGCCCCGACTGATACAAGATCGACAAGTGCAGCTGACATAATTATTATTAAATGATATTAAAATTTTAGGTACATAACGAAGTATGGTTGTCTTCCAAGCACTCACCTGGGAGACCAAAGATACTGATGATGAGTACTTGGTCAGTATATTTGGTAAAACGAGTGATGGTAAGTCTGTCTGTGTGACGACGGCATTTACACCTTACTTTTTTATAAAGTTGCCGCGTAACATAACACAACAGAAGGTGCAAATCATATACAATAAAATTGAAAGAGCGTGTCCTGGTTGTCTCACGAGTTACAACACGATTCATCGTAAAGATGTTTGGGGTTTTCAGAATAATGAGCAATTCCCGTACCTTCAATTATTTTTCAGAAACCTTGCATCGCGGCGTATGGTGGCTGGGCGTCTTAGACGACCATTACCAGATGAAAGTATTCGTATGAAAATGTACGAATCTAATCTGGACCCGGTACTTCGTCTTATGCATCGAACCGGTATTCAGTCAACTGGGTGGCTTGATACAGGTGACATGTGTACGACTGCATATAACGCACACGTTGACATCGACCTTGAATGTAAGAATTGGAGGGATTTAAAACCAGTTGAAAATCCAGAAACGGCACCTTTTGTGGTTGCATCTGTGGATATTGAATGTAACAGTTCTACTGGTAAATTTCCGGATGCGGATATTCAAGGTGATGCGTGTTTCCAAATCGCAATTTCACTCTGTAAATTTGGGACTGACGAACCATATGATAAAACGTGTCTATGTTACAAAAAGACGGATCCTGATTTAGAAGGTTCTACTATTTTGTCATATGATACCGAACGTGAAATGTTAATGGCGTTTCATGATTATTTACATGCTAATGACGTTGACATTATCACTGGCTGGAACATATTTGGGTTTGATTTGGAATATTTGATGAAACGCGCCATCGTCACTCGATGCGATCTCAAATTCTTCCAATTGAGTAAACTCCGTGGACATAATTGTGAACTTACCCTGAAGAAACTGTCTTCGAGTGCACTCGGTGATAATGACCTGAAACTTGTGAGTATGCCCGGTCGATTCATTTTTGATTTATTTCATGAGGTGAAGAAGGGATATAAACTTGATTCATATAAACTTGATAATGTATCTAAATTGTACCTTGGGGACAATAAGATTGACATGCCAGCGAAAGAGATGTTTGCTCGGTATAAAGAAGCGGATCCGGTGAAGCTACGGGAAGTCGCGGAGTATTGTATTAAGGATACATTGCTTCCCCATAGACTCTTGTCTAAATTGTGTATTCTTGTGAATCTACTGGAAATGGCGAAAGCAACCTGGACTCCACTCTGTTATCTCGTTGAGCGAGGGCAGCAAATCAAAGTGTTTAGTCAACTCACAAAGAAGGCGAGAGAGATGGGGTTCATGGTACCCACAATTCAATATGGTCAAATGGGTGACCAAGGATATGAAGGTGCGACTGTGCTTGAAGCACAAAAAGGGGCGTATTATACTCCAATCACAGCCCTTGATTTTGAAGGTCTGTACCCTTCTATCATGATGGCGCACAACTTGTGTTATTCAAGTCTTGTTATGGACCCTAAATACGAAAATGTACCGGGTGTGGAGTATGAGACATTTGAAATTCCTGTACCGAGTAAAATTGAGGGGCAACCACCGACCAAGCGTTTATGCAAATTTGCACAAGGTGTTCCTACGTTGTTGCCAAGCATTCTACTCGAATTGAAACAATTCAGAAAACAGGCGAAGAAGGACATGGCGGTATCTACGGGTGCGCTTAAAGCGATGTATAATGGTAAGCAATTGGCTTACAAAATCAGTATGAACTCTGTGTATGGGTTCACTGGTGCGTCGAAGGGTATGCTTCCATGTGTAAATATTGCGTCTACTGTCACTACGAAGGGGCGAAGTATGATCGACGAAACAAAAGAGTATGTCGAAAAGAACTTCCCCGGTGCGAAAGTTCGATACGGTGATTCAGTCACACCTGATACACCTTTACTCGTACGCAAAAATGGTGAAATAAGAACATGCAGAATTGATTCACTCGTTGATTCTTATGAAATGAGAGATGACAACAAGGAAATTTCTACAACTGACACTGAAGTGTGGACTGAGTGTGGATTTACACCTATTAAACAAATCGTAAGACATAAAACCGTTAAGAATATTCATAGAGTTTTAACTCACACTGGCATCGTGGACGTTACAGAGGATCATAGTTTACTTTTAGAGAATAAGGAAATGATTAAACCATGTGAAGTTTCAATCGGTACCAAATTATTACACGGAAATTCCGTCGATGCGTTCGACGGTAAAGATAACTCAGTTACAATTGACGAAGCGAAGGTTATGGGTTTCTTTTTTGGTGATGGTTCGTGTGGAACGTACAATACAGCAAACGGAGTTAAACGAACTTGGGCGTTAAATAATTCGAACATGAGTTATTTACTCGAAATGCAAAAATTATGTCCATTTGATACTTCTATATATGATACAATTGAGAGTAGTGGCGTATATAAGTTATCTGCGAATAATGATGTAAAATCTGTCGTTGAACGTTATAGGAAGTTGTTTTATAATAGTCATAGTGAAAAGATCGTTCCTTCGTGTATATTGAATGGACCAATTGATGTGGTGAGGTCTTTCATTGAAGGATATTATATGGCTGATGGTGATAAGGATGTACATGGGTACACTCGGATGGATTGTAAGGGTAAAGAAGGTTCGATGGGATTATACATTTTAGGGAGGCGCATGGGTTATAACGTGTCTATAAACTCGAGACAAGATAAGAAAAATGTATTACGGCAAACATGGACAAAGGATAAACAACGAAAATTACCAACGGCTATTAAAAAACTCGAAATACTCGGTGAAACTAATGACTACGTTTATGATCTCACCACTGAATCTCATCATTTCCATATTGGTCCAGGAGATATGGTTGTGCATAATACCGATTCGGTCATGGTTGAATTTGATGTAGGTGACCGTAAAGGCATCGAAGCTGTTGAATATAGTTGGCAAATTGGTGAACGCGCCGCCGAAGAGTGTAGCGCACTTTTCAAGAAACCTAACAATCTCGAATTGGAAAAAGTATATTGGCCCTATTTCCTCTATTCTAAAAAACGATACGCCGCAAAGTTATGGACGCAGGGTAAGGATGGAAAGATGAACATGGATTACATCGATGTGAAAGGTCTTCAGCTCGTGAGACGCGACAATACCGCGCATGTACGGGAAGTTTGCAAAGAACTTCTTGATGTCGTACTCGAGAGTAATGATACAGAAGCCCCGAGAGCTTTAGCTTTACAACGAGCGATTGAACTCATAGAGGGGGACGTACCGATTGAAAAGCTCACACTTTCACAGGGTCTTTCAGATTCATATAAAGTAAAAGGTCAGAGTGTATCGATTAATAGTCCAAATATTGCTGATATAAATCAAGCACATGTACAAGTCGTGAGAAAAATGCGTGAACGCCAACCTGGATCTGAACCACAATCGGGTGATAGGGTACCATATGTACTCGTAAAAACGGATGACCCAAAAGCCAAGGCTTTTGAAAAATCTGAAGATCCAAAATATGCAAAAGAAAATGAAATTCCAATCGATTACGAGTATTACTTCATGAATAAGTTTATTAACCCCGTGTGTGATCTCATAGAACCTTTGTTTGAAGATCCAAAAGAAGAGATATTCGGTGAACTCCTGACTAAAATCAAACCAAAAAGAAGACCAAAAAAGAAGAATGAGACTCCTATCGAAGAATTACCATTTAAAAACTAGGTGCCTTATTACACTAAGGATGAAGATATCGGAGAATCTCGCTAGGGTATTTGAAGATGAGGTAGAAAGGGTGTGTCACGAAAGAATGCTTTTATACGCGCGCTCCGTGTCAAATATTCATAACATACCCTTGAAACTTCTATTGAGAGATTTACCTAATCCAGGTGGGTATTGTATGGGCATTAAGAAGGGTGGTGAGCCATGTACTAGGAAAGCGAGTCATGATGGTTATTGTGCAACGCACTCTACTACACCCAAACTTCACGATCCGGTGACAATGAGTGCAATTGTCAGGCACAATCACGCATTCCCACCAATGTATAAAGCTGGATGTCCCGCGTGTGAGTCATCTAATAGTAATCAGTTTAGAGATTTGAAGCTTATGATGTAATATGAGGAAATCCGATATCCTATTAAATTCAATTGATTCATTTTATGGTACGCCCGAAAACGGACAAACACTCGTGCAAATTTTGTCTAAAACGGGTGGTATCTCGCTTCGAAACTTGGAATGGTTTATCACGAACTATTCTAAGAAAACTAATTTGATGTATAAAACAAATGACGGTAAGATTTTCAGTGTGCACTGTGCATATAAATCTACCCTTGATGGATATAGCAAGAAATTATTTGATCCCTTTTGTCGGTCGGACAAAATCTCATATAGTGTCCCGGGTACAACTGATGAAATCAATACGACGCTCGCGCAACTCAATTTCATCAAATGGTGTATTAAAAATGGGATCATTAATTACATAAAAGAAAACAAAGATAAATTATTCGGTAAGTGATTCTTCGTATATAATACGATCATTTTCACTCATACCTTGTTCTCCTAAACTTGGAGAATACGATATGGGTTCACTTCTATGTTCGAGGTAGCCATTTTCAAATGTAAGCGTCTTATACGCCGTGTAATATATATGACATGTATATGATTCATTCGTTCCAAAATAAGGATTCATTTGAAAGTCAATCGTAGTTCGATTATTTCTTATGTTTGTAAAGTCTAAACTCCCGGATGGGTCAACATTTCTTGGATTCATAGAAAATGTATATGTGTATATGTTTCTAGGTGTTGAATGAAATTTATGGTTCAAAACCGTGAGATATCTGTAATAGTGTGAATCTACAAAGTTTATGAATGGAAGTTCTTGTCCATCTATGAATAGCTTTGCTGCGATTGCGACGTCATCAGACAATGAATCGACGGCACGCCTATACGATGGGTTTGGTCCAAGATTGAATCTATTGTGGTAATAATCATATATTTCGTTTGTGGCAGTCACGTTACTCGCGACATTCTCATTCTCAAACAATTTGTTTCGAAAGAAGAAGTGAAGCGTTTTTACACGATTTTCTGGTGTGAGTTCAAATTTGACTCTATCCTGACCGGGTTCTATATCAAATTTAGGGTGAGTTTTAAAAATATCAGTTATCATTTCGTATTTTTTAGTTGTGTAAAAGAGTCGTTCTTCGGGTGTGAGTGTAATTTCTTCGGTAATGATATCAAATTCCTGTACTGACAAAGTAACTGGATCATCTGTAAAGAATGACTGTGGTCTGAATTCAATTTCAAATTCAAGCTTTTGTTTATTAATGGCGCACAATGGAAAGTAAGGTCTATTGTGTACATTTGTTTCATAATCAGATGATTCGTATGCTCTCGAAAAGAAAAATGGGATAGGTACATACACAGATGTATCGAGACCTCTAAAAAAATTTAGTCCTTGGTCGAGGACAGATTCTCTATACAAAAATCGCCCATCGGTGTATATTCTGCTCACGCTTTCGGATTGATCGAGGTACATTTCATCATGTATGAATCCTATATCATCCTTGTATATTTCAACTATATTCTCGTCGACGCGCATGGTGATAGATTTGAATAAATGTCTCCCCACACGATCCGCGTAATTGTATTGTGTATTGGAAAGTCCAGGTAAATTTAATTTAATGTACATATTAGAAAGAAGATCTCCCATATCTTGTGGTCTAAATGTAACTTTTATACTTCGACCAAAAGGCCATCCGTCCGGGGCATTTGAAGGTTTATTTACATTAAAACTTCTATGAAATTTTCTAAAATTTGAATGTCGTTTTGGTTCGTACTTAAAGAGTGAATCTTCACCCAAAAGATACGTGTCCTGACCACCTATGGCTGCCAGACAAAGTGCGGCACCGGTATCTGGACCAGATCTATCGCACATACTACTTATTGCTTATATATTTTTAAATCCATTTTCCACATGGAGATGTGGCTCGTGGCAGCCAATTTTTCGAGTTCACGTTCGATGGCTTCAGTCTCTTCATTGAGTGTTTGTACAGCTTCTTTCGTGTACTGGTATGTCTTAATGTTAAGCAAATAATCATATGAACCATCAACTGTATCATAAGACTTTGAAATCTCATTCTCGAGTTCACTCTTTTTTCTTTTGAACACGATGATGCGCTCGTTGATGACTGCGTCTACGAAACGAGACATGTTTTTTAGTTTAGTTGATTTTTCTGTAAGAACTTGAAGAAGATGTGCTTTTCTTTTCTTGTACGCATCGATTCTGATTTCTACGAAATCTTCCAAAATTTCTTCGGGACTCGCATACTTTTTGATACCCTTTGTTGGGTGGAACAAATGCATGTTACTCACGTGAAACGACTTTTGAAGCTTGAAATCTTTGACGAGGTTCTTGCCATTGTATCCAGTGATAGTGAAATCTACATCTTCTGTCGTGCTGTTGTTTACGAAACCTGAGATGATTTTCTTTTCCGCGAGACCATCGAGGTATTCCTTATAATCTTGTGTCCAACGTCCTGGTGGAAGTTCTGTGATTTTAAGATTTGTTCCAGCACTGTTGCTAGTCCACACACCCTCTGTAATCCAGAGACCTTCATCATTTTTGAATACACGACCTTTGAACTTGTCAAACCATGGTTTCATTTCCTTGAGCTTTTCACCGTAAATAGCTCGTTCTATGTTTTCACAGATATCTTTAGGGTTGAACGGTGGTACATAACAACTGAACCCCGTTCCGATGCCTTCTGTGCCATTGATGAGGACCGTGGGTAACACTGGTACGTAATATTCTGGTTCGATGAGTCTACCGTCGTCATCGAGATACTTGAGCACCGCATCATCTCTAGCATCAAAAAGTTTCCTCGCGTCCTTCGTGAGCTTTGTAAAAATGTACCTCGTTTGGCTCGCGTCCTTACCACCCATGAGTCTCGTACCGAACTGACCACACGGCTCAAGAAGGTTTATGTTGTTTGAACCCGTAAAATTGTGTGCTAATTTTACGATCGTATCCGCGAGAGACACTTCCCCGTGATGGTACGCTGATGTTTCTGCGACGTATGCAGCTAACTGCGCCACTTTCATTTCATTCGTCAGATTCTTCTTGAAACATGAATACATCACCTTTCTTTGCGAAGGTTTGAGACCATCACACATGTGTGCGATTGAACGCTTCAAGTCTGCGAGGCTGAAATTTACCAGATCTTTGTGAATAAATTCCGTGATGTTGATTCGTTCGACATTTCCATATGGAATTTCAAGTTCAGAACTGTCCTTTTCTGTGCTCTCCAAAAGCCATGTTTTACGAGAATCAGCCTTGGTTTTATCGAATGCGAGAATGACAGAATCGTCGGTCTTCTCATCCGTGTCAAATTTGACCGTGAGCTTTTCGATATTCTTGAAATACTCCCTCGCTTCTGCTGATGTAGACGTACCGAGACCCTTATAGTATTTGATCTTCCACCCAGGTTTTCCATTTCCATACCACATTCTAAACATAGAATCTGTATAAAATGACATAGTCTGCGACCCTTTTGACGCTTTAATAATTGGTGTGACCATGCTCACTACGAAATTTAGGTCAAGTAAACTCGGCCAAAAATAATGAATCATGTTGAGTACAAGACCTTTGATGTGACTTCCATCCGTATCGGCATCCGTCATGATCATGAGACGACCGTACCGGAGTTCACTGAGGGAGGTGTACACTTTACCTTGTTGCAAACCGAGAATCTTCTTGAGGTCACTAAACTCTTTATTCTCCGTGAGTTGTTTGACAGACGCATCTCTCACATTTTTGCACTTCCCGCGAAGTGGAAATACCCCGTAATAATCACGTCCAACGACCGAGAGTCCAGCGACTGCGAGTGATTTCGCTGAATCACCTTCTGTGATGATCAGTGTGCACTTCTCAGATTGCATAGTACCCGCCTTGTTTGCATCATCTAACTTTGGAATGCCAGTGATTTTAGACTTTCTCGCACCATCCGTTTTTTGAAGCTCTTTCATCTCTTTGAACTTGGAGAGTGCCATGAGTTCCGATTGCACGCTTGTCTTGAGAATATCTTTGATGAGTTTCTTCGTCGGTTCGAATTTGCTCCCAAATTCTTGTGGTTTAAGTGTGCACTCAGACTTGACCTGGCTACTGAAGGTTGGGTTTACGAGCGTTGATTTCACAAACACCATAAACGCATTCTTGACTTGTTGTGGTTTGAGCTTGATTTTCTTTGCCATCTCATCGATGATGTTGGACGCGAGAATTCCCGCCACGTGGTCCACGTGACTCCCACCTTTGGTCGTACAAATACCATTAACGAAAGAGACTTGTTCGAATCCATCTTCTGAAGGTGCAATACACACCGACCACCGGTCAGATGTAAACATGCATACTTCGTCTGATTTCGTGTGCATTTTTGCATACTCATTAAATGGCGTCTTTTGGAGCGTTTCTCCTTGAAATTTGATTTTGCAATTCGATGTGGTACAGATACTCGCGTCATAGACACGCTTCTCGAAAATCTTGAATATGTAATCATCCATGGCTTTCATACCGAATCTAGACCAATCGGGTGTGAATGTCACGCACACACTCGAGGTCGCCCCCGAGTAGCTACGCATCTTTGGTTTCCCACACGTCTTCATGTTATCTGTCCACTCTTGTGTGTACGTTGTCTTATTTTCTGAATCCTTGATTTTGATGGAGAATTTGCTCGAATATACGTTCGTGAGTTTCGCACCGTATCCATTCCTACCACCGACAACGCGTTCTTGCGAATCATCATAGTTGGTACTCGTGAGAAGGTGCCCGAACGTGAGTTCCGGATTCCAAATCTTTTCTTTTTCATGTTCCTTGACCGCGATACCTCCGAGAGGTCCATTGTTCTCGATACTTATTTCACCTTTCTCTTTGTCTATATTGACAGAGATGGACGTTACCTGTTTCGGATAGAGCGAATTACGATCGATGGCGTTAACAAGAATTTCGTCAAAAATCTTGAGAAGCGCTGGTGCGTAGATGATGGTTTTCTTTTCGAATCCGTCACCTTCCTTGACCCAATATTCTTCACCAACGCGAGCAACAGGACCAACATACGAGTCAGGTCTCTTCAAGATGTGCTCCACGTGGGTAAGCTTTTGGATGCTTTCACTCATTTTACTTGATTTTTAATAAACGAGGCTCTCACTTAAGCTATTTTTATTAAAAACAAAGGTGGGTGTCTTTGATTTTTACCTAAGTGCAGGAATGTTGTGACCAATACATTAAAGATTCAATGATCACCACACCGTACGAAAACGGAAGGGGGTGCCCCAAATGTCGTTTTGCACCCAATGGGTGTCCATCCGGTTGTCATATGAAGCCTTATTATGTATGGAAAGGTGAGACCCTCACACCACAGAGGAAGTCCGTTTTGCATGAAGAAGCAATGGATAGACTTAGGAAAACGTGTAGCGCGAAGACCACGAAGCAAGTGAAGCCAGTGAAGCCGGCGAAGACTACGAAGCCGGTACCCGATCTTGGCTCCACCCCTGCACCCGGGGATACGTGGATACATGGAGATAGTGAAATTCGAGTTATATCTACTAAAATGAGAGAAGATGGTAGTCACGTGGCCAATGTATGTGTCACGCCCCTCACAGGTGACAAAGCGCCACGGACACGGCAGCTCTGCAATTCATCCGTGAATTCAAAACGTCACAAGGGTCAATATGGGTTAAGTAGATATGCACAAGTTGCGTCGTGTTCATGCCTATATTGTTACTCGACATATATGAGTCGCCAATGGTCAAATGATTTGAGGTCTAAACTGAATTTGGCCATTAGACATGGTAAAGGGTATATTAAATATGAACCCCTTATTGGGTTACATAGAAACGAGCTCATCGCATTTCTCATGGAGAAAATGCGTCTTAGATATGGATTGGATAACCTTACATGGGATGACGTCGTATCTGGGCGCTACTCGTTTGAGATAGACGAGATTGTTCCGAGGCAGATTGTTTATCTTGAAGAAAGAGTTAATGACGTGGATGAATGGACTCGTGTATTCAATCATAAAAATATCCAATTACTTACAAAAGATGATAATGTGAAAAAAGGTGCCCGAATTGAGTCTATCACTGACTTAGATATGTTCTCCTCTATTTTCTCTATGGAAGGGGCTCGCCGCGTAGTAATTGATTCCAGAATAGATTGGATCCATAGAAGGATGAAGCGTGGTTTGGAATTGCTCGATGTAGAAAAAGAGTTTTTTGAAATCCACGAAAGATCCATGTTTTTCTATAACCTAAGTCAAAAATCCTAGTTTTTTTAATTACAACATTCCAAAGATGTCCTACGAACAGTGCCTCACTGATGCTATGCGCATGTACCGGGTGGATTCACCAACCGATAGATGCAAGAAACTTGCACACGCAACATGGAAGATGAAACAAAAATACGCACAAATCCGAAAAGACAAGGAAAGTAAAGTCATTCGATTTTTAGACAAGGCGCCTGAACAGGTCGTAGAAAAAAGACGTACGTTACAGATTTGCCAGGCAGTGACATTAGCTGGAAAATCGTGTGGGTTTAGGGCTACGTGTGGTGGATTCTGTAAGAAACATCAACCAAAGTTAAAATATTAGTATATTGTAAATGTTAGATCAGGAAACATTAAGACCGGTTATAATTGCCATGTCCCTCTACGTCGCGATTGCAAAAATTGTTCCCGAAAATTTGAAGAAACCCACGAATATTGGTTTTATAGATGATATCGTCGCCATGCTCATCGCTCAAAAGGGTGCCATTGCTTCAGGCGCCATTCTCACGGGTCTCATTGTATTCCTTACCAATTACATCATCGATGAATTGTTGTGATACGTGTTCTTTCCCGACCATCCACTTCGTGTGTGAGTGATCCATGTGACGCACACGATTTTCATATGCATCCGTCATGAATTCCAAGAGTTGTTCTTTGTTTGGTTTGCCCCACTGCATACCTTTCTTAAACAAGAAGTCATCATTCTGCAACTCTTGAAGTTCACAATCGATCGTGTACGGTGTTTTCACGTACTCTGGTGCTCCCCCGTAATTTGTGATGATGACCGGTTTATCACGCATCGCCGCTTCGACAGCACCCATACCCACACCCTCCGAACTCGAGAAGCTCACGTAGCAGTCAGATAATCGATGTATTTTATCCATCTCATCATCGGATACCAGACCATTTATGACTTCTACGTTCGGTAGGTTGATTTGAATAGGCTTATTACAAGTGGCTTTCACGATGAGTTTTGTATCTGGTTTATTCAATCGGATAAATGACTCAAGAATATCTTTAAAATTTTTACGTTGATCCATGATGTTCCCTATGTGATAAAATGTATACGTGTCTTGGTGTGGTATGTGTGCTCGAATGACATAAAATTCGGTGTCAGGAAATTGTCTCGAGAATACCTTTTTGCAAAACTCACTCGGAACCGCGACTCTATCAAAGAATGAAAAAAGTTTACCGTAGTCTTCATGTACGGTTTCTGTTTCACAAACGGTCATACAGTGTAGATGTTTGATCTTATTTTTGAGTTCAGGTATTTTTTGAAACCAATACTCAATAGGTAAAGCGAATATGAATGCTCTTTCACACACGGGTATTTCATTTTGAATTTCAATATACTTCCAATCTGGTAATAGCTTGGTGTATTTGTGGGCGTGTTGTCCAATTCCACTCAGAAGAGTTGGTCCTATGACGAGCATTACATTTAAAGATAATATTTCCTTTATGTATATTACAATGGAATCTCTCAGGCAAGAAATCCGTGATGAAATGAAGTCTCTTCGCATCAATAAGACACACGTCTATGGCATATTGTTGCGTTTGATCGATGAAATCGATGGGGCAAAGCCAGTGTCCACACCAGTTGTGAAGGCTGAACCAGTTACCCCAACCCCAACCCCAACGCCAGAACCAGAACCCGTAACTCCAGCCCCAGTACCAGAACCAGAAACGCCAAATGTGGTCAAGAAAGTGATTCGACGAGTTAAAAAGAAGGTTGAGGCATAGGCGCCTGTTTGGGCATTATGTAGTAAACACCTCCTAATATTAAAACTATCATTATAACTAGATAGCTAAATGGGTATTTCTTTGTTTCCTTTCTAGCTTTCTCTAATTGCTCAGCATCTGGTAATTTCTTTACGTTGTGGTTAAGGTTATCTATTTTAGACATTAATCGATCGAGTGCTTCCAAAATTTGAATCTCTTTATTTCGTGGTTTTTCCTTCACGTCTATCGTTGTTATTTCTATTATCATATAGAACGATACACTTGGTTTTAATAGTTCATAGTCGCCATCACCCTGAGACTCATAAAGTTTAAAATGTGTTTTTTGTATAGATATGGGATTAAACAGCGCCGTTTCTCTGTGAAATGACCTCCATTGTTTATCTCTCATGATAAACGTGTTACTTCCAGAAAAGCTTCTTTCAAGTGGTATACGTGCGAGTATTTCGCCATTTCTTTCATCGAGTATCTGTGCCCTCTTTGGTATATCTTCGCAGACTATATCTATGTACTTGGATACATCAGTGGTTCCTGTCCCGTCACTTTCACCCACTTGAGTCACATAGAAATCTACGATTTTGAATCCAATCACCTTTGTCATGTCTTCCATGTGCACATTTGAATCGAGTGAAAAGTCAATCGTAAACGTGTTATTTGAACCACTTACAAATTCCGAGTCTACTGTCACGTACTGAACTTTCTTTGGAACTTCGTGTAGGTTCATCTTGTATTTAAGTTAGATAAAAAAAGGGGGATATAAACACATATATGTGGTGGCTTTACCCACGCGCGTTTTGTTATTCTTTAACGACTACATGCGTTTACAAATTTGTAAAGAATTCTATCGTGTTTGTTGCACACATACCTGAATACATCGAATATTCAATCGACGAGTTTCGTTGGTCTAAACTTTCTGAATATCCTCGACAGTTTTTGCGAACGGTTCAGTCCGAAAAAAAGAAACTTGAAGAAGAACATCTCAGTAAAAAGAAAGAAGAATGAGTTTATATAACTTGTTTTTTGGCTTTTTTGTACCTAAGTCTATGAGAGATGAACCAAAATGTAAAATTGATAAAGGTGACTACGAGATAGTCGTCGCTTTTAACGAAGTGGGTGAAGAAGTTGTTATTCAATTTCCCAAATCTTATAAAGGAATCGTGAGTGTATAATGCAAAATGGTTGCACGACCAGTGACTTCCGCCTCGCTTTCTGTCAAGCCACGAACACTCTCTGTGAGGACGTGCAAATCATCATATGGAAAAAGCTCATCGAAAACAATTCGAACCATTCGTGCCCGGGCGCACCAAGAAAATCGTATTTACGAGATGGCACTAAGTGATTTAAATGTGATTCTTCGAACTCTTCGTGTGAATCAGATTTTTGGGGAACAAAAATCAAGTTTGTACGATCCCGCCATCGACATAATTAGAGCAAAAATGGATGAAGTGAAAAATGAACAGTCCCGTGATTATATGGAACAATATATTTCGTGTTGTAGCGAAATCGAAAGATACAAAGAAATAGAGGCAAGAAATACCGAAAAGGAAAAATATTACTCTAAATTTGATTTATGGGAACCGACTATTAAACACGAAGAATATTGTTCATTAGATAAAGTTCTCGAAGCACAGGTTCGCCTCCACGAAATTTCACAGAGATGTGAAGATTTCAAGAAAAGAGAGCGCGCTTTTAAGATTAAAACATTCGGTAAACGCCTTGCATCAAGAATAGACTTTTAATAACACACTTAAACAAATCAAACGTAGATGATATAGAAGATGAGCATAAATACTGAACTTGTGAAACATTGTACATCCCTTCGTAGGTTGTCTTATCTGGACGACCTCATGACGAGGATGACCGGTGTGGATACGGAAGTTTGGGCTCTCCGAGCCGATAACTTCCCATCGAAATACATTCCGGAAAATAGCAGAGATTACCTGTGTTATATGGGTATTAGTTCTGAAAAAATGAATGCTGATTATGGACAAGTACACTTTTTAACTTTTGGACACGAAAATTTTAATAGTAATGGTTCCGTATCTAATGATGGCTTGTTGGAACACATGTATGACATTTACTGTGAAACGATTCAAAGTCAAATGGACTTCGAGAAGGAAGTTTATTTGTATCCGGCGGAAATCGGTTATGAATCTCTTGCGTATTGGTCTGATATCGCAGCAAATACATGGGGTATTCGGGATAAATCTGATATGAGAGATTTTATTCAACGTAATAAACTTGAAGAGTGGGTAGACTGGAGGGCACTCGAAGAAGATTTACCAAATGTTTATTACCCAAGTGAGAAGGAGTATGAGTCCGAGTCAGAGACTGATTCTGAGTCAGAGACCGATTCTGAGTCAGAGACCGAGTCCGAGACCGAGTCTCCGTCAGAAGAAGGTGAAATCAGGGAATATGACCCTCCACAAAAGCGCCGAAAACTCTGTCTCAGCACCGACGACGAGACCTAAATGTCAATACCCGGGGTGTTGGCATAAATCATCTAAATATGGCTGCTGTAAGGCACATGTAGATGAAGGTTTAGCTACAGAAGCTCTTTTAGAACTCAAAAAATGAATGAGTCAAAATTTTGACCACAGTACTTTTAGACATTTAATAAATATTTACAATATCTTTCATTCATATTTCCAAATGGCGAATATTCGAACGCGAGGTGCACGAGTGCCCCGACCAATACGAGGGCTCCTGGACCTTTGATTTTCATAGAAACACCCGTATATATCACTAGTGTGAGTAGACCTATCAGTATGGCTTCAAATAATACAGTCGTAAATGGGCGCGCTATCATTAAAATTAGTAAGAAAAAAATTCCTAAGTCATACGAATTCCATTAAAATATCAAACACAAAAATGTCTGACATCGCGCATCTCACTGACCTTGTTAAATCTCTCATCGACGAAGTGAAAACACTTCGTGTAGAGAATAAACAACTCCATGAGGAAGTGAAATCTATCCGAGAGGAAATAAAACCGAAGAGACGTAGTGTACCTGTCGAGGCGGTACAATGCAGTGCAATCGCTGCTTCTAGTGGAAATAGATGTAAATGTCGTGCAAAGGAGGGTAAAACTGTATGTGAAAAACACGACAAACCCCAATCATCGACAAGTAACGTTCAACCATCAAAGAAAATCCCAAAAGTTAAGAAAGTATCAAAAAAGACAAAAAAGCAAACACCTATGCATAATCACCCAATCGGTGAACCACCTGGTGAAGGCGTCGTATGCGAATTATGTGAAAGACATGGTGATATTTTTGACCCGGGTGTAGCGGATACAGAATTTGAAGTTGTACCCGAAAATGGATTGAGTATAGAAGAACGTTTACGACATATGCTAGAGAATGAACATGATTAGCCGAAGGTATATAAAAAATAAGTTTGTAATCATAAAAAATGAGTGATCCAATTCGAGTCATCATGTCGCTCGTCGACGAACATAAGACTGACATCCCAGAAAATGTATATTTAGAAATATGTGATAATCTCAAAAGGCTCTATGCATCAGGTGACACAGTGAGAGACAATTACATACTTAATTTAACAAACGATTACCTGTATCTCATGGAACAAAATGAAACTCTTCGAAAAGAGATCACGCAAATGAAACGAGACCTCGTTCGTTCTAGGATGGAACGTTTCGAAAATGTATCTACCCCCATATCAAATACGCGAACGTTTCTCGAAAACTTGGTGGGTTCATCTTCAAATACAGTTTCAAATTCTGTAGAAGATGTACCTCTGCCACCTCTTAGGATTAGGTTTTAAATCACCATTGATTTTTCGTGTCCCACGTGTAATGTAGTATTTATAATGACATCATATCCGACATCTTTCGCATTCTTACAAAACGACACGTCTTCAGAGCAAAATTCCTTTATGATTTTTCCATCTGGCATCTCGAATGTTTGAAGTTCTCTATAAAAATATGGATATGACATATTTTCAAGAACTTCGCGTCTCATGGCCATAAATCCCATACCATTATACGCGACTTTCATATGTTTAGGTGCACCCTCAAGGTCTTCGACACGCAAAAATTTAAAATACCCATTTTTTTTGAAGAAATCTGCGTTCCATGTTTTAACTGCTGTGTAATGTCTCATATCGATCATTCGGTAAATTCCTGACACGATGGGATGTGTATCTGTGTCTTCTATGAGTTCCTCGAGTTGTTCGGGTAAAAAGAATATATCACTGTCTATCGTGACCCATACGTCGTAGTCTACTTCACCGTTAAATGGTTTTTGATTTACACCGCGAAGTGTATCTAATCCAAGTGTTTTCATTCTAGAAAAGGGTACGAAACTACTATAATCATTCACCATCATCACTTTGTACCCTTTATTTTGGAGATATATGAGTGCATTCGACCAGTTTCTCAGGAATGCACCTGAGAACGAATCTCCCGGGAGAGCTACGATGACTGTCTTCATTAACTAAGAGTATATAAAACTCTTTAATAATGTTAAGATGTATCGTCTAGTCCAATTATTTTATTTTGAGATGAAAAGACAATTGGCGCATACCGTGATAACGGAAGGTGTGGGTAAAATGCTAAAAAACATATATAAAACACTAGCGCGTAATAACGGTAAGAAAAAATGAGAAGGCGTTCCACTAGAAAAATTGACCCAGACTATGTCGTTGATGAATCTGATGATGATGAACTCGATGACTATTACAAACCCACACCTAAACCATATGTAGGAAATGGTTTCAAAATTACATTTGATAGTCGCGAAGAGAAGCATAGATTCATGAAGAAAGTTGGATCTAAATATTTGAGTAAACTTTAGTCATAATTCATTATTTTATAAATAATTAATCTAGTATGTCATCATCGGTGGTGGAACATACGTTTCTAGTTTCTGTGTAAACGCCAAAACAAGGGCTCCGGCGACAGCCATTAGTATTGGTGCTATATCCCATTTTGGTTTACTCTTTCTTCCCCACGTCACGGTGAAAAATACACCCAGGAATAGGGCAACCGAGCGAAGAAATGCTTCGAGATAAATGTTCATTTTAATATAAATCCATATTTTTATTTTGCCTAAGTCAATTCCACACATTTCAAAAATAAAAATGACCCACCTCACATTCGACGAGTGTAGATCTCGCGCTGGCGATGCTCTATCTAGACTCGAAGGATATTCCAACTCGAAAGAAGACTTACAGAGATGCTTGAGAGATTGGTACGACCGTGGAAATAATTACTGCTTGATTAGACAAGATATTAGACACACGTATCGACGGATGCCTAAAAAACCTTGGGCGACTAGAGAATGGGTCTCTGTCAGAGATGTAAAGTTGTACAAATTCATGATGGATAATTTATCAAACTTATTTTGGGAAGGGGTTTGGGGCTATGGACATTCGCTGATTCCATGTTCCCCGAAATTCAAATGTATTCATGACATAGATGAAACTTTGCGTGCTGAAAAATTTTACGCACTGTGTCACCTGGAAATAGAGAGAACTAATTTTAATAATTGATTACAGTAGATATGAAATTACCAAAGCTTCTTCCTAAAAAAATCACTTCTCAAATGAATAAGAGGGAAACTACAAAATATGAAAAACTCACTAAAGAATGGATCAAGACAGGTGAAAATATGGTGAAGGCTCAGGCTGATTCTGTTGAATATGGACGGAAGTTGAACAAGATAGAAAATCCAACGGATACTCAAAAGAAGAAGGATCTCAATCTCATTAATAAAGGCTTTAAGACTGAAGCTATCGCTTTCAAGAAGGCTGATGAATACGATGCCTATAAGAAGAAAATGAAAGAAAAGTATGCCTAATTCAATCAGTCACCGCATCGTTGGAGCTTAGAAAAATTAGCTACGGTGTTAGTAAGATGAATCTACCCAACTATATTCGAAAGAAAATGACACTGCGCGAATATATAAAATTTTGGTATATACAAAAAAGAACTACCAAAAAGATGAAAAAGATGGATCATCATATATCCAAGGCTAAAAAGTATGAAGAACTAATGTATAAATCGGACGATCGTTTTGTAGAATACATAAATAAAATGTGTATTAAGTATGCGTAAACATTAATTAATTTCCATATATAAAATGATTCGATCTTCTTCCGATAGATTTTCTGCCCAATGGGGTTTGCGAGCATCTAGAATAATATGTTTTCCGTTTTCTTCTATGACATCCCCTATGTCAGAGTGATGTAAAATGCAGTACCCAAATGGTACGTCTATACCTAAATGATACGTAAACTTGTAATTAATACCAACGTCATCAGTGTGTAATTTGAGCTTAACGCCCCCCTTCATGAGTGAAAATCCAGCAACTTTTATGCCTTCGATCGAAGACAAGAGTGCATGCGTCTTTGGGCATAACTCACAGTTTCCAATCACTGGATGTCCATCCCATACAAGCGGCCAACTGATCCACTCTTCTGCGACGTGGTCTTGACCACCCTTAAGCCACCCGTGTTTACCCGATGCGTACATGGACACGACCTCTTTTAAGTGTTCCGAACCAACCCATTCTCCTTCTTTTCTTGGTGTTTCGGAAATGAATGCATGTGGGAGTTTTTGAACCTCTTCGCGAATCGTTTTGTAGTGTTCTTTTAACTCTTTGAGCAGCATCTTATGTACACATCAGTCCATTTTTTTATATGCTTATAATAAATGACACTTAAAAATCAACTCATAAACGATAAACTTATGAAACAATTGAATAAGGAAATTAAATCTGCCAAGAAAGAACTTGATTCCATCATGAAGAGTATAAAATTAATGACCCCAAAGACGCGCTCCAAAACAACAAATAAGAAGTGAATGTATTGTGTAAACCAAAAATAAATCCACCTCCATCAACACAGTCAGTTTATGTTATGATGATGGACGTGAACTTAAAGTTGTACCATTAGTCACAGTGAACTAAAGAAATGACTCGTTACGTGTGTAAGTATGAACGATGATCTCAGAAAAGTGATGTCTATCATAGACAAGAACTCAGATAAATTACCGGAAGGTGATTATCTTGAGTTGTGTAACACTATGCGCGATATGTATATGACGGGTGAGCCCGATTCACCGAGAATAGCTAGAAGTGTTTTTGAAGAAGGTATATCTTTAGAAGATTTATATCTTACCGAAGATGAAATCCATTATTTTTATGAACACTATGAACAACGTATGAGAAACATCGATATACGTCTTAAAACAGCGGAGTTAACAATGATTAATAAAATCATAAGAGAATCTGCACCTATTAGACGAATTACAAAAAAGGTGAAAACTCAAGTGGTCGATCATTTCTGTAAAATAAATAAAATGAATCTTCCCGAAAACAGCATAGAATGCTTTAATACACATACAAACGCATGGTCTGAAATCGAAGACTTGTGTCCAGGGTATGTGTCAACTGAAAATAAATTTAATGAATTTATTATACGTGACCTAAACACAAGAGCTCGTGAACTCAAAGGTGAGATAGAGTTAATAGGTGATGGTTTTATCTAGATTTGTAATTTTGACATCTTTTGTGTGAGTGATTTTACGGGAGAATTATTTAACTTTTGTTTTTTCCTTGATGTTTCGTCGGGTGTTCTTTTTCTTTTTTTACTCGGATCTATTTTTGCCTTCTTTTTACCGGTGGATTTAGTCAGAGACGCGGGTCTTTTTTTGGATTTTCGCATAGCTTCTTTCTTTCTTTGTGCGAGCGTTTTGATTTGTGCACTCGTTCTTCTTGCATATTTGGTCGTCAGATCAGACACTTCATTTGATGGCACGTTTTTAACACCTCTACATGACGCTATAATATAGACTGCCTCTTCGTTTGGGTTT
>Ga0222714_10000560_pt1 | contig 42744 bp, 41 predicted proteins | sample C33_3DmetaG_FD_165048 | JGI IMG/M metagenome (GOLD analysis project Ga0222714, IMG submission 165048) | Estuarine water microbial communities from San Francisco Bay, California, United States - C33_3D | ecosystem: Environmental > Aquatic > Marine > Unclassified | place: USA: California...
GGAATCTGAAATCGGGAATCTGAAATCGGGAATCTGACATCGGGAATCTGACATCGAGGCACAACATGTTTGGAGCAGAAACGTACCAGCAGCGGCGAGCACGACTGAAGAAGGACATCGGGTCCGGATTGGTGCTCTTCCTTGGCAACGACGAAGTCGGGCGCACCTACGCAGCGTCCGTCTATCCGTTCCGCCAGGACAGCACCTTCCTGTATTTCTGGGCGGTGGACCAGCCGGGGCTGGCCGCGCTCATCGACATCGACGCCAACACCGACAGCCTCGTGGGAGACGAAGCGACGATGGCGGATGTGATGTGGTCGGGACCGATGCCCACGCTCGCGTCACGGGCCGCAGCGGCCGGCGTCACGCAGACGATCACGCCCGCCGTGCTCCAGCAGCGCCTGGCGGCCGCCCTCGCCCAGGGCCGCACCGTTCACTACCTCGCGCCGTATCGCGCGGATCACACCGTGAAGCTGGCGGCGTGGCTGAGCCTCGCGCCCGGCGCGGTAAAGCCGGGCCGCTCGGAAGCATTCCACCGCGCGGTCGTCGCCCAGCGGAGTTACAAGAGCACGGAAGAACTGGCCGAGATGGAGCGCGCGGTCGGCGTGTCGCAGGCGATGTACGCCGCGGCCATGCAGGCCGCCGCGCCGGGCCGGTACGAATACGAAGTGGTCGCCGAAATCGAGCGGGTGGCGGTGGCCTCCGGCGGCACGTTTTCGTTTCTGCCGATCTGCTCGGTGCACGGTGAGACGCTGCACAATCCCTACTATCGCAACCAGATGCGCGCCGGGGACGTGCTGGTTCTGGACTCCGGGTACGAAACGCCGCACGGCTACGCGTCGGACATCACCCGAACGCTGCCGATTGGCGGACCGTTCACCGCGCAGCAGCGCCTCATCTACGACATCGTCCTGCGCTCGCAGATGGGGGCGATCGCCGCGATCAAACCGGGCGTGGCCTATCGGGACGTCCACCTCGGCGTGGCGCGTTCGATGGTGGTGGACCTCACGGCCGCGGGCCTGATGAAGGGCGACCCCGATGCCGCCGTTGCGGCCGGCGCGCACGCGCTGTTCTTCCCGCACGGCCTCGGCCACATGATCGGCCTCGACGTGCACGACATGGAGAATCTCGGCGAGGAATTTGTCGGCTACGGCCCTGGCTTCACACGGAGCACGCAGTTCGGCCTCGGCTACCTGCGCCTGGCGCGTACGCTCGAACCCGGCTTCGCCCTGACGGTGGAACCCGGCCTGTACTTCGTCCCGGCGCTGATCGATCAGTGGAAGGCCGACGGGACCAACGCCGCGTTCCTCAACTTCGCCGAGATCGAGAAGTTCCGCGACGCGCGCGGATATCGCGTCGAAGACGACGTCGTGGTGACGGCGACCGGATGCCGCGTGCTGGGGCCCGCAATCCCGAAGACCGCGGCAGATGTTGAGGCGGCGTGTGCGCGTTGACTCCGCCATCAGGCCGTGCCTGATGGCCTCGGTATACTGATGCGATGCTCGCGGTGACCCGGGACCCGCTGTCGATAGACGCGCTGACGACAGCGGTCGAGGCCGCGGTCCGTTCGCGTGGCGAGGGGTGCGGGGCGCTGGCGTCCTTCCTCGGTGTCGTTCGGGCCACCCATCAGGGCCGGACCGTGCGGTATCTGGAGTACGAGGCCTTCGACGCGCTGGCCGTGAAGACTTTCGCGCAGATCCGGAACGAGGCCCTGGCCCGATGGCCCGAGGCCGAACTGGCCCTGGTGCACCGGGTTGGACGCCTCGAGATCGGCGAGGCCAGCATCGCCGTCGTCGCCGCCACGGCACATCGCGCCGACGCGTTTTCGGTCTGCCGCTACGCGATTGAACGGGTGAAGCAGATCGCGCCCGTGTGGAAACACGAGTTCTTCGTCGACGGCGACGCCTGGGTCGAAGGCGCTGTCGCGGATCCGGAAGACCCCGACGCCCGCCAGAAAGCGATGGCCATCGCATGCGCATAACCGTGCGACTCTTTGCCCGTCTCCGCGAACTCGCGGGTCTCGAGGTGTGGCACACCGAGGTCCCGGCCGGCGCCACCGTCGCCGACCTGTGGGCGGCCGTCGCGCAGGCGCATCCGGCGCTCGCGCCGTTCGGCCGTGCCATCTCGTGCGCGGTGAACGCGAATTTTTCGCGCATGTCCCACCCTCTGCAGGAGGGCGACGACGTCGCATTTTTGCCGCCGGTGTCCGGCGGCTGATGGAAGCTGAACGCGCATGACTCCGCAAGTCCTCGACAAACTTCGTTCGCTCGAAACCCGCTACGAGTCGCTGATGCAGCAGGTCTCGGACCCGGCGGTGCAGGCCGACGCGACCGCGTATCGCACGCAGTCGAAGGCGCTGTCGGAAATCCAGCCGACCGTGGAAGCGTTCCGTGAATGGCTGCGACTGGACCAGCAGGCGGCCGAAAATCGTGACCTGATGGCCGGCGATGACCCGGAGATGGCGGCGCTTGCGAAGGAGGAACTGCCGGGCCTTGAGCAGCAGATGGAGACGCTCGAGGGGCAACTCCGGTTGATGCTCGTCCCGCGTGACGCGAATGACGACCGCAACGTCGTGCTCGAAATTCGCGGCGGCACCGGTGGCGACGAAGCTGCGCTGTTTGCGGCCGACCTGTACCGCATGTATACCCGGTACGCCGAGCGGCAGGGCTGGAAGATCGACGTCCACACGATGAGCGAAAACGGCATCGGCGGGCTGAAGGAAGTGGTCGCGTCCATGGAAGGCAAGGGCGTGTACGGCCAGCTTAAACATGAGAGCGGCGTCCATCGTGTGCAGCGGGTGCCGGCCACGGAAGCAGCCGGGCGCATCCACACCTCCACCGCCACCGTCGCGGTGCTCCCGGAAGCGGAGGAAGTCGATATTCACATCGATGCGAAAGACCTGCGCATCGACACGTTCTGCTCGAGTGGGCCCGGCGGCCAGAGCGTCAACACGACGTACTCGGCCGTGCGCATCACCCACCTGCCGACCAATACGGTCGTGTCGCAGCAGGACGAAAAATCGCAAATCAAGAATCGCCAGAAGGCGATGAAGGTCCTGCGCTCGCGTCTCTATGAGATGGAGATGCGCAAGCAGCAGGAGGCGATCGCGAAGGAACGGCGCGGCCAGGTCGGCACCGGCGAACGGTCCGAAAAGATTCGGACGTACAACTTCAAGGAAAACCGGATCACGGACCACCGCATCAACTTCACGATGCACCAGCTCACCGACGCACTCGACGGCGACCTGACGGAACTCATCAACGAGATTAAGCAGCACGTGCAGGCCGAGAAACTCAGGCAGGCCACCGAGGGGGATTCGGCCTAGTGTCGTCGGTCGCCGCAACGGTCGCGGCGGCGGCGGCTCGACTGCGCGCGGCCGGGTTCGCATCCGACGACGCCGACCGCGACGCCGCCGTGATGGCCCGCGGCGTGCTCGGCTGGTCCCTGGCGGACTGGCTGTCGCACCGGCACAAAGACGCACACGCCGAGTTCGTCGCCAGGCTCGACGCTCTGGTCTCGCGGCGCACGACCGGCGAACCGGTCGCGTACCTGCTCGGCACGCGCGAATTCTACGGCCGCGACTTCATCGTCCAACCGGGCGTCCTGATTCCCCGCCCCGAAACCGAACTCCTGATTGATGCCGCGCTCGCGTGGGTTCGCGCTGTCGGTGCCCGCACGGTGGTGGACGTCGGCGCCGGCACCGGCTGTGTGGGGATCACGCTCGCGCTTGAGCACCCTGGTTTGTCGGTCATGGCCACTGATTGCTCGCCCGATGCCCTCGCAGTCGCCCGTCGCAATGCTGCGATACTCGCCGCATCGTCTGTCGAGTGGCGTCTGGCCGACCTGCTCGACGACATCCAGGAGCCGGTGGACCTCGTCGTGTCGAACCCGCCGTACGTCCCCGAGAGCGATCGCCCTTCATTGCCGCCGGACGTGCGCAACTTCGAGCCCGCCCTCGCCCTCTTCGGCGGACCCGACGGCCTCGACGTCGTGCGCCGCCTGATTCCCGCCGCCCACGCGCGCCTCGCCCCCGGCGGCGCCCTGATGATGGAGGTCGGCATCCACCAATCCCCCGTGGTCACCCGGCTTCTCCAGGACGCCGGCTTCTCCGAGATCACCTGGCAGCCCGACCTCCAACAAATTCCCCGCGTCGTGACTGCGAAAAAGAGCCTGATTCCGAGACAACGTCGCGAAAAAACCTCCCGACGTCATTAATTGGGAATAATTTGACTCATGGACTCTTGTTTGTTCTGTCGCATCGTCGCGGGGGAGATTCCGGCGACGACGGTGTATGAAGACGACGACCTGCTGGTGTTCCGGGACATTAATCCGCAGGCGCCGATGCATGTGCTGGTGATTCCGAAGGTGCACATCGCGACGGTGAACGACCTGACGCCGGCCCATGAGGCGTTGGTCGGCGCGATGGTGCGGTGCGCGGCGCAGGTCGCGAAGGATCATGGGTTCGACGGGTCGGGATATCGCACCGTGTTCAACTGCAACGCGGCTGCAGGCCAGACGGTGTTCCATATCCACCTGCACGTGCTCGGAGGACGGACGCTGACATGGCCGCCTGGCTGAACGGGGTTCCGAAGTCCTAGAGCAAGGAGGCCAGTTCCGAGAGTGACTGAATTACCGGAATCGAGGCATCGAGGCCCTTCGCGCGGCCGTCGCGATCGAGCAACACGCCACGCATCCCGACCTGGCGGGCACCGAGCACGTCGTGTGCAAGGCTGTCTCCCACCATCACGGCCTGATCCGGCGCGACCCGTATCCGGCTGAGTGCCTCGTGAAAGATGCGGGGGTCGGGTTTCATCACTCCGAACTCCGCGGATGACACGGTCACCGACATCACCCCTGCCAGGTCGAAATACTCGCCGAACGTCTCCAGCGGCCGATGGGAATTGGAGATCAGGCCCATCTGCACCCCTTGCCGCTGCAGGGTCCTGAGGGCCTCTGGCACCTCCTCGTACATCTCGAAGTGGTGGTGGTGGGCCCAGTCGTCGTAGATCTCGCGCGCAGCCACGGCCACTCCCGGCCCGGTGCCCCCCATGAGCTCAATGATTCGGCTCGTGTATCGGACGAAGATCTCGTCGTGATAGCGCTGGTCCATCGTGTCCAGCACACCGGCCGCCGAGGCCACCGCCGCCTCAAACGCGGTCTCGTCCACGGGCACCCCGTGCCGGACACACGTCTCGGCATACCCGGGGCCGAGAAACCGGCGGCCGGGGCGAATCAGGGTGAAGTCGACGTCAAAGAAGACGGCCAGTGTGTTCACAGCAGGTCTCACGGTGCGCGCGAATATAGAATAGGGGTTTACATCAGCCATGCGCGACTGGAAAGACACGCTCAATCTCCCCCGGACCGACTTCCCGATGAAGGCGAACCTGCCGACGGCCGAGCCGGCAGCGATCGCCCGTTGGCAGGAGACGAAGCTGTACGCCGCCATCCGGGCGCACCGTCGCGGCGCGCCGCGATTTGTCCTGCACGACGGCCCTCCGTACGCCAACGGCGAGATCCACATCGGCCATGCGCTCAACAAGATCCTCAAGGACTTTGTCGTCAAATCACGGTCGATGGCTGGATTTGATGCACCCTACGTGCCCGGCTGGGACTGCCACGGGCTACCGATCGAACTGAACGTCGAACGTGAACTCGGCCCCGCTGCGAAGGATCGGTCCATCGGCGACTTCCGTCGCGCGTGCCGCACGTACGCCGAACAATTCGTCGCCTCGCAGCGCGCAGACTTCGAACGCCTCGGCGTGTTGGGCGACTGGGACGCCCCGTACCTCACCATGCAGTTCGGCTACCAGGCGGCCATCGTGCGCGCCCTCGGGAAGTTCGTCGAACGCGGCCTCGTTTACAAGGGCAAGAAGCCGGTGCACTGGTGCCTCCGCGACCGCACGGCGCTGGCTGAAGCCGAGGTGGAGTACGACACCCACACGTCACCCTCGATCTTCGTCGAGTTCCCATTGGCGGCCGACGACACGGTGCTCGCCTCGCACGTCCCCGCCGTGACGGGACGCGACGTCACGGCCCTGATCTGGACGACGACCCCGTGGACGATCCCGGCGAACCTCGCCATCGCCTTCCACCCGGAGCTGGAGTACGGCGCATTCGATTTCGACGGTCGGCTGGTGATCCTCGCGACGGAGCTGGCCGATGGCGTCTCGACACGCACCGGCCGCGCGCTGGGTGCACCGGTCGCGACCTTCACCGGCGCCCAGTTGGAAGGCGTGCGCTTCCAGCACCCGCTGTTCGATCGCGACTCCGTCGGTGTGCTCGCGGAATACGTCACGCTTGAGCAGGGGACCGGTGCCGTGCACACGGCGCCCGGTCACGGCACGGACGACTTCAACACCGGCGTGCGCTACGGGCTGCCGATCACGACCCCCATCGGTACCCACGGCCGGTTCACCGAAGACACGCCCATCGTCGGCGGACTCAAGGTCTTCGAAGCCAACCCCGTCGTCGAAGCCGCGCTCGCCGAGCGTGGGCGCCTGTGGCACCGCTCGGACTTCGAGCATTCGTATCCGCACTGCTGGCGCTGTCACCAGCCGGTGATCTTCCTGGCGACACCTCAGTGGTTCATCTCGATGGACGGCTTGCGGGACGACGCGACAGCGGCGTCCGATGCCACCGCGTGGCATCCGTCGTGGGGCCGTGAACGCATGACCGGCATGTTTGCGACGCGTCCGGACTGGTGCATTTCGCGTCAACGCGCCTGGGGCGTGCCGATTCCGGCGATCACGTGCACCGGGTGTGGCCACTCGCATCTCACACCCGCCCTGGTCGACCGCGCGGCAGCGGTCTTCGAACGGGACAACGCGGATGCGTGGTACGACGCGCCCCTGGAGACGTTTGTGCCCGCTGATTTCCGCTGCGCCAGCTGCGGCGGATCGTCGTTTGAACGGGAACGCGACATTCTCGATGTGTGGTTCGACTCCGGGTCGAGCCATGAGGCGGTGCTCGCCCAGCGACCGGATCTCCGGTGGCCGGCGGATCTCTATCTGGAAGGCACGGACCAGTACCGCGGCTGGTTCCAGTCATCCCTGCTGGTGGGGGTCGGTACGCGCGGACGCGCCCCCTACGACGGCGTGCTCACACATGGCTTCGTTGTGGACACCCACGGGCGCAAGATGTCGAAGTCGATCGGCAATGTGATCGCGCCGCAACAGATCATCAAGGAGAGCGGCGCGGATGTGCTGCGCCTCTGGGTCGCGATGGTGGATTACCGCGACGAGATCCGGCTCGGCAAGGAGGTGCTCGCGCGCACGGTCGAGGCGTACCGGAAAATCCGCAACACGTTCCGGTATCTGCTGTCGAATCTCTACGACTTCGATCCGGCCGTGCACCAGGTCCCCCACGCGCAGATGCACAGCGCGGATCGGCACATCCTGTCGCGCTACACGCGCCTCGAGCGAACGGTGCGGGCGGAATACGACGCGTACGACTTTCAGGCCCTCGCACACGCGGTCAACGAATTTGTGACGGTCGAACTCAGCGCGCTGTATCTCGACGTCTCCAAGGACCGCCTCTACACGTTCCGCGCGGACTCCCCGGAGCGCCGCTCCGCACAAACCGCGCTGTATGTGCTGGCCGACGGCCTTGTGCGGCTGATCGCGCCGATCCTCTCGATGACGGCCGACGAAATCTGGCCGCGCCTCCCGGGACCGCGCGAGGCGTCCGTGCACCTGGCCGACTTCCCCAGCAGCCCGCAGGCGTGGATCGACGACACGCTTGATGCGCACTGGGAGGCGCTGTCGAACGTTCGCCGGACCGTCAATGAAGCCCTCGAACGCGCCCGCGCCGCAAAGACGATCGGTGCACCGCTCACGGCGCACGTCACGCTCACGGCCGGCGGCGACCTCTACCACCGGCTCAAGAGTGCGGAAGCGGACCTGCCCATGTTGTGCATCGTGTCCGCGGTGACGCTGCGCGAATCGACCGACAGCCCGCTGATCGTCGAGGTCACCCACGCGGCCGGTGACAAGTGTCCCCGATGCTGGCGCTTCGTCCCGGCGCTGACCGGTAACGGCGACGATGCGGTGTGCGAACGCTGCGCGGATGCCCTGGAACCCGTCGCATGATGGCGCGTCTCCCGGGTCTCGTGTGGGTCGTGCTCACGTTGGTGGTGCTCGACCAGCTCACCAAGGTGTGGGTGCATGCCACGCTGGGCCTCTACGACAGCATCACCGTCATTCCGGGCCTCCTCAATCTGGTCCACGTCCGCAATGAGGGGGTGGCGTTCGGGCTGCTGAATGACCTGGATCTGCCCTACAAGCCGCTGCTGACGATCGGCCTTGCGTGCCTCGCGCTCGTGGGGATGGTGTTCTACTACAGGCAGCTGCAGCCGCATGAACGCCTCGCGCGACTGGGCGTGGCGTTCATCGCGGGCGGCGCCATCGGCAATCTGATCGACCGCGTGCAACAGGGATACGTGCTCGACTTTGTCGACATCTACTGGGGCACGTGGCACTTCTGGGCTTTTAATGTCGCCGATGCGGCGATCAACGTCGGCGCAATTCTCGTCTTTGCAGACCTTCTGCTGGTGAAACGTCATGTACCCGATTCTGTTTAATGTTGGCGACTGGCCCGTCTACTCCTATGGCGTGCTGCTGGCCGCCGCCTATCTCATCGGCCTGCAGCTTGCGGTCGTCCGGGCGCGCAAGGCGGGTGTGGACCCGGCACGGGTCATGGACCTCGGCATCTACCTCATCATCGCGGCGCTCGTTGGCGCGAAGCTGATGCTCATCGCGGTGGACTGGAACTACTTCCGCCAGCAGCCGCGCGAACTGCTCTCACTCGTCCGGGCGGGCGGCGTCTTTTACGGAGGCCTCATCGGCGCCGTGCTGGTCGGACTGGTGCTGGTCCGCCGCTACAAACTCAACGTCTGGGCGACCGGCGACCTCATGGCGCCCGGTATCGCCCTCGGTCACGTCGTGGGCCGCTTCGGGTGTCTGCTGGCGGGCTGCTGTTACGGCCGTCCGACGGATGCGGCTTGGGGCATCACGTTCACCAATCCCATTGCCAACGCGAATGTCGGGACACCGCTCAACCTGCCGCTCCACCCCACGCAGCTCTATGACGCCGGTGCGGAACTCCTGATCCTCGGCGTGCTGCTGCTGACCGAGCGCAAGGGCAAGCCGTTTGCCGGCCGAACGTTCTGGCTGTACATCGGCCTGTATGCCATCTCCCGCTTCATCATCGAGTATTTCCGAGGCGACATTCAGCGGGGGGCGATCGGCGACATGTCCACCTCACAGTTTGTGTCGCTGTTGCTGGTGCCTGCCGCGCTCCTGATGTTGTGGTATCTGAAGCGGCAACCGCAGCCGTCGGCGGCCTGACCCGATGTCCGGACTGACGAGACTTGTCGCCGAGGCGGCCGACGCCGGGCTGCGGCTCGATCAGTTCATCACGTCGCGCCTGCCTGACGTCTCACGCTCGCAGGTCCAGCGCCTGCTGCGCGACGGACGTGTCACCTCCGAGCCCCACTCCGCGAAGCCCGGGCTCGTCGTCACCGAAGGCCTGCGGGTTGACGTGGACGTGCCCCCGCCGATGCCGGCCACGCCCGCGGCTGAAGACCTCCCCATTACCGTGCTGTACGACGATGCGGATCTGGTGGTGATCAACAAGCCCGCGGGGATGGTCGTGCATCCCGCCGCCGGCCACGCCCACGGCACGCTGGTCAATGCCCTGCTCCACCATGTGAAGGGCCTCTCCGGAATTGGCGGCACCGAGCGGCCAGGCATCGTGCACCGGCTGGACCGCGGCACGTCAGGCATCATGGTCGTCGCCAAACACGACGCCGCACATCGCACGTTGTCCGCGCAATTTCACGACCGCGTCGTCCGCAAGGAATACCAGGCGGTGGTGTGGGGCGCCCCGGAGAAAGGAACGCGGTATGACAATCCCATCGGCCGCGATCCCAACAATCGCAAGCGGATGTCGAGTCGCGCCAGGGGCGGACGGTCGGCGCTGACCGAGGTGGTCGGCGTGGAGGTGTTGCGGGGCGTCTCGTTCATCACGTTGCTCATCGGCACCGGGCGCACACACCAGATTCGCGTGCATTTGTCCGAAGCGAACCACCCACTGGTCGGCGACGAGCTGTACGGCGGTGTGCGGAAACGCCTCCCCACGCACCTTGCCTCACTGGCGAAACTCGAGCGGCCGTTCCTCCATGCGGCACGCCTGTCGTTCGCCCATCCGCGTGACGGCCGTCCGATGGACTTCAGGGCAGACCTGCCGCTGGACCTGGCCCGGGTGCTGAAGGCGCTGCGGCAGTCCAGCGCGAGGAAGTGAGATGGCAGCGGAGGTGATGTTCACGGGGCGGGTCATCCGCGTCGAACGCGAGGACGTCGTCCTGGCGAACGGACGGACGATCACAATCGAAGCCGTGCGGCACCGAGGCTCCGTCGTGATCCTCGCGCAGCCGTCCCCCGACACGGTGATTCTGATCCGCCAGTACCGCCCGGTGATCGGCCGCTGGATCTGGGAACTCCCGGCCGGCAGCCTCGACCCGGGTGAAGCGCCGGACGCCGCCGTGGTCCGCGAGTGCGAAGAAGAGACGGGGCAGTCTCCGCAGCGGGTCACGTTGCTGGCGTCGTGGTACCCCACGCCGGGGTTCTGCGACGAGATCATGCACTTCTACCGGTGCGAATCACTCGTGCCGCCCACGGGCCCGGTCCACCAGGACGAGGACGAACAGATCGAGCCCGCGGTGGTCACACTGGACACGCTCGCCGAGATGATTCGCGACGGACGTGTCGCCGACATCAAAACCGTTGTCGGCCTGCAGTTGCTCAGACCGGTGTCAGCGACGGGTGCGCCGGCACCGGTGTAAGGGCCAGCGCGAGCACCTCGGCAACCTCAGTCACAAAATGTACGGTGAGACCTCGGCGGATTTCGTCGCTGAGATCCTCGCGTACGTTCGTTTCGTTCTGCTTCGGCAGAATGACCTGATGAATTCCGTGGCGCCGGGCGGCCAGCACTTTCTCCTTGATGCCTCCCACCGGCAACACGCGACCGGACAGCGTCACCTCGCCGGTCATCGCGAGATCGCCGCGCACCGGGCGGCCCGACAGCGCGGAGGCCAGCGCCACGACCATCGTGACGCCCGCCGAGGGGCCGTCCTTGGGGATGGCGCCTGACGGCACATGCAGGTGGATCTCGGAATCCGTGTAGAACCGGGGATCGACGCCGTACTGCGCCGCGTGCGCGCGGAACCACGACAACGCGATCCGCGCCGACTCCTTCATCACATCGCCCAGCGACCCGGTGAGCGTCAACTGACTGCCGCCGGCCATCCGCGAAGCCTCGATCAGGAGGACGTCGCCGCCCACAGGCGTCCAGGCCAGACCGATCGCCACACCGGGATCCTGGGTCCGATGCGCGAGCGCCTCATCGAGATGCCGGGGGGCTCCGAGGAACTCCTCAACCAGCGCGTCGGTCACGGTCACTGGACGCTCGTCGCCTTCCGCCCGGCGCCGCGCCACCTTCCGGCAGACGGACCCGATCTCGCGCTCCAGGTTGCGAACGCCGGCCTCGCGCGTGTAGCCGCGAACGATCGCCGACAGCGACTCATCGGTGAAAACGATCTGGTCGGCCGTCAGCCCGTGATTGGTGACCTGTCGGGCGACCAGATGATCCCTGGCAATCGCCAGCTTCTCGCGCTCGGTGTACCCCCCAAGCTCGATCACTTCCATGCGGTCGCGCAACGGCGACGGAATGGGATCCAGTACATTCGCCGTCGTGATGAACATCACCTCTGACAGGTCAAACGGCACGTCGAGATAGTGGTCACGAAACGCGTGGTTCTGCTCCGGGTCGAGCACCTCGAGCAGCGCCGAGGCGGGGTCGCCGCGGAAGTCGTGCCCCAGTTTGTCGATTTCGTCGAGAATGAAGACCGGATTTCTGACGCCGGCGCGCCGCAGGCCCTGGATGATCTGGCCCGGCAGCGCACTGATGTAGGTGCGGCGATGGCCGCGGATCTCCGCTTCGTCGCGCATGCCGCCCAACGACACGCGCACGAACTTCCGTCCGATGGAGTTGGCGATGGACCGGGCCAGCGAGGTCTTGCCGACGCCTGGAGGACCGGCGAAACAGAGGATCGGCCCCTTCACGTCCGGCTTCAGCTTGCGCACGGCCAGATATTCGAGAATGCGATCCTTCACGCGTTCCAGGCCGGAGTGATCCGTATCCAGGGTCGCCTTGGTATGCGCCAGATCGATCGATTCCTCACTCCGCGCCGTCCATGGCACGGTGACGAGCCAGTCGATGTACGTGCGAGCGACGGTATATTCCGCAGCAGCGGGCGGCATCTTCGACAGGCGATCCAGTTCGCGTCTGGCCTCCTTCTTCACGTCGTCCGGCATGCCCACAGCGTCGATCTTCTCGGCCAGTTCGTCGATTTCCTTGGCCTGGTCGTCACCTTCGCCCAGTTCGCGCTGGATCGCCTTCATCTGCTCGCGCAGGAAATATTCGCGCTGGTTCTTCCCGACCTCGGACTCGACCTGCGACTGAATCTTTGAGCCGACCTCAAGGACTTCCAGTTCCTTCGTGAGCACACGGTTCAACCGGTCCATGCGTTCGCGCACGTCGGCGGTTTCCAGCAGTTCCTGCTTGCCGGCCGTGGGGACCGTGCTGAGGCTCGACGCAATAAAGTCCGCAAGGCGTCCGGGCTCCACGATGTTGGCGACCAGGGTGGACAGGTCCTCCGACAGCACCGGCGACAACTCGACGATGTGCTGGAAATTGGTGCGGATGTTCCGCACGAGCGCGTCGGTCTCGACGTTCCCGGCCTCCGCGACGATGTCAGGCAGTTCGCTGATGCGGCCACGGAGATAGGGCGTACGCGCCGTCACCTCGTCGAGCCGGATCCGGGCCAGCCCCTGGACAATCAGGCGCAGGCTGCCGTCCGGCAGCTTGAACATCTTGTGGATGTGCGCAAACGTCCCGACCGGGAACAACGCGTCCTGCCCAGGTTCCTCATCGCCGGCGTTGCGCTGCGTGAAGACGGCAATCTGTTTGTCGCCGGCGATCGCGTCGTCAATCAGCGCCACGGAACTTTCGCGCGCCACGGCGAGCGGCATGAACGCATTCGGGAACAGCACCGTGTCGCGAAGCGGCAGGATCGGCAGTTCCGTTGGGACCGTGTCAGCCATGACATCCACCTTCACGTCTCGCCCTCTCGTGGGCACAAAAAACACAGGCCCCGCCTTGCGGCGGAGCCTGTGAAGAAACACGCCGGAGTCGGAAGCTTAATTCATATCCAGCATCAAACCCGACGACCGGCGATGTGAGAGCCGCTCGCGGCGTTCCGCCACCTCGCGGGCCTCTTCGCAATCCTTGCAGCGAACGGCGAACGGCAGCGCCCGGAGGCGACGCTCGGAGATCTCATCGCCGCACTCGAAGCAATCGCCGAACTGGCCGCTTTCGAGTCGCGCGAGCGCTTCCTCAATCCGATGAAGCGTTTCAGACTTCATCTGGATCAGGGCAAATTCGATGTCGTCCTGGATGTCGGCTTCTGAGGTCTCAGCAGCATCCAGCACGCCCTTCCCATCGGCCGCTCCGCCGTCGGCACGAACGTCGCGCATCTTCTCCTGCACCTGCGCAAGAATTTCACGCCGACGCTCTTCGAGAATCCGCTTGAGTTCGACATACCGCTGCCGGGTCGAATCCGTCTTTGTGGCCTTTCCGGCCGCCTTCCGTGGGGTTGTGTGCGCCTTCATGATTGCTCCCTTCTCCTCCGCTACCGCTCAGTGCAGACCTGTAATATGCAAACAAAATGCCAATACTAACCCAATCCGCTGGTCCGGGTAAAGTCCACGGACTGTTCTAGCCTTCCCTAGGGCATCAGGCGTCAACTTGGATGCCGTGCCCATCATGAGGTTTCAATGTAACTACTAGGACAAAAGAGGGTTACATCTTGCACCTCAGTAGGGGACTTATTAGGTCCGCCTTAGGTTGTCGCTTTAGACGACGACAGGAGGGTGCCGGTTCTCCTAAAAAGTGGACACAATTTGTCACCGGGTCATGGGCCGGTCGGGCAACTCCTGCTATACTTCGGAGTTTGGAGAACGTGTTGTATGGCCAAGCAATGTGAAGTGTGTGGCAAGAAGCCGGTCATGGGGCGTCAGGCGAGCCACGCGAACAACGTGACCGCGCGCCGATTTGAACCGAACCTGCAGAAAATTCGCGCAGTGGTCGACGGGGCGACCCGCCGTGTGCGTGTGTGCACCCGGTGCATCCGCTCGAATAAGGTCGTCAAGGCGGCGTAACGCCAGCCATGGCCACCCCGCTCGTCCAGATTTCGACCTCCGAAGCTCCCGCCGCGATCGGCCCATACAGCCAGGCCATCAGGGCTGGTGACTTTCTGTACGCCTCTGGGCAGATTCCACTCGACCCGACGACGGGCACGATCACCGAGGGTGGGATCACGGCGCAGACTCATCAGGTCCTGCAGAACCTTGGTGCGGTGTTGCGCGCCGCCGGCGTGTCGTATGACCGGGTGGTGAAGACCACGGTCTATCTCGCCGACATGGGGGATTTTTCGGAGGTGAATGAGGTCTATGCGGGCTACTTTTCCGCACCGGCACCGGCCCGCGCCACCATCCAGGCTGCAGCCCTCCCGAAAAACGTCCGCGTCGAAATCGACGTCGTCGCCTACCTCAAATAACGAAGTTCCGGGGTTCCGGAGTTCCGGAGTTCAGCGGCTGGACCGCTCCACGGCCAGCACCCCGTCAATGGCTCTTAGTGCCTTGACCACCCGGTCGAGGTGTTTCAGGTCGGTGATTTCCACGGTCATGTGGATCGAGCCGCCGCCGTCGGCGTCCGACGTCGCTTCGACGTCGCGAATGTTCGTGTTGATGTCGGCGATACGTGTGCTGACGTCCGCCAGAATGCCGCGGCGATCGGCCACGTGGATCTTGAGGCGCACCACGTACGGCGCGGCGTCGCCTCCCTTGTCCCATTCGACGTCGATGCGCCGCTCCGGGTCGTACAGCAGATTCACGACGTTTGAACACGTGGCTGCGTGGACGGACACCCCTTTGCCGCGTGTCACGTAGCCGACGATGCGCTCACCGCGAATCGGGTTGCAGCAGCGCGCACGGAACACCATCAGGTCGTCGATACCTTTGACCGTAATTTTCGCGTCGCCGGTGCCCAGCACGCGCTTGACGACACTCGCGATCGCGCCGTCGGGAGGACGTTCGCGCAGCGCATCCTGACCGACGAGCCTCGTCAGCACGGCGCGCACGGTGAGTTTGCCGTAGCCGATGGCCGCGTAGAGATCGTCGAGCCGCTGGGCCCCGAAGTCGAGGCCGGCCTTCGCGAGGGCCTCGGGGGCCACCAGTGCCTTGTCGACATTGAAGCGCCGCACGTCCTTGTCTAACAGGCGTTTGCCCAGTTCGATGCTGCGCGCCTTCTCCTGGGTCTGCACAAAGTGCTTGATCTTGGTGCGGGCGCGTGACGTCTGGACAAACGTGAGCCAGTCGCGGCTCGGCGTGTGCCCCGCCTGCGTCAGGATTTCCACGATGTCGCCGTTGGAGAGCCGCGTGCGCAACGGCACCATCCTGCCGTTGATGCGCGCCCCGACACACTGGTGGCCGACGTCGGTGTGGACCGAATAAGCGAAGTCCACGGGCGTCGCCCCCTGCGGCAGCGACTTGACCTCTCCTTTCGGCGTAAAGATGTATACCTCGTCCGGATACAACTCCACGCGCAGGTTCTGCAGGAACTCGGCCGGGTCGCGCACGTCCTGCTGGGACTCCAGCAACTGCCGCAACCACGTGAAGTACTGTTCATCACGCTCGGCGCCGACGCGGCCCTCCTTGTATTTCCAATGGGCCGCGATGCCCTCCTCCGCCACGTGGTGCATTTCCTCGGTGCGGATCTGGACTTCGAACGGCGTGCCCTTCGCGCTGACCACCGACGTGTGCAGCGACTGGTAGCCGTTGGGCCGCGGCATCGCGATGAAGTCCTTGAAGCGGCCCGTCACCGGCGACCACGTCTGGTGAATGATGCCGAGAATGCTGTAACAGTCCTTGACCGCGTGCGTGACAATCCGCAGCGCGATGAAGTCGTACACCTGCTCAAGACCCGCGTTCCGGCGCTTCAGCTTCTGGTGAATCGACCAGAGACGCTTGATGCGGCCGTCAATCGACACCACGGGAATCTGCGCGTCGGCCAGCTTGGCCGCCAGCATCACCCGCAGTTCCTCCATCAGCACCTCGGACGCCTTGCGGCGCGCCTCCACGTCGGCGCGAAGCTTCTGGTAGGCCTGGGGCTCGAGGTGCCGGAAGGCCAGTTCCTCGAGCTCGTTCTTCACCTTGCTCATGCCCAGCCGGTTGGCGATGGGCGCGTAGATGTCGCGGGTTTCCTGGGCGATCCGCACCCGGCGATCTTCGGGCAAATGGTGCAGTGTCCGCATGTTGTGGAGCCGATCGGCCAGCTTTACCATGATCACGCGGACGTCGTCGACCATGGCCAGGAGCATTTTGCGGAAGCTTTCAGCCTGGCGTTCCTCGCTGGAGGCGAACTGGAGGCCGGACAGCTTGGTGACCCCCTCGACCACGTGGGCGACCTCGTGGCCAAAGAGCTCGCGGATCTTCTCGATGGAGTTGGGGGTGTCCTCGACGATGTCATGGAGCAGGCCGGCGGCGACGGCCACCACGTCAAGCCGCTGATCGGCCAGCAAATCGGCCACTTCCAGCGGGTGCACCAGGTACGGCTCCCCCGAGCGGCGGACCTGTCCCTTGTGCTCGTAGGCGGAAAACACGTACGCCCGGCGGAGCAGTTCGGTGTCGGCGTCCGGATTGGCCGTCCGCACCTTGTCGATGAGGTCTTCGAACCGAATCATTTTCGCGGTGTCTAACAGAATCAAGGATACCCTTACGAGCCTTGACGGTCGTTTTGGGGGTTCACTATACTGGCCCGGTTTCGGCCAAAGTTTCGCCCTGATTTGAGGAGCCACATGCAGTCTCGATTCACCTCGCTTCGCGTTTTTGTCCTGGTGCTCCTGGTGGCCGTGTCCGCCTCGGCCTGCGGCAAGTATTCGATCGGCAACCTCCGTATGCTGATGGCCTTCAAGGAAGGCAACATGCACTACGGCAAGGCCGACTTCACGAACGCCGCCCAATCCTACGAAGAGGCCGTGCAGCACAATCCCGACTTCGGGATCGTGTATTTCTTCCTGGCCAACTCCTACGACAACCTGTCGACCAAGGCCGGAGACAACCGGACGGAGTTGCTCAACAAGGCGGTCGACAACTACAACAAGGCCATCACGGTCATCAAGGACGAGGAGCCGTCTGGCGCCCAGATCAGAAAGTTGTCCTATGAATACCTGATCGCCGCCTATGGGCCCGACAAGCTCAACGACTTCAGCCAGGCCGAGCCAATCGCCAAGAAACTGATCGACTTGGAACCCAACGAGCCGAGCAACTACCGCACGATGGGCGACCTCTACGAAAAGCAGGGCATGTACGACGAGGCCGAGGCCTACTTCCTCAAGAGCGTCGACGTGCGCAAGGACGACGCCCTCGGATACAGCGTGCTTGCCGGTTACTACAACCGCCAGGGCAACTTCGAAAAGACCATGGAGGCCTGGGAAAATCGGGCGAAGGCAGAACCGAACAACCCCGAAGCCCATCACACCATCGCCCACTGGCTTTGGGAGAAGGCGTTCAAGGACTACACCCTGAACAACACCCAGAAGCGCGCCTACATTGAGCGGGCGCTCGCTGCGGAGGAGTCCGCTCTGGCCCTGCACGGCGACTACATCGAGGCCCTGACGTACAAGAACATCCTGCTCCGCATGAAGGCCAACATGGAACGTGACCGCAAGGTCATCGATGCGCTGATCGCCGAAGCCGATCGGCTCAGGAACCGCGCCATGGAGCTCCAGAAGGCGCAGGGCGGTGGCGGCGGCAACTAGAGCCCTCCCCCCGACAATCAACGCTCTCAAAACGCGCCCAGGGGCTCCCTGGGCGCGTTTTTTTAGGGCTGGGTTCTCCAGGGCTGCCTAGGGTTGAGGCGGCCACAGCAGCAAGTTCTGGGGTCCAAGGGGCCACGTAGGGCCGCCTGGAGTTGAGGCAGCCACAGCAGCAAGTTCTGGGGTCCAAGGGGCCACGTAGGGCCGCCTGGAGTTGAGGCGGCCACAGCAGCGAGTCCTGGAGTCCTGCGGGCCACGTAGGGCCGCCTGGGGTTGAGGCGGCCACTCGGGTCCGGACTGCGGACTGAGAGCTGCGGACTGATGGCCGCCTCAACCCCAGGCGGCCCTACGAAGGGTACGCGCACAAAAAAAGCGCGCTCAGGATGAACCTGAGCGCGCTCGAAGAGCCGACCTGAAGGGGTGGGCTGTATGCCTAGTTGCCGCCGGCCGCGGACTGCCGCATGCCGTCTGTCACGATACCGACCTTCGTCACTCCTGCGCCGGACGCAGCGTCGATGATGCTGACGATCTCGCCGTAGCGCACGGACCCGTCACCGATAATGAACACGGTCTTTTCCTTGCGGGTCTCGAAGAGCACCCGGAGGTGCTCCTGCAGTGCGGACAGACCGACTTCGGTCTTGTTCACCGTGAGACGACGGTCGGCCGTGTAGTCGATGACAATCTGCCCGAGCACGTCGGCGGCCGCCGCGGACTTGTTGACCTCGAGCGGCAGGTTGATGTCCTGCCCCTTCTGCGTCAACGGAAGCGCCGCGATGAAGATGACCAGGAGCACGAGCAGGACGTCGATGAGCGGCGTCACATTCATGTCCGACGAAGCTTCGGACTTCGAGACCTGGACGTTCTTCTCGGCGCCGTGGTGCATGTGGTGATGAGCCATTACTGACCGCCCCCTTCCACGTTGCCGCCACGCTTCTCCGTGATGAGCCCGACCGTTTCGATGCCGGCGCCGCGCAGGGCGTCCATCATCTTCATGACCGAGGAATACGGCGCGTCCTTGTCGCCCTTCAGATAGACAATTTTGTCCGTCTTGGTTTCGAGGGTCGCTGTCAGGCGCGAAATCGCCTCACCTTCGCTGACCTCAATCGCATTGACGTACAACTTGCTGTCCGGTCCGATGTGCACCACGGTCTGATCGGCGGTGTCGGGTTTGTCCCCCGAGTTGTCCGCCTCAGGCAGCGCCACATCGACGCCCTTCTGCATCATCGGCGCGATCAACATCACGATGATGAGCAGCACGAGCATGACGTCGACCAGCGGGGTGACGTTGATGTCTGATTTGGGTCCGCCTTTGGCGCCCCCAACGTCCATCGACATGGAAAACTCCCTTTACGAACCGGGTTACGCGGTCTTCTTGATGAAGTAGTCCACGAGTTCCGACGACGAGTTATCCATCTCGACGTTGAAGTACTCGAGGGCGCCACTGAAGTAGTTGTAGAGCCACACGGCGGGGATGGCCACGACCAGCCCGAGTGCGGTTTCGATGAGCGCTTCCGAGATACCGGCGGACACGGCGCCGAGGCCCGCGGATCCGGTGCTGCCGATGCCGGCGAAGGCGTTGATGACGCCGACGACCGTGCCGAGCAGACCGACGAACGGCGCCGTGGCGCCGATGGTCGCAAGCGCCGGGATGCCCTTCTTGAGGTCATTGGCGGTCAGGGCCGTCGCACGCTGAATCGCGCGGCGGACCGTGTCTACCAGGTCGTCGCGGGTCAGATTCGCACCCGAGTCCACCTGGAACTGGTATTCCTGGAGACCGGCGAGCACGACCTTGGCGAGATGGCTGTACTGGTAGGTCTTCGACTGTGACACGGCGAGCGCGTCCTTCAGGCGGCCTTCCTTGAGGTGCTTCGCCACCTGCGGCGCATACAGCTTCGACTGCTTCTTCGCCTGCATGAACGTGTAGTACCGCTCAATTGCCACGCCGAACGACCACATCGACATGAACACCAGAATGAAAGCGACGGCCTTCGCGATGAAGCCCATCTGCTCCCACATGTGCATCAGATCCATCTCACCACCCATTGACACCCTCCGACGAAAACTCAGACAACCAAGAAACGAACTGTGAATGACACCTGAAAACTAACGAGAGACGGCCACCAGTTATTGCAGGGTGAAGTTGACGGTCACCGTCATGATGACGGGGACCTTCTGGCCGTTGAGTTCGGTCGGCGTGAACCGCCACTGGCGCACCGCTTCGAGCGCGGCCTGATCCAGGAGAGCCACCGGCCGAATCACGCGCGCATCCGTCACGGAGCCATCAACGCCAATCGTGGCTTCGATGATGACGATACCCTGCACACGCGCCGACTGCGCAATGGGCGGATAAATCGGACGCACGTCTTTAATCTTCTTCGGTTCCTTAATCTGACCACCGACGCGCACCGGCTGCGCGGGCGGCGGAGGAGGCGGGGGCGGCGCAGGAATGCCACCCACAACGCCACCCACGGCACCGCCGGGGATGCCGCCGGCGACACCACCGACCACACCGATTGAGCCGGCAGCTGGACGAGGCGGCGGCTCAGGCTTCACTTCAGCCGGGGCCTCAATCGGCGCGGCGACGGGATTCACATCAGGCGTAGGCGTCGGGGGCGTCGGGGCCGCAGGCGGCGGCGGCGGAGGCGGCGGCGGCGGCGGCGGAGGCGGCAACGCCACAAACGCCATCACCGACTGCGGCGTCGGCAACACGTCGGATGCCAGCAGCGGAATGACAACCATCAACCCAAGCGCGACCGTATGCACCAGAATCGACAGCGGCACGGTGTACCACTGCTTGGTGCCCAGCCGGACGGTGGGGTTGCTCACTTCGCCGAACATCTGTCCTGCCACGGTTACCTCCTGCGCCTTGCACTTTCTTCGACAGCCTAACGAAGGCCGGGATTATAGTCAGCCGCGAAAAACCGTGTCAACAAACGACACTGCATTTGGCGCTTGTTTGGTTTAGACACCGGTTCCAGAAAAATGGCTCGGCGGTGCCTGGCTGGCCTGCACCCGCCCCAGCAGCCCCATTCCGCCGGTCAAAAACACCCGAATTCCCTGTTCCACCGTCAGGTCCGGATAGTGCACGCGCTCCACCGGGCACACCACAACGTCGCCCAAATAGAGGTGATTGGTGGGAACGTAGACCGCCATAAACGCCTCAGGTCCCGCCCCCCGATCGAAAAGGAATTCCCGCGTCAGAAACCCCAGCAGGAATCCCCGTGACGGATCCTCAATCATCACCACACGCTTGAACCCGGATTCATTGTCCGGGGAAAACGCAAAGATGAGCTGCTTGACGGGAGCGTAAATCGTGCGAAACACCGGCACTTGCATGAGGATTTGCTCGCCCCGACCGAGAATCCGACGGCCGATCACGTTGGTGGCAAATGTCCCAATCAGCAACACAAGCGCCAGCGTGGTGACCAGCCCCAGCCCCGGCACGTGGGTGCCCGTCCACTGCTCCCAGAACCCTTCCGTGAGGCCATCCACCACACGAAACATCCACAGCAGGGCCGCCACGCTGACGACCAGCGGCACCGTCACAAAAAATCCGGTAATGAACGAACGGCGGAGCCAGGACATCGGGGACCCGAGCACTTTACAACGAGTAGAACAACAGCGCAGCAATCACCAGGCGATACCAGGCAAAAACATCGAGGCGATGGCTGACCAGATACTTCAGCAGGAAATTCACCGTCAGATACCCGACGATGGCCGACGACAGAAACCCGACGGCAAACACCTGCAGGTCGGTCGCCGTCAGCGCCACATGCCGCAATTCCAGCATCTCGGCCGCACCGGCACCCGCAATGGCCGGCACCCCAATCAGAAACCCGAACCGCGCGGCGGCCGGACGACTCATGCCGAGCAACATCCCGGCCGTGATGGTCGCCCCTGATCGAGACACGCCCGGCACAAGCGCGCAGGACTGCGCCACGCCGATCGCCACGGCGCCAGCCAGGGTCAGCGTGGCTTCACTCCCGGTGCGCGGCCCCAGGCGCTCCACAAGAAACAACAGGCCCGCGCCCAGGATGAGTGTGTAGGCCACCACACGCGGATCCCGCACGGCATCAATCGAATCTTTCAGCGTGAGTCCGACGATGACCACCGGAATGGTCGCGGCGACAAGCAGCCAGATCCGGCGGGCGTCAGGTGTCAGCGGCGCGGCAAACGCGGCCGGCACCGCGCGTACCATCGCCCCCAGATCCGCCCGGAAGAACCAGACAACGGCGGCCAGGGTCCCGAGGTGGCACGCCACGTCAAAGGGCAACCCCAGCGCGCCGGCGTCCCATCCCAGCGCCCATCGCGCCAGAATCAGGTGCCCCGAACTCGAGACGGGCAGGAACTCCGTGAGCCCCTGCACCACCCCGAGAACGGCCGCTTCAAACAGTGACACCGACTAGGACTTGGCCTTCACCCGGCTGCGCGCGGCACTGCCGGCAGTCGGCGCGGGTTTGGTCAGCAACAGGGCGATTGCCGCCGCGATGAATACCGTGGAATACGTGCCGCTGATGATGCCGACCAGCAACGTAAACGCAAAGCCCTCAAGGGCCTCGCCGCCATAGAGGTAGAGGCCGGCCACCGCGAGGAACGTCGTGCCGGCCGTGATGACCGTGCGCGACAGCGTCTGGTTGACCGACGTGTTCACCAGCGGCTCCAGCGCGTCCTTCCGCATCGACCGCGCATTCTCGCGCACGCGGTCAAAGACGACGATCGTGTCGTTCACCGAGTACCCCGTCATCGTCAGAAGCGCGGCAATGATGTTCAGGGTCAATTCGTACCCGAACCAGTTCAGGAACACGAGGCAGATGATCACGTCGTGCAGCGTCGCCACGATCGCGCCCGCAGCGAACGTGAACCGGAACCGCAGGCCGATGTAGATCATGATGCCGGCCAGGGCAGTCAACGTGGCATAGATGCCCTTCTGCCGCAGGTCTTCCCCGATGGTCGGACCGACGATGTCGGTGCGCTCAGGCGTGAACGTGCCGATGTTCGCCGCGCGAATCAGATTGAGCACCGAGTCCGCCGCATCGTCGAGCGTCTGGCCCGCTTCCACCTCAAGCGCCTGCGGCAGACGAATCAGAACCATGTTGGCGCCGACGTCCCCATACCGCTGCACCGACTTGTCGCCGGGCAGCGAGGCGAGCGCGCCCCGCACCGCGTCTTCGGTGACCGGTTGTGCGAACCGCAGCACGAGTTCGGTGCCCCCGGTGAAGTCGATCCCCAGTTTCGGACCGCCCTGGGACACGATTTGCCCGAGGCCCGCAATGATGACCACGGTCGAGAGCGCGATGGCATGCCACCGCCATTTGATGAAGTTGATATTGGTCTTGCCAAGAATCTGCATTTGGGTTCCGGGGTTAGATGCTCAGCCGCGCCGTGCCCGGCTTCCGCGACAGCGAAAGCTCGAACAGGGTCCGCGACGCGAACACGGCGGTGAACACGTTGGAAATGAGACCGAAAAACAGCGTGGTGGCAAAGCCGCGCACGGGGCCGGTGCCGAACTGGAAGAGGAACGCAGCCGCGATCAGCGACGCGATGTGCGTGTCAAGAATCGTCACGAACACGCGATCAAAACCGGCCGCGACGGCCTGCCGCGCACCTTTGCCGTTGGCGAGTTCCTCACGAATGCGCTCAAAGATGAGGACGTTCGAGTCCACACCCATGCCGATGGTGAGGATGAAGCCGGCGATGCCGGGCAGCGTCAATACGGCACCGACATAGGCCATGAAGCCGAGCAGAATCATCAGGTTGAGCGAAATGGTGATGACGGCATTGATGCCGGCGAGTTTGTAATACGCGAGCATGAACAACGCCACCAGCACCAGGCCGGCCAGGGAGGCCTGCACGCCGGCGTCGATCGAATCCTGTCCCAGGCTCGGACCGACGGACTGTTCATACTGCGGCGTGAGCGACGCGGGCAACGCGCCCGACCGTAACACCATCGAGAGGTCCGTGACTTCGCGCTGCGTGAAGGTGCCCGTGATCTGGCCTTCGTTGGAGATGCGGCCTTCGATGACCGGCGCGGACTCGACGCGATTGTCGAGAATGATCGCCAGCTGGCGGCCGATGTTGCTGCCCGTGATATCCCCAAACCGGCCCGCGGCCTGACTGTTGAGCGTAAAGCTCACCGCCGGCTGATTGAAGCCATCCACGGTGGCACGTGCGGTGCGCAGATCGTTGCCGGTCACCGCGGCGAGGCGGCGCACCAGATAGAAGGACGGCACACCGGGCTGACCGGCCGCTGACGCCGACAGGCCGGGCACGACCTCCATGTCCGGTGGAATCTGTCCACCGGTCGCCTGCAGCAACGTCGCCTGATCGGGGGCCGGCCCCTGTTCGACCAGCTTCAGCTCGAGCAACGCGGTCCGGCCAATCATCTCCTTCGCCCGAGGAATATCGCTCACGCCCGGCAACACGACGACGACCTGGTTGCCCGCATCCCCGTAGGGCGCGACGATGGGTTCGGATACGCCGAGTTCGTTGACGCGGCGGTCGATCGTCTGGATGGCCTGCGCGACGGCTTCGCGTCGCCGATCCACCGCGACGTTCGGCTTCATCCGGAAGGTGTACGACCCACCCACCCCGGCTTCCCGGTCGAAGGTCAGCCCGATCTGGTCCTGCGCCAGCTGGCGAAACTGGGCGTCCCGATCCGGCGCGACACCTTCCACGACAAAAGTCGTCAGGTCCTGCGGACGCACGCTCGTCGTCGTGACACCGGCGGCGGCGAGCGACTCCTGCAACTGGGCGGCCGTGGTTTCGGTTTCGTACGTCAACGCCTCCTCGGTGTTGACGCGCAGCACCATGTGGATGCCGCCCTGAAGGTCCAACCCCAGCTTCAGACGGTCCTCGGGAGGATAAAACGCAGCGACGGCCAGCGCGGCCGTGGCAATGATGGCGACAACTTTCCAACGAAGGTTCTTATACATGGTTAAAGACCGCCGGATTCCTTGACGACCGGCTCCTGCCCCTGATAGCCGCCGACCGCGGCGCGCGCCACTTCGATGCGCACCTTGTCGGCAATCTGAATCTGCACCGACGCATCGGTCAGCTTCGTAATCTGTCCGTAGATCCCGCTGGTGGTGATGACCTTGTCGTTCACCTGCAGGCCGTTCTGAAACTCCTGAATCTTCTTCTGTCGGCGCCGCATTGGCAACAGGACCAGCAAATAGAAGATGCCGAGCATCAGAGCGAAGGGGAACAGCTGGACCCAGATGCTGGGCTGGCCCGCCTGCGGCTGGGAGGCGAAGGCTAGAACGAGTGGAAGCGTCTGTAAATCAATCATTTAGGGGCACACTGTGGCGGGCAAACGTCTGGTGGAACGCCTGTCTCAACTCGTTGAACGTTCCGAACTCAATAGCCTTCCGAATCGACCGCATGGTGTCAAGGTAAAAGTGGAGATTATGCACGGTATTGAGGGCTGCTGCCGTCATCTCCCCCACCATATATAGATGTCGCAGATAGGCTCGGGTATGCCGTCGGCATGTGGAACAGGTGCAGTCGGGGTCCGGGGGCCTGAAGTCCTCGGCGTAGCGGGCGTTCTTGATGGCAATCACGCCCCGGCGGGTTAACAACTGCCCGTTCCTGGCATTCCGGGTTGGCAGGACACAGTCGAACAGGTCGATGCCCCGGGCGACGCACTCGATCAGGTCGTCAGGCATCCCGGTGCCCATGAGGTAGCGCGGCAGGTGGGCCGGGAGCTGGGCCGCCGTGTGATCCACCACGTCATACATCACGTCCACCGGCTCGCCCACCGACAGGCCACCAATCGCGTACGCGTCGAACCCGATGTCCAGGGTGCCCGCCACGCTGCGGTCGCGCAGGTCCAGATGGGTGCCGCCCTGAATGATGCCGAATTGCGCCTGGCCCGGCGTGGCGCGCCGCACGTCGGGCGCCTGGCCTTGCTGCAGCGCCTGAAAGCGATCCCGCCCGCGCCGCGCCCAGCGCAACGTGCGTTCCATCGCGGCTTCCACCACGCCGCGGTCGGCCGGCCACGGTGCGCACTCATCGAAAATCATGGCGATGTCGGATCCGAGACGCGCCTGAATGTCCACGACCGACTCCGGCGTGAGCAGATGTGCCGCGCCGTCGATGTGGGATCGAAACGCCGCCCCCTCTTCCGAGATCGTACGGCGCGACGCGAGACTGAACACCTGATACCCGCCTGAATCAGTCAGGACAGGTTTGTGCCAGCCCATGAACTGATGCAGCCCGCCTGCGCGCGCAATGAGTGGATCCCCCGGACGCAGATGCAGGTGATAGGTGTTCGCCAGGATGATGTCCGGGGCCAGCGTGTCAACCTGATCAAAGGTCAGCCCCTTGATCGCGGCGCGCGTGCCGACGGGCATGAACGCGGGCGTGTCAATCACGCCGTGCGGCAAGGTGAGCCGACCGCGCCGCGCGCGCCCCTCGGTCGCCGTTACGGTAAAAGAAAGATCCGCGTGCACGTCCGTTAAGCCTATACGGAAGCCAGCTTATAATGCCCCCGCGTGAAACGTTTGCGGATCGGCATCGTCTACGGCGGACGCTCGGGCGAACATGAAGTGTCGATCGCCTCGGCGGCGTCGGTCTTTGCGAATCTCGATCGGACAAAATACGAACCCATCGCCATCCGGATCGAAAAAGACGGCCGCTGGATGTTGTCTGACCGGCCACCGTCCGCCCCGTCGGCCGCCGACGTGATCGATCAGATGCGCGACGCGTCGCGTCTGCGCGGCGGCCGCGAAGTGCTGCTGCCCCCCCGGCCCGGCGACGACACCCTCGTGCTGATTGATCGGCGTCCCGCACGCGGTGACGGAGACGACGGGGCGGCCGTCCTCACCGGACTGGGCCTCGACGTGATCTTTCCGGTGTTACACGGTCCCTACGGGGAAGACGGCACGATTCAGGGCCTGCTCGATCTCGCCGGCATCGCGTACGTCGGGTGTGGTGTTCTCGCGTCTGCCGTGGGCATGGACAAAGCAACGACCAAGGTGCTGTTCAAGGCCGCCGGACTCCAGGTGGCGCCGTGGGTGGTCGTGCGCGATACGGCGTGGCAGGCCGGCCGCGACGCCGTCGTCCGTCACATCGGCGATGCGTTGACCTATCCCCTGTTCGTCAAACCCGCCAACCTCGGATCGAGCGTGGGCATCTCCAAGGTCAAGACCGTCGACGACCTGCCGGCGGCGATTGACCTCGCGCTGGCGTTTGATCCGAAGGTGGTGGTCGAAGCGGGCGTCAAGGACGCGCGCGAGATTGAATGCGCCGTCCTCGGCAACGATACGCCGGTCGCATCAGTGCCTGGCGAAATCATTCCGGACGGCGAGTTCTACGACTACGACGCGAAGTATCTGCGCAGCGGATCGCGCACGGAGGTGCCCGCCACGCTCACACCGAAGATCGCGGCTGAAGTGCAGCGCCAGTCGATCCTCGCGTTCCAGGCGGTCGAAGGTTCGGGACTCGCGCGTGTGGATTTTTTTCTGTCGGGCACGAGCACGCTGGTGATCAACGAGATCAACACGATGCCGGGCTTCACGACGATCAGCATGTATCCGAAGCTGTGGGGCGCGAGCGGCGTCGACTACAGCACCCTGATCGATCGGCTGATCACACTGGCACGCGATCGACACGCGCGCCAGCAGCAGCGCCGAACCTCCGCGTTCTGAACACGCGTGCGGCCACCAGAGGCGGCGTACCGCCCATATCATTTTTGACAGCGTCCTGCATTTTGTGCTTGACACCCTCGTATCTCATCCCTAATCTACATCTTGCGTGACGAAGAACCACTCAGCCCATCTATTGGGTACGGTTCGTTGAAGCGCACCAGGCCGATAAGGACTGGTTGCGGGTGCGGCAGTGAGCCGTCACCCGTTTTTTGTAGAGATGCCAGACACGTGTTGTTGCCGTGTCTGCCACGAGGCGAGAGCGCCACACAGCGGGTCAGGCGTGCCGAAAGGCAGCGACGGCTGCGGTGAGGAAGGGCTCACGCGATCCCAACTGAAGGGGGGGACAATCACATGGCCAAGAAAGCAGCCAAGAAGGCAGCGAAGAAGGGCGGCAAGAAGCGCTAAGCGCTTCTCCACCTTTTAAGAGAAAAGGGGGCGACTGTCGCCCCCTTTTTTTTGTACGGTGACGGTGACGCTCAGCGCAGCGTCACACCATCCCAGATGCGTATGCGTTCGATGACGTCGTCCGGCCCCAGCCGGTCCACGACCTCCATCCCCTTCACCACGCGGCCGAAGACGGTGTACCGCCCATCAAGGTGGGGTTGCGGCGAATGGGTGATGAAGAACTGGCTGCCGCCGGTATCCGCCCACGACAAGGCCATCCCCACGGTGCCGCGCGTAAACGGCAGCGGGCTCAACTCATCGACAATGGAGAACCCGGGCCCTCCGATGCCGTCGCCGCGCGGATCGCCGGTCTGCGCGACAAAATTCGCCACGACCCGATGCCACCGGAGGCCGTTGAAGAAACCGGAGCGGGTCAATTCCATGAAGGTGGTCGTGGTCAGCGGCGCTTCCACCACATTGAGCTCGATCTCGATCACGCCGTGCCGTGTCTCAAGCAGCGCGATTGGCGAAAACTTCGGGTGCAGCAACGCGGCCGACTCAAAAAATTCCGGCGCCTGGCGCAGCGACGCCGGACGGGTCGCAGCCTCGCGGCGTCCGACCAGCATGGCTGCCCGCACACGGACAGCCCACTCCCGGTCCTCAAGCGCTCGCGCCACCAGCGCATCCGCCTCCACTCCGCCGATCGCATGCGCGGCCACCACTGCGGCAGCGCGCGCGTCAAAGGCGGCATCGCTCAACCCGCGTTCGTAGGCCGCGGTCAGGGCCGTCAGCGCGCCTGCAGGTCTGACCTCGCCCACCAGACGCGCTGCCGTCGCGCGCAGGGCAAAGTCCGGCGCGCCCAGCGCATCAAACAAGTGCGCGGCCAGGTCGGGCGTCCCCACGCGGGTGAGCGCCTCGAGTGCCGGACCACGGACGCGCTGGTCCTGATCCTCGACAAGATCGAGAATCGCCGACCGCACCCTGTCTGCCTCCAGTCCGCCGAGGGCGCGGGCGAGCGAGGCGCGCACACTCCACTCGCGGTCGGCCGGCAGGCTTGAAATGACAAAGACAAACGCCTCGGCATCAAGGCGGGCCGCCGCGGCCAGCGCCGCCGCCCGCACCTGCGGCCGACGATCGGTCAATCGATCGACCATCACGTCGAACGCGCGCACATCGGCGGTTGCCGCCAACGCCGACAGCACCTCAAGCGTGAACACGGTGGAGAGACCGCGCGTGTTCAGCACGCCAAGCAAGGTCTCGAACGCCTGCGGCACGTTCGGGCGACCCAGCGCCCGAATCGCCGTGACGCGCAGCCGCGGGTCGGCCGCCGCGTCCGCCGCAAACCGTTGCGCCATGGCGGCACCTGCCGGCTGCGTCGCCAGCCCGCGCAACGCGAACGCGGCCGCATACACACCGGAACTCTGCAGCAGCCACTCCAGGGGCGCAGCCGCGCGAGGGTCGCCGATGCGCTGGAGGGCAAACGCTACAGGCCACCACTGCGACACGGGGCGGCCATCCGGCCCGACCGCCACGCGGGCGAGTGAGTCGTAATGCCGAAGCCGAACCAGCGCCAGTAATGCGAGCCTGCACGCCTCGGCCTCTGCAGACTGCGGAGCTTCGTCGTCCGGCGCAATCGGGGCGATCACCGCACCGCATCCGGCAAAGGCCTCGCCCACCGCGGTCGCCGCCGGCGCCCAGGTCTCGCGCGGACCACCCGCCTGCGCCGCGATCAGCCCCAGCGCGTCCGCCACGCGCCCCCGCACCCGCGCATCGGTGTCGGCTAACGCGGCGCGCAACGCCGCGGCGGCGCCGGCGTCCCCCGTCAGGCCAAGCGCAAACGCGGCCGACGCGCGGACATCCACGTCCGGGTCGTTCAGCAACGGTGCCAGCAGCGCGATGCCGTCCGGCAGTCCGATACGGCCCACAGCCAGTGCCGCGCGCCTCCGCACCACCGGCATGTCATCAGCCACCAGTCGCCGGAGGTCCGCCGCCGGCACCGCCGGGTCCGCCAGCCACCGCTGCGCTTCCAGTCGCAGAATCCACGCCACACGCTGGTCGAGTGAATAGACCGGAGCGGGGGGAGCCTTCGGCTCCACAACAGGCGGGGCCGATGCACACGCAGAGGCCAGCACTGCGCCAACGACTACGATGACCACCGGAACACGGAGCGGACCCACGTCCCTATCGTAGTCCGACTGTTATACTCGCGCCGCCGTGGACTTTCGGTATCTCGCCATTGAGGGGCCTCTCGGGCTCGGCAAATCCGCACTCGCCGAGCGGCTGGGGGCACGCCTGGATGCCACCGTCGTACTCGACGAGCACGACAATCCGTTTCTCGCCGACCTCTATGGCGGACGGGCCGGAGCGGCCTTCCAGGCGCAGCTGTTTTTTGCGCTGGCCAGACACCGGCAGCAACTCACCCTCCGGCAGGGGGATCTCTTCAGCCAGGTCACGGTCTGTGATTACCTTTTTGAACGCGACCGCATCTATGCGCACCTGACGCTGGACGACAACGAACTCTTCCTCTACCAGCGCCTGTTCGACCTGCTGTCGCGCGACCTGCCGTCGCCCGACCTGGTGATTTACCTCCAGTCACCCACCGACGTGCTCCGGCGCCGAGTCCGGAACCGGGCGCGCGAGGACGACGACCCCACGCCTCTGCCGAGCGACGACTACCTGTCAGAGGTCAACGAGGCCTACAACCACTTCTTCTTCCACTACACGGCCACGCCGCTGCTGGTCGTCGAAACGTCGCAGTTTGATCTGTCGTGGGGCGACGAGGCCCTCGACGATCTGCTGCGCCAGGTGCGCTCCATGGGCCGCGGCACCCGCTATTACGTGCCCCGGGCCTGATACAGTTGCCCCATGGCGTGGTTCAAGAAAACCCGCAAGCCCATCGAGCCGCAGACCGACAAGTCCAGTCGCGTCCCGGAGGGCCTGTGGGTCAAGTGTCCGTCGTGCGGACAGGTCATCTACAACAAGGAACTGACGATCAACCTGCAGGTGTGCCCGAAGTGCGCCCACCACTTCCGCATGAACGCCGCCGACCGGCTCGCGATGCTCTTCGACAACGGGCAGTGGACGGAACACGACGCAGATCTGCGGTCAACCGACCCGTTGTCCTTCACCGACACCAAGCCCTATCGCGACCGCCTGCGCGCGAGTATCGCGGCGACCGGACGCAACGACGCCGTCGTGTCGGCCACGGGGCTCATTGACGGCCTGCCGGCCGTGGTGGCCGCCATGGAATACGGCTTCATCGGCGGCAGCATGGGGGTGGTCGTCGGCGAAAAAATCACGCGCGCCATCGAAACGGGGATAACGCAGCGTGCCCCGGTCATCGTGGTCTGCTGTTCCGGCGGCGCCCGCATGATGGAAGGAACGCTGTCGTTGATGCAGATGGCCAAGGTCAGCGCCGCGCTCGGCCGGTTGGACCGTGCCGGCCTGCCGTATCTGTCCATCATGACGGACCCGACCACCGGCGGCGTGACCGCCAGCTTCGCCATGCTCGGCGACCTGCACATTGCCGAGCCGAAAGCCCTGATTGGCTTCGCCGGTCCGCGCGTCATCGAGCAGACCATTCGCCAGAAACTGCCTGACGGCTTCCAGCGCGCGGAGTTCCTCCTCGAAAAAGGCATGATCGACTTCATCGTCGATCGCCGGGAGATGAAGGCGGCGGTCGCCCGAAGCCTTCGGATCATGATGGGACTGCCGCCCTCCGCGCCTCCCGTCCCGTCGACGCACGCCACGGACGCGTAGAGGCCACCGGACCGTGCACGTCCGAGAATGGCTGTTCTCGCTCGAAGTGATCGGCATCAAGCTGGGGCTGTCCCAGATCCGGCGGTTGCTGGACGCGCTGGGCCATCCGGAACGGGCCTTTCCCTCGATCACCATCGCCGGGACCAACGGCAAAGGCTCTGTGACGGCCATGGTCGAACGTGGCCTGCGGGCCTCCGGCCGTCGAACGGGTCGGTACACCTCGCCGCACCTGACCCACATCGAAGAACGAATTGCCATCGACGGACAGGCGATCGCGCCGGACGTGTTTGACCGCCTGGCCGCCGAGGTGCAGGCGGCCGCGGACACGCTCGACGCGCCCCCGAGTTTCTTCGAGGCGACAACCGCGCTGGCACTGCTCGCGTTTCGCGACGCGGGGGTGGACATTACCGTCCTGGAGGTCGGACTCGGCGGTCGTCTCGACGCCACCAACGCCGTGGACGCGTCGCTCGTGGCCATCACCGCGATCGCGCTCGACCATCAGGAGTATCTGGGACACACCCTGACCGCCATTGCCGGGGAAAAGGCGGGAATCATCAAACCCGGGGCCACCGTCGTGGTGGCGCCGAATCCGCCGGAGGTGGAGGCGGTCATCCACGCACAGGCCCGCGCGAACGCCGCGACAGTGGTGGCGGCGCTCGATGGCGTGTCGTGCGGCGCCACGGTCGCCGCGCGCGGATCGCTGATCAGGCTGACGACGCCAACGCGCGACTACGGCGAGTGCCGCCTCCGGTTGTCCGGCCGGCATCAGATCCCCAACGCCATCGTGGCGGTTCGCACGCTTGAAGCCGTGCCGGATGTGCAGGCCCCGGCGATCACGACAGCGCTCGCCGACGTCGATTGGCCGTCCCGGCTCGAGTGGCTGCGGGTCGGATCATCCGAGGTGTTGCTGGACGGGGCGCACAACCCGGCGGGGGCCGCGGCCCTGTCGGCCTTTGTGGCGGAGATGATCGGTCACCCCGTGCCGGTGGTGATCGGGGTGATGCACGACAAAGCCGTCGCGGAGATCGTCTCGGCGCTTGCGCCGGTGGCATCCCACATCGTCGCCACTGCGGCGCCGTCACCGCGCGCGCTGGCCCCAGACGCGCTGGCCGCGATCTGCCGGCGGCTCGCGCCGCGTGTGCCGGTCGACGCGGAACCGGACGTCGAGCGCGCGCTCGCGGCGGCCGCCGCCCGCGGCACGCCGGTCGTGGTCGCCGGGTCGCTGTATCTCGCGGGCCATGTGCGACACGCAGTGATGCGACGAGCGTGATACGTTTTGAGACCATGCGTCTGCTGTTTCTTCTGGTCGTGGCCCTCGGATGGTCAGCGACGGCGTCGGCCCAGCAGATCACGGTCGGCGGGTGCACGTTTGTCTTCGACAGCATCGCCTCCGTGCCTGATCCGAAGGACGAGAAGAAGGTACTCCGCGTGGAATACCGGGGCTTTGACGGGCAACCCGTCGAGGCAAAATGCCAGGATGCGCAGGTCTTCGCGCAGGAGATGGACTACTCGGAAGCCGAGAACCGGCTCGATCTGCGCGGCCAGGTTGTCTTTCAGCAGGCGGGTGCCCGCATTACCGCGGCGACAGGCAGCTTCGATCTCAAGACGCGCAATGCGGTATTCGTGCAGGCCTCGGGGACGCTGCTGCTCACCGATCGGCAGCTGGACCGGACGCTGTTCGGCTCCATGGAGCCCGAGGCGTTTTTTACGGCGGACCGGATTGAAAAAACCGGACCGCGGACCTACAAGCTCGTCAAACCCACATTCACGACCTGCGTGCAGCCGAGCCGGCGCTGGCAGATCAAGGCCGGCAGCATGACGCTGACCCTCGACCGCTACGCCGTCATGCGCAATGCGGTGCTGCAGGTCAAGGACGTCTCGGTGGCGTATCTGCCGCTGTTTTATTACCCGATTCAGGAAGACGACCGTGCCACGGGCTTCCTCATGCCCGGGTACGGCGCATCGACCTATCGCGGCTTCACGCTCAGTAACGCGTTCTTCTGGGCGATCAACCGTAGCGCCGACCTCACCGTCTATCACGATTGGTTCACGAAGAGCGGGCATGGCGTCGGCGCCGACTTTCGGTACGTCGGGTCGGATGGGTCCGCCGGCACGGCGCGCGCCTACGTCATCGACGAACAGCAACTCCTGAGCGACGATGGCAGCCGGGTGATTTCGCCGGGCAAGCGGTCGTACGAGTTCCGTGGCAACCTGAACCAGGCTCTGCCCGCAGGCATCCGGCTGCAGGGACGCGCGAACTTCTTCACCGACGTGACGACCCAGCAGTTCTACCAGACGGACCCGTCGGCCTTTACGCAGCGGTCGCGATCGTTTGGCCTGGACGCGACCGGCACGTGGGGCCGTCTGCGCGCCTCCGCGCAGGCCGAACGTAACGACGTGTTTTACGGTGCCGTCGCCGCAAGCACGCGAACCCAGCCGCGCCTCAACCTGAGCATCACGGACGCGCCGATCGGCCGCACCAAGATCTACGTCGGCGGCAGCTTCGACACGCTGAGCGTCGTCCGGTTCACCGATGTGGCGAAGCCCAACACGCGTGACAGCATCCTGCGCACCGACGGTCAGATCACGGCGCGGGCTCCGTTTGCCCTGGGCACCGCGTTCACGGTGACGGGATCGTTGACGGCGCGTCGCACCGACTGGAACGCGCGTCAGGACCCCGTGACCCGGGTGCGAATCGACACACCCATTTCCAGACATCTGCTGGAAGTCCAGGTCCGCGCGGTGGGACCTGTGTTCGGCCGCATCTACAACACCGAAGGTAATGCGTGGGTCGAACGCGTCAAACATGTCATCGAACCGTCGGTCACGGTCCTGCGGCGGTCCGCCTTCACGGCGTTTGACGAAGTCGTGCCGTTTGATCCCGCCGTGGACCTGATTGTCGGCGGCGTTACCCAGTTCACGTACGGCGTGACTAATCGGGTGCTCGCCCGCGTGAGGCAAACCGACGGCGCACCGGCCATCGTGCGCGATCTGTTGAGCCTCGACATTCAGCAGTCGTACTACACCGACCAGCGCGCGGCCTCGTACGATCAGCAGCACCTGGGCGGCCTGGGAGACCAGTCCTCACAGGTGCCCCCGCCCTCCAATTTCACGCCGGTCCGGCTGTCGCTCAACGTGACGCCGTCTCCCACCATCAGCGGTCAGTTCGGCCTGGAGTACGACACCCGATTCAGGGCGGTTCGCAGCTACCGCGCGTCCGCCAACGTTACGCAACCGCGCGTGGACTTCTCGGGATCGTGGACCAAACAACAGGTCATCCCGGGGCTCGCGGGATATTCGGCGGCCTACGCCCCCCATTCGATTTCGTTCTCAAGCCGCGTGCGCCCGGACGGCGGCCGGTCCTCCATCTCGTACGCGACGATTCTGGATATCTTCAACGAGCGCATGCTGCAACATCACTTCGGGGCCGTCTACAACGCCCAGTGCTGCGGCATCAGTCTGGACTACCTCTGGCGGAATCTCAGCCACTATGGCCTCCGCAACGACAAACGGTTTAGCGTGTCGATCAGTCTCGCGGGGATTGGGTCCTTCGTGAATCCCCTTGGGGTTTTCGGCAATAATGGTCGCCAATGATTAACGTTTTGGTCACCGGCGGTGCCGGGTTCATTGGATCCAACTTCGTGCGCTGGGCGCACGAGGCGCATCAGGACTGGCACATCACGACGCTCGACAAACTGACGTACGCGGGGCGGCTCGAGAACCTGGCGTCGGTGAAGCACAGCCCGCGCCATACCTTCGTCAAGGGCGACATCGCCGACGCGGCCGTCGCCGCGCCGCTCGTGCGCGACGCCGAGGTCGTGGTGCACTTTGCCGCCGAAACCCACGTCGATCGATCGATACAGTCCGCCGCCGATTTCCTGACGACCGACGTCATCGGAACCTTTGTGCTGCTTGAAGCGGCGCGGCAGGCGCCACGCCTCCGCCGGTTCGTGCAGATTTCCACCGACGAGGTGTACGGCAGCGTGCCCACCGGGCACAGTGTCGAAACCGACGAACTGCGCCCCCGCAACCCGTACTCGGCGAGCAAAGCCGGCGCGGATCGGTTGGCATACAGCTATTGGGCGACCTACAACGTCCCGGTCGTCATCACGCGGGCGTCGAACAACTACGGCCCGAATCAGTTTCCTGAAAAAGTCATCCCGCTCTTCATCACCAACGCCATCGACGGCATCCCCCTGCCGCTGTATGGCGACGGACTCAACGTCCGCGACTGGCTGCATGTGGATGACCACTGCCGCGGGATTGACGTGGTCATCGACCACGGCATCAACGGTGAGGTCTACAACATCGGGGGCGGCAACGAGGTCAGAAATGTGGACCTCACACACCGGATTCTCGAGTTGATGGGCCGTCCGCACACCCTCATCCGGCCCGTCGCGGATCGCCCGGGACACGACCGGCGGTATGCGCTTGATACACGAAAGCTGCAGGGGCTTGGCTGGACGCCGACCGTGCCGTTTGATGCCGGGCTCGCCGCAACGGTGCGGTGGTACGTGGACAACGAATCGTGGTGGCGCCCCATCAAGGATCAGGACGCCGCCTTCAAGGCGTATTACGCTGCGCAGTACGGCGACCGCGCCAAGGCGTGACCGTGAGCGCGACGGGCCCGACGGTCGTCACCGGGGCGAACGGCTTCGTCGGACGCCATCTCCTTGCAGCGTTGCACGCGCACGGTGCAGCCCCGCTCGTTGGCTGGCATCGTCGGCCGCCGGCACCGGACAGCCTTTCCACTGCCGCCGTTCGCCACGTCGACATCCTTGATCGTGAAGCCGTCCGACGGGCGATCGGCGAGGACCACCCCGCACGCGTTGTCCATCTGGCGGGTGCCCCGCACGTCGGGGATGCGTGGCGCAATGCGCTGCCGACCCTCCAGGTGAACGTCCTGGGCACCCATCACCTGCTCGAGGCGGTTCGCCTCGAACATCCGGCGTGCCGTGTGCTGGTGGTGACCTCCGGAATGATCTACCGCGCCGGCGACGCGGCTCTGACCGAAGACGCGCCACTGGTCCCCTCCAGTCCGTACGGACTGTCGAAGCTGGCCCAGGACCAACTGGCACGACTGGCGGCCGAACAGGACGGACTCGAGGTGGTGGTGGCGCGCCCGTTTAATCACATCGGTCCAGGCCAGGACCCCAGTTTCGCGGTGTCGAGTTTTGCCCGACAGATCGCGCTGATTGAAGCCGGCCTCGCGCCACCGCAGATCCAGGTCGGCAATCTCGACGCCCGGCGTGACCTGACGGACGTGCGCGATGTGGTGGCGGCCTACATCCGGATCCTCGACGCGGCCCCGCGGGGCTCGGCGTTCAACGTGTGCTCCGGACGCGCCCATCGCATCGGGGACCTGCTCGACGGGTTGCTCCGCCTCTCGCGCGTTGCGATCTCGACGACTCCGGATCCGGAGCGGATGCGCCCGGGTGATATCCCGCTCCTCCTGGGGAGTCACGACCTGCTGACACGCGCGCTCGGGTGGGCACCGGCGACGCCACTCACGGTCACCCTGGCCGATACGCTGGCCTGGTGGAGGTCACACGTTGGCGCGACGGTCTGAGATCCGTCGCCAGACGCTCCACGTCGCGGTCGGCGCGATCGCGCTGTCGCTGGCCTGGCTCACCTGGTGGCAGGCCGCGCTGCTGGCGATCACCGCGGCCGGATTCAATCGGATCGTCCTGCCGCACATCAGCCCCGGCGTCTTTCGGGACGGGGACCTCGACCGGCCCTGGACATCGGGGATTGTGGTGTACCCGCTCGCGGTGCTCGGACTCATTCTGGTGTTCCGTCATCGCCTTGAGTTCGCCGCTGCCGCGTGGGGCGTGCTCGCCGCGGGGGACGGCATGGCGACGCTCGTCGGCACGACGGTCAGGTCCGCGCGGCTGCCGTGGAATCGCGACAAGTCGGCTGCCGGCCTTGTGGCCTTCATCGTCGCGGCGTCGGGAGCCGCGATCGGCCTGCTTGCGTGGACATCGGAGGCGCCCGTGTCGGACGGGATGATCCTGGCGGGCGTCCTCGCAGCGCTGGTGGCGGGATTTGTCGAGACCATCCCGATACGCCTGGACGACAACATCTCCGTACCCGTGGCGGCGGCCCTTGTGCTCTGGTCGACCACGCTGGTGGAGCCTGCGCTGATGGTCGAGCGCTGGCCTGACGTGCGGGAGATCGCCGCGTACGGTCTGGCGGTGAACGCCGCCGTGGCGCTGATCGGATGGCTTGCGCGGACGGTCACGATTCCCGGCGCGGTGACCGGCGCGTGTATCGGCACGGTGGTCGTGGCCGGCGCCGGGTGGGCAGGCTGGGCGTTGCTGATGCTGACGTTTGTCATCGCGTCGGCGTGCACGCGCATCGGCCACGCGCGAAAGGCCGCAGGAGGCATCGCGGAAGATCGCGGCGGGCGTCGCGGCCCTGGGAATGCCCTCGCCAACACAGGCATGGCCGCGTGGGCCTCGGCGATGGCGATTGGGCTGCCGGATCCCACGCCCGCGTGGCTGGTGGCGACCGCCGCGCTGGCCACGGCGGGCAGCGACACGGTCGCCAGCGAAATCGGCAAGGCGTATGGCCGGACAACGTGGCTCGTGACGCGATTCGTGCGCGTACCGCCGGGCACCACCGGCGCGGTGTCTCTCGAAGGGACCGCCGCAGGTCTGCTCGCCGCGACACTGCTGGCGGCGGCGGGTGCGGGGCTGGGGCTCGTGCCCGGCTGGACGATCGGCATCATCGCGGTCGCCGCAACCGTCGCCTCACTGGCCGAGGGAGTGCTTGGCGCCACACTCGAGGACCGGGGTATTCTCAACAACGACACGCTGAACTTCGTGAATGCGGCGATCGGCGCCGGGCTCACGGTCGGCCTCTGGCGGTGGTGGCCCTGACATGACTTCGCTCCGACTCTATGCAGAACTGGCGCGACCGTTCACGCTGCTCGCGCCGGCGCTCGGATTTTTCTCCGGCGCGGTCACCGCCATCGGCGCGGACCCGGCGTCTCCCTGGTCGTGGTCCGTCGTCCTTCCAGGCCTGATTGGGGCGATCATGGCCGCCGTATTCAACGCGGGCAGCAACGCGCTGAATCAGATCTACGACCTCGAGATCGACCGCATCAACAAACCGAAGCGGCCGCTCACGTCCGGGCGCATGACCATTCCGCAGGCCTGGGTCTTCACCGCGGTCGCGTATGCGCTCACCCTTGTACTCGCCTGGTTCGTGGCGCCGGATGGCCGCCGCGAGTGTTTCTGGATTGTGGCCATCGCCGTGGTCGCGACGATCATCTATTCGGTGCCACCCCTGCGCACCAAACAACACGGGATGTGGGCCAACATCACGATCGCGATTCCGCGCGGCGTGTTGCTCAAGGTTGCCGGCTGGTCCGCCGTGAAGACCGTGGTCGGCGTCGAGCCGTGGTTCATCGGGGGAATCTTTGGTCTGTTCCTGCTCGGCGCCTCAACGACCAAGGACTTCGCCGACATGGAGGGTGATGCGAGGGGCGGATGCCGCACGCTCCCGATCATTCACGGTGTCCGCACAGCGGCGTGGATGATCTCGCCGTCGTTCATCCTGCCGTTCCTGCTCATCAACGTGGGTGTCTGGCTCGGCATCCTCACCGGACACACCCTGCTGCTTCACGCCCTGGGTCTGGGCATGACCGCGTACGGCGCGTACGTGTGTTACCTGATGTTGCGACGCCCGGAAGAGCTCGCCACCGACGAAAACCACGTCTCGTGGGCGCACATGTACCGGATGATGTTCGTCCTGCAGATTGGATTCGCGCTGGCGTACGTCTTGTAGGCTGCGAAATCCTCAATCCTCAATTCAGGCCGCGCCCATCCGAAGGCGCATGAGCGCTTCGACGCGGGCCTTGGTCGGCGGATGCGTAGAGAACAGCGACGCCATGCCGCCACCCGACAGCGGCGACATGATGAACATGTGCGCGGTCGCCTGATTGGCGTCCATCGGCATCTGCTTCACGCCGACTTCAATGCGCTGCAACGCCTGCGCGAGTCCCATCGGCGTACCGGCGATCTCCGCGCCGACGCGATCAGCCACAAATTCGCGGGACCGCGACACCGCCATCTGAATCATCGCGGCCGCCATGGGCGCCAGAAACATCGTCGCGATCAGCACGATCGGATTGGCCTGGTGTTCCCGGTCGCGTCCGCCGCCGAACAACATCCCGAACTGGACGAGCATCGTGATGGCCGCGCCGATGGTGGCGGCCACCGAGCTGATGAGAATGTCGCGATTTTTAATGTGCGCCAGTTCGTGCGCCATCACGCCTTCCAGTTCACTCGGCGAGAGGAGGCGCATGATGCCCTCGGTCGCCGCGACGGCGGCATGGTTCGGATTCCGCCCGGTCGCAAACGCGTTCGGCGACATGTCGGGAATCACGTAGACCTTGGGCATCGGCAGCTGCGCGCGCTGTGCAAGCCGCGCGGTCATGTCGTAGAGCATGTGCCCCGGTCCGACCGGCTGCGCCTTGTACATCCGAAGCACGATCTTGTCGGAGAACCAATAACTCGAAATGTTCATCACCACGGCGACGCCAAAGGCGAGCACCATGCCTGCTTCCCCGCCAAACATGCCGCCGACGGCAATGAACAAGGCACTCAGGGTCGCAAGCAGTACCGCAGTCTTCAATCCACTCATGGGGTCAGAAATCTCCTGTCGTTCTATAATACGGGACAGGATGCAAATTCGATTGGTGGTCGTAGCTGGAGCAACCGCACTGGCCGGTGTGCTGTGCGGCACACACGCGTTCGCGCAGGCCACACCGCCGCGTCCGGTGCCGTTTCCCACGGCGGGCACGACGCCGGCCACGCCGGCTGTGACTGCGCCGCAAGGCCCGGACGACGCGGCACTCGGCGCGCCGATTTATCCCGCCGCAGTGTTTCTGGAAACGGTCGATGCCGGCCGAGGGGGTCAGCAGTATCACCTGTACGGCACCGACGCGCCGTTTGCCGACATCGTCGGCTATTACAAGACCACGCTCAAGAACGGCGGCCGGGTGATCTTCCAGGCCCCTGCGATGCACCAGTTTGATCTGGGCCGGTTCCAGGAACAGACCATGGCGTATCCACCGAGCGTTGTGGTGAAGGACTACCTGTGGAACGGATCTGCGGGCTACCTGCACGTCGACGGCACGACCTCCCGCCGCTTTCCGACGATCATTCAGATCGTGCCCGCCACGGGCAAATAGCCTTTACAGGCGCGTCTTCCGGAACTCGTCGGCCTTTTCCGCCAGTCCCACCGCCTGGGCCTGATCAACCGCGAGCTGCTGCTCGGCGGCATAATCGCGAATCTGCTGCGTGATCTCCATGCTGCAGAACTTCGGCCCACACATCGAACAGAAGTGCGCAACCTTGGCGCCTTCGGCCGGCAGCGTCTCGTCGTGGTACGCGCGGGCGGTCACCGGGTCGAGCGACAGGTTGAACTGATCCTGCCAGCGGAATTCAAACCGGGCCTTCGACAACGCGTCGTCCCACGTCTGCGCCCGCGGATGTCCCTTGGCCAGGTCGGCCGCGTGAGCGGCGATCTTGTAGGCAATGACGCCCGCCTTGACGTCGTCGCGATTGGGCAACCCGAGGTGTTCCTTCGGCGTGACGTAGCAGAGCATCGCGGTGCCGTACCAGCCAATCATCGCGGCGCCGATGGCTGACGTGATGTGGTCGTATCCCGGCGCGATGTCGGTGGTCAGGGGCCCGAGCGTGTAGAACGGCGCCTCCTGGCACCACTCCAGCTGCTTCTCCATGTTTTCGCGGATGAGGTGCATCGGGACGTGCCCGGGGCCCTCATTCATGACCTGCACGTCGTATTCCCACGCAATCTTCGTCAGCTCACCCTGAGTCTTGAGCTCGGCGAACTGGGCTTCATCGTTGGCGTCGGCAATCGACCCGGGCCGCAGGCCGTCGCCCAGCGAAAACGCCACATCGTAGGCGCGCATGATCTCGCAGATCTCGCGGAAGTGGGTGTAGAGGAAATTTTCCTGGTGATGCGCCAGGCACCACTTCGCGATGATCGATCCACCACGCGACACGATGCCCGTACGGCGACGCGCCGTCATCGGGATGTACCGGAGCAACACGCCGGCGTGCACGGTGAAGTAGTCCACGCCCTGCTCTGCCTGCTCGATCAGGGTGTCTCGATAGATCTCCCACGTCAGCGCTTCCGGTCGGCCATCGACCTTTTCAAGCGCCTGGTAGAGCGGCACGGTTCCAATCGGCACGGGACTGTTGCGGAGGATCCACTCGCGGGTGTCGTGGATGTTGGCACCGGTCGAGAGGTCCATGACCGTGTCGGCGCCCCAGAGCGTGGACCAGCGCAGTTTGTCCACTTCCTCCACGATGGAGGACGACACCGCGGAGTTGCCGATGTTCGCGTTGATCTTGACCAGGAAGTTCCGGCCGATGATCATCGGTTCCAGTTCCGGATGGTTGATGTTGGAGGGAATGATCGCGCGCCCGCGCGCGACTTCGTCCCGGACAAATTCGGCGTCGAAGCCCTCGCGGACAGCGATGAACTCCATCTCCGGAGTGATCATTCCCTTGCGCGCGTAGTGCAGCTGGGTGACCGCGCCGCCCGCTTTGGCGCGCAGCATCGGCACGCGCACGCCGCGGCCGGTGTCCTCGACATCCCCGCGGGAGAGAATCCAGTCGCGGCGCAACGCGGGCAGGCCCACGTGGGGGTCGTACCCGCGAGGACCGCTGGTGTCATACACGCGCACGGGCGGTTCGTCCCAGGTGAGCGCAATCTCGCGCATCGGCACCTGGACGCCCGCCCCGCCCTCCACGTAGACCTTGCGGGACGAGGGGTATGCGAGGTCGAAATCGGCTTCAGTCAGCGGGGTATAGGTCGGGCGGGCCATGTCGGCGACTATAACACCTTGAGTATTCAGAGCCGGCGAAGCACCAGACACTTCAGATACGAGGTCTCAGGCACCCCCAGAAGTACCGGGTGATCACGGGCCTGCAGGCGTTTTTCCACGAGGACGACGGGCGCCAGCGCGTCCGCGGCCGCCCGTTC
>Ga0222714_10000564_pt1 | contig 42521 bp, 48 predicted proteins | sample C33_3DmetaG_FD_165048 | JGI IMG/M metagenome (GOLD analysis project Ga0222714, IMG submission 165048) | Estuarine water microbial communities from San Francisco Bay, California, United States - C33_3D | ecosystem: Environmental > Aquatic > Marine > Unclassified | place: USA: California...
ATCAATATATCTTGACAGTAATAGTGCATGATTCAGGCTTACATGGTATTTACAATTCTGGTTTGAAAATTTATATTCCTGAATGCTTTGAGAATTTAAAAATTTATTGACTAAATAAAATTCAATGATGTACCTGAAATTATTAGAAAAGCACATAAAAGAAGGGATTCTGCATCTCCATCTGCCCCAAGGTAAAGTTTATACCTTCGGATCAAGCGGCACCGAGGTGAACTGGTACTTTAAAAGTGAAAAAGCGATCAGACGTATAGCCCTGGATTGGGAATTCCAATTGGGGCAGACTTATATGGAAGGCCTATGGCACGCGGGTGATGGCTCCCTTTATGATCTCCTTGGCCTACTGAGAAGCAACTTTCAACCCAAAAAAAATAGCTGGCACAAACCCATACAAGGGGCCATTCAGCAGTGGAATAAAATTTCTCGTGCATATAATAATATCTCGCATCACTATGATATCCATGAAGATGTATTTAGACATTTTTTAGATAAAGAAATGTTCTATTCTTGTGCCTATTTTGAATCGGATGATGCTTCTCTTGAAGAAGCGCAAAACAGCAAGGCGAAGCACATCGCTAAAAAATTATTGTTAAAGGACAATCAAAGAGTACTTGATATCGGTTGTGGATGGGGCAGCATGATGTTTCATCTGGCTCAGAACTATAATGTTGATGTCAGCGGTATCACACTGTCCAGGGAGCAACTATCGGTCGCACAAGCTGAAGCTAAAAGACGCCAATTGGCTAACACCCACTTTCATCTCCAAGATTATCGTGAGCATCATGGTTTATATGACCGGATTGTTAGTATTGGCATGTTTGAACATGTGGGAACGCCTTTTTACACTACTTATTTCAACAAGATAGCGGATATGCTGGATGAAGACGGTCTAGCACTGGTTCACACGATCGGCAAAACAGCCCCCCCTCGGACGACCAATCCATGGATTCACAAGTATATATTTCCTGGAGGAGTTAACCCTTCCCTTTCACAAATTACAAAAGCACTTGAACTCAGTAATTTAAGAATTACAGATGTCGAGGTACTGCGCAAACATTATGCGCTTACTTTGCATCACTGGCAGCTAAGATTTCAACAACATCGTCATGAGATAGCTGAAATACTTGATGAAGAGTTTTGCTTAATGTGGGAATTCTATCTCGCTATCTGTGAAGTCGCTTTTGTATTTTCTGATCTGGTAGTTTATCAGTTGCAGTTAGCAAAAAAGCATGGACCTGTTCCCATAACCAGAGACTATTTGTACAAAATTTAATTTTCAATTGCACTGAATTTCCTATTCATAATTTACGGACATAAAGTAGATTAAGTCTCTTAAGGCACATATACTCGGTCCCCATCAAAATCATGCTAAGTACAAAATTTCTCAGTTAGGAGGAACTTATGTCAGTATTGTTTAAAAAAATCGATTTCCCTGATTTTGATAATTTCTTAAGCAAAACAAAAAAATATTCATACCCTGCTAATACCTTAATTTTTAAAGAAGGCGATATATCAGAAACACTCTATTTCATTATAAGCGGCTCTATAAGTGTTCTATTGAAAGATGATAATAATCGAGAAATTATTATTGCCTACCTAAGCGCAGGCGACTTCTTTGGCGAAATGAGTTTGTTCGATATAAATATGAGCAGAAGCGCCAGCATAGTGACTAAAGAAAGATCTGAGCTTGCTGAAATAAATTATGAATATTTCAAAATCTATGCTGAAGCCCACCCTAAAATAGTCTATATTTTGGGTAAACAAATGGCTAGAAGGCTTCGTAATACCACTCAAAAAGTTGCTGACTTGTCTTTTCTCGATGCTACCGGCCGAATTGCCAGTGCTTTACTTAATTTAAGCAAAGATCCCAGTGCTCTTACTCATCCCGATGGCATGCAAATTAAAATTACCCGACAGGAATTAGGGAAAATAACTAATTGTTCGCGTGAAATGGTGGGCCGTATTCTCAAAGACTTACAAGCACAGGGCTTAATTGAAGTGTCAGGAAAAACTATAGTCATCTATGGAACAAGATAGTTTTTATATGGACAAGATTTTTTTGCAAAAAAAAGCCGCTTCTTAGCGGCTTTTTAATTAGAGATAACTATTTTATTTATCTTCTTTGTTTTCTTCAGAAGATTCTTCTGCTTGTTCGATGATTTCTTCTTCGGCAGTTTCTTCAGCAGTTTCTTCTATGACATCTTCTGAAGCCTCTTCATTTACTGCTTCTTCTGCAACGAGTTCTTCAGATTGATCAATATAATCATCTTCAAAATCTACAGCAGGGCGATCAACCAGTTCAACATAAGCCATTGGAGCCTTATCTCCTGTGCGTAAACCACATTTAATAACGCGCAGATAGCCTCCAGGACGTTTTTGGTAACGAGGCCCTAGTTCTGAAAACAACTTTCCTACAGCAGCTTTATCTTGTACTCGGGAAAAGGCGAGGCGACGATTTGCTACATTATCTTCTTTCGCAAGAGTAATTAAAGGCTCAGCATAAGACCTTAATTCTTTAGCTTTAGCGAGTGTTGTTCTGATAATTTCGTGCTCAACAAGAGACGTAGTCATGTTACGGAACATGGCCTGACGATGACTACTATTTCTGTTAAGTTGACGTCCTGAGTGACGATGACGCATGACTACTATTCCTAATTAATATCTATTTTATGCAGCTCGGTCGTCGCTTTTCAGCGATGACGGTGGCCAATTCTCTAAACGTAAACCCAAAGACAAACCGCGTGAGGCCAGCACATCTTTAATTTCCGTTAATGATTTTTTACCCAGATTTGGGGTTTTCAATAGCTCTACTTCAGTGCGCTGAATCAGATCACCAATGTAGTAAATATTTTCAGCTTTTAAACAATTAGCTGAACGCACAGTAAGCTCTAAATCATCAACTGGACGCAGTAATATCGGATCAATCTTGTCTTCAGCTTCTTCAGGCTCATTGACAACATCACTTTGCAAATCAACAAACACACTGAGTTGATGTTGCATAATAGTTGCTGCTTGGCGGATAGCTTCTTCAGCATCCATAGTGCCATTAGTTTCTAATTCAAGAATCAGTTTATCCAGGTCAGTACGTTGCTCGACACGAGCATTTTCAACAGTGTAAGTGACTTGGTTAACTGGGGTATAAGAAGCATCCAATTGCAATTTACCAACTGAACGAGTTTCATCATCATCACTTAAGCGTGAATCCGCAGGCACATATCCACGACCAGATCCTACTTTAATTCTCATATTGATCGAGCCATTTTCATTTAGATTACAAATCAAATGATCAGGATCAACAATTTCAACATCGTGATCTAAAGTTATATCTGCAGCAGTTACAGGGCCTTTACCAGATTTACTCAAAGTAAGTACAACTTCAGTTTGAGTGTTCAAGGCAATAGCCAAGCCTTTCAGATTAAGAATGATTTCAATGACATCCTCTTGAACGCCTTCAATAGTACTGTATTCATGAACCACACCATCGATTTCAACTTCTTCAACCGCAAAACCCGGCATTGAAGAAAGTAAAATTCTTCTAAGAGCGTTACCTAATGTGTGACCAAATCCTCTTTCCAGTGGCTCCAGAACTACCTTGGAACGGTACTTATCTAATTCCTCTACCTGGATCACCTGAGGGGTCAGAAAGTTTGCTAGGGAAATCTGCATGTAGTTCCTCTTTTATTTGGCTTAGTTGATATTAAATTTTTAGTTCTTTAAATGTTCTATCTTAAATTACCAGGCTTACTTCGAGTATAGCTCTACAATCAAGCTTTCGTTTATTTCAGCTGGTAACTCGCTGCGATCTGGCTTTTGTTTAAACTGGCCTTCCAATTTGCTGACATTCACATCAATCCATTCGGCTGCAGCACGTGTCGCCGCCAAATCCAATGCTGATTTAATACGCAATTGCTCTTTGGCTTTCTCACGCACTGAAATCACATCTCCTTCCTGCACCTGATAAGAAGGAATATTCACCACTTCACCGTTTACCAATATGGATTTATGAGAAACCAGTTGTCTTGATTCAGATCGAGTGGATCCAAACCCAATACGATAAACCACATTATCTAGACGGCTTTCTAAGAGTTGTAAAAGGTTTTCACCTGTCGCACCCTTTAGACGCGCAGCTTCTTTGTAATAAGAACGGAATTGTTTTTCCAGAACGCCATACATACGACGTACTTTTTGTTTTTCACGTAGCTGTACACCATAATCTGAAAGACGCGTGCGACGTTGTCCATGCTGACCTGGAATAGTTTCAGCTTTACACTTGTCTTCCAGTGAACGAACACCACTTTTTAGAAAAAGATCAGTGCCTTCTCTTCTGGATAATTTACATTTTGGGCCTATATAACGGGCCATAGGTTCTTCTCCTGTCTACTAATTTCGACTTATATCTGGCTGCTTATACGCGACGCTTTTTAGGCGGTCGGCAACCATTATGAGGAATAGGGGTAACATCAGTAATATTACTGACTTTTAAACCACAGGCATTTAATGCGCGAACTGCAGATTCACGTCCTGGACCAGGACCATTTACCCTAACATCAACATTTTTCAAACTATATAATTCAACAGCTGTTTTACCAGCTCGTTCTGCTGCAACCTGAGCTGCAAACGGTGTACTTTTTCTTGAACCTCGAAAGCCAGAACCACCGGAAGTTGCCCAACTTAAGGCATTCCCCTGACGATCAGTGATGGTAATGATAGTGTTGTTAAAAGAGGCATGAATATGCGCCACACCATCAGAAACCGGTGTTCTTGCCTTTTTACGCGTTTGTGCTGCAGCAGGTTTAGCCATTAACTTAGTACCTTCTATTAAATCCTGTTAATTGCGAATTGGTTTACGCGGACCTTTTCGGGTTCTGGCGTTAGTTTTGGTTCGTTGACCGTTCACGGGCAAACTACGACGATGACGAATACCGCGGTAAGTACCCAAATCCATCAAACGTTTTATGTTCATTGATACTTCGCGGCGTAAATCACCTTCAACATTCAGTTTGCTTATCTCACTACGAAGTGAATCCAGTGATTCTTCACTCAATTCACTAACTTTAGTATCCGGCGCAATGCCAGTAGTTTCACAAAGCTGTTTAGCAATGGTCGGACCAATGCCATAAACATAGCTGAGTGAAATCACTACATGTTTATTATCTGGTATGTTGACTCCGGCGATACGGGCCATATTTTTACTCCAATTCTATCTTAATCTTCGTTATTTTTTATTTATAAAATCAATCACTTAATACTTAAATCGGACTCAGAGCAGTGCCAAAAGGCGCGACAGCTTATACCTTGTCCTGAGCAAAATCAAGCTAGAGCCATTAGCCCTGACGCTGCTTGTGACGAGGTTCCTTACAAATAACCCGCACAGTGCCGTGGCGTTTAACAACTTTGCAGTTTCTGCACATTCTTTTTACTGATGCTCTAACTTTCATGGTTCCACTCCTAAATTCTTATCTGGCTATAGCGTCTGCTTTTAGCGCTTAAATGAGCCAATATTGGATTTCTTCATCAAGGATTCATATTGATGAGACATCAAATGTGATTGCACTTGCGCCATAAAATCCATACATACCACTACCACAATCAACAAAGATGTTCCGCCCAATTGGAAAGGGACGTTGGCCGAGGTTTGTAAAAACTGTGGCATCAAACAAATTAATGTAATGTACGCAGCTCCGAACATAGTGAGTCGAGTCATCACACTATCAACATAATTTGCCGTTTGTTCACCAGGACGAATGCCAGGAATAAAAGCACCTGAGCGTTTCAGGTTTTCTGCAATTTCCTTGGGATTAAATACCAAAGAGGTATAAAAGAAACAGAAGGTTACAATCAAAACGGTAAACAATAATATGTTCAAGGGTTGACCGGGGCCAAGCACCAACGCGAGATCAGCCAAAAATTCATAGCCATCATTATTACCAAACCAGGTACCCAAGGATTGGGGGAACAATAGAAATGAACTGGCAAAAATAGCAGGGATTACGCCAGCCATATTAACTTTCAAGGGTAAATGGCTAGACTGCCCCTGATACATTTTTCTACCTTGTTGGCGAGGAGCATAATTCACTGTGATACGACGCTGAGCTCTTTCGACAAATACAACACAGGCAATAACAACGGCACCCAAGACTGCCACAACAAACAATGCCAAGGGTTGTATCTGGCCTTCCGCAGCCTGCTCAAGGGCTTGACCAACAGCCGCAGGCAAGCTAGCAACTATACCCGCAAAAATAAGTAACGAAATGCCGTTACCAACACCTCTTTCAGTGATCTGCTCGCCTAACCACATTAAAAACATTGCTCCAGTAATTAAAGAAACAATCGCTGTAAAATAAAAACTAAAATTAGGATCAAATGATATCGGCGCTAAAAGTCCAGTTGTAATCGCTACCGACTGAACACTGGCAAATAACAAAGCGCCGTAACGAGTATATTTGCTGATTTTACGACGCCCGGACTCTCCTTCCTTTTTCAACTGCTCAAGGGATGGTGTAGTCGCTGTTAATAACTGCATGATAATCGAGGCTGTAATATAAGGCATGATGCCCAAAGCAAAAATACTCATGCGTTCAATGGCACCACCAGAGAACATATTGAAAAGACCTAAAAAGGTTCCCTGATTTTGATTAAATAAAGCTTGAAGCTGGTCAGGGTTAATCCCCGGAACAGGAATATGCGTACCTATACGGTATACAAAAATTGCAAACAAGACGAAAAGCAATCTGGCTTTAAGTTCTGCCAGACCGTCTCCTTTACCTGCTTGCATTCCTGCTTGTGCTAAGCCTTTCTTTGCCATTTCAGTTATATTTTTCTTGCTTACTCTTCAATTTTGCCGCCAGCCGCTTCGATAGCTGCTCTGGCACCTTTTGTTACTGCCAAGCCCTTAAGGGTAACTGCCTTGGTCACATCACCTGACAACATCACTTTCACCCGCTTAATGTTGCGGTTAATAATGTCGGCTTTTTCCAATGCAGCAATATCAATCACATCAGCATCGACTTTATTTAGCTCGGAAGTTCGGACTTCCGCAGTTATCATGCCGACACGTGAAGTAAAACCAAACTTGGGCAGTCGTTTTTGCAAAGGCATTTGCCCGCCTTCAAATCCCGGTCTAACAGTTCCACCAGAACGTGAAGTCTGACCTTTATGACCACGACCAGAAGTCTTTCCTAGACCACTGCCAATACCTCGGCCTACGCGTTTCTTGGCTTGAGTTGCGCCAGGGACATTATTTATTGTGTTTAATCTCATTACTATTCTCCCTCCACCTGGACTAGGTGACGGATTTTATTAATCATGCCACGAACAGCAGCAGTATCTTCCAGTTCAACCTGGTGACGAATTCGACGCAAGCCAAGACCTGATACACAAGCCTTGTGCTTTGGTAAAGCCGCAATAGGGCTTTTAACTAAAGTCACTTTTACTGTTTTTGATGCCATCACTACTTACCTGTTCTTAACTATTTGTTACAAATTTTTGCTAGCTGTCTCTTGAATGCTTTGTTACTAGTATTGATTCAATTCACTAATCAATTAACTAACAATCTCTTCAACTTTTTTACCACGCTTCTCAGCAATTTCCTCAGGAGAACGCATATGCTGCAGCCCTTTAAAAGTTGCTCTTACAACATTTACCGGATTGGTAGAGCCATAACACTTCGCCAATACATTATGCACCCCAGCAAGCTCTAAAATGGCACGCATTGCACCACCTGCGATAACACCTGTACCTTCAGAGGCGGGCTGCATATATATATTCGAAGCACCGTGACGAGCTTTAACCGGGTACTGCAATGTACCTCCATCCAGTTTTACAGAAATCATATTACGCCGGGCAGCTTCCATAGCTTTTTGTATTGCCAGTGGAACTTCTCGTGCTTTACCACGACCAAAACCAACTCGACCATTGCCATCACCAACAGCGGTTAAAGCAGTGAAACCGAAGATACGTCCGCCTTTAACCACTTTAGCAACACGGTTAACCTGGATAAGCTTTTCCTGCAACCCTTCTTCGTTTTTATTTTGTTCGTTTTTATATGCCATAACCTAAAACTCCAGTCCACCTTCACGTGCCGCATCGGCCAATGCCTTAACTCTGCCATGATATTGATAGCCACTACGATCGAAAGCCACCTTAGTAATTCCTACCGTTTTTGCTTTCTCAGCGATCTGCTTACCAATTTCAATAGCAGACTCAACATTCCCGGTTTTCTTGCCACCTAATGAAGATGCCGCTGCCAGAATCTGGTTGTCAGGAGAAATAATCTGCGCATAAATATGTCGCGGACTACGATAAACAGAAAGCCGATTTACGCGTAATTCACTGATCTTGGCGCGAGATCTTTTTGCTCGACGTAGACGTGATTTTTTCTTTTCGTTCATTGTTCTTCCATTGCCTCAGTATTAGCTACAAGCTAGTCTTATTTCTTCTTAGCTTCTTTACGATAGACATATTCATCTTCGTAACGAATACCCTTACCTTTGTATGGCTCAGGTGGTCTAAATTCTCTGATCTCAGCGGCTACCTGACCGACCAATTGTTTGTCAGCACCTTTAAGCACAATCTCAGTTTGAGTTGGCGTTTCAGCACTAACACCTTCTGGCAAACTGTAATCAATAGGATGTGAATACCCAACAACCAGGTTTACAGTGTTACCTTGTGCCTTGGCGCGATAACCAACGCCAATTAAAGTAAGTTTTTTCTCAAAGCCCTGACTGACACCTATAACCATATTGTTAACGAGCGAACGGTAAGTACCAGCAAGCGCAACAGAGTTTTTTTCTTCTGTTTTAGCTTTTAACTTCAACTGGTTATCTTCATTAACAATTTCCACTTGCTCATGCAACGGGAGTTCGAGAGAACCCTGGGTACCCTTAACGGAAATCAAACCATTGGCAATAATGGCTTCAACACCTTTTGGTAAGTCGACGGGGCTATTTGCTATTCTGGACATAAGCTTGCTCTATTAAATCTTTTAAATTAAAAAACGGTACAGAGTAATTCGCCACCAATACCAGCCTGGTTAGCAGCTTTCCCTGTCATTACACCCTGGTTAGTTGACACTATTGCCACACCTAATCCAGACCTTACATCTGGTAAATCTTCGTTATTCACATACTGACGCAAGCCTGGTCGACTACCTCTGTGCAATTCTTCAATAACAGCCTTACCTTTAAAATATTTAAGGTCCACAGTTACAACAGGCTTCACCAAATCATCACTGACTTTATAGCCATTGATATATCCTTCTTGTTTTAGAACATCAAGAATAGCCAGCTTGATTTTTGAAGCAGGGCAATCAACACTTTCTTTTTGTACTAACTGGGCATTTCTGATTCTGGTCAGAAGATCCGCTATTGGGTCAGACATACTCATCTTATTAATATCTCCTAAACGCTTACCAGCTTGCCTTAGTTAAACCTGGAACATCACCGCGCATTGCAGCTTCGCGTAATTTATTTCTACACATTTTAAATTTTCTATATACACCATGTGGGCGACCAGTAACCTGGCAGCGACGCATCTGTCTTACTGGACTTGCATCACGAGGTAACTTTTGCAGTTTAATCTGCGCTTCCCATTTCTCGTCATCAGAAGCAGTCGTACTGTTAATAATTGCTTTTAGAGCAGTACGTTTTTCAGCGTAGCGCGCAACCAGTTTGCTACGTTTATCTTCTCTTGCGATCATTGATGTCTTAGCCATCTAAACTATCCTCTGCTTTTTATCGCTTATGCCTGAGCTGTTTCAGCAGCAACTTCTCCGCCTCGTAGCGGAAACTGCATTGCTCGTAACAAGGCTCTGCCTTCATCGTCTGTTTTAGCCGTGGTTGTAATCGTAATATCCAGGCCTCTCAAGGTATCAATTTTGTCATAATCAATTTCTGGGAAAATAATTTGCTCGCTTACACCTAATGCGTAGTTACCTCGACCATCAAATGACTTTGGATTTAAACCCCTGAAATCACGAATACGAGGAATTGCGATGCTAACTAGACGATCCAAAAACTCATACATTCTTACGCCACGCAGAGTTACTTTTGCACCAACAGGCCAACCTTCTCTGACTTTAAAACCAGCAATAGATTTACGCGCATTATTCACAACAGGCTTTTGCCCACTGATCTGCGTCAAATCGTTTAAAGCATTATCCAGTACTTTTTTATCACCAAAGTCACCATTACCCATGTTGAGCACCACTTTAGTAATTTTTGGCACTTCCATAGGGTTTTTATAGGCGAACTGCTTAATCAGTTCTGGCGCTACTTCGTTTCTATATAAATCTCTCATTCGAGCCATGTCTTAATCTCTCTTACGCTGCTATCTGTTAATCAATCAGAGAACTGTCTGATTTAAAAATGCGAACTTTGGTACCATCTTCTTCAATTTTAAACGTTACTCGATCCGCTTTTTCTGATTTAGGATTAAATATGGCGACATTAGAAACCTGAATTCCTGCCTCTTTTTCAACAATGCCACCCTGCTGTCCAATATTTGGATTTGGGCGCGTATGACGCTTGATCATATTTATACCAGAGACAATTAAACGGCCATTACCCAATACACGAGTGATCTTGCCTCGCTTGCCCTTATCACGGCCAGCAATCACAATCACCTCATCATCTCTTTTCAGTTTTTGCATTAACCTGTTCTCAACCTCTAAACTCGTATTACTTAACGTTTATTTCTTTCTATCCTTGTTATAAAACTTCTGGCGCCAGAGAAATAATTTTCATAAATTTCTCATTTCTTAATTCGCGTGTGACTGGACCAAAAACACGCGTACCAATTGGGGCATCCTGAGCATTCAATAAAATTGCAGCGTTATCATCGAATTTAATCAATGATCCATCCTGTCTCCTGACACCACTTTTGGTACGAACCACAACTGCGCTTAATACTTGACCTTTTTTTACTTTGCCACGCGGAATAGCTTCCTTGACAGTAACTTTAATCACGTCGCCTACTCTGGCATAACGTCTATGAGAGCCGCCCAGTACTTTTATGCACATGACACGCCTTGCACCACTGTTATCTGCCACATCCAAATAAGATTGTGTTTGAATCATCTAACGCCTCTCAACCCTGCAATTAATACTATTAAATTCTTAAACCTGAACCGCTTTCTCATCAATGGAGACTAAAGCCCACGTTTTCATTTTAGAAATTGGCCTTACTTCTTTAATGGTCACTGAATCACCAGGCATGCACTCATTACTTTCGTCATGCGCATGCAATTTAGAAGACTTGGTAACATATTTCCCGTAAACAGGATGCTTCACACGCCTTTCAACCAGAACAGTAATTGTTTTATCCATTTTGTTGCTAACGACTCTACCAGTAGCCGTACGCGCACTTTTTGCTTCTAAATTTGTTTCTGACATTTCTTAAGAACCTGCTTTTTCAGTTAACAGAGTTTTTACTCTGGCAATATCTTTTCTTACCACAGACTGCAAATGTGTCTGATTCAACTGACCAGTTGATTTTTGCATTCTGTGATTGAACTGATCACGCAACAGGCCAATTAAAATCTCGTTGAGCTCATCAACAGATTTCTCTCTTAGTTCTGAAGTATCTAACCCGGCCATTACATCACCACCCTTTTAGCAAACTTAGTTGCGAACGGTAATTTTGCAGCTGCCAGAGTAAATGCCTCTTCAGCTAATTCTGCGCTCACACCTTCAATTTCAAACAACACTTTACCTGGCTGAATTTGAGCTACCCAATATTCAACACTACCTTTACCTTTACCCTGACGTACTTCCAGTGGCTTTTTGGTAATTGGTTTGTCTGGAAATACACGAATCCAGATTTTTCCACCACGTTTAACATGACGAGTTAACGCACGACGTGCAGACTCAATCTGACGCGCAGTCAAACGACCACGAGTAATCGCTTTTAAACCATATTCTCCAAAACTCACTGTACTACCGCGATGAGCAAGACCACGATTGCGGCCTTTCATCTGCTTACGGAATTTTGTTCGCTTCGGTTGTAACATTTCTCGCCTACCTCTTACTCAATTCTTGTCTTACTTAGTCTCTGCCGCAGCAGGCTGCTCTTCATCAAAGTTAAAAACTTCACCTTTAAATATCCAAACCTTAACGCCAATAATGCCGTAAGTGGTTAATGCTTCACTGGTGGCATAATCAATATCTGCTCGCAAGGTGTGCAAAGGTACCCGTCCTTCGTGATAACGCTCAGAACGTGCAATTTCAGCACCACCTAATCGACCACTAACCTGCACCTTGATACCTTCAGCACCCTGACGCATTGCATTTTGCATTACTCTTTTCATTGCGCGTCGAAACATCACACGACGTTCTAATTGCTGTGCAACACTATCAGCTACAAGCCGTGCATCTAAATCTGGCTTGCGAATCTCTTCAATATTTATATGGACTGGCACGCCCATTTTTTCTGTAAGCTCGTTTTTTAACTTCTCAACGTCCTCACCTTTTTTACCAATCACAATACCGGGGCGGGCAGTATAAATAGTAATTCTGGCTGTTTGAGCAGGACGTTCAATTTCTACACGCGAAACAGAGGCTGCTGCCAATTTCTTTTTAATAATGTCGCGAACTTCCATATCCTGCAATAAGTGATCCGCATAATCTTTACCACTGGCATACCAAACAGAAGTATGTTTTTTAACAATACCTAGTCTTATACCTGTTGGATTTACTTTTTGCCCCATGTTTGCCTCTTTTTTTCTATTATTCTAGTTAGCGCTATCGTCAGCGACTTTAACGGTAATATGACAGTAACGTTTCAAAATTCTATCTGCACGGCCTTTAGCACGTGGGCGAATACGTTTTAAAGTTGTACCTTCGTCGACATATATAGTACTGACGCGAAGCTCATCGATATCAAGACCTTCATTATGCTCAGCATTAGCTATGGCTGAATCCAGCACTTTCTTAATAACCTCAGCTCCTTTTTTAGGACTAAAGGTCAATATTTCCAGCGCTGCTTCAACACCAAGGCCACGAATCTGGTCTGCTACCAGTCTCGCTTTCTGTGCTGAAAGGTTTGCACCTTTAAGTTTCGCTGTTACTTCCATTATCTTCTAAGCCTCAAAACTTATTTACGTATTTATATTTATCGTGCTTTCTTATCTGCAGCATGGCCACGATAAGTGCGCGTCACAACAAACTCACCCAATTTATGGCCAACCATATCTTCAGATATCAAAATTGGTACATGCTGACGACCGTTGTGAACAGCAATTGTCAAACCCAACATTTCAGGTGAAATCATTGAACGTCTAGACCATGTTTTAATAGGTCTTCTGTCATTATTCTCAGCGGCAACTTGTACTTTCTTCAATAAATGAAGATCTATAAAAGGCCCTTTTTTTAGCGATCTTGGCACTGTTATACCTACCCTTATCTATGCGCGTTTCTGCGACGAATAATCATGTTACTCGTACGCTTGTTAGTTCTTGTTTTATAACCTTTGGTTGGTGTACCCCATGGTGAAACAGGATGACGTCCACCTGAAGTTCTACCCTCACCACCACCATGCGGATGATCAACCGGATTCATGGCAACGCCACGAACAGTTGGTCTAACACCTCTCCAGCGCTTAGCACCAGCTTTACCTAATGAACGTAAATTATGCTCACTATTGGAAACTTCACCCAAAACAGCTCGACAATCAGACAACACTTTACGCATTTCACCTGAACGTAAACGCAAAGTTGCATACTGACCTTCTCTGGCTACCAACTGTACAGATGTCCCTGCACTTCGTGCCATTTGAGCACCTTTGCCAGGCTTTAACTCAACACAATGCACAGTGCTACCAACCGGAAGATCACGCAAAGCAAGACAGTTTCCTGGCTTCATTGGCGCAGAAGAACCTGAAACAATCCGATCTCCAGAACTTACTTTAGCCGGGGCAATTATGTATCGACGCTCACCGTCGGCATACTTAAGCAAAGCTATATTTGCACTGCGATTAGGATCATATTCAAGCCTTTCAACCACCGCTGGAATGCCGTCTTTATCGCGTTTAAAATCAATAACACGGTATTTTTGTTTATGTCCACCACCAATATGACGTGTTGTAATGCGTCCAGCATTATTACGACCACCGTTTTTTGTCTTTTTCTCAAGCAACGGCGCATAAGGCTGACCCTTATGAAGATCAGGATTAACAACCTTAACAACAAAACGACGACCTGGTGAAGTAGGCTTACTCTTTACAACTGGCATGATCTTCTCTTACCCCTTAACCCAGTTCAGCAAAGTCTATTTCTTGACCCTGCTCTAATCTTATATAGGCTTTTTTCCAGTCTGAGCGGCTACGAAGTTTCCCACGTGCGGATCTTTTGGTTTTGCCTTTAACATTCAAAATCTGTATGTCTTTAACCTGCACATCAAACAAGCTCTCAACAGCCTCTTTAATTTCAGGTTTAGTTGCGTCCTTTGCCACCTTAAAAGTCACCTGATTATTCACTTCAGACATAATCGAGGTTTTTTCAGAAATATGCGGCCCAAGAATAACGGTTAGTATGCGTTCCTGATTCATGCCAGCATCCCCTCTACTTTCTTCAGTGCAGGCACTGTCATCAACACCTTATCGAAACCAATTAAACTGACAGGGTCGACAGCAGCGGCATCACGCACATCAACCTTGTATAAGTTGCGAGATGCTAAATAAAGATTCTTATCAATTTCTTCACTGACAATCAGCACATCTTTTAAATCAAATTCAGATAGCTTTTGGACAAGGCCTTTTGTCTTGTGATCTTCTAGAGTGAAATCGTCAACAATTAGAAGTCTTTCCTGGCGGATCAATTCTGAAAGGATGCAGCGTAGCGCACCACGATACATTTTTTTATTAATTTTCTTTGAGTGGTCTTGTGGTCTGGCCGCAAATGTAACACCACCGGAGCGCCAAATCGGGCTTCTTGTGGTCCCTGCTCGAGCTCGACCTGAGCCTTTTTGGCGCCATGGTTTTTTACCACCGCCGCTCACTTCAGAACGAGTCTTTTGTTTGACAGAACCCTGGCGAGCACCTGCCATGTAGGTTACTACTACCTGATGCACAAGACTTTCGTTAAATTCTTTAGCGAAGCTCTCATCAGAGACTGAAACTGTTTTTCCGGTCTTCTTACCGGGTGCTGCAACATTAATATCCATTGCTTACCCCCTTGAAGACTTAGCTTTAATGGTTGGAGAAATGATCACATCAGTACCGGTTGCACCAGGCACCGCACCTTTGATCATGAGTAGATTGTTTTCTGTATCAACTTTAACAATCTCGAGGCCTTGAGTCGTGACTTTAACGTTACCCATCTGACCTGCCATTTTTTTGCCTTTCCATACTCGTCCAGGCGTTTGGCATTGGCCAATAGATCCTGGCGCTCTATGAGAAAGTGAGTTGCCGTGAGTAGCGTCCTGCATGCGGAAGTTATAACGCTTAATGACGCCCTGGAAACCCTTACCTTTAGAAGTACCGGTCACGTCAACGATCTGACCCGCTTCAAATTTATCTACAGTAAGTTCCGTACCAGTGATAATTTCCTGCTCAGAAACTTCAGTTTCTTCTGTTCGAAATTCCCACAGTCCACGTCCAGCATCAACACCTGCTTTAGCAAAGTGACCTGCTTCTGATTTTGAGACATGAGAAGTCTTGACTAAACCAGCAGTAACCTGAACAGCACTATAGCCATCAGCTTCTACGGTTTTAATCTGCGTTACTCGGTTGGGAAGTACTTCCACAACTGTTACGGGTATAGAGGACCCTGTCTCGGTGAAAATGCGAGTCATCCCGCTTTTCCGACCGACTAAGCCAATCGACATTATAATTACCTCATCGTGTATGGGGCTTTAACCCACTATGGCTGCTTACGCATTACACCATGTTACGTTTTTATCCCTTTTACTTGCGTAAATCGGGATAACTACTCGTTGTATTTAAAGTGCCAGCTTACGAGAAAACAGACACTCACTTCTTAAATCTTTACTGTTCTTATATAGTTCTTAAAAATTTCTTTAACTAACCAAGACTGATCTGTACTTCAACACCAGCAGCCAAATCCAGCTTCATCAAGGCATCAACGGTTTTTTCCGTTGGCTCTACAATATCCAGGAGACGCTTATGCGTTCTAATTTCATACTGATCACGCGCATCTTTATTAACATGCGGCGAAATTAGTACAGTAAAACGCTCTTTTCGTGTTGGCAAAGGGATAGGACCTTTAACCTGTGCTCCAGTACGTTTGACAGTTTCCACTATTTCTAAAGTAGACTTATCAATAAGCCCATGATCAAAGGCTTTGAGCCGAATTCTGATTCGCTGGTTCTGCATGCGACCAACATCTCCTGTTTATTGTTAAAGAACTATTCCTATACGGAGGCACAGGGAACACCCTTTTCCACCGCGAAAAAAGAGCGCAAATTGTAAGGATGTGGAATAAGCCTGTCAAGCACTGAATGCTATTAGAAGTTAATATTTTCAGGCTATTGAACGATTGCAGCTAAAAACACTTATAAGCCCGATAATCTCTCAAAAAGATCATTCAAACTTTGCTCACGCATACCCGGTATCAGCGGAACAGCAATATTTATAATCGTTTCCGGGCTAGGAATGATATCAATGGCATTCTCAACATCTTTGATAGTCATTGTTGCGGCATTATCACCAAGAATGCGATTAACTGTTGTAACGGTATGAATAGCCCCAAACATAATACCAATGACTTCAACAGAGCCATCGTAGGATTCGAAAACTACAGGTCCTCCAGAACTTGAACCGGTAGAGTCACAATTCGTATAAATCGAGTGCCCGGCGCCCAGAATCGCTCTGGGGGTTGGCTGCCAAATAGAGCATTTGTCAGAAACCTGAATTCTGGCCTCACCCTGATCCGGAATTAAATTTCCTCCATAAAATTTAATTTCACCAAGACCTGCCTGGAGCAGACTGTGCAATTGCTGATAGGTTTTGTTGCTTAGCGGGATGGCGTCGCCTACCGTGTTCTCATTTGAAGGAATATGACAGACACCCCAGTCATTCTTGATAAAAACCGCAGGATCGATCTGCGCAAGGTTTCCAGCAATAATATTTTCAATAGCTATAAAATGTTCAGAGCCATATGGCCTGAATATACAATCTCTATGGTATTCATCATCGGTTGAATCCCTAAAACCATGGCCTGAGGTAATCAAAATGGCATTTTGACGATCCTGACCTATATCAATTAAAAACCCCGTTGTGACTAACTGCCTTCCCGTTTTGACTTCTTTACAAAAGACGTTACCAGTAGCATTAATTGTGTTTCTTTCAAGTTCATTTACAGGATCGCGCCTGTTGACGCCGTCATAAGTGAAGTTTGCACCATAAGATAATGTGGCCGCATAAAGGCAGTAGAGGCAAGCATATTGAAAAAACTTTTTGTTAAACATTCATCTAAAGTCGCGTTAGGATAAAAAACATGCTGTCTGCTGATTCCAGCATGCATAAAGGGCTTCCTTAGAAGCCCTTTATTTTAAATGCAATTAACAAGCTAACGGAAAATTACTAGGGCATTTCTTCCCCTGCATCCATGGCTTCCTTTTTGGACATATAGCCCTTAGCATACCAGTCTTCCCAGGCATCTCTATCGGCACCACATCCGCCATCACTAGGGTCATACCAGATGCCATCCTTTAGTACCAAACCTACAGCTCCACCGTTTCGACCATCACGTAAAGGGCATTGAACAATAGTTACACGATCGCCTGGTTGAAAAGTATAACCGGTCATAGATGGCGTACTTTCAATCATTCGGGGTGGCGCAGCGCCTTCAAAGGCAAATACTGTACCGGCATCATCTCGAATATAGAGTGCAACATGTGGACTATTAAAAGCCCATCGCACGACTTCACCGGAGATAACTTCCTCAGTTGCTCTGTCAAACATCGCAAAACTATGGTGCGCAGAGGCATAATTTACAGCGCTAAATGTAAGAATTGCGAGCATAACAGTCGATAATATTTTTTGTGAATTTTTCATAGCTCCTTCCTCAAAATAATTTCTTACTCAAACTTTCATTTATCATGAATACCTGCTTAAAAAGCAAAATCAAACTGATCATCAAAAACTGGGCTTTTTTCCTGACCTATTAAACCTTGAGGTAAATCCGGGTTACGAGTTGCAGGGGTTCCTCTAGGATCTATATAGCCAGGTTCACCTGGCAGCCTGTATTGTGTGTTGGGCCGACCTTCTTCATCAAAAGTAAGATAGGTATTCTGGTTTTGGGCACACTCCCAGTATCGAATTCTCAGGCCTGCATCTTCCATATCCTGGCGGTGTCTAAAGGTATAGATAACGTTTAAAGGCTCCTCCAGCATCAAGTCATCATAGAAATAGACATTAACCGCTATTTTCATTTCATCATTCTCAGCATCCCACCACTCATACCAGATTTCCAGGGTTTCTGCCTGGTTGCTGGTAGGCGGTGTGCCTCTAAAAAAGTCTGCAGGGTAAATATCCTCTGTATGGACAACCAATACATCGCCAAGTTCATCATCCTTAGCCCAGAATCCAATACTGTCACCTGCCGCGAAATGCGTTCCATCAATATTGACATGTTCCTGGTTGATATAAATACGTCGTGTATCATTAGCCAAGTCGTTATGCCATAGAGAGTAGCTTGGTGTATTTATAAATTCGCGTACATAAGGCTCTCTAAACCAACGTGGAATACCCGCTGGCTCACAGGTGGTTAAACGGTCATAGTCTACCCCGGCATTAAAAGCCTGATTTCCCAGATCAAGACGATATTTAAATGCTGCTTCATATTCTGGTGTTAGCACACCTGGAATAATTTCATCGTCCACCATGAATAATTGATTGTTACCTTGATGTGAGGCACTTGACCAAAGCCCTTCCCATTTAGGCACACTTAAATAATCATGTTGTACGCCACCTTTATAGTAATCCATTAAATAATCATAATGGTCTCTGGAAGTTTCAAATTCCATTGGGAACGGAATTGCGTCAGGCAAATTGCCTCCCCCAGGCTGAGCAAAGACTGACCCTGACGCCAGAAAACTTGCACTCAAAACAATGGTTTTAAAGTGTTTAGATAACGTCATATTTCCCCCTATGAAAATCGACTTAATATTGTTTTTATTAAAATTGAACCAGTCTGTGATATCTACCGATTCAAGCTGACTATCCTTATGTTCTTATTTATATTCTTATTTTTTTGGACTTATATTTTTTCAGCTGTTTTTTCAATTAATTTGAAGAAATCAGGCTGAAATGAATTAAGCACTTTTTTTAGGCAAACTGCTAATTTTTACTCTTGCTAATACCTAAGTGGTCAATCATCAAACCATTAGGCAAAATAATCAAGCCCATAATTGTTCAAATTTGAAGGATCATAAAGATTAATATTGAACAAAGCCCAAGAATTGGTATGCTTGATCGTCTAATAAATACGTATCCACCCTCAAGGAGTTTTTACAAGTGAAAACAATTGCATCTTATTCTTCGCTGTTAGGTGGCCTCATTCTGTTGAGTGCTACATTTAATGCTACAGCACAACCAGGGCCCTTACCTGAAGACCCGGCCCATTACACTAATGATCAAGCTGAGCGTGGTGAAGCAATCTACCGTGAAACTTGCATCGTTTGTCATGGTGAAAACCTGAATGATGGTGAATTTGGAGCTCCCCTTACCGGTTCTTCTTTTTCTACCCGATGGACTGGCATCAATATGGAAGCATTATTTGATGCTACTCGTGAAATGCCCCCAGGTCAGGCAAACAGCCTAAGCAGACAACAGTATATCGATACGATTGCGTTTATTCTGCAGGAAAATGATGTCCCTGCGGGTGATGACCCTTTGCCTGCAGATTCTGCTGAACTTGCAGCTTTGTTTGTCCCAGGGAATTCACTTGTCTCAGCTCAAGCTGTCAGAAGAAGTGGCGGCCCTGGTGGAGGCTTTGCGCCTGGTGTCCAGATACCTGAATGGCAATCAGATCCAAATCCGCTGGCAAATATCTCTAACGTTACTCAAGACTTACTTGATAACCCGCCTGCAGGGTCCTGGCTGAATTGGCGAGGCACTTATGACGCAATGGGCTTCAGTTCCCTTGACCAGATTAACAAAAATAATGTCGATGACCTCCGCGTAGCCTGGTCACTATCACTTCCTCCTGGTCCAAATGAGTCAACTCCTTTGATTCATGAAGGAGTCATGTTCGTGCACAGTTTTGGTGACAACGTGATGGCTTTGAACGCCGTCACTGGAACAGAGCTCTGGCATTATCAACATGAACTAGCTGAAGATGCTCGGCCCAGTGTAAAAAGAAATATTTCCATCTATGGGGACAAAATCTACGCTGCCACCTCTGATGGGAAAGTGATTGCACTTGATATGCGAAGCGGCAGACTGGTTTGGGAAACTGAAGTAGGTGCAGCAATAACTGGTGGCCCTACAGTTGCTAGAGGTGTTGTCATGCAAGGAACGCTAATGACCAGACAACCTAACGTAGTTCCCGGCGGAGGCTTTATTCAGGCGCTGGATGCAGAAACTGGTGAAAAACTTTGGCGCTTCAACTCGATTCCGGAACCTGATGAACTAGGCGGCAATACCTGGAATGGTGTCCCATATACACAAAGAAATGGTGGTTCATTCTGGACTGCAGGATCCTATGATCCAGAAAACAACCTGGTCTATTTTGCTCCCTCTCCAACTTACGATACCGCTATGCTGGTTAATCCAGTTAATCAACCAAGTATCAATAATGATGCGCTGTTTACCAATTCAACTTTGGCTTTGAGGCCAGAAACTGGGGAGCTGGTTTGGTATTTCCAACATATGAACAATGATCAGTTTGATATGGATTGGATTTTTGAACGTATCATCATGGATGTTAATGTAGGTGGCAGAGAACGACGTGTCTCACTTACAGCTGGCAAGCAGGGTTTTTATGATGCCAATGATGCTGTTACCGGTGAATATTTATTCTCTTATGACATGGGTCTGCAAAACTTCATCCTGGGTGTCGATTTAGAATCAGGACGAAAAATAGTAGACATGTCACTCTACCCTGACGGTGAACGTAAAATCGTTTGTCCTCATGCCGGTGGTGGGCGCAGCTGGATACCCGGGGCATACAACCCTCAGACCCAAATGCTCTATGTTCCTGCCGTTGAATCTTGCATGGATCTTATGCCAACTGGAGAAGGTATGGGCAGTGGCGCACTTTCAGCAGGTTATAACTGGATGATCCGCCCACGCGATGACAGTGATGGCCTTTATGGACATATACAGGCTATCAATGTCAGTGAAAACATGACTCAATCATGGATCGAGCGTCAGCGCGCACCGCAATCAACCGGGATACTTGCTACTGCAGGTGGACTTATTTTTGCTGGCGCCTTAGATCGTAACCTGACGGCTTATGATGATATGACGGGTGAAAAATTATGGCAGGCAAAACTTAATGATGTACCGAACACCAATCCAGTCACTTTCTCTGTGGATGGCAAACAGTATGTCGCAATTGTGGTTGGTTATGGTGGCGCTCAAACAGCCACTTTCGGAAGATTGGTTCCTGAAATCACCTTGCCAGCAGTGGCAAGTTCATCTGTATGGGTTTTTGAATTACCTGATTAATAGACACCCTGCTCCTGGTGTTGATCTCATTACTTCAAACCAGGAGTATGAACTAACCATTAAAAGCATAAACAAAAAAAGCCCTCATTAGAGGGCTTTTTTTAATTACTAAAAAGGGTTAAATAAGGCGCTAGGTTATTGTATTCAATGCTTAGCAAAAATCCGCGTAGGAAAGGAATGTATATTTTAATACATGACTGCCCGAGCAGATTTTTAACGCTAGCAGTGAATAGAAGAGCCAGCGCTACTATATTCACCTAACAAAGAAAGCCCTATTAGCCTTTCATAACTGCTTCAGCAACATTACTCGGCACTTCAGCATATTTAGTAAATTCCATTGTATATGTTGCTCGACCTTGCGTGGCAGAACGTAAATCCGTGGAATAACCAAACATCTCTGCCAATGGAACTTCGGCGTCAATGACTTTACCGGATGGTGTATCTTCCATACCCTGAACAATTCCTCGACGTCGATTCAAGTCTCCCATCACATCACCCATATAATCTTCAGGGGTGACCACTTCAACTTTCATGATTGGTTCAAGTAAAGCAGCGTCAGCTAGCAGTGCACCTTTTTTAAGGGCCATAGAGCCTGCAATTTTGAAAGCCATTTCAGATGAATCGACATCATGGAAAGATCCATCATAAAGTGTGACTTTCATGGCTAACAAAGGATAGCCTGCTAAGCAGCCATTTTTCATTTGTTCCTGCACGCCTTTATCAACAGCAGGAATGTATTCACGAGGAATCGTTCCACCTACAATTGCATTGACAAATTCGTATTCTGAATCGGCTGGTAATGGTTCCAGTTTAAGCCACACATGACCATACTGACCACGACCACCAGATTGTTTAACGTGCTTACCTTCAACTTCCACGGTTTTACGGATAGTCTCACGATAGGCCACTTGTGGTTTACCGATATTCGCCTCAACGCCAAATTCACGACGCATACGATCAACAAGTACATCCAAATGTAATTCGCCCATACCAGAAATAATTGTTTGACCTGATTCTTCATCCGTTTCAACTCGGAAAGATGGATCTTCTTGCGCTAGTTTACCTAAGGCTATACCCATTTTTTCCTGGTCAGCTTTGGTTTTTGGTTCTACTGCAACGGAAATCACGGGTTCCGGGAAATCCATTTTTTCCAATGTAATTTGCTTATCTTCTGCACATAAGGTTTCACCGGTTGTGACATCTTTCAGACCAATCGCTGCAGCTATGTCGCCAGCTAGTACTTCCTTAATTTCTTCACGAGAGTTAGCGTGCATTTGAACCATACGTCCGACACGTTCTTTTCTGTGTTTTAAGGGGTTGTATACGGAATCACCCGATTTCAAAGTGCCTGAATACACGCGGAAGAATGTTAAGGTTCCCACAAAGGGATCTGTCGCAATTTTAAATGCCAATGCAGCAAAAGGAGCCTTATCATCAGCTTCACGGGATTCGATAGTTTCACCATCTTCCAGAACACCTTGAATAGATTTAACTTCAGTTGGTGATGGAAGATATTCAACGACTGCATCCAAAACAGCCTGGACACCTTTATTTTTGAAAGCTGAACCACACAATGTTGGCACGATCTCATTGGCCAGAGTTCGAGTACGTAAGCCTAATTTGATTTCATCCTCAGTCAGGGTTTCACCTTCAAGATACTTGTCCATTAATTCTTCATTGGCTTCGGCAGCAGCTTCAACCATCTGCTCATGCCATTTTTCAGCTTCAGCTCTCATATGATCCGGAATTTCAGCGTACACAAAAGTTGTACCCTGATCATCTTCACTCCAGCGAATTTCTTTCATTTTCACCAGATCGATTACGCCTTTAAATTCGTCTTCTGCACCAATAGCCAACTGGATAGGGATTGGGTTTGCACCCAATCTATCTTTCATTTGCTTTACTACTTTTAAGAAATCTGCGCCGGCACGGTCCATCTTATTGACAAACACTAATCGAGGAACTTCATACCGGTTGCCCTGACGCCAAACGGTTTCAGTTTGAGGCTGTACACCTGAACTACCACAAAGGACCACTACGGCACCGTCAAGCACACGAAGTGAACGTTCTACTTCAATGGTAAAGTCAACGTGACCAGGAGTATCAATGATATTAATACGGTATTCTTCAAACTGCTTGTTCATTCCCTGCCAGAAACAAGTGGTAGCAGCAGAAGTAATGGTAATTCCACGCTCCTGCTCTTGCTCCATCCAGTCCATAGTTGCAGCACCATCATGGACCTCACCAATTTTGTGAGAAACACCGGTATAAAAAAGTACACGCTCGGTCGTCGTGGTTTTTCCAGCATCTACGTGAGCAACGATACCAATATTACGATAGCGATTGATGGGGGTTTTTCTAGCCACAGTCTAGACCTCAATTATTAAGTTGATTACAAAAATATTTTAGAAACGATAATGAGAGAATGCTTTATTAGCTTCAGCCATACGATGAACATCTTCACGTTTCTTCACAGCACTACCACGACCTTGTGAAGCATCCATAATCTCGCCCGCTAGTCTCAGGGCCATGGATTTTTCACCACGCTTACGTGAATGTTCAACCAACCAGCGCATTGCCAGAGCGTTTCTACGTTCGGGCCTTACTTCTACGGGAACCTGATAAGTAGCGCCCCCTACCCGGCGGGATTTCACTTCGACCAAGGGAGCGATATTATCTAAAGCTGTTTCAAAGGTTTCCAGCGCATCTGTTCCTGATTTTTCAGCAACAACACCTAAAGCACCATATATGATTTTTTCAGCAACAGACTTCTTACCATCAACCATTACGTGGTTCATGAATTTAGCAAGAATTTTACTTCCGAATTTTGGATCAGGCAGAACTTCGCGCTTGGCGACAACTCGTCTTCTAGGCATGCTTTCCTCTCTTCAGGGTATCCAGGATAAGAATAGTTTTCTTACCTGGCCTTACTGTTATAGATATAGATTAATTGATTTTAAGATTTAGGCCGCTTAGTTCCGTATTTGGAACGACCTTGTTTACGATCGGCAACACCAGAAGTATCCAGGCTGCCTCGAACAGTGTGATATCTCACACCAGGTAAATCTTTTACCCTGCCGCCTCTAATCAAAACCACAGAGTGTTCCTGCAGGTTATGACCTTCACCGCCAATGTAGGATGTAACTTCATAGGCATTGGTTAAGCGTACACGACAAACTTTTCGTAGTGCTGAGTTTGGTTTTTTAGGCGTGGTCGTATAAACACGAGTACACACACCGCGGCGCTGTGGGCAACCTTGAAGGGCTGGCACATCACTTTTTTCAACTTTACTTCTTCTAGGCTTTCTAACCAATTGGTTAACAGTTGCCATTCATAACTCCTGCACTATTTAGTTCGATAACTAATAATGCGATAACTAGCGCATCATTAAAAATATTGTTTGTTATTACTATCTATCCTAATAAAGAGGCGCGATTTTAAAGAGCCGCACCTCTATAGTCAACTGTAGTAAGTAAATCAGCCCACCCAGTTCGTATTTTTCTGCTTGGTGGAAACCTAAAACAGACTTCTACCAAGCAGCGGTTTAATATTACAACAGAAACGCTATGCTATCAGTCTTCCGTAGACTCGGAAGCACTCGCAACCTCAGAATTCAAGGCCTCGGTCAAAGCTGCTTCCACTTCACTGGCAGATACTGTATCTGATTCCTGTGCAGCATTGCGCTTGGCTAAAGCATGCAAACGTCGATTTTCATGATATGTCAGACCTGTACCGGCTGGAATCAAACGTCCTACCACTACGTTTTCTTTCAAACCATGTAAATAATCCTGTTTACCCGTGACGGCAGCTTCTGTAAGCACACGCGTAGTTTCCTGGAATGAAGCCGCAGAGATAAAGGACTCCGTTGCCAAAGAAGCCTTGGTTATACCTAGTAACACACGCTCATATTTAGCTGGTTGTTTGCCTTCTTCTCTCAACTTGGCATTCTCAGTTCTTACCTTGATGTATTCGACCTGCTCACCTTTAATGAAAGAAGAATCTCCCATATCGATGATTTCGGCTTTACGCAACATCTGGCGAACAATAACTTCAATATGCTTATCGTTTATTCGAACACCCTGGAGTCGATACACTTCCTGCACTTCGTTAACAATATAGTTAGCAAGTGCTTCAACGCCCTTAAGCCGTAAAATATCATGAGGAGCTGGTGGCCCATCAGAAACAACCTCGCCCTTCTCAATAAATTCACCTTCAAACACAGTCATTTGACGCCATTTAGGAATCAGCACTTCATAATGATCACTACCATCAGTAGGCGTAATCACCAGACGACGCTTACCTTTGGTTTCTTTACCAAAACTAACCGTTCCGGAAATCTCAGCAAGTATTGCTGGCTCCTTCGGTCTACGGGCTTCAAACAAATCAGCTACGCGTGGCAGACCACCTGTAATATCACGCGTTTTCGAACCTTCCTGTGGAATACGTGCGATAACGTCACCGATATTAACTTTACTTCCATCTTCAACACCGACGATGGCTTTTGCTGGCAAGAAATAATGTGCCGGGACATTAGTGTCAGGAAGAGTTAACAGCTTGCCTTTACCATCCAGCAGAGTTATGGCGGGACGTAAATCTTTCCCTGCTGAAGGTCGTTCAGCAGTATCCATTACTGAAATACTAGACAAACCAGTAATTTCATCAGTTTGATGCGTCACACTCAGGCCTTCTTCCATGCCATCGAACTTCACCTTACCGGCAACTTCAACAACAATCGGGTGAGTATGCGGATCCCAGGTAGCAACTACCTGACCGATTTCAACTTCAGATTTATCTTCTCCATTAATAATAGAACCATACGGCAGTTTGTATCGTTCACGTTCACGACCATGAGTATCATCAACGATTAACTCACCAGAACGAGAGACTACAACGAGCTCACCACTCACTTTTTTCACAGTTTTCATATTGTGCAAGCGGATGGTACCTGTAGTTTTTACCTGTACACTGTCAGCAGCAGTCGCTCTGGATGCCGCACCACCAATATGGAAAGTACGCATGGTTAACTGGGTACCTGGCTCACCGATAGATTGTGCAGCAACAACTCCGACCGCCTCGCCAATGTTGGCGAGATGACCACGACCCAAGTCACGACCATAGCAAAGTCGGCAAATGCCCAGTTCAGCCTCACAGGTTATCGCCGAACGAACAATAATTTCATCAATGCTGTTGGTTTCCAAAGTATCGATCATTTTTTCGTCGATCAGTGTACCTGCCGCAATAACAGTTTCTCCATCACCATTAACCACATCCTGTGCCACAACGCGGCCCAGCACACGCTCACCCAGTGGAGCAATAATATCGCCACCCTCAATAACAGGGTTCATGACCAGTCCGGTTTCAGTGCCGCAATCTGCTTCTTTAATAACCAGGTCTTGAGAAATATCAACCAAACGGCGTGTTAAGTAACCAGAGTTAGCTGTTTTCAATGCTGTATCTGCCAGACCTTTGCGAGCACCGTGAGTAGAAATAAAGTACTGCAGAATATTCAGGCCTTCCCTGAAGTTCGCAGTAATTGGCGTCTCAATAATGGAGCCATCTGGCTTGGCCATCAAACCACGCATACCAGCCAGCTGACGAATCTGTGCGGGGGAGCCCCTGGCTCCTGAGTCAGCATAGATATACACCGAGTTGAAAGATTCCTGATCCTCTTCTTCCCCATCCCGGTTGATTACTTTTTCAGTAGAAAGACCATCCATCATGGATTTTGCTACCTGATCATTAGCTCGAGACCAAATATCGATGACCTTATTATATTTTTCACCCTGAGTAACCAGACCTGAAGAGAATTGAGATTCAATCTCAGCTACTTCGCCTTCAGCCTTGGCAATCAGGGTTGCTTTTTCATCAGGAATAACAAAATCATTCACCCCGATAGAAGCACCTGAATAGGTTGAATATTTATATCCCATATACATCAACTGGTCAGCAAATATGACAGTTTCTTTCAAACCAACATTTCGATAACAGGTATTGATAATATTGGAAATCTGCTTTTTCGCCATTTTCTGATTAACCAGTGAAAACGGTAAACCGTCAGGTACAATATCAAACAGCAGAACACGTCCAACTGTAGTTTCTTCAATTGACGTTTTCTCAATTGCTTCACCATTCTTATCAAACAATACTTCTTTCAAACGAACTTTGATCCGTGCTTGTAAATGAACATTCTTCGAGCTATAGGCTTTCATCACTTCATTTGTGTCGGCAAAAACCATTCCCTCTCCCTGTGCATTTACACGTGAGCGGGTCATGTAATAAAGACCCAGCACCACGTCTTGTGAAGGCACAATAATTGGCTCACCAGATGCAGGCGATAAGATGTTATTTGTCGACATCATCAGAGAACGGGCTTCTAGCTGTGCTTCCAGCGTCAGAGGAATATGCACAGCCATCTGGTCACCATCAAAGTCAGCGTTATAAGCAGCACAAACGAGAGGATGCAATTGAATTGCCTTACCTTCAATCAATACTGGTTCAAATGCCTGTATACCTAATCTATGAAGCGTAGGCGCACGGTTTAATAAAATGGGATGCTCACGAATAACGTCTGCAAGAATATCCCAAACATCAGCCGTTTCTTTTTCTACCATTTTCTTGGCAGCTTTAATGGTTGTAGCAGCGCCACGTAAGATTAATTTACCTAGAATAAACGGTTTAAAAAGCTCCAGAGCCATTTTCTTGGGTAGACCAGCCTGGTGCAGTTTCAAGGTTGGTCCAACCACGATTACGGAACGACCAGAATAATCAACACGTTTCCCAAGTAGATTTTGACGGAAACGACCCTGCTTACCTTTAATCATGTCAGCAAGAGATTTTAATGGACGCTTGTTTGAACCTGTAATTGCTCTACCACGACGACCATTATCCAGCAGGGCATCAACAGATTCCTGCAACATTCTTTTTTCATTACGAACGATGATATCTGGTGCGTTTAAGTCCAGCAGCCGTTTTAATCGGTTATTACGGTTAATGACTCGACGATATAAATCATTTAAATCCGAGGTGGCAAATCGACCTCCGTCCAGCGGAACCAGCGGACGCAAATCAGGTGGCAATACTGGCAAGACTGACAAGACCATCCACTCAGGTTTATTACCTGAGTTAATAAAACCATCCAGAAGTTTCAGGCGTTTGGAAAGTTTTTTCAGTTTAGTTTCACTATTGGTATTCGGAATTTCTTCACGCAGTGAATTTGCTTCTTCATTGATATCCAAATCTGTCATCAGATCCTGAATAGCTTCGGCACCCATTTTTGCCTGAAAATCATCACCAAATTCTTCCAGAGAATCATAGTATTGTTCGTCGTTTAATAACTGGCCACGTTCCAAAGTAGTCATACCTGGATCAGTGACAACGAATGATTCAAAATACAAAATACGTTCAATATCACGCAAGGTCATATCCAGCAGCAATCCAATACGTGATGGTAATGATTTCAGGAACCAGATATGGGCAACTGGGCTAGCCAGTTCAATATGGCCCATACGCTCACGACGCACTTTAGAAAGCGCAACTTCAACGCCACATTTTTCACAGATTACACCTCTATGCTTGAGGCGTTTGTACTTCCCACACAAACATTCATAGTCTTTAACCGGGCCAAATATTTTGGCACAGAACAACCCTTCTCTTTCTGGTTTGAAAGTACGGTAGTTGATGGTCTCAGGTTTTTTCACTTCACCAAATGACCAGGAGCGAATTAATTGTGGCGACGCCAAACCAATCCGAATCGAATCAAAGTCTTTAGCTTGTGATTGTGACTTTAATAAACCTAATAGGTCTCTCATTCTCGTCCTCCGCCTGCTGTTACTATATTAATAATCAGTCAGGAAAAAATTGGTTTTAGTTGTCGGTTTCAAGGTCCATATCGATGCCTAAAGATCGAATCTCTTTAACTAGTACGTTAAAGGATTCAGGCATACCAGCTTCCATACGGTGGTCACCATCAACGATGTTCTTATACATCTTGGTTCGACCCGCTACATCATCCGATTTAACTGTAAGCATTTCCTGCAGAGTATAGGCTGCACCGTATGCTTCAAGAGCCCACACTTCCATCTCTCCAAAACGTTGACCACCAAACTGCGCCTTACCACCCAGCGGTTGTTGGGTAACAAGAGAGTAGGAGCCAGTGGATCTGGCATGCATTTTGTCATCTACAAGGTGATTCAGTTTCAACATATACATGACGCCAACGGTCACTTTACGATCGAACGCATCGCCTGTACGTCCATCATAAAGTGTGATTTGTCCATCTTCACTCATGTCTGCAAGTTTCAGCATTTGCTTGATTTCTACTTCACTGGCTCCATCAAACACAGTCGTTGCCATAGGCACACCGTCTTTCAGGTTATGAGCCAATTCCATAATTTCGGCATTACTTAAACTGGAAAGGTCTTCCTGGCGCAAGGCATCACCAATACCGTTATAAATCTGATCCAACAGCTTTCTGATGTCAGCAATCTTTAGTTGCTGTTGCACCATGGCGTTAATTTTTTCACCCAAACCTTTTGCGGCAGCGCCTAAGTGAGTTTCCAAAATTTGACCAACGTTCATACGTGATGGAACACCTAGGGGATTCAATACGATATCAACCGGGTTGCCCTTCTCGTCATAAGGCATATCTTCAACTGGCATGATGACAGAAATCACACCTTTATTACCGTGACGGCCAGCCATTTTGTCACCTGGCTGAATGCGACGCTTAATAGCCAAATAGACTTTGACGATTTTCAGCACACCCGGTGCCAAGTTATCACCCTGGGTAAGTTTTCGTTTCTTATCCTCAAAACGCTCATCTAACTCTTCACGACGCTCTTTTAACTGCACGCCTGCGTTTTCTAATTGCTCACTGAGTTTGTCATCAACTAAGCGTAACTTGAACCAGTCTTCCGAATCTAAAGCATCAAGATATTCAGCCGACAGATCGTCGCCTTTTTTCAGCTTGGGTCCACCGGATACTTTTTTGCCTACCAAAGCTTTTCGTAAACGCTGAAAAGTAGCCTCTTCAACAATTCGATATTCATCTTCAATATCTTTTCTAACTTTAGCAAGTTGCTGCTCTTCAATTTCTAATGCTCGCTTATCTTTTTCCAAACCGTCGCGGGTAAAAATCTGAACATCAATAACCGTACCCTTGACTGAACTTGGCACTCGCAAAGAAGTGTCTTTTACATCAGACGCTTTTTCACCAAAAATTGCTCGTAACAGTTTTTCTTCAGGCGTTAGCTGAGTTTCACCTTTTGGTGTTACTTTACCAACCAAAATATCACCAGCATTAACTTCAGCCCCAATATAAACAACACCGGATTCATCCAAGCGAGCTAGGGCACTTTCACCCACATTAGGAATATCTGCAGTAACTTCTTCAGAACCTAATTTAGTATCGCGAGCAATACAGGTGAGTTCCTGAATATGAATAGAAGTAAAACGATCTTCTTTCACAACTCGTTCAGAAATTAAGATGGAATCCTCGAAGTTATAACCATTCCAGGGCATAAACGCGATGCGCATATTTTGACCCAATGCCAACTCGCCCATGTCAATCGATGGACCATCAGCCAGAATATCGCCAACAGCTACCGTATCGCCTACTTTCACGAGTGGACGCTGATTAATACATGTATTCTGATTAGAACGGGTATATTTAGTCAGATTATAAATATCGACACCAGCTTCACCAGCTACTGTTTCTTTATCATGAACACGCACAATAATACGTGCCGCATCAACGCTATCGATAACACCACCACGTTTGGAAACAACACAAACTCCAGAATCGCGTGCTACGTATCTTTCCATGCCAGTTCCTACTAATGGCTTTTGAGCTATTAAAGTAGGTACTGCCTGACGCTGCATGTTCGACCCCATCAAGGCACGGTTTGCATCATCGTGTTCCAAGAAAGGAATTAAAGAAGCTGCAACTGATACAACCTGTTGCGGGCTAACATCCATAAATTCTATTTGATCTTTGTTGACCAGTGTAAATTCATTCTGAAGTCGAACCGACACCATATCTTCAATAAATTTACCTTTTTTATCTAATGGCGAACTTGCTTGAGCAATCGCATAATTGCTTTCTTCAATAGCAGAAAGATAGACAATTTCATCAGTAACACTGCCGTTAACGACCTTTCTCACTGGGCTTTCTAGAAAACCATATCTGTTTGTTTGTGCATAAGTCGCCAGTGAATTAATCAGGCCAATATTCGGGCCTTCAGGCGTCTCAATAGGACAAACACGGCCATAGTGAGTTGGATGCACATCACGCACTTCGAAGCCTGCGCGCTCACGTGTTAATCCACCTGGCCCCAATGCTGAAATTCGTCGCTTGTGTGTAACTTCTGATAGGGGGTTATTTTGATCCATAAACTGCGACAGCTGGCTGGAGCCAAAAAACTCTTTGATTGCAGCAGCAACCGGTTTTGCATTTATCATATCCTGTGGCATCAAACCTTCACTATCAGCCATGGATAAGCGCTCTTTAACAGCGCGCTCTACACGAACCAGTCCAACACGGAATTGATTCTCAGCCATTTCGCCTACAGAACGGATTCGACGATTACCTAAGTGATCAATATCATCAACTGTGCCAAATCCATTACGGATGTTGACCAGTGTTTTAATAACATCAACGATATCTTCTTTGCTTAACACACCAGAGCCTTCAGACTCCTCCCTGCCAAGACGACGGTTAAATTTCATTCGCCCTACAACAGACAAGTCATAACGATCTTCTGAGAAAAATAAATTAGCAAACAGGTTTTCAGCCGACTCCTTCGTTGGCGGTTCACCTGGACGCATCATCCGATATATTTCTACCAGTGCTTCTAGTCTATTTTCAGTCGAATCAGATCTCAAAGTATCTGAAATAAAAGGACCACAATCCAGATCATTGGTGTAAATGGTCTCAAACTCTTTGATACCGGCTTTTACCAGTATCTCTAATACTTCTTCAGTGACCTCGGTATTGCAAGGTACCAATATCTCACCTGTATCAGTATCGATAATATCTTTGGCTAGAGCGTTACCTAATATAAACTCTGAAGGAACATCCAGCTTGGTTAATTTGGCATCCTCAATTTCACGAATATGCCTTGCAGTAATCCTGCGAGCTGCAGGGACAATGACTGTACGTTTGTTTTTGATGTCAAAATTTAGTACCACACCTCGCAGGCGAGAGGGGACTAACTCGAGTGAAAGCGAACCATCTTTACCAATAAAATATTTATTATTGTCATAGAACATTTCCAAAATGTCCTGAGCACTATAATCAAGGGCCTTCAATAAAATTAATGACGGTAGTTTTCTTCTACGGTCAATTCGCACAAAGACCAAATCTTTTGGATCAAATTCAACATCCAACCAGGAACCACGATAAGGAATAATTCGAGCAGAATAAAGAAGCTTACCTGAACTGTGAGTTTTACCTTTATCATGATCAAAGAAAACGCCTGGTGAACGATGTAATTGAGAAACAACTACACGCTCAGTTCCATTAATCACAAAAGTACCACTATCAGTCATCAGAGGTATTTCACCCATGTAGACTTCTTGCTCTTTTATATCCTTAATTACTTTGGCGGTTGACTCTTTTTCATAAATGATCAATCGAACTTTAACGCGCAAAGAAACAGCATAAGTCGCACCACGAAGCATACATTCGCTGACATCGAACTCGGGCTTGCCAAGTCGGTAACTTACATATTCAAGTAAGGCTTTACCCGAATAGGAAACTATTGGGAATACTGATTTAAAGGCCGCATGCAGGCCTTGCTCCAACCGATCCTCAGGAGGGGTAGTCGCTTGGGTAAATTGTTTATATGAATCAATCTGGATAGCCAGAAGATAAGGAATATCCATAACACTTTGCAGTTTGCTAAAGTCTTTACGGATACGTTTTTTCTCAGTATATGAATATGCCATCAGTGGTCCCTAATCAGCGAATTTTCTGAATCTTGCTACTTTTAACCTTTTCTAAAAAAAAGTAACCCCAGCATTTTCTATTGCTCTCTCTAATATGCTAGTGCTAATACTTTTAAGCATATTGATAAAGCGCAGAAAGGTGGAAGCCATCCAGACACAATGGACTTCCACCTTCTAAATCAACTTTTATAGCTGACTTATTTAAGCTCGACTGTCGCACCAGCTTCTTCAAGCTGCTTTTTGAAGTCTTCTGCTTCGGCTTTACTGGCGCCTTCTTTAATTGGAGATGGAGCACCATCAACCAAATCTTTAGCTTCTTTAAGTCCAAGTCCAGTAATTCCTCGTACTGCTTTAATGACATTTACTTTCTTCTCACCAGCAGCTGTCAAAATTACGTCAAACTCGTCTTTCTCTACAGCGGCAGCACCACCAGCATCGCCACCGGCAGCAGGAGCTGCAACGGCAACTGCTGCAGCAGCAGAAACGCCAAATTTTTCTTCCATAGCTGAAACCAATTCGACCACGTCCATGACCGACAGTTCAGCGATACCTTCTAATATTTCTTCTTTAGATAGAGACATAATGCTCTCCTTTTAATTTCGTTTAATTAATTAAAACAACTAGGTTGTTATGTGTCTTTTAAGCTTACGCTGCTTCCTGTTTCTGATCCCGAACAGCTGCTACAACACGAGTAGCCTTTGCAGGCACCTCTTTTGCCGTTCTTGCCAGTTTAGTTACCGGTGCTAACATCACGCTCATCAAGGTCGCGATAGCCTGATCGTATGTTGGCAGTTTCGCCAAAATATCAATCTGGTCTGCAGCTAGCAGGTTTCCGCCAACAGCAAGTGCTTTAACATCAAAATCTGCATTGTCTTTTGAAAAATCTTTAAGTACGCGTGCTGCTGCACCTGGATCTTCCTGAGAAAATGCTAAAATTGTTGGGCCAACCAAAGCTTCGTTGAGGCACTCATAATCAGTACCCTGTATTGCACGTTTCAATAATGTGTTTCTGACAACTCTTAGATAAACATTATTTTCTCGAGCAGTTTTACGCAGCTCAGTTAGCTCACTAACAGTAACTCCCCTATAGTCGGCGAGCACTGCAGATAAAGCACTTTTAGCAGCTTCGTTGACTTCGGCAACAATCTGCCTTTTGTCTTCAATACGAATAGCCACTTTTAAATACTCCTAAGTTTTAGTCATCAACATAACTTCATAGCAACTGCACTATTAAGTCGACAACCAGTTAAGAAATCAGCGAACCAATTTCAAATTCCTGCACTCACTCAAAGCAAATACAGGGTCTTATTCGGTGAATAGCTCAATAACTTACATTGGGCCGGGTTTCACCATCTGCGCAGGAGATTAAGTTTATGAGTTAAGCTTCAACATGCATAAACACCTGCGGTCTTTGACAGTCTTGTTTTCCTGGAAAACAACACCCCAAAGTCTTTATTAGGCAGTGAACTGAATCACTGCCAAAATTCTTTTTTAAAAATCCAGTGATGACTGGTCTATCTGGATACCTGGCCCCATAGTTGAAGATAATACGATCTTCTTAACATAGGCGCCTTTAGCAGAAGCAGGTTTAGCTTTCTTTAGGTCTACTAACAATGCTTCCAGATTTCCCTTAACAGCACTAGCATCAAAATCCGCTTTACCAATTCCGCCATGGATGATGCCGTTTTTATCAGTTCGATATCTTACCTGGCCAGATTTAGCATTTTTTACCGCCCCTTCGACATCAGGAGTAACCGTGCCTACTTTAGGGTTAGGCATCAAACCTTTAGGACCCAGGATTGTTCCTAGTTGACCAACGATTCGCATAGCATCCGGACTCGCTATCACGACGTCAAAATTCAGTTCTCCGCCTTTAATACTTTCTGCCAGATCTTCAAACCCAACCACATCAGCACCTGCCGCTTTGGCCTTTTCAGCATTCTCGCCCTGGGCAAATACCGCAATTCGCACATCCTTTCCTGTTCCGTGAGGCAAGGTAGTCGCCCCTCTAACAGCCTGGTCAGATTTGCGGGCATCAATACCCAGATTAATACTGACGTCTATTGATTCTTTGAATTTTTTGGTTGAAAACTCGGCAATTAAAGCAACGGCTTCACTTATTGAGTAAGACTTACCGGCTTCCAATTTTTCAGCAAGTAATTTTGCCTTTTTAGTTAACTTGGCCATTAGTTGACCCCCTCAGTTTCAATCCCAGCACTTCTGGCACTTCCTGCCAATGTACGTACCGCAGCATCCATATCGGCTGCTGTGAGATCAGGCATTTTTAAGGTCGCGATTTCTTCTAACTGGGCACGAGTTACCTTGCCAACTTTTTCAGTATTTGGGCGACCGCTACCACTTTTAAGACCTGCTGCTTTTAATAACAACACTGCCGCGGGAGGTGTTTTAGTAATGAATGTAAAGCTTCTATCTGCGTAGACAGTAATGACAACAGGTATTGGCAAGCCTGGTTCAACACTTTGAGTTTCAGCATTGAAAGCCTTACAAAAATCCATGATATTTACACCATGTTGGCCCAGAGCCGGACCGACAGGAGGACTAGGATTAGCCTTACCTGCAGCAACCTGTAGCTTGATATAAGCCAGGACTTTTTTAGCCATTTTATACTCCTTTGGGTAATAACGTCTTTCGACTTCCCTGGCGCCTCATAGAGACGACTTTTTAATTAAGAAGTTACCTTATGGAAACTTCCACCAAATTTTTTACTCTTAACCCTTTTCAACCTGAGAAAACTCCAACTCCACTGGAGTTGAACGGCCGAAGATTAGCACGGCGACGCGCACACGGCTTTTCTCGTAATTCACTTCTTCTACTGTTCCTGTGAAATCGTTAAATGGACCATCTGTGACCCGAACCATTTCACCTGGCTCATAGACTGTCTTATGAGTAGGTTTATCAACCGTCTCTTCAAGTCGATTTACTATTTCATCAACTTCTCGCTGGGTAATAGGCGCCGGCTTATCAGCTTTTCCACCAATAAAACCCATTACCCGAGGTGTATCTTTTACTAAGTGCCAGGTTATGTCATTTAATACCATATGTATAAGAACATAACCCGGGAAGAATTTACGCTCACTTTTTCTTTTCTGGCCGCCGCGCATTTCCAACACTTCTTCTGTTGGCACAAGCACGTCACCAAACAATTCAGGATTGCCTGATAATGCAATTCTTTCTTCCAGCGCCTGCTTTACTTTGCGCTCGTAACCTGAATAAGCATGTACTACATACCATCGCTTAGTATTTTCAGAAGCTGACATTCTTATTTTTTCCTAACCAATAATAAACGTAATGACCCAGCTTAATAGCGAGTCCAACGCCCAAAGAATTAAAGCCACTATAATGACAACCACAACAACTATTAACGTTGTCTGAGTAGTCTCTGTACGAGTAGGCCACACAACTTTTCTAATTTCAGTTTTAGCTTCCAGGCATAAGGCAACAAAAGCCTTACCTTTAACAGTTAACGTTGCTAACCAACCGGCAGCAACAGCCAAAACCAGTAAGCCTATAACCCTATACAGCATGGACTCTGTAGCAAAATAACTATTGCCATAGACTCCTGCTGCCACTAGGAGCAGAACAACTATCCAAAGCACAAGGTCTAGACTACCCTCTTTACTGCCTTGGTTTTTAAGCTTTGCAGCTTTCCCAACCTTCTCGTTCATTTTGCTAACTTTAACTTTTAGTTAATGGCAGGCCAGGAGGGAATCGAACCCCCAACCTGCGGTTTTGGAGACCGCCGCTCTGCCAATTGAGCTACTGGCCTATACAACTCTTATCATCGTTCTTCATCTTAATTCATAAGACGATTAAGCCGAGAAGACTGCAAGCAGCGATCTCGGCTCAACTTAAAGCTTTTTAACTTCTTATTCGATGATTTTAGCTACTACGCCAGCTCCAACTGTACGACCACCTTCACGAACAGCAAAACGCTGACCTTCTTCCATCGCGATTGGGGCAATCAGTTCGACCGACATCTTCACATTATCACCAGGCATAACCATTTCTACACCATCTGGCAACTCGCAAGCACCAGTTACATCAGTGGTTTCGAAATAGAACTGGGGACGATACCCTTTAAAGAATGGGGTATGACGACCGCCCTCATCTTTAGACAGGACATAAATCTCACCTTCAAATTTGGTATGCGGTGTAATTGAACCTGGCTTAGCAAGCACTTGACCACGCTCAACGTCTTCACGCTTAGTGCCACGTAAAAGAATACCAACGTTTTCACCAGCACGACCTTCGTCAAGCAATTTACGGAACATCTCAACACCAGTACAAGTAGTAGTTTGTGTATCCCTAATTCCGACGATCTGAATTTCTTCGCCGACTTTAACAACACCACGTGCTACACGGCCGGTAACAACCGTTCCTCGACCTGAAATAGAGAATACATCCTCAATTGGCATCAAAAATGGTTTTTCAATATCACGCTCAGGCTCAGGAATATACGAATCAAGAGTTTCAACCAGTTTTTTAACAGATGGCATACCTATATCAGAGGTATCACCTTCCAACGCTTTTAGCGCAGAACCAATAATGATTGGCGTGTCATCACCTGGGAAATCATACTGGTCCAACAACTCACGAATTTCCATCTCAACCAACTCAAGCAGTTCCTCATCATCAACCATGTCGGCTTTATTCATGAAAACAACTATATAAGGCACACCTACCTGACGTGACAACAAAATATGTTCACGTGTTTGTGGCATAGGGCCATCAGCGGCTGAACAAACCAGGATTGCACCATCCATCTGTGCAGCACCAGTAATCATGTTTTTTACATAGTCGGCATGACCCGGACAGTCAACATGAGCATAGTGGCGCGCTGCAGAGTCATACTCAACGTGGGAAGTTGCGATAGTAATACCGCGCTCTCTCTCTTCAGGCGCATTATCAATACCGGCAAAGTCTACTGCCGTTCCACCCCATGTTTCAGCACATACGCGCGTCAACGCTGCTGTTAATGTAGTTTTACCATGGTCAACGTGACCAATTGTGCCCACATTTAGATGGGGCTTACTTCTTTCAAACTTTTCCTTTGCCATCGACGATGCCTCCGACTAACTTATTAATAACTATTTATAAACCTGTTTAATACACTTTCTTTTTACTATTCTGTGTCAAAGAGAGATGGTGCTCACACCCAGAGTCGAACTGGGGACCTCATCATTACCAATGATGCGCTCTACCACCTGAGCTATGCGAGCTCTCCCAAAGATCTACTCACATCATCCTGTTTCGACTTTGTTTGGTTCTACATCCAAACAGTCTAAAACTCGACTCTGGAGCGGGTAGCGGGAATCGAACCCGCATGATCAGCTTGGAAGGCTGGAGTTCTACCATTGAACTATACCCGCTTTAATTCCCTCGCTAAATCTGCGATAGATCATAAAATCTACCCGCAAAATCAACCCTAGCCTCGCCTTAATCAGGCTCGCACACAAAAAACAGAGGACCAGAAACAATTAACTTGTAAGTTATTACTTTCCTGGTCCACTGTTTTCTGCCGTTCAATCCGACGGTTAAAACCCGAAGGATTTCCCAGAAACCCTCTATCTGACTGGTGGAGGGGGGTGGATTTGAACCACCGAAGCTTACGCGTCAGATTTACAGTCTGATCCCTTTGACCACTCGGGAACCCCTCCAAAAAGAACATCAGACAAGCTTTTTCCTGGCTCTCTTTTACACAGAGGCGGCATTCTATGGGAATTAGCCCTCAGGTGCAATCATTTGACAGAGATTTTCTGATTGTTTTAAGGATGGCTGTGAATTTAGCAAAGTAAGCCATAACTCATCTAGTTGTGTACTTGTAGCGGACCTAATTACTATCCAAAACTCAGTATTGCTAAGGATGGTTTCCTGAATATTTGTGGCATAACCCTCTGATGCAAGCTCCTCCTGCAAGGCAAATGCAGAGCTTTGTCGAGTAAAGACTCCTAAAGATATACCCTTGGCCAGATCACCATTCGTAATAAGGAAGCTATCAATTCCATTAGCAAGCAAATTTGCCAGCGTCTGTCTGGCAGCAGTATCCGATGTAAAAGGCGGCATATAAACTCGATACTCCGATTCAATTTGTTCCTGTAATTCAACTCTAGCCTGCAGTCCCTGTCGCCTAAGCTCTTCGACTAAAACATTGGTGTCAGTGATATTTTCAAAATCCCCTATGGCAAGGCAGGCTAGACTTTCTTCCTCACTTTCAAAGCTTGAGAATGATTGAGGTGACATTTCATCTATTGCACTTTCTATTGCGCTTTCTGGACTTTCTGCACTTTCTGCACTTGCTGCACTTTGGGTCGGAAATGATGCCGTGCTCTCTGTTGCAAGCTCTGCTCTAACGTTTTCAAGGAGCTGCTCATCGGGCATTTCACTCAGTAAAACCAAACTTTGAGGCGCCCGCTGGATAGGCTCCCTAACAATAACCTTATCTGGACTATCTGAACCCGGCAAAAAGCCCAAATTCCAGGATAAATAAAAGAGGTGCAGTAGCAATAAACCAATTACAAAGTTTTTCATGAGATTTTCGTACTGCCTATCAAGACATCATCGGCAATTTCCAAGCCATCCATAACCAGATCTGGATTAATGTTATGTTCCCATTTAATAAAAGGAGCCAATACAGTCGAATCCCCACCTGTTAAATACCACCTTCTATTCAAGCCCCTATGCTGATTAACTTTTTCCAGCATGCCCAATGCCATTACCAGAACCCCATGATTGATAGCGACTGCTGTATTTTTTCCAGGCTCTATATCAATAGTTGCTTGAGGATCATATTTTAAATTAGCGGTATGTTCTCCTAAACTACGTTGCATAAGTTGTAAACCAGGAACAATAAAGCCACCTTCGTGCTGGCCATCAGCATTGATTAGATCTACGGTGATGGCACTCCCACAATCTACAACGCATACTGCAGACTTGGCAGAACGAAATGCTGCCAGCATGGCTAACCAGCGATCTATGCCCAGCGTTTCAATATTTTGATAGGCATTTTTTAATCCTGCACATGCTGCACTTACCTGCGCATAACTAACACTTACTGAAAAAATATTTAGACAAAAAAGTGATAATGAATTTGCAAAACTATTACCCCGCACATTTGATACTCTTATTTTTTCTAAATGTTCTTCTTTTAAATCATGTAACTGCTGCATAAAAGTATCTGGTAATTCTTCAGTACGCTCAGCTGCGAACACGGAGTCAGATTTTATTTTTTTCAGTTGCTGGTTTGAATATTCCAATAGCCGCCATTTTATACGTGTATTACCAGCATCTATTTCAAGTATTTTCATCTCGGCTGATTTCCTTGCTCATTTTGAACTGGCCTCGGTGATAATTCCCCGCCATGGAAAGTTTCTATACCTTCTTTTGTTTGCAGCAATAATGCTCCCTGCTTATTAACCCCCATAACTTTGCCCAGGATACCGCTAGGCTGATTAGTATGCGTTTTTAATTCAACCTGCCTACCTTTTAGAGCATCAAAGTCTTCCCATTCATCTTTAAACGCAACAAAGCCTCCAGCTTCAAATTCATCAATCATTTTGATCATTTCAGCTAATATTTCTGCAATCAGCTTATTGCGATCCGGCACACTGCCCGAAATAGTTTTTATATCCACCCAGGGCTGATCTACATTAAACATCGATTGAGGGTTCGCATTTATATTTAGCCCTATTCCAATTAACACTTGAGAAAGACCTGTAGGATCGCCTGTAATTTCCAGTAATATACCGGCCAGCTTTTTTTCTTGCCAGAGAATGTCATTTGGCCACTTGATACCCAAACCATGAACTTTGTTTCGCTCTAAAACTCGGACAATGGCTAGTGCAATAACCAAGCTAAAACCTTCAAGTTCACTAAGCCCGGTATTGAATTCACGTGCTACTGTAAAATAAAGATTATGACCAAAAGGGCTGATCCATGGCCTCCCTCTTCTTCCCCTGCCAGCAGTTTGTTGCTCTGCCAAACAAACAAATAGCCTGTTTCCTTCCAGGTTTAACTCCCTACTTCGCAATAGCTCCATAGTATAAGAGGAAGTTGAATCAAGACTTTGGAAAATTTTAATGTCCTGAATTTTAACTCTCAGATCAGCGGGTATATTCTTTAATATGCTTTCGTGATCGAACAGGTCCAGCGGCTCAGATAATTTATAACCTTTACCTTTAACCGAATGCAGTTCAAGACCCAGATCATGAATTCTTGAAATCATTTTCCAGATGGATGTACGGCTTACTTGCAGCGTATTTGCCAGCATTTCACCAGAGTGAAATTTTCCATCAGCAAGCAGTTTGAGTAATTTAAAGTGCATAATTTTTTTGTGGAAAAAAATTGGGAAGCCGGAGCTTCCCAATTTTAGATTGTTGCTCAGTTTAAAACCTTAAACTTCAACAATAATGTTTAAAATCCAGACCTAAAGATCATATCCTTTTTCATCATGCAGTGCGATATCTAGCCCCAGGGTTTCATCTTCTTCACCCACCCTGAACCCAATTAAGGCAGTCACAACTTTTACAATAATATAGGTTAAGACAGCCGTATAAACCAAGGTACTGACTATCCCAATTAGTTGCACACCAACTTGCGACCCCATAGTCATGCCTTCATTAAAACCTTGCCCACTAAAAACGCCCAAACCAGCCGAGGCAAATATTCCGGCAAAGAATGTTCCCAACATACCACCAACACCATGCACCGGGAAAACATCCAGAGAGTCATCAATTTTCAAGACCTGTTTTAAATATTGCGTCGCGAAGAAACAAACTATTCCAGCGCATAGCCCGATCACCAGAGCGCCACCAGGTCCTACATAGCCAGATGCTGGCGTAATAGTCCCCAAGCCTGCCACCATACCAGTGACAATACCCAAAACTGAAGGCTTACCGAATTTAATTTTCTCCATC
>Ga0222714_10000565_pt1 | contig 42500 bp, 48 predicted proteins | sample C33_3DmetaG_FD_165048 | JGI IMG/M metagenome (GOLD analysis project Ga0222714, IMG submission 165048) | Estuarine water microbial communities from San Francisco Bay, California, United States - C33_3D | ecosystem: Environmental > Aquatic > Marine > Unclassified | place: USA: California...
TGTAGTTGGCTCAGGTGTAGTTGTAGTCGATGTAGTGGTTGTACTACTTGTAGTTGTTGTTGAAGATGTAGTAGTTGTAGTTGGCTCAGGTGTAGTTGTAGTCGATGTAGTTGTTGTTGAAGATGTAGTAGTTGTTGTTGTGGGTTCAGGTGTAGTAGTTGTAGATGTAGTGGTTGTACTACTTGTAGTTGTTGTTGAAGATGTAGTAGTTGTTGTGGGTTCAGGTGTAGTCGTTGTAGATGTAGTGGTTGTACTACTTGTAGTTGTTGTCGAAGATGTAGTAGTTGTAGTTGGCTCAGGTGTAGTTGTAGTCGATGTTGTTGTACTACTTGTAGTTGTTGTCGAAGATGTGGTAGTTGTAGTCGGTTCAGGTGTAGTTGTTGTAGATGTAGTGGTAGTACTACTTGTAGTCGTTGTAGAAGATGTGGTAGTTGTAGTTGGTTCCGGTGTAGTTGTTGTAGATGAAGTAGTGGTACTACTTGTAGTCGTTGTAGAAGATGTGGTAGTTGTAGTCGGTTCAGGTGTAGTTGTAGTTGTTGTACTGCTTGTAGTCGTTGTGGAAGATGTGGTAGTTGTAGTTGGTTCAGGTGTAGTCGTTGTAGATGAAGTAGTGGTACTACTTGTAGTCGTTGTAGATGAAGTAGTGGTACTACTTGTAGTCGTTGTAGATGAAGTTGTTGTTGTGCTTGATGATGTAGTTGTTGTAGTGCTTGTTGTTGTATATTCGATGAAAGGACATATTGATAAGAATGACCCTCCTGTCCCGCCCGTTCCAAAAATTGATATCCTTGAGTATGGAGATGGATTTACAACGGTTACTACTATGCCTGCACCGCCAGTCAAATTCATATTTTGGTAGACTCTATTTCCTTCGACTGTAAATCCACAATTATCAGCTACAATTAATGTTGGTATAGACTCATCAGATAATCCTCTATTGACTACAAATCTAAATATTTGTTGGAAACTTCTTGAATAATCAAAATTAGCTATAGAAATATTTACATTATTAACAGTAGTAGAAAATTGTACAGTATACAGATATGAAAGAGCATTGCTGCCTACTAATACTGTTTGAGCAGGCGTATAAATTCTAGTCGCAGAGCAAACATAAAAAGCAGGATAATTACCAATTAATACATCGCCACTACCTGATGCAGTATAATTTATTCCGCTGTAAGTGTAAGTCACTCCCAATTTAGGCAACTGCAGAGCCATGCAGTATGGTGTCGGTGTTGTAGTTGATGTGCTAGTTGTTGTTGTTGAAGATGTTGTAGTTGTAGTAGTAGAAGATGTTGTAGTAGAAGATGTTGTAGTTGTTGTATAAGTATCTGGAGTACAGAACCCAATTAATGATCCTCCTTGCCCTCCAGGTCCGGATATTGTAATAGAGTTAAATGGCGCTGGCCTACTTAGCGTCAAATTGATACCAGATCCTCCTTGATATGCAGCGTAGCTGTCACATGTTGCAACATTGCCAGCAATTGAAAATCCACAAGATTCATTATCAGTTAAAGTAGGATTTCCTAAGTCAGTAGTAAATGTAAAAGCTTCTCCATAGTATGATCCTAAAATTCCAATTTTTATATTATTGATAAGTTTAGAAAATGTAACAGTATAAATGAAACTATTATTCTTGCCTAATAATATAGATTTTAGAGTTATGCTTAAATTTAATAAGTACTGGCAACTTCTCCAGACATTTCCCTGTGTGCCATATACTTGAATATCTCCGCTTCCTGAACCGCTTATTGTAAGATCTGAATATGTGACAGAACTATTTACAAAAGGAAAATTTAATAATGTACATTCTGGCGCTGAAGTTGTTGTAGTGCTGCTTGTTGTAGTGCTTGTCGATGTCGAACTAGTAGAAGTCGTTGTCGTAGCTACAGTAGAAGAGCTGCAATAAGAAAAACAACTACCACCACAATCTACAGCATTTGCAATAATTTTTATAGAACTAAATGGAAGTGAGCTTTGTAATAAGAAAACTCCTCCTTGCGGGAATGCGCCAAGACCTGTTGTTAAGCTATTGCCTGATGCTACTGAACAACCAGCAATTTGTGTAATTACAGGCAATACTGATGCATTAGTAGTGAAAATATAAGTTTCTGGGCAAGAAGCTCCGTTTCCTCCCCCACCAACAACAAAAGTAAAAGAATACAGATTTCTATTGAAAGAAATTCTATAGTCTGTTGCTAATAATCCACTATCCCCTAATAATACTCCATTTATAGGAGAATCTATTGATCCCCCACAAGCTGCTAGACAAGGCAGTGCTGTAAACCTTAAATTTTGTGCAAAAGTACATGTTATTGTGAGTCCATCTGGATAAGACAAAGTTTGCATAAGTGCCGATGGCATGGCGTATGAATTAGTCAAACAATTTGGCGGACCAGATGTTGTAGAAGAAGTGCTTGTTGTTGTACTTGTTGTAGTAGCGTATGATGAAACAGAACAAAGTGCAAATCCTGTGCCAGCACACGCAGTAATTGGAGCTGTAATATTAAGCTGCGTAAATGCTACTGAGCTAAATACAGTAAAAATTTGTGCGCCTGCGTTAAGCGTCACGTCAAGACCGAGTGTGAGTACATTTCCAGCAATATTTCCACATCCTATTACTGGTATGAGTGTTGGTAAAATTGAAGCGTTCGTTGTAAATGTAAAACTTTCAGGACAAATCGAGTCAAATAATCCTCCGCCCCCAGCTACAAGTGTAACATTGTTTACTCCTCTACTAAATCCAAGTTGATATATTGTGCTTTGATTATTTACTCCAAGAGCTATAGCTGGCAAAGAATTAGGAATTTGTATTCTATTATTTCCATTACATCCATAAGTACCACCTATGTCATTTCTAACATTTTGTCCGGGCGGAAGGCCTGAAATAGTCATAGTGCCATAAGTAATATAATACCCTGGCATAGGAAGTGCAATTTGAGTTGTCTGACAATTATTTGGAGAAGAAGTCGTAGTAGTGCTTGTTGTTGTTGCAACAACCGGAATATTAGAACATAAACTTACTACCGAGCCTGCGGATCCACCAGGTCCGACTATAGACAAACTGGTGAATCCGTTGGGAATCGATATTGTGACATATCCGCCAGCAGCCCATCTGCCTCCTCCTGAGAAAATTTTATTACCCTGAACCCTTACACTACATGATTCGCTTACAGTAATCGTAGGATTTTGTGGCAATCCTGTTAAATAGGTATTAAAAGTAAATTCTTCATCAACTGGGCCTCCACCAGTAAATAAAAATTTTACGTTGTTTACTGTTTGAGAAAAATTTATTTTATAAACAAAATTTCCTACACTTCCAAACCATAGTGTTTGAATATTTTCTTTCAAAAATGCTGGGGGGTCACCAGGCCTGTTACAACAAGGATCTCCACCGGGATGATCTCCTATACTACCATCTTGTTGTGTACAAGTAACAATCACACCATTTGCTATTACAGACTCATTTCTACTTGGCAAATGTATTGGTATGCAACCAGATGGAGCTTGGGTTGTTGAAGTAGTGCTTGAAGTAGAAATACTTGTTGAGCATAGCCACAAATAAAGCTGAGTTGTAACTTGTTCAATAGATGTTAGAAATAAACTTGTAAATGGACTACTACTTCTAATTCGTATAAACCCGCAACCCCATGTAGATTGCAATCCTGGTCTTTCAATCCAGACTTGATTCGGATTAGCAACCGGCACGTACATATTGCAAGAATCAAAATATGTAATAGAAACCGTACCGTTGTTAACGTTTGCTGTAAATTTTGTGGGACTATTGTCTTCGCCAAGAAGCGAATATATCGCAACGCCTATTACCACTTCAGAAATCGGAGAGCTAAAAACAAATGTTAAGGGAGACAAATCCCAATTTCCTGGCGAGGTCCAAAAAGTTTGTGTTGGCACAACAATTTGCTGACATCCAGCAACAATTACTGACTCTGGTATTTGAGTTAAGTAATAACTATTTATTGCAGTTACAGTAATTCCCCCAACAGTAACACTTTGATTATTTATTGGAAGAGCTACTCCGTTACAATCTATAGGCCTCGATGTAGTAGTGGTAGTAGTTTTGCTGATATCACAAAGCCAAAAATACATGCCAAAATATCTGTTATTACTTTGTATTGTTATTTCTCTAAATCCATTTTGCTTTGTAATTGTTACAAATGCTACTGCATTGTTTGCTGCGATAGGACTCCATTCAAAAAGTAAATTATTTCCAGACAAGGATGCAAAACATGCTTGAGACAGTGTTAATGTCGGCAATCCTGATGAAGTGTTTATGCTTATAACTTCATTAGCAGGATTTTCACCACCACCATCTCCTATTATTGCTTGTGCAGCAAATGCTATCTTGGCGCTAGATACATCTTCTCCAAATCTTAGTGTATATGAATATGCGAATCCGATAGCTGGATAAACTGCTGTCCTGCTTGGAATTTCATATGATCTACAACTTTGATATAGAAGCACAGTATTTCCAAAATTAGTCTCGCTCCAATATTGCCCTGACCCTGAAGCTGTTATAGTTATTCCATTATGTGTGACTGTATTTCCTATTTTTGGAAGGTTGTATCCATAACATGAAGCTAGAGGAGGCTGAGTGCTTGTGGTAGTTGTTGTAGATCCTGGAGCAGCCGTTGTACTGGTCGTTGATGTACTTGTGGTGCTTGTAGAAGTAGTACTTGTAGTTGTTGATGGTTCAGGCCAAGGCCCTGTGCATGGCACAAAAGCAAAAGTTTGCGTAGCTGTATTAAACTGCCACCAAGTAACACATTCACCATCAATACATGCGCTTTGTCTTGTAACTACATTAAAATCCTTATTGATAGTTGTTACTAAAGTGCCTCCATTATTTAAAAATCTAAATCCATCTTTAACAATAGTTCCGCCTCTATAAGCAGACAAAGTAATTTTTATATTTCCTGACGATCTTACATAGTACCAGTAAGCATTTACTAAGCCTCTTATAGCTGGATAGTTAGGGTATTTTTCTCTTATATTCTTAACATATGTAACAACTGATTCATAGCCTGTTCCAGTATTTTCGCCGCTCCATTCTGAAAATAGTTTATTATTAGAACCAAATATTTGTTGACTTTTGCACCAACCAATAAAACTACTTTCTTCAGGCTCTACTAATTTAAATCTTGTATCAAGATCTGTACCATCAGTCCAATAATAATCTAAAATAATATAATAGTCTACTTCTGGTGGTGTAGGGGTAGTGGTTGTTGTAATACTAGGCGGAGGCTGAGTTGTAGAAGTGCTTGTAGTGCTTGTTGTAGAAGATCGAGGAACACAATCAAAAGGTTTTATTTGATTATAAGATAATGTTGCAATTCCATATCTTGGTACATTTAAATTTGCAGAAGGCACAGAAGACAAAGCTTCTGGTGCTGCATAAGTTAATTTTATAGCTGTTGCTGTAACATTTTCTGAATTTATGTTGAGCGAATTTAATCCGCCTGCTAAATATCCTTTGTTAAATAACTCTGAAGCATCTCCGCCGCTATATTTACCTTCAGATAAAGTTGCTGTGGCAAGAAGGCTTCCAATTTCGCTACTAAATACAAAACGCTCTGTCTGATTTGTAAATGTTCCGTTATATCCGCCGGTAAAATAGCCATTATCTCCATTTGTTGAATGGCCTCCATGTCCTGCTCTGGAAAGTCTCAACGGAGAAGCAATAGACATTACTTCAGTAGAAAACACTAATTTTTCTACATTGCTGTAGTAGCTTGAATTAAAGCTTCCTCCAGCGAAAAAACATCTTTCTACTTCATCTGATATTGATTTGAAGTTGCCTCTTGCGACACTTAATACTGCAGAATTTACGAGAGATGATATTTCTATTGCGTAATGTATTTTTTCAACTGTATTTAAAGCATTACCATTTTGGAATCCGCCAGCAAAATATCCGTATCCATATTCAGTAGATGCCGATGCTGGCAAATTCCTTGGACTCACGAGAAAAGCTCTAGACGTTGAAACTACATCATTACTAAATACTATTTTTGATATTGTGATAAGAGCATTTTGACTACTTGCGGATCCTATTCCTCCAGCAACAAATCCTACTGTACTGCCATCTGTAACTCCAGACGCACCAGTAACATCATAACTAAGCTGTGATGATATAAGACTAGTAGTTTCATATAAAAATGACAGTTTTTCTATTACTCTCGTGCCAGAAAACCCACTTAGACTTGATGTAGAGCCTGCAACAAAATACGTGCCCAGAGCTGCTGGTGTGGGTATAGGAGTTGTAGATGATGTTGTTGATGTAGAGGTTGTAGTAGTAGTAGTTGTTGATGTCGTACTTGTAGTAGGCCCAGATGTAGTTGAAGTTGGAAATGTACAAATTTCTCCAACGCCTATTTCTACAGCATTAAATCCTGGGGGCACATTATTTGGTATTGTAATCCAGTTTATTCCAGTATATGAAATAATAGTACTTGTTGCACTAAGACCAATAAATTTGGTAGCACTTGCATTTAAAGCTAATATTGGCCCTACCGAAGGCAAAAGATCTATATATTGCTTAGCGCCTAATGGATTTGTAAATGTAATTATTCTCGGGCTGCTAGTAGAAGCAGATACAAATCTTCCATTCAAAAATGCAATATCATACCAAGCATCATTAGACACTGTAAATGTTTGATATTCTCTTCCATTTACGCTATATGCTATTAATTTATTTGTAGATGGCTCTTGCACTCTATATTGTGTTACTATTACATAACCATTTCCAGAAGCTATACTAGTCCAATTTTTATTTGCTGTCAAATAGCAACAATCGCTAGTTGCATATGTCCATGATAAAAGATTATAATCAGATGTAGTTGCAGTACTGTATAAGCCAGGGCTTAAATTTTGTACTGCTGTCCAAAACACACCGTTCCAATGTAGATCTATCCAAATATCTGTTGGAAGTACTAATTTTCTGTCAAGAGCTGTCCAATTTATACCATCAGTCGATGTAACAAGAGTTCCATCCTCTCCCAAAATAACAAATTTATCAAGACCATATCTAACAACAGACCATTTCCCTCTAATTGGCAAAGTTCTTACTGTCCAATTTATTCCATCGGTAGATGTGCTTATTACATTTGTATTATCCAAATATGAGGGAGCAACCCAAATTCCATTGCCATATGCAACACTTTTCCATTTGTTGTGCGATGGATCATTAGATAATACAACATTTTGCCAAGCAACTCCGTCCGTTGATCTACACGCTATTGTTCCATCGACTGGTACTGCTATAAATAACTCAGCACATGGCCTTGAGGTTGTAGAGGTCGTTGTAGTAGAACTTGTAGAAGTAGTTGTAGTAGAAGTTGTAGATGTTGTTGATGTTGTAGATACAGAGGGATCAGGACTAGTGCTAGAGGTGGAAGTTGTTGATGTAGAAGTTGTTGATGTAGTATAATCTCCTGTTACAGCAAATGATATTTGATAGTTTGTAGCTGCCAAAATCCAATACAAATTTGGCGGATTAGTTATTCTTACAAGTTCAGTATACGATTGTGCAATATTTCCTTGTCCCAAAGCTCCAAAAATATTTGCACCACAGCCCCACATAGATCCATCTGCTTTAAGAGCGAGCATATTTGCTCTTCCACAAGAAACAAAAATAAATTTATCATTATTTTTTGCTCCAACTCTTTCAAAAGAATATCTATTTCGAGTATCTCCCAGTCCTAGTTGCCCAAAGGCATTATTTCCAGAGGTCCAGAGAGTGCCATCTTGATTTAATGCGGCAGTAAAATTTTCACCGCAACTTACTTTAGACCAGTTGAATTGAATTGGGACAGGAACTTGTTTGAATAAATAATTTTTTTCTAAGTTAGGACCTGATAGACCTAATTGACCATCTCCATTTGTGCCACAACACCACAAAGATCCATCTTCTTTAATAGCAAAAGAAAAGTTATTGCCAGCAGATACAGATGCCCATCTTGAGGAATTTGACAAAGTAAATGTTCCATATCTACTTGTATTTTGATTAAATGCTATGCCTAATTGGCCATAAGTGTTATCGCCAGCAGCATATATTTGTCTATCATTATATCTTATAACAAGACTATGTGTTGCCCCGGCTGCAATATCATAATATCTGCCAGTTGACCAATCAGAAAATATTTTCCTCTCACGAACTCCAGACCCTAATCCAAGCTGTCCATATGTTGAACTACCAGTAGCGCTTAAATATCCTTGAGTATTGAGCAAAAGAGCATGTTCTTTTCCACAGCTTACTTTTGAGCAATTATCTTTGTACCAAATTGGAGTGAAGTTAAGAAATTTTTCTTCATCTCCTAGACCGAGTTGCCCGTTTGAATTAAGGCCTGCACCAATCAAAGTTCCATCATCTTGAACAGCTAAAGCAAAATTTTCTCCAACAGAAATATTTTTTATATTTTGATTTTTGCCAGTTTTAGTAAAAACTCTAATAGGACTGTCAAAACTTCCTAAACCAACTGCTCCTTGGTCGTTTATACCTGTGCCATAAAAATTTGTTATCGGAGCGAGATCATATCCATAAGGCCTTGCAAATCCAGAAATTATGTATAAATAACGAGAAGATATATATGCATTTCCTACCTGTTCGCTTATGTTTACAAGGAATAGCATGTCTCCTGTTCTAGGATCAAATGTAGGCTGACTCCATGAGGTTCCAGCTCCAAATCCCTCTGGAACACCATTTGTTGTAGTTGCAAATAACCTTGCAGATGATTTATTAATTTGTCCATCAGATTGCAAATTGTAAGCTGTGAGGCTATTCCATGAACCAAGAATAATAGCGCCATTACTCATTTGAGGAGATGTTAAAGGCACTGGTGCCATGACAATTGCTTGTTTACCATACCCTTGTATATCAGAAGGGTCTCCACAGTTGTTTATTCTTTCTGTGGGTAAATTAGGAAAACTAAAAGTAGCAGAGTTGTTGCCTAATTGCGAATATGTTCCCTTAAAAAAATAATTGTCAAACTTTTGATCTCTAGTTTTTAAGGATCCAGATTTTCCAGCTTGCAAACCGTATATTGCATTAGAAGCATACCCAGGATACCTCGGGTCTCTTAACGTGTAAAAACAAGAAATATAAAGATCATCTGGAGGAGCTTGTACTCCAGGAATTTTTTCACATTTATTTGGACTAGTTGCTTGTACTGGAGTCTGGCAGAGGTTGAAATTTCTTGTAGCAAATATAATTGTACTATTATTGAGATAATTAGTAAAATTTTCAGGGCCATCTCCAAAAGGAACTTCTATAGCGTATCTAACAAAAGATCCAATATTAGTTATACTTTGTTGAGAGTCTCTTAGTAAATTATATTCTCTTACACCCTTTGGGTCACCAATTAGTATGGTATCAGGATTACTGGGAGAAAAAGAAACCGAACTTACAAAACCAAGACCATCAACCTTTAGGTCTTCAACTAAGATTCTTTTTTTTATTCTGTAATTATCAGAAAAAGTATAAGAAATTTGTAACGACATTTATATCCTAAATTATTCTAGTCTCTCTAAAATTTTTGATATAAGAGGATTCCTTACAATAGCACTAGAATCAAACTTAACAACACCAACACCTTTTAATCCGGTCAACCTATCAACAATTTCTTCTAAGCAGCACCTTTGAATATCTGATTGCCTTGGATCTCCATTTATTATCATCTTAGAATTTTTTCCTATTCTAGTAAGATAAAGAACCATTTGCTGGTAAGTAATATTTTGAGCTTCATCTAAAATACAAACGGCTTCATTAAGGTTTGTGCCTCTCATGTATGCAAGAGGTCTGATTTCTAAGGTTTTTGCAACTATTTCTCTTTGGAAGCCTACTGGTCCAACCAATTCATCTAATGCATCAAATATAGGAGTAAAATATGGTCCTGTTTTTTCTTCAAATGTACCTGGGAGATAGCCAAGCTTCTCAGAACCAGCTTCTACAATAGGTCTTGTTATGTATATTTTTTTAGCTTTTTTAGTTAGTATTGAGGAGCAAGCATAAGCGCTACTCAAAAAACTTTTTGCACAACCCGCTGGACCTATTAGGAAAGTAATATCATTTTCTTCTATAGTTTGCCAAGCATTTCTTTGCTGGTTATTTAGAAATTCAAAATGAAAACTTCCAGAAGTTTTTTTTGGTTGTTGTTCTGTAGATTCTTGTTTTTTTGTGGGTTTTCTATTTTTTCTCATGTCTTATTTATAATTGGGTTGCCTGAACTTGTTGATAAATTTTAGGAATTATTTTTGCAGCTCTTTCAGTCATTTGTTCATAGTCATTAATATCCATTCCAAATATTTTAAAGTGATGTGCTAATATGTTTTTCATGACTTGTGGTCTAAATCCATTTATTTGTGCTTTGATAGTCATGATGAAAGAATGCCCAATCATAGGCAATTCTGATGGCCAAGGTCCTATTTTTAGATAGCATTCTTTGCTCATCAGTAAACACCATTCTTGTACAAAATCTACTTTTTGTTTGCCGACAACATAACTGCCTGTTTCTAAACCAACCATTCCACTATTATTAGAACTAGCTACATTTACAAATAAATCAATCCATGAAGGATTAAGGATTACTACATCGCTATGCATAATTATGTAATATTTTGATCTTGGATCCGCATGTCTAATTCCTGCTGTTACAGCATCGGACCAAAAAATATTTTTTGTATTTCTTACAACTTTTACATCTTTTTGTATATCAATTAAGAATTCTTGAGTTTCAGGACCAGAGTTATTATCAACAACTATAATTTCGTGACTTGCATTCTGCGAACATATTGCCAAAGATTGCAAACATAAATTCAAATATGCTGGCCTATCTTTGTGGATAACAATAATACTTACTAAATCTCCAACCGCTTGCTCTAAGTCAATAATTAACTCGGGTTTATCACCCTCTAATGGATTATGCACATAGTTCGTCGCCATTATTCCTCTACCTCAACTTCGTGAGCGTGTCTTTCACAGAAAAAATTTACAACTCCACCAGGAACATTCATTTTTTCAGTCCATGTTGCAGGGTTTTTTGAAATAAACAAGTCTATATCTTCTTTATTTTTAGATGCACGGTCTACTCTAACAATAACGTTCTTGCCATTCAGTTCTTGGCCTACAACTATACACATAAAAATTTTCATTGTGTTTTCCCCGTGCTTCCAAAACCACCATCAGATCTTATGGTATCACTAAGGGTATCTGAAATCAACCAATTTACATCTGAATTTTTTTCAATTAACATTTGTGCAATTCTTTGGCCATATTTAATTTCATAAACTTTATCTGTCAAATTCAACAATAAAACTTTTACTTTTCCTCTATAGTCAGAGTCAATAATTCCAGGTGCATTAGGTATTACAATTCCTTCTTTTCCCATACTACTTCTAATACAAATTTTACCATGATATCCATAAGGTATTTCTACTTTGAAACCACAACTTATAAGTGTCGGCATGTATGGCAAAAGAGGGAAAAAGCCACCAGAAACATCCGCTCTGAGATCATAAGCGGCTGCTCCTTGAGTCTGTTTCAAAGGAATTAGTTCTGCATGATCAGGTACTATTTTGATTTCCAGAGATTTCGGTTGTTGGATTTTGCTCTTCCTCTTTGTTTTCCACCAATCCAGAATCATCTTTATCATGATGACTTTCATCCTTTGTTAATTGTTCAAACAAATCTTCTTGTATATCTAAAAGTTCTTCTGCTTGCAATTTAGTTTCTTTTTGTTTTTTGTGAGAAGAAGGTATTTTTTCATTTTCTTTTCTTTTTGCAAAATTTATTTTTTTGATTTGTTCTTGTGTGATTGACTCTAGTCTCTGTAAGAATTGCGAGAGCGCAGAGTGAGGACATCTTTTGGCCTCTTTTATTACAGCATTTCTAACGTCTTCGTCTTCAATTCTATTATTAATAATTTTAAGTACATTTTCAAGATAGACTGGATGTAGATTTACTGACATCCGTAACTTCTTTTCTCTTTCTGGCAGCTTATCAAATCCCGGAGACATATTTTGCACTCCGAAATTAATTCCCTCTGTTGATGACATGTTGATCCTTTACTTTTTGATATTCTCTAACATAATTCATAGCTTTTTTAATTGGGTCAAAATCAAATTTTGTTTGCACTTTATTTATTTTTTTGATAATGCACTCTTTTATTGACTTTTTTTCATCGTCACTTAGTTCTTTTTCACAAAATAGTCGATCATTTTTGCTATCATAATATACTATGAAAGTTTTTTCGTTATAATCGACAATATTACATGAAACAGAATTTACATCAAGCATATAGATATTATAGTATGGTTGAAACTAGACTCAAATTTAAAGAATTCATAGAAAGCTTTGGCGCTGGCAGCTTATTGACTAGCGATCAGACAGGTAGCGAAGGCAATGATACTATGTCTCTACAGGGGCACCCAGTATTTTTGCCAAGCTTGGATATGGTTGCAAATAATGGAATTGGTATTCCACAAACTGATAAAATTGGCATCTTAAAATCTATGTCTTATAAAACGAATCCAATAGTCGTAGAATTAGATTGTGGTACTAAAATATTTCTTTCAAAAGATCAATACGACAGATGTCCCGGCGACAAACCGTTTGTACCAAAGTATACAAAAATATATGTAACATTTCAAAGGCATCCATCAGACTTGACTATGAGCACATCACAAATAAGCAAATTCAAATCTGAATTTATTGGCCCTGATTATTTGCGTAATCAATATAAAATAAAAACTACACCCGGCCCATTTACAGCTTTTTAAAGTCCATTTTGCAATAAAAATTCTTTAACAGCATCTTTGTTTTCAAGATTTTTAGGCAGTTCAACAACAGCAGATAGTATCAAATCACCACGATTTTGAATATTTTTTAGCTCATACATTCCTCTATTTTTAACAATAAATTTATGCAAACACTCTGTTTTTGGTGGTATTTCTACCACAAAAGTTTCATTTTCAGGTGTTTGCACATCAATTTTTCCACCAAATAGTAGCGTGCTATATTTCACTTTGAGATTTGATAGTATGTTAAGGCCATCAACTTTATAATTCTGATTTGACTCCATTCTACAATCTAAAATAAGATTTCCTATCCTTCCACTTGCGCCAATGTTTCCTTGCCCCTTCAATACCAGTCCCATGCCATCGGTAAGACCTTTTGGTATTACATATGAAATTTCTTCTTCAGGTGTACTTATGTATTTTTCGCCATGACATTCATTACACTTATTAGTAGGTATTTTACCTTTGCCTAAACATTTTCCACATAAAGTTCTGAATTGGAAAAAAGCAACTGGGCTACTATTTATCGAGCCTGCTCCATTGCACCTGTCGCATGTTACAGACTGAGTAAACCCTTTGCCTATGCAAGTGCCACAAGGTTTCTTTTTTGATATTTTTAGACTTTTCGTATTAGCAAACAAACAGTCTTGTAAAGTAAAATTTATTGAAAATCTTATATCTAAATTTTCATTCTCAAATATATCAAATATAACTCCATTTTCTGAATATTTTGATGTTTGATCATATTGATATCTTTTTGAGGAATCTCTCAAAACATCATATGCTTCTTGTATTTTTAAAAATTTTTCATGTGCAGAGGCATCACCCGGATTTCTATCCGGGTGATGCTCTAATGCATTTCGCTTATATGCTTTATCTATTTCTTCTTGGGATGCAGTTGGTGATACCCCAAGAATTTCGTAATATGTCAAGACAACAATACACCCTTAATAGAATGTGGTTCCATTATAACCTTATCTCTTTCACTATTGTTATAATTTGGAACAGGCACACCACCACCAGAAACTAAAACTCTATCGCCTACATTAAATCCCCAAATATTTGGGTCAAAATTTGGTCCGGCAGACAATACAAAAGCTTGGTACTCTGCGCTTGGCTTGTTATTTTGCAAATGTAAGCGTGTTCCCATTCTTTCTTGTTCTGTTAGAAGCTCTAGCAGAATTAAAGAATTGCAGGGCTTGCAATGCTTGACTTCTTTTGCCTCATAAACTACATCAACATTTTGTGCAGAAACATCTTTTTTGCAACCGTCTCCGCCGCAACATTTCTTAGAACTCATCGATCTATCTCCCTCATCCGGTGCTTGTAAAAGTAAGAGACAAGTTATTTTGCTCTGTATTTAGAATAGTATTGTCACTTGAATAATAAGTGAAACTTGTGTTTTCATTCAATTGTGTAGTAATCACGGTTGATTCATTAGTCTTCGGAGCTGGAAAACTAACATTTGAATCGCTTAAACGTTGTAAACTAAAATCAATACTATGAACATTTTTTTCTAAATTACTTGAGACTAGATCAGAAAGCTTTTGGTCAACAGCATATTCGGCTAGATCTATGTAAGAATTTACTGCCGACTTATAGACTTCTAATAATAAATTTCTTAATTCATTATATCCAATTTTAATATTTATAGAATTATTCATGATATAATCCCCACGAAGTAAGTTTTTTGATCTATTTCTCCTACCAAATAGGAGGATGCAATTCCTTCAAATTTAATTTCTGCGTAATGGTCAAAAATTCCATAATTTTTGCCAAAAAAAGTTTCACACAATTGAATTATATCGTATACAGGGCTTTTATTACAAAAATAATTTTTTTCAGTTATTGGTATAATTTCAGCATAATTAAAATCAAATATACTAGATGCTATGTTCATAATACTTGAAATAGAAACTCTATAAAAGCCATACTTTTTGTAACTCAAATTTTCTTTTACTTTTATAGCAGAAGTTTCTATTTCTTTGCTCATGCTATTACAATTTATATCATCAAAATATTTCTTTTTTTCCAATAATTCATCATATAACTTTTCTATACTACCGCTATTATGAATAAAAGCATCAATATTGTTTTCCATCAAAACAATATTTCTTTTTACATTACTTTTTCTATAAATTTGCTGTGGTTCTTTTGTTGAACGAGATTTCCATCTTTTATCTTTTGCCAGAAATCTAGTTTGGGTTTTTGTGGACTCTGGATCCCCAATATTTTTCAAAAATGCAAAGTTACAAATTTCTACAATTATTTTATCAAGTTTAGATATAATAGGAATTAATGAATGACATTTTGACTTTATAAAATCTTGCAATAAGTTAATATCTTTTATCATATCTACAAAACTTATTCCCAAATTAATCTTCAAAAACGTTGGAAGCTCTGGATGTTTTGTATCGATGCTTTTTAAAAATGTATTGAGATTATTAAAATTTTCAGTTGTTTCATTTTTACCCAAAAACTTAATAAGTTTCTTGATAAAAATAGAATCCTTGTCAAGCGGAGTATCGGCTTGAACATTTTTCAGCGAATCTATTATTTTGTTATTTAATAGATTCATTTCTTGCTGATTCATTTTTCTTCCCCGCAGGCATTAATTTGCAAAAAAGAGATTTACCTTGGAAGTTTGGTTTTGACTCAACAGTAGCTAAATTCTTTAACCTATCCACAATTTTATCAATTTTAGCGAAACCTATTTCCTTATGCATGATTTCACGAGGAGTAAATTTCATTTTCAGAATTACAGCTTTATTTTCTGAAAGAAATTCTTCCATATGTTTTATTTTTGTATCTAAGTCATGATCTTCGATAGTTGGTGTTAGTCTTATTTCTTTTACTATTTGAAGCATTTCCTTTTGCTTCTTTTTAGCATTTTTGTCACGCAATTTATTTTCGTACTTGAACTTGCCGAAATCCTCCACAATACATACTGGCGGATTGGCATTTTGTACGGTCAAAATTAAATCTAAACCTTGACTCATAGCATAGTCTATAGCTTTATTAGTTGGCATTATACCTAGTTGGTTGCCACCATGATTTACTCTGACTAAATTCGCACGTATCTTCTGATTAATAATATAATAATTTTTTTCCGACTGATTTTTTTCAAAATGCATTACGTAGCAACCCCTATTCTGCTGTTGGAGAATCAAAAACCTCTATTACAAAACCTGGCTTATCAATTGGAAACCTTCTTGCCCACAAAACTCCTGTTCCCAGATTACAATGGTAATCTGGTATATTAGAAGCAACACTACCCAAATCTGTAGAACTTTCCAAGTTAACCTCTAGTACTTTAAATTCTAAGTAGTATTTTCCATAAAAGCAAGTATCTTCTGGCTGCCATTCATAAATTAATGTACTCCGGACTAAAACATCTTCTTCTACAGTACCATCTAAATTTGTTATATCTTGATATTCTAGCTCTGCTTGTGCTGAGCTGTTCAAAAATCTTAATAGTTTTACACAGCTACCTTTTTTCCAAGAGTATATCTGGGTGTTTAACTGTCCTCTAAAAACATGAACTACTTTATTTTCTTCATCAATATAATCAACTAACATCCTTTCAAATTTTCTATTATCACCAATTTGAATAATAGTAGACTCATTAATTTGCTCAAAACCTATATCATCTGCAAATGATAAAGAGGATGATAATGTCGTCAAGGCTGATTTTACTTTTGTATTCAGCCACATGCTGGCTTCAACAACTTTTCCAGACAAATCGATTGGTTTGTCACAATCTGTAACATCTACTTTAAATAGCGGTCTAGTGTCGTGCCGTTTAATTGTAAAGTTTGCACAGTCATTTATTCCTGTAGCACAGCTTGTAGGGGAGCAAACATACGGATTTGTTCCACATGAAACTGGGGACCCATAGCCTTTATTATAATTAATCATATTTTATTTATTGTATGAGCCTAATAAATCTATTATCCTGCCAAAATTGTGCGGGAATCTTTGGCAAATACCATATTCTTTCTCAATTTCTAAATCATTTTTTTTTGCTAAATATACAACATTTTGAACTTTTTTTGATACTGCACATGAAACAAACTCAGATGTTGGGCAAAATGTTGTGAATATTTTAGTATTCGCAAAATGTATATTTTGTCCAAAAAATACTGCGGCTATACACGCATCATTTTTGTAATCACTTCTCTTTATGCTTTGTACTTTGATTAGTTCGTCATTAGAATTAGAAATAGCTATTCCTAGATAATTTTTTAATACTCCAACTTTCCATACAGAAAGAAGCGCCAAAGTCATAAAATAAATATCACTTTTCATATATTTCGTAAAATTGATATAATAAAACTTCTATCTCTTTGTCATTTTCTTCTTGTAATTTATCTTTTATAATAATTTCTTGTGGTATAGGCACAACATGTGAAAATTTTGAGTCTTTAGTTTTTACTCTTAAAACATAATCAAATGTTGCAATGCGTCTTAGTTCAAAACCATATAATATAAACTGATTAGTAACAAGGTCAATTGTTATTGGATTAATTGAAGTAAAATTATTAACAGGCAAAACAAATCTATCATTCTTAAGTATGTCTTTATTTTTTTTCAATAAATAGACTTCAGTTATTCCATCCATTTTCTGAAATTGAAAATATTTTTTAAACATCAAATTATTATAAGTACTTTACTTTTTCTTTTTATGATGTTTTTTTATTTTTCTTCTTTTTTTATTTTTTGAAGGCACTAGATTTGGCTCGATTTCTTTTTTAATTTTTTCAACTGTTGCTGGAATAGGTGTTGAACGAGACATAAAATCGGCTCTGGGAACACCAACGCCCCAAAGAAAAGCATTTCTAGCCCTAGTTAATGCACTAGATTCTCTTGCATTTAGCCAGTCATGAAAGTTTATCATACAAATATATATTTATCTCAACTTGCTATTTAATATAATTTTTCTAGAGTTTAGTTTTTTTAATTTATCAAAATCCATAGAAGATTTTGCTTTTTCAAATTCTGATAAAAAATATTTATATTTATATGAAAGTTTTAACTTAAAGTATCTACTAGCCGGTATACCTGTATGTTCAGAAAAGTGCTTCCAATCTCCCATCACATAATAATAATGTAAAAATGCTCTTTGTTGGAATGTAGAAAAATACTTATATAAAAAAGATATTTCTCTTGGCAAGCTTACTTTTTCATATGTTGAATTTAAAAAATGCAGATTTTTTTCAAACACTGTTAGCATTATGATACCTATGCAGAACAAGCAGAATGATCATGCCCGCTTTATAGCAATGTGGAATTTTGTTTTCTATGAGGGCATCATGACAATCTACTATTATCTTAGTGTCAAGCCCACACGAATTAGATACTCCTGAAGGCAAATGAGAGAATTTTTCCAACAATCTATAACATAAAGTTATTGCTCTTTCAAATGATTTTTCATTACAATATGTTTTAATTATATCAGAATCTCTTGTTGGTATTTCATTTACATTAAATACTTTTTGATACATAGACAAAATATATTCGTCTGAAGTGATATCTACATTTTCATCGGCATCTTGGCGATGAGTTATTTCAAATTCATCAACAGTTTCATCAAAAAGTTCAGCAACATCTTGTGAAGAAATGAGCAACTTTTGCACTTTCATAGGGCCTCCTGCCATGAGCGCCATTATAGACTGCACTTTGAGAAAAACATCAAGAATTTTTTATATCGTAGCCAACTATTGTGTGTCGTAAAAGAGGATAACCTTTACAGTTATCACCTGTTGGCATGTTGTCTAAGTTTTTTTTAGCTAATTTACTTTTTTGTATCATCTCATCGATAACAGTTTTTCTTTTTGTCTGTTTAAGACAGTAAAATTTGCCTTTGTTAAATTCGTCTTCAGATAAATACCTGCATACGGGGGAGTCTTTCTTATGACAGACATTAATGACATGTAAATCAGAGAGCGGCATCTATTTGTAAACCTCTACTTCTTTGCCTAAATCGCAAATTAATTTGCCTTCATGATGATCTATTTCATGTTGCAAAACAACCCCAAAAATTCCAGAGAACTCTTCGCTAATTTGCTTTATTGGATTGATTGGATTATTTGTAAAAATTTCAAATCCTTGTACTAAAATTTTAGGGTATCTAGGCAGTATAAATCTTCTTAGATTACCATTTGTATCTTTTAAACTTAAACAACCCTCAAGAGAATCCATTTTTTCACTGATTCCTGTGTAAGTGCAATTGGCAAAAGTTCTAAATTGTATGCCATCATCACTGGCTATTAGAACTTTATAAGGAACTCCACACTGTACAGCGGATAGCCCTATTCCTTGGCTTGCTATACAAATCATCTGCATACTTACAGACAACTTAATCAAAAACTGTAAATTTTCTAAATCAAAATCTTCAATAACATCAGCAGATGGAATTAAAGACGGCTCAACAATTTTTAATGGGAACCATTTCTGAAATGATTTACTATTGCGTTCTTTTTCGCTGTCAACCAAGTGTCTAGACCCTCCGATGAACACAAAACGTCTTGTGGTATATTAAGAATTATTTTAGTCGTACCACTATCAGCTTTTACATACTTGTCTACTAAGTGTCTGATATATTGAGCAATAGACATGTCAGAACTTTTTGCAGAAGCTCTTAGTATATTTTGATAATCCTCATCAAGATATACACTAAAAGTTTTGGCAGGATTTTTAGGCATTAGCCTTCTCTTTTCTTTGCTTTGGCAGGCTTATCTTTTCTTGCTCCTGCATCAAAAAATGATTCCTTCATTTTTACCTTAAGCATCGTTGCTTCTTTTTCTCTCTTTTTCCTTCTGGCGATCTGAGCTTTTGACTCATAAAATTCTTGCTTCTTGATAGCCTTCATAATTCCAGCTTTATTGCAGGCTTGTCTAAAAGCAGACATTAGGTTCTTGAAGTTTCTTTCTCTTTCCTCTCTAGTAGGATTGTATGGAAGATCTCTTGCTTCTACACGAACATTTGCTTTACGCATTTTGGGAGTCCCTCAGAAAAAAAATTTTATTAGTGCGAAGATAATGTAGTTTTCTGTTGCAAAAATTTTTCACATCGAATTGTTTATCTTGTAATAATGCTTTTTTTTCATTTCTGACAACAGGAATAAAAGATTTTATACACTGCGCTGCCACCTTGGTTACAAACTTTTGATTTACTTCGCTATCAAAATTTGTAAAATAATTAAATGATGAATAGTTTTTGTAAGAAAATTTATCAGCAAGTAATTCATAATCTTCATACTTCCTAAACTGAAACCAGCATGGTTTGTCTATGACAGAAAAAGTAAAAACCTGAGATAAGAATCCAAGTGAAAATAAATTATTGAAAAAGTCAAAAAACGCTCCAGAATGATATATCATGCTAATTATTTTATTAAAATTTTGTTCTTTGATTACAGAAATATTGTCTGATGTTATTTTCTTAGTCAGATCGAAAGTAAATCCATTTTGTATAACAAGAATGTCAAAAAAATTCGAAAGTTTTTCAATCATACTAATCCATACATTTTCATCGTGTATGCTTGCTTGCTTTTGGTTATTTTCCCAAAAATAAAAATATTTCATCGGCATTAAAGCAATTTTAGGTTTAGTTGCTTCTTTCGAAATGTATTGAGTAAAATTGCTACCAAGGTAAGATATAGACATTATATTTGAATATTTTATTTTTATAACTTTTGCAGCTTCTTTAAAATCAGAAGTCAAATAGGTTTTATAATATTTTTCATAATCATTTGCTGTACTTACATTCATAAAATATTCATTAAGACTTCTTATCAATGAAAATAAAGATTCAGAATGATTTTGAATACCATCTGTTTTTTTATATAATTGATCTATGATTTTATCGTCTGCTAAACTCCAGTATTCATCTGCTTTTTCAAAAAATACTGACATTCCATTCCAACTAATTATTATGTCGTAGTAGTCATCTTTTCTAATTATATTATCATAAACAGATTTAGAAAACATGATTGTAGAATCTATGTCTCCAAATAAAATAATAATTCTAATTTTTTGAATTGCTGGAATGTCTTTATTTGATAGCTTTTCTCTTACATAACCTATTTTTTTAATATATTTTTCTAAATATGATTCTTCATTAGCCATTTTGTATTTCCACTACATATTCTGGATTATCAACTAATCCTATTTTGATTTCATAATTTTTTTCAAATAAAAGTTCCTTAATAGATTCTTTTATAACTTCTATTGCCTGACTTTTATTTTCTACAAACTTAATAAAGTTACATAAAACTACTTTGTTTGGAATATTTTTTGGATTGAACAACTTAAGTCTTTGTCCCTCTTGGCCTTTACCATAAATTTGATCTGGACTTTCAATAAGTAAAAACGGTGTTTCAGCAGCCAAACTTATTCTGGTTGAGGCTGTCCACATTTGAATCGAGAAAACACAGCCAGCGACAATCTGTATAGTTTTTTCTATAGGCATATCTTTTTCTTTTGTGTAGTCTAGTATGTCAGGAACTGGACATGGCAAAGTACTACATTTTTCGCCCAGCCAAATTGGTTCAAATCCCATTCCACGAATCATTTTTATAAGATTGATATAAAAATCTTCTCCAAGATTTCTTCCATATGCATCTCTCTTACGAGCAAAAATTGCAACGCTATTTTTCTTTACATCTACAAAGTTTTTAAAATTTGGCAAAAATACAAAATTATCATGAAAACTTTTTATATTTGATAATATTGATTGTTGTACTTCATTTGAATAACAATTAGGGCATACTTGAACAACTTTAATTGAACCAAATTTATAATTACAACTTTTACATCTTGATTGAATTAAATTATTTCCTAATGCCTGTGATGAAATCACAGTGCCATAATATTTTAAATATTCTTCTAATTTTTTTATTACAGGAGCTTCATTATACATAGCTCTTGATGCACTTCGCAAATATTCATAATCAGTTTGCAGTTCCCAGTATTCATCTACTAAGTGTTTATAATAAAAATGTCTATTTGGCCATCCTAAAAATATAATTTTATAACTCGGATTAGAACTTTTTATTTGTGGTATAAGATAATGAGGATAAAATGATTCGCATCCAAATTCAACAAATCCTGTTATAAAAATAGTTTTTGATTTTAAATATTTTTTATATACATTTCTAACAAAATATAACTTTTTATTTATATTTGTTTTAACGAACTCTTTTCCGTCTAAATTACTAAAACCAATATTTGTAAAAAGTTTTCTTATCAAGCATTAATTCTCTGCATCGGAGAAGGCATGCCACATTGTGGACATCTAAATTTTCTTGGCTTCCCGCAATCAGAACAATGATTTTTTACTTCATATAAATCTTTTAATTCTTCTTTTGAGCCGTTAGTAATTTTAGCCCAACGGCATTTCTTACATCTTATCATGAATTTGCTTTCCATGCTTTAGTATAGCATCCATGCCATAATAAATCAAGACTTATATTCTCTGTCAGAGTAGTTGCCACCAAAGTTATCGCTAATTGAATTTATTTCATCAATTAGCTTAGAAAACTTTTTATTTAATGATTTAGCTTTAGCCTCATCAAGACCATCTTTGCTATTCATTTGTACTTCAAGATTGTAAAGTGCTAATTTTAGTTTTTCTAATTTAAGAAGATCTTTAGATGCAGCTAGCCCATCACTAATTTTTGGCTCGTTGTTTGGTCCTAAACCATCTGGACCAACTGTGTCGGGCATAACGTAATTAGGTAGATTAGCCAAGCCTTTTGCTTTTGTAGCAGGATCTGGAGTCTTGGTTAATTTCTCTATAGAAGTTTTGACTCTTGATTTTTCTAGATCAAAAGGCTTATCTCCACTCATGTCGCCTAAAGGCTGAGCCTTTTTTTCTTTTTCTTTTTTCTTGGCAGCTTCCATGAGCATCATATTCTCGTCAGGAAATAAAGCGCCAGATCTTGAAACTACATCATTCCAGTAGTCTGCATCTCCGTCTTCAATTTCTTTGTTTGCAAAGCTTGCGTCACCAAAAAAGTTTTGAGAATCGTTGCTCGAAACTTTTTTATCTTCAAAAATGCCATCTTTTAACGCTTTGTCCCATAAGCTGACAAGGTCATTAAAATCACTTTTGCTTTTTTCCCAATCTTGTGACATGGTCTACCTCTAAAATGTACGTCAATTATTATTTATGATCTCAACGTAAGAAATATTTAGATTCTTTTATAGACAAGTGTTTAAACTGTTCATACCAGCTAAACATTTCTCCTTTATAATCTACTCTACCTTCCATAAAAACTTTTACAGCTCTTCTAGTAGAATTAAGGTACTTACAATGATAAAAAATCTTTGAAGAATACTGATCAATTTTGTTGTAACAACAAACACGAAGTAATAATGTAAGCAAAGAAAACTTTATTTCATTATACCAAAAATACGATAAAACAACTAAGGTGCAAGTTTTTTTAACGGTTTTATAACATTTACTCTTATTTTTAAGATTCAATTTTTTTTCTACTGATTCTAAAAAAAGCTTTATTTTGTTAAAGGACCCTTTTCTATGATTTATGAATATATGATTTGCTTTTGGGTAATCGGCATGAAATATTTCCCTGCAATCATACCATGAAGGGACACAATGTCTATTTCTCCAATTTTCACAAATAGAAAAGGCTATGTTAGGGCATGAATACAATATAGGTATTTCACATATGTCATTAATAATAAATGATTTAATTTGTTTCTTTGAAACTTTCCTCATCTTTTATAGTATTATCTTTATTTTCTAAATTTTTCATATATTCATCTATGTTTTTGATTGAAATAACTTCCCAATGTTTATCATTTCTTGGAACATGAATTGGATTGACATAATAGAATATTTCTAACATATATTCATAAGTTTTTGCTGACACAAGGTCTTTGCTTATACCAGCATTAAGATCTCCGCAAATTTCAGTTACAATTTTGATTGCTTCTTTATAATTTGTTTTGCATCTTTTTACAACATGTTCGATGGCTTGTTTTGCCCCTATTTCTTCTTGGCATAAAAGGTTTATAACATCTCTTTTGATATCGCCATCATGAAGCTCTGCTACAGCTCTGTATACTACCATGCATTCGCCTTTAGATGGCTTACTATAGCCTACTTCTTTGAAATACTGATTAAAGTTAGACTCATCAATAACAAGCTCATCGTCCATCTCTATTCCTTTCGAAGCATACAAAGTCTCAAATCTTTACTTTTGTCCTTTGGTAGTTTATATCTTTCATGCCTAGGCGGCCCATAGAAAGTAAAACTTGCAAAGCCATTACTAGGAGGCATTACCTGTATACTAATAAAGTTTCCTTTCTTTAAATCTTCTTTAAATATAGCATAATCATCTTCCCACATTGTAATTCTTGCAGTCTCGAAGTTATCATCCATAACGTGAATAGATGCAAACTTGCCTTTGTTGTTCTTGAATGATTTCACTGCAACATCTAAAATTTCAACTAATACAACTCCAACATTTTTGCCAGATTCGTGCAACATTCTAAAATTTTCTAAATTAGTATGAGGCCTATAGTCTGGAGAATTTCTCAGCGGATTATCCCATACAAAACCATAAAATGTAGTTTCAGCCAATTTTTTATCTTTTAGAAGATTTTCAATTTTTTCATCTTCAATTATAACAGCATTGCTATCAAATTTGTCAATAGATGGCATTAGAGGCAAAGTATTATTATATCTTGAAACAATAGCATTAATTTTCTTCTTGCAATCTTGCAATAAAGTAGCATATTCAAACCCAAGAATACTTATACTTGAACACACATCATCTGTAAGTTCTGTAAAAGATTGGTGTGTTATTGGCAATTTTATTCTAAGATCATCCAATACTTTTAAAATAGATAAATCAAGTCTTTTTTTCTTATCTTTAAGTTTCTTCTGAAACTCAGAATAATGAGTCCAAAATTTATAAAGCTCTAAAGGAGCAGCATCCTTAAATACACCGAGAGGAATTAAAGATTTCAATACAGCAGCTTCTACTCCAAATCTATCAAGAAAATCTTCAAAGTTTTTATACGGCTGTCCTGCAACTATTCTTTTTGCCTTGTCTTCACCAATACCTTTTATATTTGCAAATCCTATGTATATTTTGCCATCTTGAATACTAAAATTTTCTTTACTCATATTTAGATTAATAGGCTCAACATGAATATTATGATTCATGCATTCAGTAATATATTCTCTTAATTTTTCATCATCAGATTCACACATCAAAGTGGCAGTATAAAATTCAAGAGGATAATGGGCTTTCAAATATAATTGACGGGCAGAAATGTACGAATAACTTGTTGCATGAGCTAAATTGAAACCATATCCAGAGAAACTCTCTACATATTCCCAATACTTTTCCATTTCTTCTTTGGATCGACCAAGTGTTACTTGACCATTTTCAACAAACTTATCTTTGTACTTAATAAATGCTTCAAGTTTTTTCTTAGATATAGCCTTTATAACTTGATAGCAATCTCGCAAAGGTATTCTGCCAACTATACTTAAAATTTGCATAACTTGTTCTTGATAAATTAAAACGCCATAAGTTTGTCCTAAAACATTCTGCAAAATCTCTGGTATCTCGTACTGTTGCTTTCCTTTTTTCCTCAAAACATAAGTCTCATCCATTCCCATCTGTAAAGTTGACGGCCTATAAAGACTAACATATGCAACAAGATCATCAAAAGAATCTACTCCTCCTTTGCGAACTAACTTTCTAATACCATCAGAATCGTATTGAAACACACAGCGTAAGTCGCCTTTGTTGGCCATTTCTATACTTTTCGGATCGTTCAAATATGCGCTATCACTCCAATCCCATTGCCCTTCGAGATTACAAATATTTTTGAGATTATATCTTTCTTTAACCAGTTTAGCAGTAAGGCATATTTGCCAAAGACTATTAACTACTAGTAGATCAAATTTTATGAGGCCTACAGGACCAAGATCTTGTCCATGTAGACCTTCTACCCATGCTGATACTGTTTCTCCTTCACTACCTCTTACCAAAGGCACAAAATTGTCTATTCTTTGATTACAAAGAATAAGACCGCCAGCGTGTTTTCCCATAGATCGGTTTCTATGCAGCAGTTTCTGCGTAGCTTTAGCCACTTCTGGATTTTTTTCACAGTAATCTTTTAATTCAGGATATAATTTTAAAGCATTGTCAAAAGTAAGAATTTCGCCTTCGTCATCTTTCATTCTTAAGGCTGTTGTTATTTTAAGTATTTCGCCTCTATCTAAACCATGCACTCTTGCCATATCAATAAGAGTGCTTTTAAGACCGAAAGTACCGTAGTTTCCTATGTTGCATACCTTGTCAGAACCAAAAACTTGTGGTGCCCATTCATTTTTAAGATAATCACGAACAATTTTAAGATAATCAACATCTACGTCTGGAAATTCACCCATTTTTGTAATGGGATCTTTATCTAAATCTACTTCATTACAAAGACCAAGCAAAACACAAATAAGTAAATTATTTTCATTTGTTTCATACTTTTTATTATTTGTATAAAGTTCTATAAAATATTCTTCTTGGTCTTGAACATCTACTTCAATCATTTCCCACTTGAGTCTTTTATCAAAATTTGGATGCGATTGCAGAGCAGAATAAAAAGGCATTCTTTCTTTTATAATTTCTTTCAATTTTTGCATACCAGCCTCAAAATATGTGATTCGTGCCATAAATACACAGGAGGATAGTCATGGCGCTAATCAAACTTAAAGAATACTTGGACAACAATGGAAAAACAAGCGAAAAGCCTACAAATATCATGTCTATGGACATGAAAAAAGGCCCTGACCGTCCTGAAAAAAACATTACAAAAAGTAAAAATATAAATTTCCCAGCAGCATTAGACTCTGAACCTTTGCCATATAAGGCTACATCAATTAAACCAAAAGACGATGAAGGATTAGGGGATATAGGAACACCTAATATAGAATTCGGGAAAACCAAAGAATTGTCTGGCTATTCTCAATTGCAAGAGCATTGTGGATGTGAAAATAAAAAAGCACCTTTTGTCGTGGCCTATGCATCTGGGGCATATCATCCAGATCCAATTCAAGCTATTAAATATATTGTATATCTAACAAATGAAAACGAAAATTTACTTAAAGCATTGATGCATGAAGCCAAAAAAGTTGGCTGTTATAAAAAGTTTGTTGAATATATGAGCAAACACAATCATATTAAAAACTCTATTTGATTTCAGATAATCCAAAATCTATAGAATAATATTTAGAAGAAGAAACTTTTTTGTAAAGTTCATATAAATCATCTCGCATTTTTTTGTAATACAAAAATGCATTATTAATTTTTTCTTCTAGTGTCAAATTTTCTGCGCCGAATATTTTTTCAGCCCACATTTTTTCAAATACATTTTTTCTGGTACAGGTCGAAAGACATGATTTTACGTAAGTAAGTATCTGCTCATCAGACAGATTCGCCTGTCTTTCTAGTTCCAATAAATTGACAGATTTAGCAATAGAACAAACTTCTTCTAAGTTAAAGCTAAGCTTAGTTACTAGTTTCTGTTCTTTTTCGATATGATATTCAAGGTCTGCCATGTCCGAATAGAAATGTAAGTAGTTTTCTCCATCGTTTTTATAAAACATACTAAACTTAGTGCTCATGATTATGCCTCAAAAAAATTGACTAAATCACATGTAAAAGCAGGAGTGTTATTCCCTACCCATGCTGATTCAATATTAAATGAAAAATACTCATAAGCATCTTCTTCGCTCATGTCTTTCATCAAAATTTTTATTACTTTATTGGTATCATAAAGAACAGAGTAACTATTGAATTTTTTAATTACTCCTACGATAGCGTCATCAAAGCCCTCAAAAAAAACAATGTCTTCTTGTTGCTCTTCAGCAAATGCTTCTAAAGTCTTACGCATAATTGCTCCATCAAATGTTAGGACTTGGAGGCAGCGTTTCTCCACTTTGTTCCATCCCATCTTTTTCCCTAAACCATTTTGTAATAATGTACTTTACTCCTTTAATTACAGGTTTCCCCCAGTGTTCCGAGTAAAAGCTGGTATCTCCATTTTCAAAAAGATTATTCCATACCAAAGCTTTGCCTTTCTTAGGCTTCACTTCATAGTTTATTTTTGTAAAAGCTGTTTCCCCACCCTCTTCGACATCATTTAAATATACCATAAGAGTCCATGTTCTTTGTCCCATGCCTAGGTGCTTTTCATTATACGGAGAATTTGGATCAAACCAATCGCAATGCGGTTTGAATTCTTGGCCAACTTCATATTTTTGGCCTTGAGGACTTTCTCCTTTACCGATTGGAATTTTCATAAATTCATGCAATTGTTGATTTAATCTTGGCAAAAATGGGCTATCAGCCATTGGCATAAATGCTGTAGATGAAGTTCTAATGTTTTTTTCAGCGTCTGGATTTGTTACTTCACTTGGTTTTAGCACAGGTTCCATGAGTTGAATGAATGTGTCACAATCTTGATTGCTTATAAAACCTTCTATTTCATAAGCTTCCAATAAATTACTTTCAATTCTATGACATCTAGGATTATCTGCTAATATCTTATTGAGATTTCTAACAAAAACATCCTTATCGTCATTAAGAACTTTTTGTCTTTCTTTACGCAAAATATTGTTTTTAGTAACTGGGGTGTAGTCTAATTCACTTTGTATTGCCTCCCAGTCATAACCATTATTCAATAAAATTGTAAATAGATTTTCTTTATTTTTGTTATTTTTTACATAAGTCCAAATCCACCACTTCCAATCATCACTAAATTTTTTATTTAGCATTATTTATTCTCCAATGAAAAAATGATTGTATTACGATTTCATCATCAGCGCATACTAAGTCATCTCGCCAATGATGCATTTTTGTTCCTAAAATACATGCCCCGTCCCCAACTTTAGTCTCACATTTTACAACTTCTTTGTTATGCTCTACATAAAGAGGCCAAGGAACTTTTATAGAACTTGCTATACAAACGCTTAAAGTAATATCAAGTCCGTGTCTATCGACATGCCTTTTAAGTTTTCCGCCATTAAAATAAATTCTTGAAAATGAATTTTCTTCAGATATATCGCTGTAACCAGTTTTTTCTTTGATTAATGGTGTTAATTCATGAAGTTGTTTTTCATGCGATTCTAATCTGGCTATTCCATATGAGCTACCATAGTGTTGATCATTTCCCTCATAAAATAATTTTTTTTCTTTCCATGCATTTTGAACTTCTATTGCAAGTTCTTGACATTTTTCTAAACTAAATAAACTTTCAAAAAATATAAACATACTAATGCTCCCTATTATAATTTTAGATAACTATTTACTAAATTTCAACTTAATCTGTTTGCCCCCACGAGCTTCACTTAAAAATCTACTAAAAAGCAGACCATGTTTTACAGGGTCTACATCGGTTACTCCCAACAAATATAGAATCAAAGATCCTGAGCCAGAACCTCTGCCGGGGCCAACGGCTTCTCTTCCATCCCCCCAACCAAGTAATTGGGGGCATATTTTTCTTGCTTCATCCGTCATCATTTTTTGAACTAAAAAATAACTTGCAAATCCCTTTCTGGTGATGATATCAAACTCTTCGCTTACTCTACGACCATATTCTCCTTTTGGAGTTATATTTCTGAATCTAAAGCCATCAGCAATTGCTTGAGCCAAAGCTTTTTTTTCGTCTTCCTGTATTGGAAATTTTATGTTTCTATCAATCTTAACACCTTTGGCCATGTTGCATATTTTCACAGTTGTAAGCTTGGCTTCTTCAAAAATTTCAAGAGGAATGGCATCGCTATACTTTTCAGCCCACATTTGATTCATTTCTTCTTCGGTTTTCATCCATAAATTAGCGTCTTGAAGTTCAAAAAAATCTTGATTTTCATTCTCTTGAATCATTTTTTGAATTTCAGGTAGAGTTCTTTTGGTTTGAATCATTAACATCAGTCTCTGAAAATGACTATCCTCTTGTTTGCAGTAATGACAGTCGTTTGTAACTATTATGGGAAGATTGTACTTATCTTTCATCTTCAATATAAAAATGTCGTAAGGTTTTTGTTTCTTGAAATCAAGCAGCATGATTTCAAGATAAAATTGTCCTTGAAACATATTCATATATCGAACTAGAACTTCTTCTGCTGCTTCTTCTCCTTTTTTATCAAATGTTCTTCCTATCTCGCTTGCATAACAGCAAGATGTAAAAATTAGTCCTTCTTTATGTTTTTGCAAAAGATCATAATTTACACGAGGACGAGAATAAAATCCATTAAGAAATCCCCAAGAACTTAATCTAACTAAGTTTTGATATCCAACTTCAGTTGTGGCAATAGCTAAAAGATGATTGCCTTTGATTTTAAATTCATCAAGCTCTTCAGGAGACAATTGCTGCATGAATTTAGTGCGAGCATCTTCATTTGGTGTAGGCTCAGAATGTAATCTATTTACATAAAGTTCGCAGGCATATATAGGTGTTAATTTGTCTTTGCCGTATTGATCACATATTGATTCACATGCTTTTATTTGTCTTGGTATAGCTCCCATCATTCCATGATCAGATATACAGAGAAATTGGCCGTGGTGATGCCAATGTTCGGCATATTCTTCACAGGTGCCGAATCCATCGAGAAGGGAGTAAAAAATTGCGCCCCCGGCATTAAATTATGCCGGGGGCAGTATGTCAGTGTGAAGATGTAGGTGTTCAAAACCTACTATCTTCACACTTGACCCTTGGCTAGACATGATGTTACCTTTACACCTTTTGATCGAAGCCAGTCTTCAAAAGCCCCAGCATCATACTTGCCACTTTTAACACAATTTTCGAACCCTGTCAAGGGCTGTAAATTTTCCAAGCAATTAATTAATTTTATGTCTTTTATGCCATAATCTAAAAATGCTTTTATTGGAAAAAAATGATCGATATGCCACTGTTGTTCTTTAATTAAATTCCAAGTAGGAAATGATTCTATATGAATTTTTAAATCATTTATTTTGTAACCTAAAATTTCTTCTGTTCTTTTTTGTTTTTTAAGGCCGCACGATTTCAAAACAGTTCTAACCATAGTTCGACAACGCTCGGCAAAATCAGCATTTTCTTTCTTTTTTTCTCTATCTTTAATCCAGCGAGGATGACTTTCTCCTAGACGACCCGTTTTCATATATTGTGACAATTTTTTATTACCACATCTTTTACAACGATTGCCTCTTTTAAAACTATCGAATACAATCGAAGACTCTAAACCACAGTTACAAACATATCTTAATTTTTTACGTGCATTTTTATATTCTTTTTCCAATAGTTGACAACCTTGTTCTTCAAAAAAGTCAAACACTTGCTGATACGTAAAGGCAAAATTTTTATTTCTACAATTTAAGCATCCTTCTGATAATCTGATGCTTTTAAGCTTTACCTGTCTTTCTAATCCACACTTACATATAACTTTTACTATGTGTTGTTTTTTTATAAAATTTGATGAAATAAAAGTAAATCCCAAAGACTCAACTTCCTTTTTAATTTCAAATTTTGTAAGTCTATTTAAACCATTTCTGCCGCAGCCACATCTTTTCCCTGATCTAAAATTATTGAAATTTATAAAAGATACGTTTCCACAAGAACAACGATATTTCATTTTAACATGAGCATTAAAATATTCATTCTCTAAAAGTTCACAACCATTATCTTTAAAATATTTAATTACTTCGTTAAGAGTTTTTTTCATACTCTTATATAGTAGAATATGTATCAAATTACAAAATTTTATATATTTTCAAATCAATATCAACTATCGGAGTCGGCAGGAGAAAATAAAGTTACAATAAATGCTAGAGATAAAACAAAAATTATCATATAAATGATGCTTGTCATCAAAATATCTCCAAATCTACGCCGAATTCTTTTTTGTATTCGCCTCTTGTATAAGTTTCTACGGCAAGATCTTCACAGTAATAAATTTCTTCTTCTTCATTTTCATTTTTTGTAACAAGCATTACTGGCTTTTGTGTTATAAACTTTAATGAATGTAAAGTTTCTTTAAGATATGATTGATACAAAGGTCTTCCTTCCCAATTATGCTCAAGCAGCATTATGCCTCTATTAAGATGATTATAATCAGTCATTCTAATATCTGGCAAGCCTCTATTCAAATATCTTTGAATTAATTTTTTCTTTATAACTTTATGATCTCTTGAATTTATAACATAATCGCCGTTGGGTTGTTTTGCCCAATCAAAAAATTCATACTTATCACAGAATTCTTTTGTGAAGTATTCATTTATCAAATTTATATCATCATATAGTTTTACTACCTCAAAAACTTTTTCTTTGCCAAGACCTAAATTGAGATCCCAGTTTTCTTTTTTCCTATAGTCTTGACACTCTTCGTATTCGGTTCCGAATCTTCCTTTATTATATTTTTCTTCCAGATCCATTAATAGCATGAATCCCAATTTATATGGATTCATGCTATGTTTGCCTCCTAGCACTCCCATTTTATGAATAGAATATTCTACGATACCTTCATCATGACTTCCTTGTCCTAATGCACACAATCCTTCTTTAGCAATTATGTGATAATCTACCCAGCTTGCAAAGCCTTCATTTGCTGTTTTAGTCATTCCTTGTGGAGCAAAATATAAAGCTTCCTCATATAACATGCTCATTATGTCGGCTTGCCAAGGTTTTAAATTACAATTATCTTTTATCCATCCATAAATGTCTCTCTCAGGACTTTTTTGTATTCCAAGCTCTTCTATTCTTTCTTCTTTGCTTATTCTTTGCTTTTCTTTTTCTATGTAATCCTTACTGTTTACCCATGAATCCATGTACATTCTATCTTTATTAATTTTAATTCTCTTAGGATACCTATAATTTCTAGCGTCTTTTATGATTGGCTCTTTTACTTGCCTTGTTTCCCACGCTTTAGTTGGGTCTATAAGAGTTTCAATTCTTAATAGATGATCAATAAATTCTCCAACTTTTTCTTTGCCCCACCTTGACATATATCTTCTGATTCTACTGCCATGATTAGCTAATTCATTCATCATATTTTGACTTGTATGTCTAAAAAATATATTATTTTTGAAAAAATGATTGTGTCCAGTAGCATGAGCGACTACTGTAACATTGTCTAATAATGTATTGCTATTCAAGCAGTAGATATAAGTAGGATTTGTATTTATAACAAGTTCATAAATGCGATGTTGTCCATACATATACCCACGTTGTAATTCTTCATATTCCATGCCCCATCGCCAATGTGGATATCTATTTGGAAAACCTCCATATGCTGCTATTTCAGACATTTCGTCATATGTAAGCATTTCAACAACTGTAGGATAAAAATCTAGACCAAAATCTCTACATGATTGTAAAATTTTTGGAATTAAAACTGCAAGTTCCTTTGGCATATGAGTGCCGGGGGTAGTCGCACTACCTTGAAGTATGGACGAACCATACATAAATTTCTCTGTCATTTTAGCCTCAACTAATTTTTGTTTTGCCTAACAAATCTTTAACGGCCTTCAGAACAGCTTCATTCCTTGTTAAACCATTCAGATTGTTATCTGTTGGTTCTATTTCTGCAGTTTTAATATGCTCATCTAGCACAGCATCCTGTCTTGCTCTTTTAACTGATTCCAAAACGCTCCCTCTGTAGTCATAGGCAAAAATCTGTGTTATTCCAACAAAGTTTATTAAGTGTTGTGGGAATTCATTCTTGAGTGTTTTTACAAACACTTCATTATCATTCGTTTGATTTTCCCCATCTGTAAAGTAAAAGACATAAATGTTCCACTTATTTGGAGGGAATCTATTTTCAAATTGTTTGGCAATTAGCTTCAAAGCAGATGAACATGTGGTGCCACCACCAAATCTATATTTGTAAAATTTTTGTTCATCTACTTCTTGTGCAACGCTATCGTGCCATACAAACATTCTTTCAACACGCTTATAAAATCTTTTTATCCAAACATCTATCCACCAAGCCATGTCAGACACTATTTCGCATTTAGCTGTGTCCATGCTGGCAGATCCATCTCTTGCATATATTATGCAAGCATTTGTAGAAGGGTATTTTATTTCTTTGTATTGTCTGTATCTCTTATCGCTATTTATAGGAGTAATTAGTTTTACAGGATCAGTATAGCCCGGAATGTGATGAAGTTGATTTATTTCTCCAGTGCTACACATTCTTTTGAGTGCTGTTAACATAGTTCTTCTAGTGTGGCGCAAACTTTCTGGTCCTACTAGAGAAATATTATTATACTTTATCTTAATATCTTCAAAAACATTATCTTGTTTTGGTTTTAGATCAGGTAGCTCTAACTCCTCTTGGAGAAATTTTAAAACTTCCTCCAAATCTAAATTAATCATTATGCCTTCTGCTTCATCCTGACCAGCTTGATTGCCTTTTCCTTGTCCCTTGTTCTTGTCTCTTCCAATAACATCTCCTGGCTTTCCATTTCCTCTACCAACCCCAGAGTTATTTTCTCCATAGACAATGTGAGGAATATCAATTTTTGGAATATTAATAGAAACTTTGCCATTTTTTCCTCGACTTCTAAAAATCGAGCCGCTCTTTATAAATTTTTTAAGAGCTTTGCGTATCCTTCCAGATACTACATCCCTAAATTCTTTGTGATCTTCTCCAATTTTTCTAGGCATGATAAGCCCTCAATCTTTAAGTTTTGTCAAAACTAAAAACTTTATTGATCCAATAAATGATATTTAACTTTTTTATATATGTCTCAGAATAAGTTAATAGTTTTGACAAATATGTACACCAAAATATCAATCTGGAATTTCCAAATTAATTTGGAAACCCTTAGAGGTTTTTACAGGTGTGCCAACAATGTATTTCATAAAATCATTTTTCAGCGAGTCTGGTAGATTTTTAAGAAAATCTCCGATGGTTGAATCAGCCGCCCACGCTTCCATGAGTGCTTCATCAATAGCATCCAAGGAATCCACGAGTTTGGCGTGATCCAGCCATTTGTTTCTAACACCTGTTGTCATATTAAACCTCAATCTGAATTTGCAAGATCGCCTCTTGCAAAAATACTTCCAACATAATCAAGAACATCTCTTGCAGATTGTTGATTGTATCCGTAAGATTTCAATCTTTCTACAATTGCGTCAATCTTTTCTTGAATTTTAGGATCCACAACAGAGCTTCCAGAAATATGCAAAGCTGATAGCTTGATATGATCCTTAGTATCTTCGAAAAGCTTGGCTTCGAAAGCCTTTTTAAGTAATGGGGAAGAATCCCAACGGAATTCTTTCTTTTTGTGGGATAGTTCACCAATAAAAGCTGCTATCATTCTTCTGAAATCATCGACTCCAGATTCTGGAACATCGATTTTAGTTTCGATGTTTCTCATGAATCTTTCATCTGGCGGCTCTTCACGACCAGTATATGGATTCTTTACTTTGCTCTTGTTAATATAAGCCATTAAGTTATCTATATAATTTGCACAAAGACGAACAACAGCTTCCTCATCTCCAATCAAAGCTTTTTGAACCTCTGCTTTAAGAATTTCATCGAGCTTATTTTTGGCAAAAGTAATACAATCAGTATACTGCTTAATTTGATCTCTATTTGTGATCAAACTATTATTTTCTAATCCATCCATCAAGGCATTTAAAACCATAAATGGATTAATGTAGTCGTGCCTATCAGACAAGCAGTTGGCAATTTTATCTTGGACATATCTTGCAGATACTCCGCCTGCCATGCCTTCATCGGGATACTTATCATGTAATTCTTTTACACTATCTTCTGTCCACCCCGGCAACATCTTATCATTGTAAAGTTCAGCTTTTTCGACCAAACTTAACTTGCCATCTTTGTCCTCTTGCAATCTTGTCAAAATTGCCCACAAACTTGCAATTTCTAGAGTGTGTGGAGCAACATGCTGTCTTACCTTATCTGGTCCGTAATCTTGCTCAAGAACCTTTAGTTCATCACGCCACTTCAATAGATATGGCACGTCAATTTTGACAGTTCTATCTCGTAAAGCTTCCATGAATGGATTGTTTTTAAGTTTTTCAAATTCAGGTTGATTAGTATGACCTATGATTGCCATATCAACTTGAATTTGGCTAAATTTCTTAGGCTTAATTGATTTTTCTTGAGAAGCACCAAGCAAATCATATAGAAACGCTTGTTCTAGCTTCAACATTTCAATAAATTCAACAACACCCCTGTTGCCTACGCAAAGCTCGCCATCAAAAGAGAATGCTCTTGGGTCAGAGTCTGATCCAAAGGTACTAATCTTAGAAAAATTAATATCACCAGTTAGCTCTGTACTGTCTTGATTCTTTTCATCTTTAGGTTGAAATGTTGCAATCCCAACTCTATCGACTTCACTATGAACCATTCTTATTACACGAATGTGATTTTCTACAACTTGCTTCCAATCACCATTATACTTTTTAAGCAAATTCTTCATGAAAAATTTGCAACGAGGGTCAAGATCGCCATCTACATGCAAAGTGTATAAAGTGCTCAAATCCTTTTCTTCTGCTTGCTCTTTATGTATTTTATTTAAATCCTTCAAAACGTCCATGCGAATATCCATAGGTATAAGGCGAAGTGGCTCTTCATGCATCGGGCAAACATCTTGCGTTGATACATAAAGGCCATCGGCTCCTGTGGGCAAATTTACCCATTTGAAGGTGTACCATGCTCCTTCATTAGTTTTACTGTACCTTTCCATACCTTTCTTAATTAAACGACAAATTGTTGACTTGCTACTACCGACAGGCCCGTGTAGAAGCAAAATTCTCTTCTCAGTACCATAAAATCCTGCTGCACCTTTAATATGCTTTACTAGACGATCTAAAGTATCTTCAAGACCAAAAATTGGTATATCAAGATCATCAAAAAAGTTGTAGTGATTAATAACTTTACGATATCTTTCGACTTCTGTGCATCCTTTGCTTACAATCATGTCGTAAATTCTTTGATATGCAGTCCTGACTAATTTTGGGTTTTGGTAACATTTATCTAAATATTCAGAAAAACTCATTTCTTCGTTTACGGCAATAAATTCTTCTTGATTGTATTTTTCAGCAATTTGATCTAATTTGCTCATTACTCTTCTCCCTAGTTATAAGACTTACTCGACTTCCCCAAAGTTATCGCCAGAACTTATGTCGTCAATATTATTATACGGTTTTGAACCAACATGGGAAGCCTTTTCTGCTTCTCTTCTCAAGTTTTGTGCTTGTTCTAAATTATATCCAGCACGATAGTCAAAGTTATCAAATTTACTTGTGTCCTTTGGATTAGTAAATTTAATATTTGCTGCTGTAATCCCTTGAACTTTCTTTTTTGATTTACATTCAGGGCAATTTATATCAGGATACTTTCCAGTAGGATCAAAAGAAGTAAGACTTTCGTATGTGTGCTTACATTTTAAACAAGAAAAAACATAAGTAGGCATATAACCCTCAAAAAAAAATTAACCGGAGAGGAAATCCTCTCCGGTTAATAAAGTTTACCTATTTATATTTTCATTTTTTATCTATTATTTTTTTCAAACTTTTATAAGTTTTAGATATAATTTCAATTTTTTTCTTTGAAGAACGGAATATCCAAAACCAGTCTTGCTTAGCCAATGCAATAGCATCATTAAGTATTTTTTCATCAACATCTAGTTTAAGAATGTCTGTTTGTTCTTGTTGAGCAGAAAGCAGTTCGTCTTTTAGATCAAATTCTTCCTTGCTCTCATCATCATCTTTATCATCAAAACCATCACCGAAATCAAATCTTTTCATTTTTCCTCCTGTCGAAAAAAAGAATCCTTCGCTCAGTACATGCTTTCTGATTTACCTTTTTATTTAGTAAAATACTGATAAATAAATTGCATGTTTGGTATGTTTTAATACCCAAAAAATGAAGTCTTTTTTACAGGATTATTTTTGCGATGATTAACTAAACCTAAGAAAGGTTTGTGCTTATATTTATATGCTCTTTTTATTGATGTATGAATGCCGCTTCTGTCTCCGCCATGATTGCGAAAGTTCTTTTCATCTAAACTAATAAACTCTTTGAACGTCATGCTCTGCCTAATCCGCCTGCGATATTTCTCATCTCGTCAGAAAACTTTTTAAACATAGTTGCAAGATTTTGAAAACCTTGTGCAGTTTGTTTTTTTGCAACATCATCTTTTTTAACATTTACTGTATTTTGTGGTGTTGTAGTAGTTTGTGGTGTTTTTGTTTGAGTTGTAACAGCTTGTACTCCTGCTGGCAGAGCAGGAGCTTCTGTGTATAATTTGTTTTTGTTATCAACAAATTCTTTAAAGGTTTTCATACAAGTATATATTTTAAATTGATTTTATTTTTTCAATTAGGGTACTTGTGGAAAATCCTGATACCATAGGAGCAAGTTTGATTTCTTTAATAAACGTACTTCCTACTATATTTTTATTATTGTATTCAGCCCCTTTTACTAAAACATCTGGCATAAATTTACGCAAAACATTTTCTGGAGTTTGTTCATCAAAAGATATTATATAATCTATCATATCTAGAGATGCAAGCATTTGAAGTCTTTTGTCTAAACTTAATATTGGCCTCTTATCGCCTTTAATTTGTTTTATGCTCTCATCAGAATTAACTAAAACACAAAGTTTATCACCTTGTTTTTTTGCATAACTTAAAGTTTCAATGTGGCCAGCATGAAGTAAATCAAAACAACCATTTGTAGCAACTAATTTAAAATTTCTATTTTTAAGTATATCAGGCTCATCAATTATTTTTATTTCTGCATGTGATAACAATTCTGCACCACATATTGGTCTATTTAATTTTCTAGTAACATAAAAAGACCCTGCTGTAAATGCTATGATGGAAGCTTCTTCCAAACTAAAACCATTTGTCAAGGCCATACACAAAAAAGCGCCGAAGCAGTCTCCAGCTCCTATAACGCTATTTGCAAAAGTTTTATTGTCAAAATACTTATGTTCAAAATAATCTTGATCTTTTCCTACTACACCATCACCAGCCTGTGTTATGACTACAGAACTACATCTAAGAGAATTTATAAAAAAATCTATTTGATCTCGCCAGTTTTTTCTATCACTTAATTGTTTTGCTTCTACAGCATTAGGTTTCAATACAGTACAATCTTGCCAAAAATCAAGATTTTTGTTTTTAGGATCAACAAGTGATTTGGAATTTTTAAAAAATCTTCGAAACCAAGGACAGCAAAAAACTCCTTTTGAGTAATCTGAAAATATATTGAAATCACTATCTGGAATTTCTATATCTAACAGCGTTTTCTTTATATCTTCAAGCCCATAATTTTCTTTCTCTATATCCCATCTAACTATAGGCAAACTATCAGCATACATTCTTTTTTTCGTAGGCAGAGTTATTGAATCTAAGACTCTACTGTAATTCGTATTAATATCATTTAAATTGCATACAATATTTGCTTTTTTATCTAATAATGAAATTAACTCTACAGATACATTGAAATGTTTAAATTGAAACGCAACATTGGCCGCTCCGCCCGGTACAATATTATCTGGCTCCAAGCTATCTGATTTATAAATTGGTATTGGAAACTCTGGACTTATTCTATTTACATTTACGACATGGTACTCATCTACCATCGAATCGCCAATAACATTAATTCTTGATTTGTTTTGAATATCTTTTTTCAAAAAATCAACAAGTAATTTTTTATTCATGATATTAGAAGAGCGTGTAACCGGCAAGTTACACGCTCTTGAGCAGGAGAAAAACATGGCAAGCAAAAATTATTTTGTGCTTCCCATATTCATTATAGCGTTCTGAATAAAAAAATTCCAAAAGTATAAATAGAATAGAGAAGAGGTAAATATGGTGAAATTATTAAAATGCTTGCTGTCACTACTTCTGCTTTGTCAAATTACAATTGCCCAAGACAGTAAGTTTTTAAATAAAACCGAGGGACTAGAAATATCTCCCCCAATTACATTAGAAAACCCAGTTTCGGAAATCAAAATAGAGGCAAAAAGCTCAGGTTCAATAAAATGGCTGGTTATTGCTAATAAGAATATTAAATACGATGAAGACCAAAAAAATAAGTTAATTATAATTAAAAACCCTGCTGCAGCGAACACAATAGATATTTTTGCTATATCAAGTGTTAGCGGCAAACTAACTGATTTTGTAAGTACAAAAATTACAAACAATATTAAGAAAAAGGATAATACTCCAATTTCTAAAAAACTTAATGTAACGATATATGTTGATTATACAAAGCTTACTGCAGAACAAAATAAAATAATAAATATACCTTACTCAGATTTTACTCAACAATATGATTATGCTTCCTTTCAAACTTTTGATATAAACGCATATAAAAAAAATAACAATCTTGGAACTGCTGTTCTTATAATAAAGAATGGGGAACAAGAGGTCTTTTTTGGACCTTTGCCCAAAGATTTGAAAACATTTGTAGATTTACTTGAAACACTCAAACCGAAAGGCAACTGAAATGAGCGAACAACATGTGAACGATGACCAAGTACAAGCACTATCGACAGAAGTACAGCAAATGGGAATGGCCCCTACAGAAGTAGCTGATCTCTTAAGTCGTTATGGCCCAGAAGTTCTTTCTGTAGTTGTACAAGCTTTGAAAAATGGCTTCAGCATGCCATTTGTCCTAGAACTTTTGAGACTATTCGGTCCATTAGCTCTTGATTTTGCAATATCTCTCTTTACTGCTAAAAAATCTTTTTCAGCACAGTCTGAAGCAAATGATCCATTTGGCGAACTAAATAAAATACTTCAAAATGATCCCGAAGTAAACAAAGTATTAGAAGGCTCACAAATAGGGGCTTTAACTCCACAGCTTGTAAGTGTATTGGTAGAGAAACTCTTGCCATATTTGGTCAAGAAATATGGACCGCAACTTTTGGCTGCCATCATACAAGCCATCGAAGATTGGACAAAAGAAGAACCAGAGAATAAATAAAGGAGACTAAATGTTTTTACAATATGCTTTAACTTTTTTATTGTTTTCGCAAGACATAACTTTGCCAGAAACAATAAAAGGTGAACCCTCTGTATTCATTCCCATAACAGCAGTTACAAAAGGAGAAGTTGTACAGTTTGTTCCTTTAGATGCTGGACTTAGTGTTTTTCCAGCCAATCTACTTACTGATAAGAAAACAACAGTAGTAGTTGCTGGAAAAGCGGGTCGATACAGAGTACTTGCTTATACTTCAATTAATAATATGCCTAGCAATCCAGCAATTACAACGCTAATTGTTGGAAATCCCGGACCAGATAAACCAGACAAGCCTGATCCAGATAAGCCTGACAAACCAGACCCCGATAAGCCTGATCCAGATAAACCGAATGTAAAACCGGATCAAGAGTTTCTAGATGCTGTAAAAAGCATATATGGTGGTCTTCAAGAATCTGATAAGGCGGCGAGTGTAAAAAAACTTGTGGCTATATATCAGCTTGGATTAAAAGAAGTAGATAATCCAACTCATAAGACAACAGGTGAACTTTTTTCGACTATAAGAACTTTCGCTTACAAAAATTTACCACAAGGTAAAATTGAACCTATTAGAGAAATGCTAGCTGATAAAACAGACACAGAAGTAGGCACCGATATAAATACTTCTTTAGACGCAGCGACTAAATTGAAAATTAAAAATAACTTCAATAAAATATTGACAGCATTAGGAGGTCTTAATGTCTGATACCCCATACACACAATATCTAAATATACTAGCAGAAGAAGGATTTGATAGCTCTGTTACTGAAGTTCCAGAGGGAGCCGAATTTGGGTGGGTTGATGATCAAGCAGCCGTACAGGCAATAGTTGCAACGCTACCATATAAAGATTTTGAGGAAACTCCTGCATTTGGCATGGCTGCATCTGAATTGCCTGATCATTGTTATTTATGGGATTTTGCAAAACAAGTTACAGGAGATAACCTTCCACCAAGAAACCAAGGACAAGTAGGATCTTGTGTTTCTTTTGGTTGCTGTTCAGCAATTGAATACACGATGTGTGCAGAAATTGCGAATGGAGAGTTAGAAGAGTTTAAACCTTTAGTACAAGAAGTAGTATATGGAGGCAGCCGTATTGAAATTGGTGGAGGAAGGTTAGGAAGAGGAGACGGAAGTATAGGCGCTTGGGCGGCAGACTTTGTCAGAAAATATGGAGTTCTTAATAGGGGAGTATTTCTCAATGGTAAATATAATCTAGAAAAATATTCTGAATCTCTCTGCAGACAATGGGGTGCTTCAGGGGTGCCTAATGACTTAGAACCATTAGTAAAAGAACATCCTGTGTTTGAAACTGCTCCAGTAAAAACATGGGAGTCTGCAAAAAAAGCTCTTTTCCAAGGCTATGGAATTTCAATAGCTAGCAATCAAGGATTCAGTACAAAGAGAGACTCAAATGGTGTATGCAAGCCTAGTGGCTCATGGGCTCACCAAATGGCATTAATTGGATTTACAAAAATAGATAATGAAGATTATGGCTTTATTCTTAATAGCTGGGGACTTTATATGGGAACATCTAATATAGGCCCAGGCAATCCTTCTCCAGCAGGTTTTTACGCTCACTGGAGTGTCATTGATAGAATGCTAAAACAAAATGACTCATTTTGCTATAGCAGCGTGAAGGGATTTCCTCTACGAAAGCTACGTTGGAAA
>Ga0222714_10000566_pt1 | contig 42476 bp, 57 predicted proteins | sample C33_3DmetaG_FD_165048 | JGI IMG/M metagenome (GOLD analysis project Ga0222714, IMG submission 165048) | Estuarine water microbial communities from San Francisco Bay, California, United States - C33_3D | ecosystem: Environmental > Aquatic > Marine > Unclassified | place: USA: California...
CTGTTCTAATCCTCGTTTCACATAAACTCCCATTTCCAATGCCGGCTCTAATCCCATCGGCTCCCTTTTCACATAAGTAGTGTGCACCTTCTCCTGTCGCAATGTTTCCTGCAATGACTTCAACTCCTTGTATGTTCTTTTTGATTTGTTCAATTGCCTCTCCTACATTCTTGTGATGTCCATGTGCTACATCTATCAGTAATACAGAACATCCAGCTAATGATAATTCTTTTCCTCGTTCTAAGTAATCACCAGTAACACCGATTGAAGCACAAATAGGAACATTTAACCAATCATCTTCTGTATCAAATGCTGGTTCTATTGATTCCCAAAACTGAAAGGTTCTTTCTACTTGTAATACTTGTTTCTCAATACTCATGAACCGATGTATTACACCAACACCACCCATTGACATCATACCAATACTCATATCACTTTCAGTAATAGTATCCATTGGTGAAGATACAATAGGTATATCTAAATAGGTGTTTCGTGTAAATTTAGTTCTAAGGCTTACTTCTTTTCTTGATTCCACTTCGGAATATTTAGGGATGATATTTACATCATCGTACGTATAACATTTATTCATATCTTATTTTTTTATATATTTTATTAACCAAACCCAATACACTGCAACTCCTATAAATAAAAGTATTTGCCACATTGCCTTGGTTTCATTTATTAATTCTATTTCCATAATGATTCATACGAATCATCATATCACTCTATATATAAATAGTATCAAATACCTTTATAATGGTATTTTATTTTCATTTAATTCTCCTAATGTTACTGATACTACTCCGTGTTTTTGAACTACAAATGTACTACACTTTTGTGCAAAGTATATCGCCTGTTCTATATCTTTAGTATCTAAGTAACCACAAACTAATCCTGCGAGAAATGTATCACCAGCTCCACTAACATCTTTTATTGAAACTTCATCTACAGAAAATAATTTTCCATTGTATCTACAACCTTTACCACCTAATGTAACAATGAGTTTATCATCAAATCCATTAGATAATACTTCGTGATTCTTCTTATATTCTAATTCATTAATCTTTATAAATTTCGCGGAATCAACCCAACTACCAAGTTTCTTCTTAGTATCTACAAATACATTATCGTTATTCTCACATATGAATTGAATATCATCTTCTTCTAAAAATCCTTTACAATAATCAGAAACAATAATAGCATCATATCTTTTAAGATGTTCATCTGTTAAAACTTTTCTATCTACCCTTTTACAATAATCGTGTTCATCAACTCTTAATACCATTTGTCCTGAACGATTATCTACATATCGTTTTTTAATTATACTTTCTTTATTAGAAATCAAAGAAACACTTTTCTCTAATCCATCTATATTATCTGTAACATTACAAGCCATACCATTATGTTCTTTTGTATGTGTTGGAACAAATACTGGTATAGGAGCTTCTGGACTTATTCTTTCTATATCACCATAGATAAATATATCGTTACAACTATCTCCTATAACTAATATCATTGACTATCTCCTTTGGATACTCTATATGAATCTGAATCAAAGTGTTCAGTAGACACCTCAAATATTCTACCAGAAGTTAATGCTTCTAATTGGTGTGGTTGTCCTGGTCGTTGTCTTACTACATCACCTTTTACTAATTTATCCTCGTGTGTAATAGCAGTTTCAGTATCTATCCATCTATATAAAAACTCTCCTTCTTCCACATACCAAGATTCATCTTTAATCATATGATAATGCATTGAGAACTTACAACCTTTTTTAAATACAAGAACCTTACCACAATACAATTCATTGTTCTCTATAATGATTTCTTCACCCCAACCTTTAGGGACACAACAACCTTTTGTTATGTTCATCTATATACCTTTACACCATATTTTTTTGTAAATGCCTTAGCGTGTTCTTCGTTATTAACTATTGGCATTCCCTTAATGTTTAAACTGGTATTCAATAACATTGGACATCCTGTCTTCTTATAAAACTCTTTTATTAATTTATAGAAGTTTGGATTATCTTCTTCACTCACAGTCTGTACTCTTGATGTTCCATCAACATGACATATGGCTGGATACTTATCAGGATACTTACATTTTGCAACAAATTGCATATACTGAGATTTCTTTACAGGCATCTCAAATATCTCGTGAGCGTGTTCCTCTAATACAGCAGGTGCAAATGGACGAAACTCCTGTCGTTTCTTAATCTTATTCACTTTATCTTTTATATCATCACCACGAGGGTCTGCTAACAATGAACGATTACCTAATGCTCTTGGACCAAACTCTGCTCTACCATTGGCCACTCCAACGATATTACCTTTATATAATTCTTTTAATAATTGTTTATAAGGATATTCACCTTTAATATCATAACCTAAGAATGTATTGTTCCAATTCACGTGTTCCCCTAATACAAATGCAGCTGAACCTAATGATGAACCACCATCACCAGGATTAGGTAATATCCAAAGGTTCGGATACTCTTCTACGATTAAACTATTGGCAACACAATTTAATGCAACACCACCACCATATACAAAGTTATCCACATTCGGTATTAATCGTTTAGCTCGTTTGAATATTTTCATTATCTCTTCCTCACAAACGATTTGTGTATTACATGCTATATCAAACTTCCATTGTTCTGTATTATCATCAGGCATACTTTTACTATCCCAATTCATACAACCACGATGTAAATTCATTTTCATTAATTCTCTTAATTCCTTTTGAACTCGTTTATTTGGAATCCCCCAACCAGCCATTCCCATAAGGATGTATTCATCTTCTTGTGGTTTTAATCCTAAACGTTGAGTGATGGAACTATACCACAACCCAATACTCGAGGGATATCTCATACTCCAAAGTTTACGAAATTCTGTTTGTTTATTTTCGGTGTTAATATACCAAATAGAAGCCGTATCCCATTCACCGATAGCATCAATCACCACTCCGATAGATTCTCGGTAAGGTGAAGTGAAATATGCAGCGGAAACGTGGGATAAGTGGTGAGGAATATAATGTGTAGGTTTAATATTAAATTGCTTCAAATAACGTGATGGTAAATTCTTTCCTTGAAAGACCTCAGAGTATTGACCAGCTTTCAATTGTCTTAATTTCTTAATCCAGGGTTGTTCAAACCAAGTGATACTATCAAACTCTTCACCATAATGATATACATCTTTCATAATAGTGTGGTTTAAATACTCATCATTTTTAATACCAGAGTATCGTTCTGAATGACCACTATACATGATATCTTTACCATTTAATAAAGTGATAGTGGAGTCATGGTTTAATCCGCTCAACCCAATGATTTTTCTATCTTTATTGGGAAACGTAATATAATGATTGTTGTTCATGATTATAAGTATAATGTTAATGATGGAAAGACACGATAAATATTTATGCTCACCAACCAACATGCTTAGGTTGGTGAAACCAATCAAACTATCATTAACTGCTATAGAGTGTATTTTTTAGCTGATGGACGGCCAAGTAAGGAGCCTGACAAATTGTCATAGTGGTTTTGGATTCACGATTAATTAGTGGGGGTAGGGGTGTAGCTAGTTGTTTTGTTCTCTCCACTTATACTACACTATTACACTTCATTAGCCATTCAAATTACTGCTCTGAGTGTTGTGTATGAGTGTTGATATCATTAAGTGGATTACTTGTCCGTATACACGGAGTTTTGATTGGAGCTATTGCAATATTTTTTAGTGTAACACGAGCTCGTTTTGGGGATTTTGGGGAAAATCAAGTAAGGAATCCGAGTCAAATGAGCAAAAAATCAACGATGTTCCCACTTAATTTACGAATAAAAACCTATATAAGTCAAGCTTTTTATTAAAAAAAGTTAAAAAAAATTCAAATTCATGATTTATTATAGTGTGTTAGGTGATAAATCCGAGTCCATTAAGGGGAAAATTTAGGACTTTATAGCTAATTTACGAAAAAAAACCTATATAAGTCAAGTCTTTTCGTTAATTTTCTAAAGATTTTTGGAACTCTTCGAATGGTATATACTCAAAATCATCATCTTTTACTTCGATTTTATCAGGTAATTCTCGTAGAGCTCGATGAATAGGTACATCACGATGACGATACCAACCATTTTTACTTTGACGTAACTCATACACACACGATAAACACAGAGCTCTAAGGTTATTTTGGTTACCATTTTTAGTATTTCTATCTAAATAATCCAATACTAATGGTGGTTGGTTAGGTGGTGTGATATGTTCATAGTTATTACCACAATTACTACACTCACTTAATATAAATTTCTCATGAATGGCTCGAGCTAACACTAATGAATCATGATAATTATTGGGATGTTCCCCTCTGAGGATTTTGAAAAGGAACTCGCTCGATAATCTACCACTCATAGTGACTCTTTTCTTTCCTTTTCCCCCAACTGGTGTGGGGTTCCAAAGATTGTGTTTGATAGCTTCTCGTTTAAATATATTATAACTCACACCTAAATATTGAGAAGAAGCTTTCATCGAATGACAGATTCGGATAGCGTTTTCAATCTCACCATGAGTTAAACACACCATTTGTCTACCACCTTTTGGATTATTTGGATTATCTATTCTATATGGGGACATAAAGCTTTCCTTTAAGTGGTGTAAGTTTGAGCTTAAAGTAATGGTTTAACCAAGTTAAAGTAAACCTTTAAGTGTGTTATAATGAAGTGAAAAAATTTATTGCTCGAGCTATACACACACATTATATATTTTTAATTAGTATAACATTATAACACTATAATAAGTATCATAAAGGTGTATAAATGGGTTAAATTCGAGACGAAATCTCATTGAAGTGGGTTATGGTGGGTAAGTTTCCCTAATCATGAATATCAAGGAATATAAGGTTATCTCACGTAGTGAGCTTTAAATTTTTTCGGTTCTCTCCCCCACCAATTCAGATATAATTCCAAAGGAATTCATTATTCATTAGTGATTATATGATATATACTCATCACACTACATATCAGAGTAATAATCATCAATAAGGTAATCATTTAATTCGGAGTATCTTCTTCTCTATATAGTGGAATATCATCAATACCATTATATAAGTAATAATAGCTAAAATTATTTTCATGAACATTTATAAGTTATTTCCTTTCATTATCCAACCTAATATAAAACCATTCACCATAAACATCACACATAAATATATTACATTAGTATCGTTCATTATTTACTCTGTAAATCATTGAATATTATCTCTATCCAATTCATCTAATGTTATATCATCAATTTCGATATCATGTAACTTAAATTTATCAAATTCCACTATTAAAAAGTGCACCACACCTAAGAATATCATTAGGGGAGTTATCAACAACCATAATATCCACCATAAGTAACTACTGATAAAATTAATCATCTTCTACTACGATTCATTTTATTCATTCTTATTATTCTTCTTGGCATTCTCACTCCACTATACCAATGTCTTGAACAATAATTTCTTAATATCATCATTTCTATATTCCTCTCAAGAGTTTCACTCTTCAATCTCTTCCATTATACCATCATAATTCATCACAATATTTTCCTTTGGAAAATCACTTTCATCATATGGTGTTTTGGTGATTTCATCACTTGATTCATCTTTAATGAATGATTTACTAATCGTATTACCACCATTCCATATACCATTAAATTCTTTTGTTTGTTCATGTTTTACAAAGTAAACGCTCTTCACTTCTATCCATTTCTCCATTATAAAACTCACACCGATTTTCACCATTTGAATCAAAATATCAAAAACATTATTCATTATATTATTTAATCCACGTGTACTCATCACTCTAAATCTTCATCCCAATCCCTTGATAACTCTCGATTGAGCTCTATATTAAAAGGTGTTGGTACTTGGATTTTCACCAATACATATTGTTCATTATTCAAGATTAAGTATTGTTGGTTCCATCCTATTTCCCCAATTTCTTTCTTTACAATAAATTGATATATCTTTTCCTCTTCATCACTACCACGTTCAACTCCATTTGGTAAGCTCACAATCTCCAAATCCATCCAACATCCATATGAAGAATTCATACTTGGTACTACACGATACCCTATAATCTCGGTTGGCTCTTGTGAAAACATCACACTTAATAAACTAATCCCCACTATGAATCCAAAAATAACTCTAATCATGAACTCGGTAGTATCACTAAACACTTTATCTAATAACTTTTTTATTTTCATTGATAACATATCCTTTATTTGATTTATGTTGGTGTACACCGAAGGTGTATCACCTTGTTTCTAATCGTTTAAACTTTGTTGGAATATTCCTCCACCATTCTTTACATTAATATATATAAATATATTAAATAAAAATACAAAATTTTCTAAACTTTGTTAAGAAAAATCGGCGTTTACTTTGTTTTGGAACGATGTATTCACTTTTGGTAACTTTTCCTCTACCTTTACATCATGAATACCTCTCTCTTCACATTTCTTTTTAAATCTTTTGTACATTTGGTTTAGAGCTTTTCTTTGTTTCACACTTAACATTCCATTAAATCTTAATTGTTTCTCTACTGAATTTAAAAACTCTTCAGTACGACCTATATACATTGGACGATATCCACAACCCCCTAATAAAGTTCTGATAAGGTTTAATTTGTATTGTCCGTCTCTTATTCTTTCTAACTTTTCATACTTATCTAATTTATTTTCACTCTTTTGCCACTCAATATATTTTTTGATAATCTTATCCATACTGAGTTCCATTTTCATAGTGATTTTTCTTTTACCAAACGAGTTATACATCGAGATAGTGAATTCTCTCACATGGTCGGGTTGGTAATATCTATGGTCGTTTAATATATGGTTCAGTTGTCTTCGAACCTTGTTTAATCTTTCTGGGAAATCTATTCTACTCATGATATAGTATAACCTTGATTGTTTATTTTTTCCACCTCTTCAATCAAGTTATTAATCTCATACCTTACCATATCTGAAGAACTTCTAGCTTCTTCATTCTCTTCTGTTTCAGGTATTTGATAGTAAGCATTCATAGAAGAAGTTTCTAATTCTCTTAATCTATCTAAAATTTCTTGTAATGTCATCATTATGTAACTCCTATATTATTTGTGAGGAAACACGCCTCCATTAATGTTATATCAGGTTGTTCATGTACAACCCAATCCTCAATAACATCAATCATTAATAAAATAATATCAGGATGTAAGTGATACGAGAGTTCCCAAAATGGGTCTTGTTGACTAATCATTGTATCTCTCGTCATCGTATATTCTATCCCACATACCTTCATCAAGTTCATCTGATTCAACTTCATCAACGAATAATGTATTTAATGTATCAAAGTCTGAATTATCCATACCAATATCTTGTAGAGCTTCTTTTTTAGTTCCATAACCGATATCGTTAGTTGGAGTGTGTTTTTTTCTTTTCATTGTATTTTCCTTATTTTTCATATATGAATATACTAATAAATTACTATTAAAGTCAAGTCTTTTTTTAACTTTTTTTTAATTATTACTCAAATAATCTGTAACAACAACAAAGTCTGTTTGGTTTAAATTGTCAAACCACTCAACTTCTTCAATATCTGATACGGGATACGGATTATCTAAATCGGGCGTGTAACACCTTGTAGTACCACTATCTGTTACTTGAGCCGGATAAGTATTACCATTATCTGTGTCTAAGAAAGTTCCTACTGAATCTAACAAAATCATATTATTTCCTTTATTTTTCATACCTAAATATACGAAAGAAATAATATATATGTCAAGTCTTTTTTTGATTTTTTTTTGATTTTTTTAAGAAACTTTAAACATATCAACTATATGTTTAAATAATAACCCTACAAAACCTGTTCCAATAACACCTCTCCATTTAGAAGTGTTCTTTCGAAATTCTGTATTTAACCTTGTTTCTGCCCATAATCCTTCATGTGGATTAAATAGATTTTCTTTGATAAATCTAATATCTTCATGAACCTCTGAATGTTGTTTATCATTCATTTGTTTCATTTCATCAATAGATTGTGTAATATTATCAATCTTATTGTGTATTAAATCAAACTCTTTTCTATCATTGGCGTTCAAGGTAATTCTCCTGTTGTTTTTTGTACAATAATAAATATCATATATTGAAAAACTTTGTATAAAAATTACCTATTATTTATTATATTTTTTATTCTTATTTTTGTTAAGATTTCTTCTTAATCTTGGTTGTGGTTTTCTTGGTTTGTAGTTTTTAGTTAATCTAAAAATCTCTTCTTTGAGTAACTGTCGTTGTTGTGTTAATTCATCAACTCTATTATTAGCTACATCTAACTCATCCCATAATCTTGTAGTTCTGTTTATTTGAACTAATGATATAGCTCCAATTCCTAAACAACTACCAATTAATAAACCACATGCAAATGCTATCCATATTTCCATTATCTTAAATCCCTTTCAATCTCTCTGTATTGTTCAAAAATATCTTTATCTAATTCTACATTCAATTTGTAAAATACAATACAAAAAACTATTGTTATTATTACATCCATTTTAATTTCCTATTTTATAATGATTGAGCCATTATTACCACTCAACCAATCTATTTCTGTAGTGAACCCATGTTCTTCAACACATTCTTTCACTATCTCTTTCATCTTCTCACTATTACCAGTAATCACTCTTAGTGGTGTATTACCCATATTATAATGAAGTATTACCTTGTTTGGTAAATTATCTTTTACTTCACTATATGTTAATCCATGTAAATCTATTTCTACCACTTTCTATCCTAAGCCATCCTTACCACTTAAGGATTCATCTGTTTCAGTTTTATCTTCTTGCCACCATTGGTAACCCTCTGATGATGGTTTTGTAACTGAATCTTTTAACTTATTATCATACTCTTCTCTACTCATCACTTTCCATAGATTATCAAACTTTTCTTCATCTTGTAACTTTTTCGTTCCCATGAAATATACTTTGGCCTCTTTTAAATTATTCATATTACACGAATGAATTATTTCATCAAATCTATTCACTAACACATAACTCAATGTACTCTCCTTTTAATCTAATATTATACTAAACACATCAGATAATTCATAATCAACATAAACCCCAATATTTAAGGTATCACCAATCATTGTTTTGACTGGAGCAATCATATTGTTTAGTTCTCCTTCTGAATTACTGAACGATGTTTTGTTTGTTGTCCTTACTAACTCCCCACTAAAACCCGTAACATAGACTGTATCATAACTCACATAAACCCAATCAGTCGTATATCCGTTTTTTACTATATATCCAAGTGTGTCTCCCAACACCCAATATAAATCTGATTCCCAATCAACTCTAATATTTTCCATCGGGCCAATATTATCCTCAACCTTTCCTTCTATCTGATGAAGTGTTTGATGAGTATTCTTATTTAAAGTTAAATGATAATATCCATTTTCATCGATTGGTAAATTCATATCCCAAGTAAAACTTGGCAATCCTCTTTCATATCCATTACTAACAATGGTATCTTCACACCCTATTAAGAATAATACACTAATTCCTATTAGGATGTTTTTTATTAATTTGTTTGTTTTCTTTTTTAGGTAGTTCATTATATCCCTTTTTCCTTTTCTTCGGTTTTACTTTTGGTTGTATTCTTTCACGAAAGGTTTCCTCTTCGAGTTCTTCCCAATCTTCATAGTTTACTTTTGGCATTTATTACTCCCTAATATACTAAGTTTTTATTATACGAGTCAAGCTCTTTTTATCTTCAATTTCTCTACTTTATCAAGAAATTCTGTCATAGTGTACTTCTTACCTTGTTCATCAAGAATAATATAGTTCTCTAATGATTCAGGACTCGTGTTTATCATATTCATAAGTGCAGCCCAACCCTGTTCAGGATAAAAACTACCCAAACTTTCTTCACCCAATTGATTACTACTAAACATAGAGTTTTCTTTCTTTTCTTCTTTGTGTAATATAAAGTATGTCATATTGTAATCAGTTCTTTTTCATATGTATCTAACTTACTAATATAGAGTTTGAATATATCTAACTCCATCTCACCTATTTCACCACTATCTTTTAATATATCTGATAACTTAACCAAATACTGAAAGTTATTGGCGTTTAATAAGTTACAATCAAACTCAACACAAACATCATGTAACTCTGATATCTTACTATTACCATAGAGTTTTATTTTCTCATCTAAATCAGTAGATGTTTTTGGTTGTTCTTCTTTCTTATATTCACCGATACAATCTGAATCTTTTAAATCTAAATATATCTTACTACACCATGGCTCTAATTCACTTAATAGTTCTTTAGTACAATTGTAAACCACCATACCAATATCATATTTAGGTGGAACTATTGGTTTCATCATATTATCATGATTTACAAAGTGTCCCCATTTTCTGATAAACTCTCTTGTTGATTTTTTATTTTGTATCAACCATTCATCACTCTCTCTACCATTCATAAATACTTGTCCAGCTGGATTCCTCATGGCTCCATCTTTGAATCTACTACCACGACAAGTCATATGATATACAAATCCATCCCATGTTTGTTTAAATTTAAATCCTGCTAAATGAAATCTATTAAAGATATCTGAATCTTCCTTTGATTGTGGAGCAAAAATAGGGTCATGTCCACCAATGAAATCCCAATCACTTTTCAATATGGCCCAAGGAGCAAATATCCCCTCAGTTACAATTCCTCTTCCTTTATCATAATGTACTACTTCTGATAGGAACTTTAATAATTCATCTTCTTTGAACTCTTCAGGTTCTATACCAAAATCTTGTAATATCTTTTCTGGCCCATCAGGATGAAGTGGTGGTTCTATTCTTGTTCCACTCACTACTACACCTGGTTCTATTAATTTTAAAATTGATTCATCAAACTTAGGACAAGCGTACATATCGGCGTGATATATCATCACAACATCATTGGTGGCCACTTCATTAATTAATCTATCATATAAAATTGTGTGTCCTAATCTTGTTGGACCTTCATTTCTGATACATTTTACATTTGAGTCTTTTTTTGATATCTCTTTCATCCACTCCCAAGTTCCGTCATCTGAAAAATCATCTGCCATACAAATTTCGTGAGTGTATCCAAGATTCTTTCTAATCGAATTATAACTCCACTTCAAGTAGCGAAGATTATTTCGCGATGGTTGAATGAAACTAATTGTTTGATATTTCATTATCTACTCTTATTCCTTCTATGTAATCCAATACATCGATTGTTGGTTTCCAACCTAATAACTCTCTGGCCTTCATATCTGTACAAAGTGTTTCTCTCATCTCACCCTTTCTTTCAGGTATGTAAGTGTATCCACAATCAAATGATTGAGCAATTACATTTATTGAGAAGTTCTCACCTCTACCTAATTCAAATGTTTCACCATTTGATTTATCTATGTTTTCACCAGCTTTTATAAATCCATCCACGATATCAAACACGTGAGTGAAATCTCTTCTCTGTTCACCATCACCTGTAATAGTTAGTTCAACACCTTCTTTGAATTGTTTCTGAAAGATACCCAATACGGTACAATATTCACCCTCTGTTAATTGATGAGGGCCATACACATTATAAAATCTACATATAGAAGTTGGAACTCCATAAATTTTATTATACATTTTAACAATTTCTTCACCTTGATACTTTGTAAATGTATAAGGATTAGAGTATATATCACCATTACTTGATGATGAACCAGCGTATATAACTGAACAATTCTTTTCTTTAGCCCAACTCATAATATTCATCGTACCTAATACATTTGTTTCAAATGTTAACTCTGGATATTCAAATGATGGTTGAATTCTTGGTAATGCTGCCAGATGATAAATGATATCTGGTTTATCCATAAAGAAATCAAAATCAATACCATCTCTGATATCAACTGTATGATATTCACATCCCTCTATTTCATTTTCTTCTTTACCTGTCTGATAATTATCTAAACTAACCACTTTATGGCCATCATCTAATAATCTCTGAATCAAATTGGTTCCTATAAAACCAACTCCACCTGTTACTAATACGTTCATAATGTAATATTCTCCTTATATATCACCCAACTCAACCATACACCAAATACGGCTAATATTATTAATTCTAATCCATTCATTTGTTCTCTCTCTTCCAATGTTCCATCCAAGCCTGTTCTGAATAATGTTTATCAAATAAATATTTTGTTTGTTCTGAACACTCTTGGTAAAAGTCTTCGTCTTCTGTTAATTTTTTCATGATGTTTTTGGCTCCCACTAAATCACCAACCTCTACGGTAGTTTGTGGATGTAATAAATCTTGTGTATCTAATCCACTATATCCTATTACTGGTGTTCCGTGCCAAGATAAGTTCATACTGAATGTTCCAGCTGCGTGTGTTCTCATCAAGTGAACTCCAACTTTATATTGTCCAATATGATTTATCCAATCTCTCCAACTCATATAAGGTAGATATTTGATATCCTCAATCAAACTTTCTTGTTCTTGTTTTCTACCCATTGAAACACCATACTTTTGTTCATCAACTTCAGATGCTACTAAATAACTATCCATACCACCATACCAAGAAACAAAATTACCACCCAATAATATCCCATCTTTGTATAAAGAACCAGATTGACTATCCAATCCCTCTGGTATCATCATACTTCTCATTATTCTTACATCTTTACAACCCAATCCTTTGTAATATTTTACATCTGATTTGTTATGACAATACACCCAATCTGCTTCTCGTAAACAATTTAAATAATGTATTTGTTGTTCTACTGAATAATCTTGATAATACCAATGTGGTCCTTCTTGCATTACAGCCACACTTTTACAAAATAATTTATACTTGGATAAATCTACTTTTGGATTGTTCTTTGGAATAATCACTATTCCTAAATCATAAAGTTCTGAAACCGACCTTGGTGTTTGAAATCCTGTTGGTGATTCATTTAATGGACACCATTCTGCATCCAACATAATACTCCAACCAAATTCTGTTCTGGCGTTTTCAAAATCTCTTGGAACTTTTCCTTTGATATTACTTTCTGAGAAAAATATAACTTTCATTTTATTTCTGATATTGTTGTAAATTGTAAATCATATTGTGATAATAAATATTCAATTATTTTATCAAAATGTAAAAAATTTTCTTCATTCCAAACATTATCGTTGTGTGTTCCATTGATATGAGATTGAAACATAAATGTATTACCATATAAACTTATATCTTCAGTTTCATTAATACCATCACAACCTTCAAAGAAATGAGTACCCCAATTTATTCCTTTGTTTATATCTGTATGTCCTGCCACCCAATCAAAATAATTACTGATTGCATCTGCACTCTGTTGATTCACTCCCCAACCTGGTGCTCTAAATCCTTTTGGTGTATATCCACTATCTTTCCATAACTGAAGTGAGTCTTGTATTCTTTGAGTTGCATCACCAAAATTCAGTTCGTAAAATTCCATCTCACCTATACCATCAGTTTTACAAGCATGATAGTGTCCATGATTACTTAACTCTATCCAATCGTATTGTGTCCAAAAATCTACAAAATCTTTTGTTATTGGAAAGTGTCCATGATAATTACTTGGAACGAATAAATTAAACTTCACTCCATGTTTTTCATTGAGTTTCTGTAGATACTCAACTTGAACATCTCCCTCAACTCCCCATCCTTGTTCTGGATGTATATCATCTATTGCAACTATTACATTAGTCATCCTCTTAATCCCTTTTCAATTAAATCTTCTCTCTTCTTTCTTTCTTGCCACTTTTCCCATAAGTGCCACTTGAACCAACTTGTAACTTTACCCACTACATTCTGTATTGGTTTAAACACTTTGGTTAATATATTATCAACCTTTTCTTGTGGTGTTTCATCATACCCATCTAATAAACTCCAGTCTAAATACTTTGGTATAATGATATCACCTTTTTGGTGTTCAAGTAATCTTACTTCTTGACCATCAACATCAATAACTACATCATACTTATCTTCATAATGATGTGAGTGGCCAAGGAATGCATTATCTTTCATCTTCTCAATCTTCTGTGTTTCTTTTTCTAACACTCTTGATTCCCAACCATTATAATAATCCATTATTGTATTAACTACCATCAATGGTAATGCCAACACTAAGGTTAGGTTCTTCCAATACTCAACTATCTTTTTGTACATTATACTCCTTAAATACATCTTCCCATGTGAATGTGTGTCCTTGTTCTGTTGTGTTGAATGCATTCATTTGACTCATCTTATCAGCGTTATGAAACCAATATTGTTTCTTTCTCATCTCTGTCATATCACCATCTTGAATATCTTGTCCTTTGATATACATTCTTTTGTTTGGTAACTTTCTATTATGTACTAATAGAATGTTCTTAATAATATATTGTGGTAACTGATTTCTAAAATGTATCAAACAATTATTCATAAAAGCTGTATCTTCGTGTACAAAGAATACACTCTTTGGAATATTTGCTCCACTCTTAATTACATCTGATGAAATCACTAAACCACACCCATTAAATTTTAATTGTGTTGTTTGATTTATTTCTAATTCTTCAGTTTCATTATTGATATTATCCATCTCTTCTTGATTCATATTGTATCTCAAACTCCACCAATTTTCTGTATCCATTTCTATGAATGGTTTATCTGTAAACTTTGGATGTTCTAACACTTTCCAAGTATCATCCCACATTTTACAAGTGCCGAAGAAACTAACATACTTTGGTGTTTTTTCTTTTACATTGTTATGTAGTTCATCTAATATGTACCAAGTTTGTGATGGTATTAATGAATCACTCTCTCCCCACATCAACACATCAACTTGTTCACAATATTTATCATTGAACTCTCTACGATAATCTGCTATTGTATAAATATTTTCAGTATGTTCTGTTAATCTCAAATCATAATTATTTTCACCACAATCCATAAATTGATGTTGGTAACCAAATACATCTTTCAATATATCTCTGAACCTATCTCTTAGTTCACCCATTGATATTTTATTATCATCAACCTTTTCTAACCCCTCGTTCATGTTAAAACATATATCAATAATTACATTATCTTTATTCTGTAATACATCCAACGAGTTTTTTACACTCTTTAAATAATCCTCTATGATTTCTATTTCATAAAATTGTACTAAACAACCTATTGCAAATTTATTTTTCAAATTCATCTTCTAAAAACCTATATGTTTGTTTCATCCATTCTTTTACAGTTCCAAAATCTTTCCCATCTATACCATTGAAATGATATACCCAACCATATTTAGTTAGTAATCTTAAATCCAATAATTCTTTATTATGTATATGAGTCATGTTCCATTTATATGGTAGTAATTCAAAATCAATGTTATGTTTTTTAATCATCAAGTTCCATAGAGCTTGTTCTTTTCCTAATCCATATTTCTCTGATAATTCAATTATCTTTTCACCATTGGTTTCCCATAACCCTAACATTTTATCATAGAAATCTTTGTGTTTTCTACCCATTAATTGAAATCCACTATTTGCGTAACTCCAAATGTTTGACTCCACTCCATCAAATAATTCTCTTGAATAAAACTGAATACCTCTGATAATCCAATCATAACTTCCTGTATCTCTAACCATGTATAATTTATCTCGTGATGTCATTTCAAATATATTAGGAGCATCAGGATGGATTAATGTATCGGAGTCAACTGTTAATACACCATCATAATCAATACCAGAGTTCTCTAATAAATGATACATATAATATCTTTGAAAGTTATAAAACATTTCTTCTTTTGGACGAATCTCTTCAGTTAAAATAAATAACTCTACATTATTTTTCTTACACCATTTTGCCCAAGATTGTTGTGAAGCTAAATATTCAGGTTTATCCCCTATTGATACTAAAAAAACTACATTAGTTGGCATTTTCTAACTCCCATGTGTATTTCATTACTTGTTCCCTTAACTCTATTGGAAATCCTGTGAAGTGATATATGTTTCCGTACTTCATATAATGTGGTGTTCTATCATGATTAAATTTACAACTAAATGGTTGAGCTGGTGTACAATCTTCAGTCATCACTTCTCTCTTATCTTGCCAATTATGTTGAATAAGTTCTCTTCTCATCAATCCTAATATATTCCAAGATGATTCTAATAAATTTACTTTATAACCATTTGTTTGAACAATAAAATTAAATAATGTTTGTTCTTTTCCACCACCTTTATTCCAATTATCAAGTTCTTCTTGATTATCAAAATAAAACTCTCTTAACTTATCATATACTGATAGAGATTTATTATCCAAAAACACAACTCCAGCATTTATGTAATTATCAAAGTTCATTTCATGATTAAAAAATTTACTATAATTCTCAACACTATAATGTAACCAATTATAATTAACATCATCAACCACTCCACTAATACCATCTTGAAGTTCATCAAATATATTTGGAGCATCAATGTTAATCATAGTATCACAATCAACGATACCTATCTTATCATAATCTCTACATACTTCAGTAACATTTAATTTATTCCAAATAGGATACCCATATCTTTCATCATGTTCTGTTACACAATGAAAATCCACTCCATTCTTTTCACACCATCTTTCCCAAGATTTACTTGAGTATTGTAAAAAATTAGAGTGTTTGTAATTAGATTTATTATGGTTTATTGCAACCATGTATATTGCGTTCATAACTCTACTATAACTCCCTCTGAATCTTCTAATAGTTCGTTTGCTTTTATAAATTGTCCTTTTTCTAAACCAATTGGTTCTACTTTTAAATTATTTTCTTTTACAAACTCATCAACATATTTTTTAACTCCTGGATACATATTCGCCCCATAATCATCAAAAATAATATATTTAGGATTTAACTTTAAAGCGTTCAATGTATCTTGTTTCACTTGGTGATATTCATGTATTGCATCAATCATAACCACATCTACATTTTTCCACTTATCAAATTTCCACTCATCGTTATATGAATCCATTTGTTCATAAATTATATTTTCTTCTGATGGATGTTCTTTACTTGGTGGATTCAAATTCATAGCAAAAACATTGTTAAATAAATAAGATAATATCTTACTTGTTTGTCCTTTATGACAACCTACCTCTAACACATCACAATCACTTCCATAAAATTTATCAATTAATTTAAATTTAAATTCATGTGATGTTGTTATTGGCCATTGAAACTTATCTGGTATATCAAATACCAATTCTTTTACTTTTTCTTTACTTAGTTGGTTCATATTTGTTTCCCTCTAATTTAAAATTAATAAATGGATTCAATGAATGAATATTACAACCATAAACTTCTTTTACCCTATCACGAACCATCATTGTATTTTTCTCCGTAAGATACAGCCAATGTTCTATCCCACTCCAATTACCAGCATCTGGCCATTTATCTTTTACATAACCTTTGTAATAAAGATTACCATTTATCTTACCCTCATCTTTACCACATATCATTATATTTTTTGCACCCATATAACCTGCAATATTTATACAAGTATTTAGTGTAGTTCTGATTGCAACCATTTTATCTGTACCAATACACTCTAATCCTTTGTTATCATCATTTATTCCACTTTCAAATTCGTAGAAATTATCTGATTCAATAATCGGATTTACTCCACCATAGCCTTGATGTAACTTACTATATAAAAACTTAATATCTTTTCTATTAGATAATTCTTTTACGGTTTCATCCCACCTTACTCTTACTTGTAAATCTCTACCCACTACATACTCACAAGGAAAATACTGAAACATTTGATTCACACCAATACAAATCTTATTATCAAAGAATGATTTATCAACATAATCCATAGATGAACCAGCACCTATAATCCAAATATCCTCACCTTTATGAACATCTTTTAATTCTGTAATACTTCTATTCATATTTGTTTACACTATCCACAATGTGATTTCTATCTTCTTCCGATAACCACCAACCAACTGGTATGTTTAACAATCTATGTTCAAAATAATCTAATCCATCTAAACCATCTCGTTTAAATTCTTCCATACAAGAATATTGGTCGTTTCTCACATGAACTACATCAGAAGCGATTCCATTATCTTCTAAATACTTTTGAAATCTTTTCTTATCTTCAACCAATACTGAATAAATCCAACTTGATGATTGTGATTTATCACTTCTTTCAAGTAATGTTACATTAGGATTGTTAATGTGTTTATCATAATACAATCCATTTTCTATATGTTTATCAATTAATTTATCAATGTATTTCATCTGTTCAATACCAATACAAGCGTTTACATTATTCATATGAAGTTTATACCCAGCCTCTGAAATATCTTGTTCCCATCTTGAAGCTGATTTAAATTGTCTATCTAATCCAAACCATCTTAGTTTTCTTACTCGTTTAATATCTTCATCACTTTTACAAACAAGAGCTCCACCATCAGCGGTAGTTAAATGTTTTACTGCTTGAAATGAGAAACAAATATAATCTCCATGATTTCCTATTTGTTTTTCATTGTATGTGGCTCTTAGTGCATGAGCAGCATCTTCAATAATTTTAACATTATATTTTCTTCCGATTTCACATATCTCATCCATATCACAAGGTTGTCCAGCCCAATGAACTATAACAATCGCTTTTGTTTTATCTGTAATTAAACTCTCAATTGATTTAGGGTCTACATTACCTGTTTTTGGATTTATATCTGAAATTTTTAATACAGCTCCCATATTAATAAATGGAACATTAGTTGCCATACAAGTCATAGCGGTTGTGATTACTTCATCTCCTGGTTGAACATCACACATATGTCCTGCCAACCAAATAGCTGATGTACAACTATTCACTAAACTAACATTTGGATTTCCAATATACTCACCGAATTGTCTTTCAAATTCATCTGAATATTCACCCTCAGTTAAAAATCCACTATCAAACACTTCTTGTAACTTTTCACCAATTCCTTTTGGTGTATGTACTTTCATTAATGGTATCATAATTCATTCTCCTTAAAATATTCTAACATTTTCTTTAATCCTACTTTCAATGTTGTTTTAGGTTGTACACCTGTATCTTTAACCACCTTATCAATATTTGGACATCTTCTCAGTGGTTCATCTTTTGGATAGAAATTTGGATAATCTCTAATAATATATCTATCATTATAATCTAATGTATTACAAAATATTTCTGCTAATTCTTTCATTGTTAATTCTGGTGTAGGATTACCAGCGTTATATATTTCACCATTTTTACCATTCAATAATACACCGAAACACATTTCTATTCCGTCTTCAACATAACAAAATGTTCTTGTTTGATTTCCATCTCCGTAAACCATAATATCATCATCTTTTAAATAATTTCGCATCCAATTTGACAACACTCTATTGTCATTAATTCCCATATAAGGACCATAAAAGTTAAATGGTCGAACAACTTTTACTGGTAAATTATGTTTATTGTAATAAATGTAACACAATGTTTCCAATACTTGTTTACCAATGTCATAACAACTTCTGCTACTTCTTGTTGGGATTGTTCCGATATAATCTTCTTTTGTTGGTATTGAATTAGGTTCTGGTGTTCCATATACTTCACTTGAACTAAACATCAATACACTTTCTACTTCATTATCAACACAATAATCTAATACATTTTTTGTTCCAATGTAAGAAACATCCATAGTTTCAATTGGTTTTTCCATATATTTTTCTGGACTTGCAATTCCAGCACAATTAATAACATAATCATATCGTTTTAACTTTAGTGGTTTACAAATATCATTACCATTCTGTATATCATAACATAAAAGTTCATTACCGTTCTCAGTCAAAATATCTTTAAACCAATTACCAAGAAACCCGTCTGAACCTATTAGTAATACCGATTTACTTTTATCTATCATAATTTTTTATCCTTTCATCTACCTTAAATTCTCCCCTTTTATATAAGGTAGGCTTTTTTGTTTCACAAAAATCAATCTCTCCAATCGTCAATTCTTCTAATAATTCTAATGAAGACAATACAAAATTTGGACCAACTCTCAAAAGTCTTTGATACAAATCAAAAGCTGTATCCTCTGGAAAAACTGGATAAGTTATTTTACTTACAATTGGTCCAAAGTCTAACTTATCTGTCATTTTATGAAATGTTAGTCCTTGTTCATATTCACCATTTTGTATTGTATAATCTAAAATATTTGTTCCACCATATTCAGGCAACAATCCTGTGTGTACATTAAAACATTTTTCGGTGTTTTTAATAATCTTATCATATTGAACTGATAGTTTTATATCACATTCAGTATTCATATCTACAATAGGTAAATCTATATTACCCTCTCGTGTTGGATTTACACTTGGTACATAACCTACAAGTTCATATTTATCTTTTAATTTATTAACAACTAATTCTGTTAAGTAAGTAGAACCTAAAATTAATATTTTATTTACAACCATCTTTTCTCACAATCATTCATCATTTTACCCCAATGTAAGTGTCCTATTATATTAGCACCACTTAATTCTTTTAACCAAGAATCGGTCATCCATACTCCTCTTACAGCAGAACCCGCTGTTGGATGTCCGTAAATCATAACATCATCTCCGAAGTATGCTGATAACACGGCATTACCACCATTTACCGTTAATATGTGTTTTGCTTTTGACATCATTAACAATTGAGACTCATTGAATCCCTTTTCGTATTTTTCCATAAAATCATATATTGTAATGATATTTGGAAATTGTTTTAATATTTCATAATCATCATAAGGTTCATCTGTATAAGCAGGAACATCATCATAATAACCCTCATCCGAGTCAAGTTGTTTACCACCATTATATCTAATATAATATATTTGATATTTTTCACTAAACTTCTGAAAAAAGGATAGTAAAAATTCAATAGGTAAAAAGTTAAATGGACGCTGTGTACTCCACTCTGGATTATACTTATTGTTAATAACTAATATAGGCTTTTCACTTTTTATTGGACTTAGTTTTCCGTAATGTTCTTTAAAAGGTGGTGGTACCCATATATCCCCAAAAGTCTGTTTTGGATTAAAGTTTTTTTCGTAAAGACTTCTATTTCCTGGACCAAAGTTATGATTTGGTGTAATATAATCAAGTTGATTATCTTCCAAGAAGTAAAAAAAAGGTTTTGACTGGGAAAGTGATTGAACAAAAAAATCAGATTTATTTAAATGGTGTCCGTACGCAATTGGTACACCTTCACCAAAAACCCAAGTCCATTCTCTAATACTCGTTATTCTTTTTCCTCTACTCACTTCTCCCTCAAATATTACAAAATTTGCTCATACAACTTGTTTTGTTGTTCTTGTCTTTGAATTTTTTTGACGTGTTTCAAAGTTAATTCTTCGTGTGGTGGTAAATGGGAATAAGTTTTTGCCCCGTCTATTACCTCGTGAACTGGTTTGACCCAATTGATATCATCTGTGTTTCTAAATATTCTTGCTTGATAATCTGGAAAATTTATCCAACCTTGTTCAGTTTGTCTCCATTTCCAAAGATTTAAATGAAAATCTGTGATACCATTTACGATATTGATTCTTGGAACCCATACTAAATCTGTATCATTGATTTCTAATATTGTTGGTAATTGTTCTAATAATATTTCATTTGGTATTTCATCTGCGTCAATGTGAAATATATAATCACCTGAACATTGTTCTTTTGTATGATTTTTTAATTTAGAAAAATCTTTATTGAAATGAAATTCTGTTACTTTTAATTGTCTTGGTTTAAAATACTGATGATACTCATATTTTTCTAATATCTTTTCAAGTGCATAAAACTCATCTTGTATTATACTTTTATCACCTACTTTTGATACATCTCTTGTAACCACGACTTCATCTTCATCTCTAATGTGTTTAGATAAGTGGTCTAATAAATTATCTAATTCTTTGTATTCATTATAAACTGTAATTCCGTAACTAATTTTCATCTTTTATTGCTCCTTCAAATACTTCTTCTTTATCTGATATCATCAAATCTATTACCTTGGTAAGTGGTGAACTTCCCAAATCATTTCCTCCTTCAATTAAAAATACTCTTTTCTTTCTACACTCTCTTAAGAAATATGTTCTGAATATTGGTGTTTTGTCTAAGAAAGATTTTAGTCCTTGATATACCATAGTTACTTGTTGTTCATTAGTTAAATTCTTATTTTTAGGATTATAAACTATATTATTTAGTTCGCTAAAAATTCTCTTTACAACCGTTGGATTTATACTCGTTTTGGTAGAATTATCAAGTTCTAATCCGATAAAAAACTCTACAACACGACCCGTTGATTTTTTTTTGTATCGATATGATGGGTCAAGACAAAATACTACTCTCCTTGCAATATCACCCTTTACACCCTTATATCTAAATTGTACTAATTGTCCTGGTTCTACTTGTTGCCAAATGGTGTTCTTCATAAGTCTTTAACGATACCCATTTTCTTACAAGCGTCTAAAAACTCGTGTTGTCCATATTCTTGAGCACCTTCTATATCTAATGTATGCTCGTGTCCCTCGTATTGTGGGTCTTTTTGTTCTTCTGGTGATAGTTTACGAACTTCTGCAAGTTTCCACATCCAGTTATTTTTAGTTCCCTCTGGATATATCATACCAAATTTACCCATATTTAAAATCGTTGGAAACCAAAATATCTTTCTTTCATAATCAAAGAATTTTATTTCTTTCATAAGTTCTGATGATGATGCTTCCATTTTATTCAAAGATTCACTATCTCTTTTGTAAGTTGTATTACTCATAAATCCACAATTAAAACAAATATAAGAACTAAAATTCTCTATATCTATTTTTTCTTCAAAACAATGTTCTTCATTTAAACAATGCGGACAAGTTATTTTTATTTCTGCCATTTTATCCCTTTTTTAGTTTTGGTAATTTAAGTTTGGTTGGTTCTTTTTTTAATGATGGTAATTTTAGTTGAACTTGCTGTGGAATATCACTCATTACTTCATCTACTATTTTCTCTAACTTAACTTTCATTTCTTCAAAGCTAAATGTCTGACTATTAATTAGTGCAGCTTTTTCACCTTTTATTTTGTATTTATCATAATTAGTAAATACATCATTAATTATTCTACCAGCTAAATTGTAATTAACGGTAGACCATTGTGACTCTGGTGTTAAGTAATCTTTTGGAAAAGCATTCGGTGATGCTTTTGTCATCGTATGTGGTAGTTCAACTACATACTCTTTATCTAAAAAGTCTGCTTGACCCGTTGATATTGGAGCAATAACTGGTTTACCACTTAGTGAAGCTTCTAACAATGGTCTTCCGAATCCTTCTCCGTGAGTAAATGTTAAATGTGCTTTCACTTTTGGGTGATTGTACATTTCGTTCATTTCATCATCTGTAAGGTCTCCGTGAATCAAGTATACACTTGGAAGTTTACTTCCTGAAAATGTTTTTTTAACTTTGTCTATTTTTTTCTTAATATCATTTCTGTCAATTATTGAGAATCCAGCTCCACTTGTTTTTAAAATAAGTGCTGGAGCATTTTCTGTATCTTTAAACATAGAATAAAATACTCTTAATAACATACCGATATCTTTTCTATCCTCACCCATATTACCCTGTAACCAATGTCCTACGAACAAGAAACAAAAGTCTTCATCTATTACTGAAAACTTTTCATTCATCATTTCTGATATCTCATTGGTTTTTTTGTAAACATCAGTATCAGCTCCTTCAAATAAAACATCAGACTCTTTTTCGAACTTTAGAGTTCCTATATTCTGTTGTGTTTTCTGGTCAAGTTTATCAAAAACAACATCAACAAATCCTTGTTTTGAAAATTCAGATGTAAATATAACTTTATCCATACGATTACAACCTTCTACCCAAGTAGCTGGTGGTATAGTTGTTTCTATTCCAGCTGTAATCCCAATGTTTTTCTTTGCAACTGGTTGAAATTCATTTGGAATTACAATGTGTAAATGTAACTCTGGTTGTTTATTTAGTCTTGGTTCTCTTAGTATTCTTTTTTGTATTTCTTTATGAACTGGATTGTCTTTTTCTAAAGCGTTTAGTGGTGTTGAACCCCAAGGAACTGATTGAATTTTTACATCATATTTATCTGATTCGATTAGTGCTCTACAAATATCTCTTGCGTGATTTCCGTATCCACTACGAGTTTCGACTGGTGCCGTTACTAATATCATTGGTTTTATCATACTTTATATACCTCATATCTTTCTCTTGGTGTCCATTTTTCAAATGCGGTTTCCATATGTTTTGCAAATAACTGACCCATATGTCTCGCTGACATCATAGCTTCATCACTGGTTACGAATTCGTGACCTTTTAGTCCACAATATTTTCTTTCTTCTGGTGTCATATCATACCAATCTTGTATTCTATCTGAAACTTCCATAAAATCAGACCTATCATCAATAATATATGGTGTTGGTGGTGAACCTTGCATAGAACGAACTTTAGGCCATACTGGTTTTACCCACTCTCCGTGAGTTAAATCTTCATTGTGTTCCCATTTTCTCCAATCGTGTAGTGATTCAATCTCTTTGTAATCTTGATAAGTAATATGTTCACCCTTTAATTTAAATCCACATTGGTCTTGTAAACCACCCGTAACATTTACAATTATTGGTGTTCCACACATTAAACTTTCACAAGTACCTAATCCGAATCCCTCGTTACTCGCAATATTAATCGTTACATCAGCAATATTATATAAGAAGTTTAATTCTTTGTTCTCTAATTTATTTGTTGAGAATATAATATTTAGGTCTGGACACAACTCTTCAACCACCGCTGGTAAGTCTGTTCCGTTATTATCTACTGGTTGTGTGTGTAATACATAAGCAACCTTATCTCTTTTTTCTTTCGGTAGTCTTTCTGCGAAAGTCTTGAACGCCATAATACTATCTGATGTCATCTTTCTTCTGATATTACGATTGTTGTAAAACAAACAAAACTCTATATCTTTACCTTGAAATAATTCAGACTTCATCTTGTTCATTTCTAATCTTTCCTTTTCATCAACGACTGGATAAAATTGACTTTCATTAATTCCGTGTGGTATGTAAGTTGAATCCCAATCGGTTCTTGGTTTGTTCTGACATACATTCTGAACTATGTTATGTGTTTGCTTTGAAATATTCATAATTAAATCACAACTCTCATAAAATGGTTCATTCCATCTTGGATAAGGATAGTTATCCCAAATATTATAATAAAATATAGGTATCTCTTGTCTTAGTTCGTGTTCCATATTATATAACCAACCCCAAAATCTTGGGTCTGTGTAAATCATAATAGCGTCTGGTTTTTCAGTTTTCATTAATTGTCTTAATAGGTTAGGATTACCATAACCATCAGTTGGATATACCTTTAAACTAGCATCTTCGATACCAGTTTCTTTTCTAACAGCCTCATTCATATCAATTATTTTTCCTGAGTCTGGGTGTTTGATAGCACCACCAACCTGAACCCAATCGAATTTATCGAGTGTACCCATTACTATTTCTCTTGACATTGTTCCGACACCACTTGACATTCTTAGGTCGTCTGAAAATAAAAGAATTTTTCTCTTCTTATTGTTTAAAACCTTATTTAATTTTGGTAAATCCATTGAAACCTCTTTAATATTTTGAACCTGATTTTTCTAAGTTATCGTAATCTTTGATTGTTTTTGCGAACTCCTCGTCGTGAACGAATAAATCAATACTACGATTTACTAATTTTTGTAATGAAAAGTCATCACGAATAGATTTTTCTCTAAACTTCTTGTATAACTCGTCAATAACTTTTACTGATGTTAATTTGTCTTCTTTCATAAGCTATATATAAATATATATTAATAAATAGTAGGTTAATTTAAAATAACATACTTTTTATTTATTTTTTCACAATATTCTAATGCGGATTTTGTTCCATTGGTAATGACTCCGTCTTTACAAAATGCCACTACTTTATCAGAATATTTAACTAAATCTTTGTTTCGTTTGTGATAATAACCCACCGCATACGGTTTTCCATAATTATAAGCTTCCATTACACAATACATATTATGTGGTTGGTGTTGTGGTGGAAACTCACTATAAGGAACTTTAAACTCTAATGCAAATCTTTTCGCATATTTGTCTGCTCCGTCTTTGGCACCACCACTAACTATTTCCACATTAGGGTGTTCCATTTTTAATCGAAATATAAAATTCTGTATGTTTTTTTTATTAGTGTAGGTACGACTTCCGATAATTGCTATCTTCATTAGTCGTTTCTTTTTTGTTTTCTGGTTGGTTCTGGATTGAGTTCTTCTTTATTGATGAACTCGTATGTTTTTTTGAAGTGTTCTAATCCCTTTATAATATCTCTTGGATTTGAATATTCGTATGAAAATCTAAAATATTCTAAATAATCTTTATTTGCCGGCTTAACACCCTTTGGTCTAATATCATACATTATAAAATGATTTTGGTCGTCGGTTAATTCTGGAATAATGGTTATTTTTGTGTGGAACTCCCCTGATGATTTCCAATATTTGATAAATGGTTCTAACGTATTTAAGTCTACCATTTCAGTATTTCTATCGTACCAAAAGTATAGTGGAAATGATGCTCCCTCAAAACAATCCATTTGTTTTAATTTCATTAATTCTTGGAACACTTCTTGTTCGAAATCTGTTGCTAAAAAATCTGTTACTTTTAATCTTAAACTTGGTTCTGTCATTATAAGTCCTTACAACTTCTACACTTCTTGTGTTTTTCACATTTTTCATAGTCGTGTGAAATGATTTTACCTTTGTCATCATAACACTCGTCTATGAACTCTTGTAACCTATTCATAACCTTATTAACACTTGGTTTTCCACTTGCTGGCGAGAACGCCTGAATTCTTTTCTGTGGATACATCATATTTTCATATAATCTTCTCTTTAATATTAAATATTCAACATCTATTTTATCTTCCGATATTTCTAATTGTTTTGCCATAAAGTGTTTATACAACAACAACTGATTAGTTTTGTTCTTATCGGCTTTCATATACTTGTTCCAACCCATAGTAGATGATTTAATATCAATCACTTTCATACGACCCGTTTTCTTGTCGTGTAGAACAACATCCATAAACCCAACAAATCTCATATCTTTTGGTAATTCGTAATTTAAATTCATCTCGATACCGACTAATTCTGTATCTTTCTTTTTGAAGTGACTTGACTTTCTTTTTAAGAACTCGTCAATGATTGCGAATCCGTCTTGTGTGAACTCTGACATTTCTTCTTTTGTAACTTCAAAATCATCACCATATCTTTCTTTAGATTCTTTGAATAATTCTTTCATACGATATATCAAAATATCGTGAAGTGGTAATTCATCAGCTTCTTTGATTGTTCGTTCATAATAACAAACTAAATATGCTTGAATAGTTTCGTGGATTGCACTGCCGAAGAGCGTATATATGTTCCCTTTGAAAGTTTCTGCTTTATCCACATAGTTTGCTTTCCAAGTGTAAGGACATTTGTCCCACATTGCGAACTGACTGTAACTTATTTTGCCCATTTGCCTCTTGACACAACCTGTGCCATAACTCCATAGTTTGATATATCTGAGAAACTATCAGTTACGGGTTCTCCCTCGACTGAGTTCTTTCCGTCTCTCATCAATAATGTTTTTAATCTTTCTATTTTGTCATTACATCTAAACCAGATGCCTAACAACGATAATTTAATATCTTCTTTGGTTTTTAGAATTGTTCCTACGGCGATATTTTGTGGACCATAATCATATTGTTTTCTACAAAACAATTCATATTGTTCTCGTTGTATGTTTTTAAATTCTTGTGTCATTTCAGGATATGTGTTTTCCATATATCCAACGACATCTGTTGGGTCATATTCTTGACCTACATCGTCAATAACTTTTGTTGGTGCGTCTTTAATCATTATTTACTCCATATTTTTTTTAATTGTTTTTCATCTACACCATACTTTGATATAATTGAATATACAACATCTTTACCCATAATGTCAAGTGTTTTTTCAATATTTGTGGAACTTTCTTCAAAGTGTTCACATAATATATCCATAGCCCACTTTTCAATCTTGGATTTCTTTTTAGACTTGGTGTATTTTAAAAAGGTTCTACCCTTTGGTATCACATCTGTATAGAATTGATATACTGACTTGGGTTTTAATTCCCAATATTGTTGTATTTCATTCACTACTTCTATCCACTCTGGTTTCATCGATAGAAATCTATGCACCATATAATTGTTCCAATTTTTTTTAGATGACTCATCTAAATCTTCCCAATAATTTGGTCGTTGATTGTTGGTGATTTCTTTTATGTGGTCAAATAAACTTTTTGACTTCATATTACTAATCCTTAATTTTAACTATTCTTGACTTGGTCTAACATTTTTTGTGGGACCGAACCACAATTTCCACAACTGAACACTTGAACTGGTACAATTGCCTCTTGACCTGTTGGTGAAACAAGTGCAGATATTCTTTTTAGAAAAAAAGACTGAATGAAAGATGCGTTTCCACACTCTTGACAAGTAATAGTGTCTGCTTCACCTAAATCTAACTGAACTTGTTCCTTTGGTGGCATTCCCTCTGGATGACTACTCATTTGATACTCCCTATTAATTCTACAAACATAGCCATTACATTAATTTCTTTATCCACTACGACTGCGTCTGATTGTTGATATTTTGATAAGATTAAAATACATTCAGCAATATGACCTTTACCCCAATCATCTACGGTATCAAACATTAGTCTAAATAAATCACTGAAGTCTGTTACCTTTGAGTCTGCTAATAATTGTCTGATATTCTGAAAAGCATTTTTCTTATCTTGTGTTGTTAAGATTTCCAAAACTTTTGTTTTGTAATCGTTTTGTGTAATTGTATTTTCATCAATTACTAATTTTCCATTTACGACTTGTCTTTGAGAACCATTGATTACTCTTCTAATGTCTGGATATCCACTATTAACGATTGTTACAATATCTGGTAAATCAAATTCAATACTTTCATTACCCAAGATATTGGCAAGGTGTTGTGCAACTTGTTTTCTATCTGGTGGAATTATCTGGAAAGATTGACAACGACTTTGTATCGGGTCAATGATTCTCTCAACATAATTACAAGTCAAAATAAAACGACAATTCTTACTAAAGGTTTCCATTAAATTACGAAGTGCTGCTTGAGCGTTTGGTGTAATGTAATCACACTCGTCCAAGATTATGACTTTCATATCTTTAAATCCTAATGTTGATGCGAAGTTCTTTACTTTTTCTCTTACGACATCAACACTATTCTCATCAGATGCGTTTATATATAGATAATCACAATCAATATTGTTGACCAGTAGTTTGGCAAGAGTGGTTTTACCAGTTCCTGCCCTACCGAACAATAGAAGGTGTGGTATATCACCTGATTCTAAATATACCGACACCTTTGATTTTAAATGGTCATTACCAATGTAATTGTCTAATTTAGTAGGTCTATATTTTTCGACCCATAATGAGTGTTTTACACTCTCCATTAGTTAACTGCTTGTGTTGATACCAAGAAGTATTCTGAATCGTAGTTATCGATTGAGAATTTAATTCTTGATAAACCTGCGGAACTAACTTCTAATGTTGCACTTTCACAATCTTTGTTTGCACTTAAGATTGAAGCGAACATATTTGCATTGAACGAGATTGGTTCAATTTGTGCTGACTTTGTGGTTTCTACTGGAATTGTCACACGATTTGATGCGATACTTGCATAACCGATAACGATTTTAGTTTCTCCGTTTTCTGTCAAGATAGTAAAAGTTTCTGCTTCGGACAAAGCACCTTTACCACTAATGAATGTATTTACGAAATAAGGGTCAACCTTAATACCTAACTCAAATGAATCTGGTAGATTCTTTAGTGCCGGTGGTGTAGGGATAACCGATAAATCACTCAACATATATTTTGATTTTGTTTTTCTGTTCGTGTCCTCGAACTCCATTGAGATAAACTTATCACCTGATTGTGATAGATTTACATCAATATCATCTCCCAATACTGATAGCAAACTTGATAGTTGTCCAGTATTATATACACCTAATTCACAAGGTGATAGATGACTAAACTTATTCAGCTCTACTTTACCCACAACTGACTTATCACCTGAGATAAATCTTGTTGATAGTGAGTTTCCGTCTGAAGTCCATTTAGTTGATTTGATTTCTCCACCCAAAGTATACTTTGTGATGAAGTTTGTTAACTGCGATTTGTTCATAACCATTTACTCCTATTGTTTTACAATTATAAATATAATATTATTTTGTGAAAATCAAATAAATTTTTCTAATGTTGAAGAATTATTTTCAATGTTTTCAATTCTTTTCTTTGAGTAGTCAAAATAATCTTTGACTAATTCTATTCCAATAAAATCTCTGTTTAATTGGTTGCAAACAACTCCCGTTGTTCCACTACCCATAAAACAATCCATTACAACACCATTTTCTGGACTGAAACTTCTGATTGCAGTTTCTACTAATTCAATTGGAAATGTTGCTGAGTGTCCTTTTGGGTGTCTTGGTCTTTTTATTTTCCATAAGTCGTTTAAACTTCCGTGTTTGAAATGTGGATTCTGAATTTGTCTTCCAATCGTAGTATCTTTTTCAAACACCAATATTAATTCAGTTCCTCTATTGATTATACCAGATTGCATTGATGGTTCGGCATAACCCTTGTCCCAAACTATGATGTCTTTCAAATTTTTGTGAAAGTGTCCTATTATTTTAAATACTGCTTCTTTACTACCAGTAATGATTTGGATATTCCATAGAACTACCTTTGAAAGTTTTAACATCTTTTCTAATGCTTGTTTATGAAAATCATAATAGTCATCTATTGGTAAAGCATCTGAAAAGTTTTGGTACTTTTGTTGATATTTATCCTTTCTTTCCATATATTGACCTTTGTAAACTCTATTTCTTAAATTGTATGGTGGACTGGTAAGTGCTAAATCTACTTCTACTCCCTCTTGGATTAGCTTATCCATTTCAACCAAACAATCTCCGTGTATCAATCTCATTAAAAGAACCTATTCATAGATGTTGTTTTGTCTTCTACTCCACCCCAATTCAATGCTTGATAGAACATACCGATTTTCTTTGACATCGCTTGTTCATACATTTTCTTATGGTCGATATATTTTTTAATCATATCTAAAATCTGTGGTGGGTCTTCATAGCCTTTGTATGCAATTGAGTCAAATCCAAACTCATTCTCTTTCAAATACACCCATTTAATTTTGTTTCCATTACTGATTTTCTCATATCGTTTTCCCTCATACCAATAATCAATCAAAGAATTATAATTGATTGCAGATTTAACGTGGACTGGTGTTCCTTTTTTATATTGTGAAAATGAACTCTCTTCATCTTTCACTTCATACTTACCAATACCCTTTACACCGATTGGATTTGCCATAACATCAAAGTGTAGTGAAGTCATATTTCTTTTAAATACTGATATTCTTTCATCAATCTTTTCTTTCGGAACATCTGCCAAAATATCATCTAATACTTTTTGTAGTAAGTCTTTCATAGCAACTGCGAAATTACTTCTAATGGTATCCAATCCTTTTACATGCGTTTTGTTTACTTTACGACCCGCATCATTGATGATTCGTAATCCATATCGTTTCTTCGTAATGAACAATCCAGTCTTAGCAACCACCTCTTGTTTAATATCAAACACGTGGTCATCTATGTTACAAAACTTCTTGGCAAAATAATTGTAACTTTCATTTAAATAATCTTGAACCTCTCCACATATCTCCATAATTCTTTGTGTCATCATAGTTTCTGTGAGTTCTTGATTAGGAAATCTTTTCTCAACTAATGGAACTGCCGATGCGAAAATAGAATCTGTATCAATGTAAATAACATAATCTTCATTGGTATCTAATTCTTTGTTATAGAAGTGATTCGTTATCTTTTTACTGAATTTAATTAATTGTTGTCCTGTTGTCGTGGTTGCCTCAGCGTTATCCAAATCATAAAATCTAAATACTGGTAATCCTAATACACCATACAACGAGTTCAATACAATCTTTTGAATGTGTTGTCTTCTATCAAAGTATTGTTCTCTTTCAGTATCACCTTCATCGTGGAACTTTTTAACAAGTTTTCTCATCTCTACTCTTTCATTGAACCACTTCTCCAATAGTGCTGGAATCAGACCTTGTTTGTCTGTTCTGTAAATAATACCATTAGAACTAATTGATACATCTGCTTCATCAAGATATTGTTGTAATTCTTGTTTGGTCATCTTACCCATTTTCTTACCTTTTTTATTTATCATTGTGTAAGTTTTTTCAGTAGATTTGTTAATGAACTCTTCATCATTCCAACCCGTTACTTTACCGATTTTAGTTTCTGGTGAAATATTTAGAGAACGAATCACACTCGGATACATTGATGTAATGTCTAAGTCATAAACCCATTTGTGTTTTCCTGATTGTGGTTCTTGAACATAAGCACCTGTAAATTTATCATCAGAAAACTTCTTAGGTCTTGGTGGTTTGTTTGGTGCCACAACTCCAATCTTTTTCAAATACACCAAGATTGCTCCTTCTAACCAACGACTCGACATATTAATATCTTCATACGGAACGTGTCCTAAGTGAGCTATACCACGAGCAACCTCAATAAAATCTAATTTCTTATCCAACTCAACCAATATCTTTACATCTCGAATGTTATAATCTATAAATGTCTGTAAGTCATTATCGTATAAGTCGTTAAGAGTTCCCTCATAATCAACCTTTTTCATACCGACTTCTACTTCTCCGATGTAATCTAATCGATAACTTGATTGTTGAGTAAATGTAAATTGTCTATATAGTTGTAAATAATCTAATGATGATACACCAGCGATTGTGTGTTTCTTTTTGTATTCTGAATAAATAACTTGTGAAATCGGTGATAATAAATTTGCTATTTCTGGTCCTAATATTCTTACCGCTCTATTATATAAATAAGGAATATCAAAGAACTCTGAGTTCCAACCACTAATAATCGTAGGTCTTATTTCTAAATACTTTTGAAAAAACTGATTCAACATTTCGTATTCAGTTTCATAAAATTCTACGACTTCCTCACCCTTTTCATAATTTTCAATTCTCTTTTGTGGGTCAAAACAATAAGTGAAATACTTTTCTGTTGTGGAATCGTATAATGCGATTGATGTGATTGGGTTGTGTGCTTTCTGAACATCTGGAAATCCTTCTGTTACCTCTACCTCAATATCAAAGAACATAACTCTATGTCCGGTGGATGCTTCATCTGAATCTCCGTATTGGTCAACCAAAAATCTGGTCATTGGTGGAACATCTGATTCGTGAAGTGTTGGGTCTTCTTTATCGTATTGAGTAACTTTCTTTAATCTATCACCATACAATGAAACGTGTTGTCCATTTCTGTCTTTAACGTAAGCGTATTTTCTATATGGTATTTCTAAATGTCCACGCGTATCATCCCACAAGTGCATTTTCATTTTGCGTATGTCAAAAAATAAATTTTGGTAAATAACGAACTCCTTTTGATTATAACTTTATGTATATAAATATACAATATTTTTCTGTAAATGTCAAGTATTTTTTGTGGGAGGCGAACTTAATCGCCCCCCATAGAATTAGAAGTTAATAGTTAATCCAATGTTTGCATATCGTGGTGTTCCTAAGAATACCTCTGCGTTATGTGGTAAGTGTTGTTTACTACCATATCCATTGTATTGACTATTATCAACTGCGTCTTGAACATATACCTCATCAAGAACATTAAAGATATGTCCTGTTAAAGTCATATCTAAGTCGTTGATTTTTGGTAAGTTGTAAGACATATGTAAATCAAGTCTTGAGTAGCCAGGAGCTTCCCAAACTTGACTTCTGTCTGCGTCAGCGTCTGACCCGTCAAATTCACGAGCAGATGGTGACCAGTCTGAATAGTTCTTATCGTATGTTTTGTGTATTGCTTGTAATCTCAAACCTTTAACTGGTTTTACGGTTACTCCCAATATATATGCAGTTTGTGGCATATCACCAACATACAATCCGTCAAGTGCGTACGCATATTCAGTTGTTTGGAATCCAATTGCTTGACCTTCGGAATTATATTCAGTTTCCTGATATGTTCCCTCAGCGTCTCCGTCGAATTTCCAATTACCAAATGATGTTACGAACATCAAGTCTAACATATCATTAACCATATAGTTTGTTTCAATCTCAACACCTGAGTGTTTTTGATTTACTCCTCTTAGGAAAATAATATCTGTGTCGCCTGATGAACCTTGGCCAGTAGTTACTGATTTAGTTAAGTTTCTATCTTGCCAATCTGTCATATAAGCACTTGCGTTAATACCAAGTTTACCGAATCTGTAATCAACACCAAACTCATTGTGTAAGAATTTCTCATTTGCTGGGTCTGATGCGACGGTTCCGTCAAAGTAAATTACATTATCCAGAATAGGTGCTTTTTCTACTAAACCTGTGTTGAAGAATACTGATGTATCGTCATTTAAGTTATATAGAACACCACCTTTTAATTGGTATGTTTGAATTGGGTCTGCTGTGATTAACTCATTTTCTACTGTGAAATGGTCTTGGTAAGAATATTCTATACTTGATAGTCCACCCATACCATATAGATTCATTTTATCAGTATTGTAGTTAAATTGTGCAAATCCACCAATCCAGTCTACGGTTGTGTCGTTGTGGTATGCGATAATATCACCAAGTCTTACGACTTTACCTTCTGGTGCATTTTTATCTGCATAATCAACATAATAATCACCACCAAGTAAATCACGAACTTCTCTTGCGTGTTCAATACCTGCTGTTCTCCAATCAAGACCGAATTGTAATTCCAATTCAGGATTTACAACATAGTTTAATTTTGAAATCAAACCATATGTGTCTTGTCTGTTGATAGAATTTCTAAGAATTCCTCTTGAACGATTTTCAGTTGTTGAGAAGTTTTCATCAACATTGTTTGAGTTGGCTGCGATTGCTCCGTTCCAATCCCAAGTCCAAGGTGATGATGCGTACCATCTTTCTCCTTCAACTGCTGGCATTCTAAATGAACTTCCGTAAGTTCCTGTTCCACCACCGGAACCACCACTCCAATAAAATACTGATGACAATCTTGTTTTGTCATTTAATTCTAAGAAATGATTGATGTTCACTAATGGTTTATGGAAGTAGTTTTCTCTTTCGTTTAAGAAAGTTGAACTATATCTACTTGTAGTGTTTGCTCCATACATATACCAATATTGTTTACCTGTATATGATGGGTCAATTGGTGCAACATTTTGGTTAAAAAATCTACCAGCTTCGGTTTCGAACTTGTTGCCTTCTGCGAAAGCGTCAGTATCGTATCCGTCAATATCACCTGCTAACTCTTGTGAGTAAGTAGCAATATTTTGTTTGTATAGATTTTGTCCGTGTCGTTGTGGGGCACCGATTGCGTACAACTCGAACCTTTGTTTATCACTTACTGCATAACTTGCTCCCAAGTAGTATGCCCAAGCGTCAGTCCAAGTTCCGTCAATAATGCCGTCACCAGTTTTTCTAACAATTGTTCCACTCAAAGCTAACTTGTCGTTTAAGATAAGACCAGTATTGTAGTTAAAAGTAGTTTTGATAAATCCACCTTCACCTGCTTCTTGTTTGAACTTTCCACCCTTTTCAAAAGATGTTGGGTCTGTGATGATATTCATTGTTCCACCGATTGATGGTGTTGCTAAGTTTACTGCTGATAGTCCTCTTTGAACTTGGATTGAAGCTGCTGTGTCTCCTACTCCGTCCCAATTGGACCAATAAACCCAACCATTTTCCATATCGTTTTGTGGAACTCCGTTTATCATTACTGCGATGTTTCTTTGATTGAAACCACGAATGTTGATACGAGCGTCACCCGCACCACCACCTTGTTGTGTTGCATATACACTTGGTGTAGTGTTAAGAATCATTGGAATATCTTGTGAACCAAGACGAGTTTCAAATTCTTCTTTTGTTACATTAGTGAAAGCAACTGGTGTTTTATCAGATGCTCTTGAAGCTAATACTTCAACATCTGAAAGTGCTACAAAGTTTTGTTCTAAAACAAATTCTAATGTAGCCATTTTCTCACCAACAACAATTGATTTTGTTACTGATGAATAACCTATGAAAGAAGCTGTTACATCGTATGTTCCTGCTGGAATATCAATGTGAGCAATACCTGTTTCGTTAGAAACTGCTCCGTATGTTGTTCCAACAACAACGACATTAGCACCTTCAAGTGGTTTTGAGTCAGTATCAAGAACTACCCCGTGAATAGATTGTGCGAACAATCCAGTCATAAGTAGAAATGATACCATAAGATTACGAATATTCATAATCGTTTCTCCTTGTTTGTTACTGTGATGACACATTTTTATCCTGGTGTGTCGTCTGCCAGCGGGAAACTATTTAATATCTTCACCTGGAATTTCACAAGAATCGTTGTTGCAGAACTTATCTACTTCTGCTTCTTCATTCTTAATTACTCCAAATGATAATTTACCTAATTTTTTAAGTTGTTTGTTGTATTCCTTTTCCTCAATTGCTTCATAAGGCATCTGTGGATATGCTCCGTAATCGTGTCTTGGTAATAAACTTATTCCTTTCAAGTGGTATTGAAAATAATTCAATACATTAGGTATTTCTGTTCCTTCTTTCTCTGGGTCAAATGTCACAGTACAACTGACCTGATTGTCTGCCCAATGTCTTTGTAGGAATGCTGCTAATGAGAATTGTTCCCAAATGGATAATTCTGCAGCAGTTCTGATTCCCTCTCCGACATCAACCGGCACCTCAACTACTAATGTTGAGTCCTCAGAACCAAACGCTGGTTCTATTTTATAACCTGCCTTTTTTAAAGGTTCAATCAGTTCTGAATTAACTGATATTCTTATTCTTCTGATATAAAAACGACTTTCTGGATAATGTAAACCTGGTGTTGCTCCGGCTAATAAAGAAACCGTACCACTTGGTTTTACTGATGTGGTTTTGATACTTCTTGGAATTGCAAACCAGTCTGAATAAACTTTGTCCCAATCCTGTATTGTATCGTATCCACCTTCTAACCAATTTCTAAATTCATCTAATCCACGATTAGTTATGAATTGTGCGACACCACTTACACTACAACCAATTCTTCTATTTCTCAACATAACTCTATTGGTATCTGCCCAATGGGTTCTACCGAGTGTAACGGTTTTTGCATATAGATATGCATATTTTAAAGTCTTTTTGTAATCTTCTAAATCATCGTGATTGTCTGGAAATGTTTCTACTAAACAACATAATTCATAACTTTCTAATGATTGTTCCAAACAAGGATTACCACCCATTACTCTGTGGTCTTTGTTATCTCCTCCGTTTTTCATACGAGAATAATGTCTCATATTATCTAACCAAGCCAAACCTGGTTCTCCATTATCTACGATTCGTTTTGCGATTTCTGTATAATCCATACCGAGTTCAGCAAATACTGAGTTGTTTGATGTCCAACCGAATTGGTCTCTGTGTGGATTTACTTTGTAATTTTTTAAGTCTAAGTATTCTTCTGATTCTGGGTCTCCAAATACAATCTCAGCAGTTCTTCTAACATTACCTGCTACAACACATTTACCGATTAAATTCATAATATCTACAATGGTTGTGATTGTGATTGGTTGTCCAGTATTACCCTCTAATACTTGTCTAATTTCTTCGTGGACTTCTTCTAATGGTTCGTGTCCTGATGATACTCCACCAAAACCTTTGATTGGTTCACCTGCTGGTCTGATTAATGAATAGTCAAACTCAATTGGTGCTTGTCCGTGAAAATAACTTTCTAATAATAGTTTTAATGATTCTACCCAACCTTCACGAGTGTCTGGGATTTGGTATTGTTGTGAATCTCTTTTGATTTCAACACCTTTAACGATAATTTCCCCCGCTCCTTTTGTATCAAATCCTACACCAACACCTAACATTGATGCGTCCATTAAGAAACAAAATGGTTTTGCGTAATCATCTTTAATTGTTTTCGTGGATACAAATGCACAATTGTTTAGTGCAGCATACAATCCTTTTTCTTCTGTGATTGCTGTTCCCATAGCCCATAAACCACGACCTGGTGGTAAAAACTTCATATTGAAAATTCTATCATACATTTCTTGTGCAGATTTCTGTGCTTGCCAAGGATTCCAACCTAATTGATGACCCTCAATATGGTTCATCTGCATTGTGTAAGTTCCCTCAACTACACGTTGGACGGTTTCCCACCATCTTTCATTTTTTCCGTCTTCTTTAATTCTTGAATAGGTTCTCATATAAACTAATTCACCTAATCCGTTGAAACCGAATGGTGCTTTTTTTCTTTTGTACTTACTGATGAAGTTTTCTGATAATTTAAACATTTTATTTGTCCTTTATTTCTCTTTATTTTCTCACGATAATAACTATAATATATATAGTTTTAAATCAAGGATTTTTTAAATTCTTTGAAGTTTTACAAAAATAATCTTAGAAGTTTTATTCAAACCCACCAGCGTCAAAATCTTTCTTTTTTTGAGCTAATGTCTTTCTTAAATATTCTTCAGAATTATTCATCTTACCTTGAGTTTGTCTACCCTCTTGTGTGTTGGTTTCGTATATTTGAATAAAACCCGTGTTGGTATTAATGGTTGCCGGAAAGGTTAATCCGTCAGGCCCAAATCTATTTTTAATCACGTGAAATCGACCAGTATTTGCTATCTTGTCTTCTACTTTTCTTGACATACTCATCACGAAATCCGCAGTCATCACTTTTGAATAATCCTCAGATACTTTGTCTGCTCCAATCACATCTTCTTCTAAAGATGAACGATTTGCTTGTGAAGCAGTCCATATCGGAATATCAAACTCTCCTGCGACTCCTCTTAATTCTTCATAAATCAATCCTATTGAGTGTCTTTTTTCACTAAAGTTCTGTGTTGATTTCATAATATCTGCATAGTCAACCAATACCATATCTGGTTTTATACCTTGTAATTCACATTGTTGTAAGTGTGCCGTGATAGTATTGATTGATGCGGTTCTTGTTGGATAATATTTAATTACCAACTCACCTTTTAATTGATTGATTTTCTTTAATACCTCTTCTTTATGATATTGTAAATTTGCTGTTGGTTGTCCTGATACAATGGTATCATATCGTAATCCAACATATTGTGCATTTAACTCTAATGTATAATGTATTACGGTTTTACCTTGACGAACTGCGTCTGCTCCGATTGCTTGAAGTGTCCAAGATTTACCAATACCAGCTGGTGCTACAATTACACCTAACTCACCACCGGCTAAACCTCCGTCCATTAATTCATTGACACTATCCCATTTCGTAGGAACACACTTTCTTGATTGTTGTGTTAATCGTTCTTCCAATCCTGTAATGTATTCGTGTCCGATATCTCGTTCGATACCAGCGGTCATCGCAGTATCAATTACACCTTTGATTTTATCATATTGTTGAGTATCCAGTAATTCTACTGATTCCATAATTGCTGCTTTAATAACTTGATTACGACAAAATTCTATGGTTTTTTCTTGAACAAATTCTAAGTCTGGTGATTCTCTGTGGTTCCAAGCGTTTCTTAATGAATCCACTACTGATGTTTTTAATGTGTCGTTATCCACATCATCAATGATAACTTTCATTGCTTCCATTGTTGGTGGGATTTTGTAGTGGTCAAAATACTTTTTAATTTCTTTAATCAAATATTTGTTTGAGTCTGCGTCAAAATAACTTGTTTCCAATATATCATACACGGTTTTGATAAACTTGTTGTTCAACAACAATGATGCGATGATTTTTGATTGGAAAGATGTTCCGTATTGTATTAGTGATTCGTTTTTACTCATAACCTTTAATATTAAATATCAAGTTCATTGTACAAAGATGATGCTTTTTTTTCATATAATTCATTTTTCTTTTTTTGTCTATATCTTTGACGAGCTTTCTCTTTTATTTCTTCTTTATTTCGTTGATAGTGGTCCATTTGCCACTTTCTTTGAGCGTCTCGTCTTTCTTTTTCAGTATGATATTTTCGTTTTCTACCCATTGTGAGTTTTTTCTGCTATATAATTCATACGATTAAATGTAGTTGCTAACCAACTATTTAGATTAGGTAATGCGGTATACATTTTATCCTCTAAGAACATAGTTTGGAATCTATGTTTGATTAGTCGTTGTATTGGTCGTTCTACTATTTCTTTTACTTTTAATTTTTGTTGTCCTGATATGATTCCGTCCTCTAAATCCATAAGAGTTTTGTTCATATCTAATAAATCTTTTGATTGTAATATCTTTTCACACAATGGAACTTTCTGTGTTTCGGCACTTCTGTAAACATCATCTAATGTGTGTTGGTTTTCAGTTGCCATAAATGGAAATAACTTGATTAAAGTTTTCTTTCCAATACCATTTACTCCTGGTATTCCGTCTGATTTGTCTCCGTCAAACATTCTAAATAATAAAAAATTCTTTGGGTGTATTCCGTACTCGTCAAATACTTTGGTTTCATCATACATTTTTTTCTTAGTAGGTGAATACACCCTTGTGGTCTCGTCGACCAGTTGTAAAAAATCTTTGTCTGTTGAGACGATTGTAGTTTTGTTTTCTTTGTAAATATGTTTAGACAAATAACCAATCACATCATCTGCCTCACAATTCTCCATATTCATAATCGATAATGGTAAACACTCTAAGTATTCCACTACACGATTAAGTTGTCGTATCATCATCTTTTGTTCTTCATCACGAGTTAAAAAGTTGTGAGCACGATTTAAACGATACGACATCTTTCGTCCCATTTTGTATTCTGGGAATATCTTTCTACGGCGATTAGACCCACCTTTACCATCAAACACTATGATAGTTCGTGTAGGTCTAATCATATTTATATTGAACGCTAATGACCTTAAAAAACCAACTATTCCACCAATGTGAATCCCGTCCTCATTGGTAGTCGGTATGGCTGAAAATACTCGTATGAATAAATTCATGCCGTCAATCAACATAACCGAGTCATTAGGTTTGCCTATATCTAAATCGCCGCCAGATTTTTTGATTTCATCTAAGATAGATAAATGTCTTTGGTTAGTCACCAATTACCTCATCTGTAAACTCAACATCATCTATGCCTCGTTTCTCTTTATATTTCAGTATAGATTTTTCACAAATCAACTGATATATATGTTCTCTTAGTTCATCATTTGTTGAGATGATTTCTTCCCAATCTTTTGATTGGAATTTAATTTCCTCTCCGTTGTGGTCTTCAAGTGTATACCAAGAACCTCCCACCTTTACAAGTTTGTGTTCTTTCATTACACTTAACCAACCACCATAGTTATCAATACCTCTATCAAAATACATATCGTAGTCTGCGTGTCGTAGTGGTGGTCCTAATCTATTCTTGACAATCTGTGCTCTACACTTCATACCCAATACATTTTTTGCTGTATCTTTAATTTGACCCATATTTTTTAATCTAATACGAGTTGAAGCGTGGAATGGTAATGCTTTTCCACCACTTGTTGTCCAAGGGTCTCCGAACATTACTCCGAGTTTTTGTCTTAATTGATTAGTGAATACCAATGCAACATTTTCTCTACCGATAAGTTGAGTGATTTTTCTCATTGCTTTTGATATAATGATTGCTTTTGATGTAGCGTATCCGTCTTTATCGAAGTCCGCATCCATTTCTACTTTTGTAGATGCTGCTGCTAATGAATCAACCAAGATTGTAACACATCTATCTTTATCTGATTCTCTAACTTTGGTTACGATTTCTTCGATAGCTTCGAATATTTCTTCTACGGTTTCTAAGTGTAAGTATAACATTTTGTTTAAGTCTAAACCGATTACTTCCATAAACTCTTGACTGACTGAAGTTTCAGTATCAATATAAACTGCTACTCCGTCTTTCTTTTGAGTTTCTGCAAGTATGTGAGCACCAAGTAGTGATTTACCACTTGATTCTAATCCGTTTATTTCTGTTATACGACCGACTGCGATACCACCATCTGGTCTATTAGATATAGCCAAATCCAATGTAGAACTACCTGTTGAGATGAAGTCCTTAATATCTGTTGGTGTAGTATCGCTTCCGTCTAAGAAATATGCTACTTTGTTCGTGTCTTTGAATTTTTTATTCAAAGAGTCGGCTAATGTATTAGCCAATACATCATTTACTGACATAGTAGTCTCCTAATTTATGAATTGAATAGTTCGTCAAAAGCTTCTGATGTATCTTTTACTTTTTTAGTTTCCATAGTAGAAGTTTCAGTTGCTTGTTGTGGTG
>Ga0222714_10000568_pt1 | contig 42406 bp, 50 predicted proteins | sample C33_3DmetaG_FD_165048 | JGI IMG/M metagenome (GOLD analysis project Ga0222714, IMG submission 165048) | Estuarine water microbial communities from San Francisco Bay, California, United States - C33_3D | ecosystem: Environmental > Aquatic > Marine > Unclassified | place: USA: California...
ATAGTTACAGTCACCTTTTGCCCTATGAAGACTTAATATTTCTCTACCGAAGATCTCTTTGCCGTGCTTTTTAATATCTTCTTTTAATTCTGGACAAGAACCATAATACTTCTTCCAGTCTGATTCTTGTTTTACTCTTCTTTTCTTTCCTGGCGGAGTTCTGAAAGACCAGAAGTATTTTCTTCCAATATATTTTCTACCGGTGGTCTTATTGCTTATACAGTAAACAAATCCAAAGTACTCACCAATATTATCAGTATCAAAAATTTCCCCATTATATTTCCAAGGATTATCATAGCTCATATAGTAATCATTAAGAGCTATTATTTATCCTTCAACGGGAACAAAGAGATTCTAGGTATGTTTTGGGATCTTGTCAAGCTCTTGATAAATACTCAATAAAGTCTTATAATAATGACTGTCTACGTTAATAATATCACCATTAACACTGGGGAATACTTTTCCAGAGACTTTTACCTAGACAATATTGACGGCACACCATTAAATTTGGTTGGATATGCAGCGTCTTCATATATTCGTAAGCACCCAGAAAGTTTAAATCCAACCGCAAAATTTAACGTAGGATTCATTGATAGGGCAAATGGAAGAATTAGGGTATCACTAGCATCCACAATAACTGCAGAGATTAAACCTGGTCGTTATGTTTATGATGTACTATTCACTGATAACACCACTAAAAAATCAATCGTAATTGAAGGTAATGTTCTTGCAACGGAAGATATATCTACCGGATGTATAAAAACACAATATCTTTATAAGTATGGTGCCATTGAAACTGATAGTCAAATAGTTGGAGCAGGCGCTGTAACTCCAAGTACAACTATAGTAGCAACTAATATTGATAGTATTTCTGATTATGGAGTTGTAGTTTTTGGGTATATGGATCGATGTGGAAATATGACTCAGTTATTATCAAATTTAAATAATTCTGAATATTTAAATAAAATTAATTCATATCTTAATAATGGTGGCGTCGTTTGGTATAGGCACGAATGGGGTTCTGCTTGCGGTAACCAAACTCAAAGTAATCAAATATTAGCATTATTAGGAACATCAATAAGAGTTCAAAATATTCAAAGTGTAGCATCTACAACAACTAGAATTACAAGCAGCACTCTTTTTCCACAAACATTAAATCATTCAGCAACTAATAGTTTGAATTATGGAATTCCTTTATATGAAACCTCCGCAAATGGTTACGTAACTGTGGCATATGAAAAGGTTGGTAATGGAGTAATATTTGTTAACGCAGATGTCAATGGCAGCTTCCAATCGCCATCTGATGAACTTTATACTGCAATAAGAGATCTAGTGACATCAGGGACATATTCATATACAGTTTCTACACCCAACTGGACTCCATAAATACTTAGAAAACGATGTCGGTATATGTAAATAATCTTACTATCAATATAGGAACAGACTTTGTACAAACCTATGATTTGTATCAAAGTGGTGGTAAGGTTATTGATCTAACTGGATATTCGGCAGCATCAAGTCTCAGAAAACATAGAGATAGTAATACATCGGTAAGTTTTGTTGTTGGATTTCCAGATAGAAAGAATGGAAAAATTAAAATATCAATTCCTAGTTGGACAACTACCAGATTAAAACCTGGAAGATATGTCTATGATATTTTGATGACGAAACCGAATGGTGATAAATCCATCGTTGTCGAAGGAATTATAAACGCACGTGCAGGAATTTCAACTGGTTGCTCATTCTCAACACCTACCAGTGCTCAAAGACTTTGTATTGCTGTAATTGATGAGAATAGTAATACACCAGCATCTGGAATGGCAACCTTATGGAGTCAGTTTAGAACTTCATATCCAAACAGAACTTTTTATCTTTTACAACCAACAGTTGTTGGGTATGGTAGTAGTGTAAATAATACTAACTATGATGAACTTGCTTGTCCTGATAACTTCTTGACTGAAACAACCGTAAACATTTCACCGCTGATCTAAGATGTCTCAAACAGGATTTCCAAACGGTGGCATAATGCCAGATGATGACGCAGATTTTACATATTCAAATATCATTACTAGCGAAGCAGATATAAGAGCAGCTGCTCAGGAAATTGTGAACGAAGCTTACATATCTGGTACTATTGAATCAAAAGTTGCAGATACTGTTGCCACTAGTATTGAAGGATTGGCAACAGCAGGATTAACTCTTGCACAATATTATATTCAACAAGTTACATATCAAGGTAATGATGGATATGGTACAGAAAATAATCCTGTTGAAATTAACTACAGTTCTGCTGTGAATGAATTATTTGCAAAATCTCTTGGATCTGATGCAGATCCTAATAGTATTTACTTAAGTTATAAGGCAAATTCGACAAACATAGATGGAGTTCAAAACACATTTTTCAATTTAGGAGCAGGACCAAATTCATTCAATTGGGATGCAAACGGAAATTTAACAATAACAGATACATATCTTTTTACAGGTTTAGATGATATTGGTGCAGCGCCAACTATAGATCAAGCAACTTCTCCTGGCGGTCTTCTTGCACAAGTTGCTAAATTTTTTATTGGTCTTGCTGCTGGAAGTTTTTTAACACCTCTTGCACAACTCAAAGGTGATGTTAACAATATAGCAAAAATGCTTTTTGGAGCATCAGCAGCAAACTACGTTGATGATGGTGTTCCTTTCAACCTTTTTAGATGGGCACAAGTAAATGGGCAAAATGTAACAAACATTGGACTCATTGAACCAATGAAATTTCGTAAAATATTTACCCCACAAGAATTATATGATAATAACCCCACACTTTTCTTTGATGCTGTTGCTAGAGGTTTAATACCATTTTCGGCATTACTTGCAATGCCAGATTTTATTTGTAATTCAATAGAAGTTGGTTCAGGTCCAGATCCATTCGGATTTCTTCCAAATTATGCACCAGTTAATACAACTTTGCCCGCTGATCCTAATAGTTGGACTTTTGGTGGAGGTGGAAATTATCCAAGACCCTTTACTAGTTTTGCCCAGAGAATAACGGAGGCAAATCTTTCTCTTGGTCCATTTGCAATGGTGGATTTTAAAAATCCAACCACTAATGTATCAACAAGAATTTCTGGAAGAATATGTAATTTGGCAGTAGTATGTAATGGTGCTCCTGGTGAAGTTGGATTTATAAGACAAGATTGGTATGGTGCAGATTTAAGTGGAACTGGTTATGGTAGTAACCTATTAAAGTGGCAGTGGTGGGAACAAGCAATAAAAACAAAATATACATTTCCATATGGACACCTTCCAGGATATCCAGAAGTGACAATAGAAGTTGCAACAGCATCTTATGCTGTTGGAAACGCTAATAACTTTGCACCAGATCTTCCAATACAAGAAGATTATACACTTCTTCTTGGAACAGTTCTTGCTGCGGCAGCACTTGGAGCGATACTATAATGCCAAAACCAACTAGTAATAATAGAATTACATTTAAAAATTATTTAAGAGCAAACAAACAAAAATTCACAAGTGGAATACAAACTTGTGTTCTTGGTGATATTCAAAATACTATCCTATCAATATCTTCCGGAATTGATACCTCACAAATAACAAGAGTTATTATATTTGATGATGGGGAAAAAGTTGGATTATCAACAGTCTTAAAACAAAAGCAACTATTTTATGTTCCTGCACTACCAAATGATTCAATTATCATTGGTGTTGGAACTGCTGGTGATGCTGGAATAAAATCTTACAGAGGATATAAGTTAGACTTTGTTGGAGATGGACAAGGAATTAGATATGAGAATCAAATATTTGGACTAAACTCAGTAATCGGATTAGGTACAGATACTTCACTTACAGTATTAGGATTAGGTGGAGGTCTGTTCTTACCAGGTGATCCACCAACTTATAGTATTACAGAATCTGCAACAACAGTTAATGAGGGGCAAACAGTATCTTTTGCTGTTACTACTACAAACGTTGGTTCTGGAACAACTTTATACTATAATATTATTGGTAATACTTCAAACGCAGACTTTTTAGATGGATCTTTAAGTGGATCCTTTGTTGTAACAAATGGATCTGGATCTTTTTCAAAGACACTAGCAACAGATTCATTATATAATGAATTTACTGAAGGATTTAAAGTTAATATTTCAACTGGTTCTACAACTGGTACAATTGTTGGCACATCAAATACAATATTTGTTACCAACTTAGGAGAACCATCTTATACAATTAGTGCTTCAACATCAACAGTTAATGAGGGTGGATCTGTTAATTTTACAGTTAATACTGTTAATGTTGGGGATGGTACTACTTTATATTATAGTACTGGCGGCAGTATGGAAGCCGCTGACTTCTCTAATAATTCACTAACTGGATCTTTTAGTATTGTTGGCACAGGAGCAACAACTGGTATTGCAACTGTTACGAGAACCCTTGCAAATGATATCCTTACAGAAGGAAATGAATCATTTACATTTGTTGTAAGAACTGGTTCAACTAGTGGATCAGTTGTTGCAACAAGTTCAACAATTACAGTTGCTGATGTAGTACCAACATATTCAGTCATACCATCAGCAACATCTGTTAATGAAGGATCATCAGTAACTTTTACTGTTACAACTGCTGGTGTTCCAAATGGAACAGTATTATATTGGACTGCTTTACAAGTATCTGGAACTTTATCCGCTTCCGACTTTACTGATGCTGCTATAAGTGGTTCATTTACTGTAAACAATAACACGGGAACGATTATTAGAACAATCTCGGCAGACCGTTCTACCGAATCAATTGATATATTCCAGATTGAAATTCGTAGAAGTTCAATTACTGGAACTGTAATTGCAACATCAGATTCAGTCACAATTAACGATACGTCAAAAAATGTTGGATCTAATGCAAATGGTCTTACATTTGGTCCAGTTCAAGTCAATAGGGATAATGGAAATGCTGCTCTTGCGTCTGACTGGTATGCAATTTGTGGACTTGAAAATGTTCCAGAAGGATCTTCAATCGCATTGTTTATTGATAATTCTGGTAGTATGACTCAAGCAACCGTTCAAGCATCATATGAACTTTTAGTTTCAAAATTAAATGCAAGAGGTATAACAATTACCACAGTAACCAATTCAAATGAAGATTGGATTACTCCCTTTCTAGTTGATTTGCCATAAATATTTCAAAAACCGATGGCAGTCACATATACGGCAAACCTAGTCATATACACTGGAACTGATTTTGATCAGACCTTTGCACTTGAAGATGATAAAACAAATAGTGCATTAAATTTGACTGGATATAATGGATGTGCTCAACTGAAAAGGTATGAGTCTTCTTCAAAAACCGCAGACTTTACAGTTACATTTGCAAACCAAAGAAATACTGGTAGAGTTACCATTTCTCTTGGTTCAACTCAAAGTGCGGCAATCAAACCAGGAAAATATTTTTACGATTTACTATTAAACAGTCCCACTGGAACTACAACAAGAGTTGTAGAAGGCACTGCATTAGTTAAGAAATCTGTTACTAGGTAATAAAAAAAGAGGGTTGTTAACCCTCTTGAAATCATTTGTTTCTTTCTTCTGCCGCCTTTCGCATTCCTTGAAGTTCTTTCACCTGAGCAGCAAGACTTTCTCTCTTCTTAGGTGCTTCTGGTTTCAGATCAGGAGTTGGTGAAGTTGCTGCAACTTTATTAGTCTTGGCAACATCAACTGCTGCTTTAATACCCGCTTCACCACCACCTGCTGCACGAGAAGCAGCAAGTTCTGCTGATGTTGGAGTTCTTCTTTCATAAGAAGTTCCAGTAGCAGTTACATTCTTGGATTGAATGGTTGGTGGTTGTGGTTTTGGTTTTGGTGCAGCAGGAGCAGTAGCAGTAGCGGCAGGTCTAGAAGTTGTTCTAGGTGCTGCTGCTGGTCTTGGTTGTGCAATAGTGCGAGTATTCTTACGAGCACCAGCAAACTCATCTCCGGGCGGTTCATTTACTCCATACTTTCTATCAATAGCGGCATCAGCAGCAGCATCTCTTCTTGCCTTATCTTTCATTGCACGATTAGCAAGAGCGTCAATTTGCAATTGATCACGACCACGAACAGTTACGTAACGGTCAATATTTTGTCTTCTATAAGGATCAGATCCAGGTGCATATCTTTGCCAAGTTGATGGTTTTCCTGGTTCCATTGTACCAACAACACCACCTTTTGGAGCAATTACGCCAGTTGCTCTTGTTTGATTTTTTGCAGATGGATTATATGTTCTACCAGTGTTTGGATTATATGAAGCACCACCGCCAGTTGATGAAGACTTTGCCTTTTCAACTTCTCTTGCTCTCTTATCCATAAAGAGACCAGCTGGATCCCACCAAGCACGTTCTTGGATAATGTTTTGAATATGCTCAGCGTCCATTTGCATCATAACATAATGTGCTTCCGAAAGAGTTTCGGCGTGACCTTCTGAAAGAATGTAATCCAGAACAACATCATATGCTTCCTTTTTCACTTCCTTTTTCAAAGGATTTTTTGAAAGTGCATCTGAGGTTTTTGCCATTTCTTTATCAGTGCTTATAGTTACTTTGGGAGTTGGTGTAGGTGCTGGTTCTGGCGATCTTCCAGCAAACGTATTCTGAGACAATGATTGTTGACCAGATCCAAGATTTTTAACTGCTGGTGCCTGTACAGTTGGAGTAACAGGAAGTCTAGATCTCATATCCTTCATTAGAGGATTATCAGTCTGAGCAGTTCCACGAATTCTTGCTCTTTCATCAGCAGCGGCAGCAAGTTTTGGATTGGACTTTCTCCAAATATCCATACCCATATCCCTTACCTTTGCCATCTCAGCGGGGTCTCCGCTCTTTCTAGCGGCAGCTGCTGCCTTCATATAATCTGCCACTGGGGAGGGTTTAGGGGCAGTAGGGGCGGGTTTAGCAGGTGCAGAAGGTGCTGGTGCTGGGGTACTTCCACCGCCGCCTCCTCCTCCGCCACCAGAAGGCGCTGGTGAAGGCGTTGGTGCTGGTTTAGCAGGTGCTGATCCAGTACCTCCTGTACCACCAGAAGGTGTTGGAGCGGGTGCTGGTTTAGCAGGTGCTGGTTTAGCAGGTGCTGGTTTTGGTTTATTCAATGATGCTTGATCTTTTTCAAGTTGGGATTTTCCTCTCGATTTAGCATATCTTTCGAGTTCTGCTTTTAGTTGAGGAGTATTAAGATCTTGCTTATCTACAGGATACCACTTACCATTTACAATGTATCCTGGTTTACCACCCTTAGGAGCAAAAACTGGTTCTTTATTTTCTTGAATGTTTTTATTCATCATCTTAGTCTGATAGTTCCTTGTGGAGTTAAATCTAATCCTGATTTTTTTTCTTCTGGTTTTTGTGCGGGTTTTGGTTTTTCACCACCCATTACAGCAGAAACACCACCTTGAATAAATCTTCCAGCAGTATTAAGAGCTGCTTGACCCAATCCAGTAGATGCAAGAAGACCACCGGTACCACCTACCATTAGACTACGACGAATTCTAGATCCGCTACCTGGTTTTGCTCCAGTTAAAACTTCAAGACCTTTTTTTACACCTGCAAGTGTCTTGCCTATTGGACCTTTTGGTCCTTGTGCTGCTGCCTGAGATGCTTGTTGAACTGCTTGTTGTCCCGTTTGAGCAGCAGATTGAACTCTGCGTGTTACACCAGACACAATAGGTCCACCAGTTTGCTGCACTGCTCTCTGACCAGTTTGAAGTAGTCCAGTTGCAGCTTGGCGTGTTGCTGGACTAGTTGCAGCACCTTTTGCTTTAGTTAATAGATTAGCAAGTTGTCCAAAATTTACACTCGCCTCAGATAAATCAAAACTCTCATTCATACAAAATTCATATAAATGCTCTTCGGTGATTTCATTAGCATCATATCCATTTTCGATGAAATGGTTAATAATTTGCTCGGATATAATAATTGTTGATGCAATATCATTAAACCAACTCTCACTTAAATGAGGAATCATATTTTTTGCTTGCTGTTGAGTGCTAGCAAATCCACATAACATCAGATAATTTTCTACAGACTCAAGAAGATTTTCTTCGTTAACTTCAAAAATATCTTCAATTTCATCAATAACAGTTTCCTCTTGTACTACTGTTGAATCTGAGTAAATTGACTTATATGCTTCTGCAAGTCCTTGCGTTACCTTTGGAGTCATTTTAAAAAAAGGATTATTTCTACTTAAAAATATTTATAAGTACTATCTATTCAGTGGTCTAATTTGTGCTGGCTTTCCTGAGACATCAGTTTTTCCAGATGGAATAAGACTTGTGTATCTTGCTTGCTGCGCTGCTCTTCTTCTTTTGGCCACTTCTAAGGCTACTGGAACAGCAATAGATGCGGCAAGAGTTGCTGGATGATAAGGCTTAGCGGCACTTAAAGCACCAACAACTCTATCTCCTGCAGATGCTTTTGGGTCCAATGCTGTAACAGCACCAGACGCTCTCAAAGCAAAATTAGTACCTTTTCTTACTAGTGGATTTTGAGTTACTTTTTTAACTAATGGATTTTGTAATGGATTTCCAATTTGAAATTCGTTTATCTGATATGCTTCTGAATAGAATTGTTTAAAAGTTTTCATTTGTTTGCTCCCTGTTGTTGAGATCTCTGCCAATCTCCATATGTTCTTCCAGCAGACTTAACAAAATCAGTAAATCCCTTTCTTACATTTGCTGGAACTTGTGCTCTTACAGATTGTGGTACTGCCTTTCTAATATTAGTAAGAACACCCTGAGTTGTTACTTTTTTCTTTGGATCACCAGTAATTACATTATATGCTTTTGATCCTAACTCAGCACCAACTGTTAAACCAGCAGTTGCACCAATAGCAGATCCAATTGGACCAGCAACTGATCCAAGAGTACCTCCAACTACACCACCTAATCCACTTCCGATTGCTCTTGCAGCACCAGCACCAACTGATCTCTTTTGGCTACTACCCATTGATTTTGCAATATCATACCCTTTCTTTGCTTCAATTCCCGTACCAACTACACCAAGCACTTTACCTGCTGTACCGATACCTTTCATTACTTTTGCTCTTTCTGCTGCTTTTTCGGCAGCAATTTCAGATCTAACTTGCTTCGCTGCCTTAACTACAGTATCAGCAAGTTTTTGGGACTGTGTAGTTTTTGATAATGAACTTACTGCTGGTTTTGGTGCTGATACTGCTCTCAGAGTTCCCAAATTAACAGTTGGTGCTTTATACTTATCTAAGTTTAATTTTGGAAGTGGTTTTACTTTCGGTGATGTTGTTGCGGTAGCAATTGTAGGTTTGCTTGAAGAAGCAGTAACTTTTGGTTTTGGTAAACTTGTAGTAACTTTTGGTTTATTTGTAACATCTACAACTTTAACAGGTTCAATCTTTGCACCTGTCATTTGTCCTGCTTTTGGTTTACCAAGAACACCAGTTCTTCCAGGTCCTTTTTGAGGTCTAATCGTTTTTGATTCGCCTGGGCGATTTGATACCAAAGGACCAGCAGGTTCTGTACTAAGTTTTAAACCTGGTAATGTCTTTGGTTTTGGTTCTGCAACTTTGGTTCCAGGAATGGTTTTTGCAGTTACATCAATAACAGAAGTTCTTGGTGAACCAGTGGACTTTGATCTAGTTGGAGTTGAGAAAGAAACTGCTTTTGGAGTACCACCAGTGGAAGTAGTTGGTCTTTGAGTAGGTGCTGCTTTTTGTGCCTTTCTATATTCTGCTTGTCTTTCAGATGCTGCGGCCTGGCTTACTGGTTTTGGTTTTGGTGGAGGTGTTGCAGTCTCAGATGGTTTCCATGGATCTGGTGCTGCTGGTAATGGATCTGCAATACGAGTTGCAGAAGTTCCTCTCAACATAGATGCAATAATTTCATCAGTTGTTGTTCCAAGTTTTTTTGATGATTGATTAATAAAATCTTTGAGTGCTCTCTCTTTATGTCCCCTCGAAGGACCAGATAGAGCAACGAGTTTTCTCATCCCACGCTCAAAAGTCTTTTGACCCCCACTAGCACCACCTGGCATATCCCAAGGATTCGGTCCAAGTAATTTATTTGCTCTTGCGTTTCTTTTATCAGTTACAAAAGATGGTACAGTTCTGGTATCTAAACCACCAGATCTTACACCAGCAAATCTTTTTGCCGCTTTAATTTCACCTTTAACTTGCGTAACAGTTTTAGGAGATTTCTGAACAGTTGCTCTACGACCTGGTTCTTTTGGTCCAGGTCTCTTTGTATACATTGGTTCGCCCTGAGCATCATAACCAGAAGGTGAACCAAATCCAGGAGTAGTTCTCTTTTCTTCTATATTAACAGCAAAATTCTGAAACGACTTCATCGCCTATTGACTACCTTTTTAGGTATTTATAAAAAAAGAGGGTCCGAAGACCCTCATTTCACATCATCATCAAGTTTACCTAACCACTCTTTTTCATAATCAAAATCACCAAACATAAAATCATCATATTCTGCTGCACGCCTATAAGCGTTCAACATTTCTTCTTTATCCCACTCAAAGTTGGAATCCTGAGAAGGTATTTTCTGTGACATCTTGCTTGATTCCTCCGACAATATAGGATTCAACTTCGGTTTCTTGTGGTGCCACTTGAAGGCCCTTCGAAGAAATCCAATGCTCTGTCCAAGGAAGTGGATTATTTTTTGCTGAAATATCATAGAGTGGTTTAAGTCCAATTGCTTTCATTCTACGGTTCGCAATCCATTCAACATACTGCTGTAACAGTTTGTCATTGAGACCAATCATCGAACCATCTTTAAACAGATACTCTGCCCAGAGTTTTTCTTGATTCACAGCATTCTCAAAGGTCTTATAAACCCATTGTTCCTCTTCTTTGGAAATACGTGCCATTTCAGGATCATCACCTTCCTTCCACTTATTCATAATATTTTGGGTGATAACCAGATGCTGGTTCTCATCACGTGCAATCAAGGAGATGATTTTTGCACTTCCTTCCATAAGTTTGAGTTCGCCAAACGCAAAACTACAAGCGAAGCTGACGTAAAAGCGAATACCTTCAAGAATATTAACGTTTGCAACTGCTCGGAAAAGTTTCCGTTTGAGTTCATACCTTGCCTCTTGTGCGTATGGAACTTGTTCTAATGCGTGAACCCACTCATTAGAAGTGTCATATTGATGAGCACTATTAATGAAATCGTTGTATGCCTGAGTTACACTCACAGCACGTTCCATAATACGGTCTTCTTTAAGAATCGTATCAAAAACTTCTGATGGGTCCGAGTATACATTCTTAATAATATATGTGTATGAGCGGGAATGGATCATCTCCATAAATTCCCATACTTTCATACACGCTTCCAGTTCGGGAAGGGAACAGTAAGGCGCGAACGCCATACCAGGACCACGACCCTGAACTGAGTCCAACATAACCTGATACTTCAGGTTGCTGGTGAAAATGTGTTTTTGCTCTGGGCGTAGCATATGATAATCGCTACGATCTTTTTGAAGAGATACCTCTTCGGGTCTCCAGAAATAACCCAGTTGCTGTGTTGTTAGTTTATCGAAGATTGGATATTTGTAAGAATCATACCTCTGTATTCCTAGCGGTTGTCCAAAAAACATTGGTTGTTTTTTGGTATCTACTTCTTGAGAATTGAAAACGGTCATTGATTCGACCACTTTTTTATCCTCCAAACCTGTTTTAAATCTTACAAGACTCACAATCTTCCTCCTCCGTTTCTAGAATATCGGAAATTAAGTTTTCAAGAGACTGACGGGTTTCATCTACCTCATCAGTCTTATTGTCGTAGGTGTTTTGATAGTAGCTGGTTTTCCAGCCGTACTTATATGTAGTCAAGAGGTCTTGTGCCATTACTGAAGTAGGAACTTCATTATCGGCATAATTCTCTGGATTATACGACCAGTTTCCAGAAATCGCTTGATCGAAGAACTTTTGCATAACAGCAACAATATTAATATAACCGCGATTGCTAGGCATATCCCACAGAAGCGTATAGTTGTTTTTAAGAGTCTGATATTGGGGGACAATCTGTTTGAGAGGACCCTTTTTCGACTTCTTAACGGACAGGTATCCGCGAGGTGGTTCGATTCCGTTGGTTGCGTTTGACACAACGGAACTGCTCTCCGATGGCATCTGTGCGGACAGTGTTGAGTTCCGTACCCCATATTGTAGAACCTGTGCTCTAAGAGACTCCCAATCATACTTCAATTCGTTTGGAACGATTTCATCAACATCCTTCTTGTATGTATCAATTGGGAGAATACCCTGAGAATACTTGGTGCGATGCGAATACTCACAAGCACCTTTTTCTTTTGCAAGATTTACCGTTGATTGAATCAAATAGTATTGAAATGCCTCAGTGAGATCATGTACCAGTTTCCAGGCACCTGGATCATCGTAATGTTCGCCATTCTTGGCGAGATAATGTGCCAGACCAATAAAACCTATACCAAGAGAACGACGTGCTCTGGTGGCGATTTCTGCTGCTCTGACGGGGTATCCTTGAAAATCAATAAGTTCATCCAAAGAGCGCACAGAAAGATCACAGAGAACTTCAAGGTCTTCAAGGTCACGGATTTTCCCGACATTGATTGCACTAAGAATGCAGAGAGCGATTTCACCATCAGTATCATCAATATGTTGAAGTGGTTTGGTGGGAAGAGTGATTTCCTGACACAGGTTGCTCATCTCAACTTTATCCAGGAAAGATGAGTGAGAGTTGCAGTGGTCAATATTCATAATGTAAATACGACCAGTTTCTGCACGTTCTTTTAGAAGGTCCAGAAAGAGTTCTTGAGCTCCGATAGTTTTTCTTGGAATAGATGTATCTCGTTCATAAGATACATATAACTCGTCAAATCGATCAGTGCCAAAAGCATCATACAAACCAGGAACGTCGTGTGGACTGAAGAGTGATACTTCTCCGTTTTGAATGAATCGTTCATAGAAGAGTTTGCTGATTTGGATACTGTAGTCTAACTTACGAACACGGTTATCTTCGGTTCCTTTGTTATTTTTTAATACTAGGATATCTTCGATCTCTTGGTGCCAGATTGGGAAGTGGACTGTTGCACTTCCGCCTCGTATGCCATTTTGCGTACAGCAACGGACAGTCGCTTCAAACTTTTTGAGAAACGGTACAACGCCAGTGTGCTGGACTTCACCACCTCTAATTTTGCTGTTGATACCACGGATGCGACCTGCGTTGATACCGATACCCGCCCTTTGTGCAACGTATCTGCCAATAGCCATATCACTAGTAAAGATACTATCGAGGGTGTCATCAACATCAACAAGGACACAGCTAGCATATTGTCTAAGCGGTGTTCGCACTCCCGCCATGATTGGTGTTGGGATGTTGATTCTGTGTCTGGAGATTGCATCGTAATACTTTTTAACGTAGTCTAAACGTGTTTCCTTAGGATACTTGGAGAAGATAGTTGCCGCAATCAAAAGGTACATAAACTGTGGCGTTTCATAAAGTGCCCCAGTGCTTCTGTCCTGCACGAGGTACTTATCAACGACTTGACGTAGACCTGCATAAGTGAACAAATAGTCACGACTATGATCAATGAACGACTCAAGTTTATCAAACTCTTCATCAGAATACATCGACAGAATCTCTGGATCATATACACCTCTATCAACACAACGCTCTACATGCTGCTTTACGGTTGGACATTCGTGCATCCGACCAAACAACTGCTTGCGAAGAGCAAACAGCAGCAGACGAGCAGCAACAAACTGATAATTAGGATGATCCAGATCAATCAGGTCAGAAGCAGAACGAATCAGAATCTCCTGAATCTCCGCAGTTGTAATACCATCATAAAATTGAATACCAGACTGCATCTCAACCTGTGATGCAGATACGTTTGCGAGGTCCTTACACGCCTCTTCCACCATAATGTGGAGTTTATTTAAATCAAGGGGTTCAGTTTTACCGTTCCTTTTAACGACTTTCGTTCCGTTGCTCATATTTTCTTCCAGTTGTTAAACTTAATTTTTGCTTCTAAACCTGAGTAGGTATTTGATTTTAACACATCCATAACGTTAAGTCCAGCGAGCACCATATCATTGATATCTTTTTGCTCAATGGATGTTGGCCAGATAATCACTTTGTCGCCTCTGTTGATGGTTTTTGATATTCGGTTGACGATTTCTCGATTGCGAGGTTCGTTATCAAAAACGTAAATATAATCGCCCCAACCAAACGACCCAATATCAACGTCGGACCCACACATAGCAACAGCATTTTGTACAAACGTGGAGTCGAAGGGTCCTTCAACAATGTAAATGGGTTTCGAAGAATCCACTTGGTCAAGACCATAAATTTTTGGGGCATCATCAGAAAGCATCACAGTGATATATTTAACAGGGTTTGGACCTAGTGCTCTTCCCTGAAAACCAATCAAGTTACTATCAGCATCATACATTGGTATAATAATGCGACTCTCATCCCTACCAATAGTGTCGAACGTAACTTTTTGAGTGTTTGTCCACTCTTTGAATTTGTGAGCAAAATAAAACTTTTCAGGATCAAGTTGCCTTTTTTCTAGATATTCTTTGGCGATTTGCACCTCAGATGCTTTGGGTAAATCCAGTTTCTTTTTAAAAACTGGTTTAGCAAACTCAAACTTAGGTTCTTCTACGACGAAACCTCTACCAGTATGACCTTCTTTAAACTTCTCCATCGTGTACTGCTTATACAGCACGGCATCAAGTTCTTTAAGAAAGTTATTGAAGGACATACTGGCACCACAATTGTGGCACTTGAAGTTGGTGTTATTCTTCACGGGGTATAGATACCCCCTTGTCTTGTTTTTATTCTTCTGGGAGTCCCCACAGATAGGGCAGCGGAAGTTGTAGAGATCCGCTTTGACCCTCTTAAATTTTTGAAGACGTGATGAAACTAATCCAATATACTTGGAATCAACCAAATCCATTATGAAGGGAGTATTACTTCGTTCTTTCTATTGTAGCAGGGGTTTGATTGTGAGTCAACAACTTTGGCACAAAGGCATTGATTGTTCCAATCAACACGGCAGCAACGGCAAGAACGCCACCAACTTGCCATCTAAACTTAAAGAGGTTATCAATTTTAAGTTCCATATCTTCAACTTTCTTGCATAATTCACTATCGTCTTTATTGCATTGATCTAAACGTTCATCATGAACAGCAAGCATTTTGCAAATATTTTGATTTGTCTCACTTAGAGTTTGGATGGCAGTATCTACCTTTTCCATTATTTGTTCGTGAGCCTTAAATCTTTCTTGCAAAACTGCTATCTCCACACGAGAATCGTTACCGAACATTTTAGGAAGTCCTTTTCTTCTTTTTCCTTTTTTTGTTTTGTTTTACAAGATCTCTAAAAAATATATTCCATCCCCTTTCTTTTCTTCTTCTTAAATCTACTGGTGGATCATCACCTGCTTCAACTGTCCCTGCAATTCCGCCAGAACCAACACTCATAGTTGGACCACCCTCTTCTTTGAGAGTGTGAATAATATCAATTATCTTATCAATATCCATTAGATTGTTTGTAGTTGTTTTAAACAGTTTTCATCCACACTAATTTCATTAAGTTTAGTTTTTGGATATTCTGGAACTCTATTCAAAAACACCAAAAAACTTTTGATAGGAGACCAAAGATCTTCTTCCAAATGATAGAATAATAGAGGAATAGTCGCATCATCAAAGACATTAAACAGAACAATGAGGTGATTCAATATTAAATGAACCTTCAATTCCCCAGTGTTCTTATATCTCTTCAATAACCTTTTGATATAACGAATGCGTTTTAAATCCGACTCAAAATCATCTCTGGTGACTGCCTGAGGATTATTGTAGAATTTTATCGCAAAGAGCATATAATTGCCCTCATTCAACTCATTAAATCTCATACCAGATTATCAGGCGTCTGGATACTTAGCGTCGTCTGCGGCATCAGTAGTAATCATACTTCCAGCAACAAGAGTTTCTGTCTTAACTCTTAGGTTTCCGTGCATATCAGTATAAGTAGTGACTCCTACCCATCCAGCGTGAGCAGGTGCATACTTACGTGCATCACCAGTTGCAGCATTTGCAACTGTTTGTTCGGTAGTGTCAACACCAAATACACTAGAAGTTCTATTTGATTTTGCATTAGGCGCATCATAACTTACATCACCCAATGTATAGATTGGGAGTTGAGTAATGAAATATGAAGCACCAGCAGCAATGGTAGTGATTCCCGAAACAAAATAATCAGCAGAATGAATTGTTAAAGAAGTATTTGAAGTTACTGATTTTACAACAGCATATCCAAATGTGGCACCAGCGCCAACTACAAGAATATCTCCCTCAGCAACACCCGCTGTTGAGAAGGTTGTAGCAGCACCAGTTACAGTTAAAGTGTTGAAATTAACAGCGATAGTGCTTGTATTAGCAACGAGATCTTTATTGCCCCAAAGAGACATGTTTCCTTACCTATAATTCTTTATATTGATATTTATAAAAAAAGGAGACCTTTACTTTTTGGTCTCCTTACGCAATACTATTTTTAAAAAATTAGTCGTAAGATCAAGTAATCCATTTTCTTCAAATCTTTTTGTTTTCGCTAACCATTCGGATGCAGTTAACAATAGACCAAGAACAATGGTTACTCCCCAGTTAGTTACAAAACAAGTGATCATGCTTGTGGTGTAAAGAGTTTCTCCTTAACCAATTCAAGAACTACATCATCAATACTATTATCAGTGGACTTCACATACTTAGTTAAAAGTTCAACAACAAGATTTTTAACCGCAGGGTGCGTTGCAACCTGAATGAGAAGTGGTTTTACCACTGCTACTACTGCGCCCATGATGTCCTCCGTGTGAAGAGTATCCTGTGCTATTTAGAATCAAGCAGTTTTATTTCTATTAGATTTTGATGATTTTGCTTGTTTTAAAGGAGTTTTGGGTGGTCCATATTTTCCACCTGGTTGAAAATCACCACCAAACTTTACTTCATCACCAGTTCCACGATCTCTTCCGTGATAATCACCATATCTTTGGCGTGGTCCTTCACCTGGTTCATGTTCTCTTTCTGAAATTACATTACCATCCATTTCATAAGATTGATTTACAACTTGCTGAGTTTTGGCAGCAACTCTTTTTTGTAGATCAGTTTGTGGTCTACGCTTTTGAGTCATCTTTTCATTGCTATCTGCAGTTCCACCAAGAGTTTTGGCAGCACCTTTAATAGCACCCTTAATCGCAAATCCTACTGGATCAGTAATATTTTTTTGAGCCGCTTTTGTTGCCTCCGCCTCAGAAGTTCTCTTGTTGGAAAATACTTTACCAAGTGCCTTTGATGCTGCAATGCTCAGACCTGCACCCTCTTCAACAGTTTCCTCACAAGCAACCATAACAACGGGATTCTTAGCACCCATTGCTCTTAATTTATTTTTAACTAAGTTAACCTTTGCATAATCTCCACGAGTATCTTTCTTCTCTTCATCCGCTGGTGAATGCATTGCCTCTTCTACCTTTTCAGGCATTCCTTTGTGCTTGGTTTTAGCAAACTTCTTCGCTTCTTTTTTAGTCATACCCTTAGCAGCAGCTGCTACTTCTGGTGACATTGGTTTTGCACCTTTCTTAACAGCATAAACCATTCCCATAAAACGCTGCTGTGCCTTACTCTTTGCCCTTTCGGTAAGAACTTCACCTTCTAGTTCAGTATGAGCATAAACATTTTTTGGTTTTGCATCAATCTGAGTTCCATCATCTGGTGAAATTTTGATTGCACCAGAGGCATAATTATCAACATTTTTTCCAGTAATCTGTGATTTGTTCTTACCTTCGGTACTATCAGTTCCTTCAGACCAAAGATAATCTTCTTTTGCAATTGCTTTACCAATTGCTTTACGACGCTTATGAAGATACTTATCTGACTTATCAGTATCACCATCATTATCAATATCAGCATCTTCTTGTCCTACTGGATCAAGTGATTCTTTTCTTGTAGCAATTGCTGCACCAATAGCAGCACGACGCTTCATAATATACTTATCATTTGGATCATTACGCTTACCGTCATTATCAACATCAGCATCTTCTCTTCCAACTGGATCCAATTTCTTTCTTCCTTTTCTACCTCCACCACCAGTTGCACGTGCGGTTTCTTCACCCCTCTTTCTTTCACCCTCTCTTGGTTCACCATACTCAGTAAGTTCAACTTTCAATCCTTTTGATCTGAGTTGGGTAATCTTTTCCCGAGTTCCATATCTTACATATGAGTTACCAGTTTTAGGATCAGTAACTCTGATTTTATATTTCTTATCACCAACAGAATTTAGTTCTTCCAGATAATCAAGAACAACTTCTTTCTCAACACCCTCTACAAAAACCTTAAACATTGCATTTGCAATGCTAGTTGCAGCAGCGTCTTCGATTGTTGGGATGAAATCTTCTGCGACAGCAGCTTTTTTAGATACCATCTGTCTTGCTCTTGCCTTCACAGCAGGGACTGCGGTTGACTTTGCAATTCTTTCAAGAACCATTCTTTCCTGCATTGCGGCATCTGCTTTTTTGCCTGCCAACATTTTTTTCACTTCATATCGAGAATCATAAACAAGTTGTCTTGCCTTCTTCTCAATAGAAGCAGCAGCATCTCCCATAGGTTTTGCAGCGCCACCTTTTCTAGATGGAAGTTCCTCAAAAATATTGTTACTCATTGGAGAAAGATTGATTACTTACTTTTTTCTATACTTATTTATGAATTGTCTTCCCCAAGTACATCCAGGAACCATACTCTCAACATATTTCCTGTAAGCATCAGTTCCAACAAGTCTTTGATCAGCAGGAACACCACTTCTATTTGTAAGTTTTGCTTCCATTACATCTTTAATCCAAGACTTAAACATAATATGATCTTCGGTAACACAGATAAGATAGTTGGTTCCTCTACGAATAATACGACCAATCAATCCGGTGTTTAGATTTTCAACCAACTGACCAATGTTAAAGATTGCTTCTTTAACGTAATTTTCACGTAGAGTTTTCTGATCAAACTTAGGAGCAATCTCCCAAACTTCTGCTACTTGATCTTGGATACCCATTGCAGCACGAACCGTATCGAAGACTGCTCTTGCATCCTTTGGTCTCATATCAGGTGGCATACCTAAACGGAAAGTTTTAAAGTCTCCTTCGGAAGCAGCAAGTCTCATTCTTGATGCAGAAAGACCTTCTACACCATCAGAATCTGGATCACGATCACCAGCAGAAACTACTTCAATATTATCAAAGGCATAGAGATTACCATTGTAATTGTTGGCAAGTTTATTGAATTCATTAACTCGGTCAGCACCACCAACAATTCTTACATTCGTATATCCATCATTATGTGCTTTTTTGAGAACATCAAAAATAGTTCTGGTATTTGCATCATTTACAATTCTTTCACTATGTTGAGGGAACATCGATCTCATCAGTGCAACTTTTGTATCAGCATCAAGCGGATTCTTTTTCTTATCCTGAGTGCGAGAAGGGATAATCATATAATCACTGCCTTCCTGTTCTGCAGAAGCAGCAGCAGTATCCATCAATTGAAGATGACCCAAATGTGGTGGATTGAAACGACCAAACGCAATCGTTAGTGTGCCTTTTGTTTTTTCGACAGGTAAGAAATTAACTGGTGGTGCCTCTTGCGCTACTGGTTGAGGAGCAGGTGCTTGTTGCTGCTGTAATGCAGGATCAACAAAGTTTGGATCGGAAATATTTTTTTCGGTTTCTGTCTGCTCAGGATCCTTACCAACTGCTTGACGCTTGTTATAAAACTTCAGTCTACCCTTTTCAGTTTTAGCAACAAACTCACCGTCTTTGTACCACCCACCGTGCCCATCACCCTGCAACCCAAGTCTTGCTGCTTGTTGGGAAGCAGTTGCTTCAGATAAAAATTGGAAAAAACTTTTCATTACTTACGGTTCTGCTTTTTAAGTTCGGTAACTATTGCCCTTTCGTTCGCAATAATGTAATTTAAGACACTTTGTCTAATCTTAATATATTTATCCTTATCCTGTTTCTTCTTCCTAGAATCAATTTCTTTCTGCATCGATGTGTGAACATACAAAGCAAAATCTTTGAAATCTTTTCCTTTAAAACTTTTAATGAGTGGATTAATATAATTTTCCATTTAACTTACCTGGAAACCAATTCTATCTTCTGTTCTTGTTGCATAGTTTGAGGTTCTTAGATACAAGTTTCTTGTTAATGATGGTCCACCGCCAGAAGAGGCAGTGAAGGTAGGACGCCCTGTCGATTGATTCAAGTCCAGTTTAACATAGATTACCTTCGTTTGGTTCAAATAAATTTCAAATATTTGCTTCAACACATTGTTCTGTATTCCATTCTTAGACCATCTCTCTATAAGTTGTTCACACTTGTATCTAACTTCTCCGACAGTTACTGTTGATGGATTATTTCTCTTAGATGTAATATGCTTATCGATAAAAGGTTTCAGTAGTTCTGGATTTGGTATCCTAGCACTGTGATTTCCACCACGATATGCTGAAATAATAGATTGAGCGGCAGCAACGCTTATTTCATCAGGTTCAAGCATCCCCCAACCTTTTAATGCACCAGCAACAACACTTTCAGTTCCAAGTAAATTTAATAATTGGAATTCTTTTGTATATTGTAATGATCCAAGTCTTCCACTTTTCAATGCGGCAGCAGTAACAAACTGCGGTTTAACTTGGTTTGATACTCCTCTTGCAGATTTTGCAGATATTAAATGTTCATCATTACCTAATATTAATTTGTAATCATATAATCTTTCACTATCCGATGGCATATAGATTGAAGATCCACCAAGACCAGCAGTGTTTATTAAACCACTTAATAACCCTCGTTTTATACAAGCAATCGGTCCTATAACTTCAGCATAAAAACTTTGAATTTCACCCCAAGGAAATCCATCAAATTTAATACCAGTATAATTACCAAGACCACTATTAGCATAATCTAATAACTCATAAAGATAATCAAATAACTCTCCAGGAATATCATTTCTACGATTAAGTGCATTCACTAATTCATTATAATAATCAGTTACAGAAAAAAAAGTTCTATTACTTAATCCAAAACTAGAAGGTCTCAATAATGCAGATTGCCTTTCTGTTCCAGGTTTAACAAAATAATCAATGTTTGCATAAAAAACTTCTCCATCATCAGTTCTAAATGCTGCTCTCAAATGATCTTCTGTTAAAGAATCGATATAAGTTACTTGAGTCCCTGCGTTTATTGCACCTGCTGCCTGATATGTACCATCCTCAGACTTAGTGTAAATTCCAACATTCTTCTTTACTGTCGTTCTATGGTCACTTCCTCTCCAATTCCTCTGGAAGTTTATAATACCAGAACTTGCCATTTTTTGAATTATTTAGTGCCCGTGAGAAGATTCGAACTTCCACTGTATGGATTCTAAGTCCACCCTCTCTACCGTTGGAGTACACGGGCAAAATGGAGAATAGGAGACTCGAACTCCTGACACCCGCCTTGCAAAGGCGATGCTCTACCAACTGAGCTAATTCCCCAATAAGACCCCTAAGGGGTCAAATATTTAGAACACTAACGTTAGTGTACCATATCCCAACAATGCAGCAATCAACCAACCCAGAACTTTGTAATAAGTCTTGATAGGAGTACCAAAGTATTGTTGACCGATCAGTAGACATTTATGCATCGGTGAAATAATGTATCCAGCATACTCTACACACAGGAACCATGTCAAGTATCCAGGACCAAATGCCTTAGCGAGAAGAGCAACAATACCAGCATACTTACCAGAAGAACCCATAGCAAATGCCGCAAGGAATCCAACAACAGACACAGTATACAGTGCTGCTGTACCCTGAGCAGCAGTGAGTTTGAGATACTCCATCACAGGTTCTTTGAGTTCACCCATAACTGCTGCAAGAGCAAGAACAAGAGCAGCGAAACCAGCAAACTTCCAGTTGATATAACGACCCCACTTCCAATCATTACAGATGAATGAATAGTAAGCAGCAAGACCAGTAAACCATACAGAGAACAGGTAAGGCATATCGGGGTCGCCATAGCAGACTAAGAACCACATCGTAGCAACGATAGGTGCCCAACCTTTCAGCAGACGGTTCCAACTGAATGTGCGTGTCTCAGACACAATCTCAACGTCAGTTTCCTTGACGTATTTAAAGATGAATACACCAGCGAACGCTAGAACAATCATCAGAGGAACAATCGTATATCCCATATACTGAGTATAAGACATTCCTAGTGCTGCCATCGGAAGCACAACAGTCTTCTCAAGTGGCGACCACCAGTAATAGTGGTGCGTAGAAAGATAATCTACAATACCAAACTTGGAGCGAGATTGTGCTTTGTCGCTAGCGATGGAATCCAGAAGGGGAGCCGACATAACAACTCGCCCTTCAATGGGTAGAACACCACCAGCAAGAGCAGTAGCAGCAACAACTAAACGATTTGATTTGAATGTATTACGAAGTGCTACGAAGACTTCATTCAGCACACCGTATTGTTTGACAAGACCACCGACAATCATGATGCCGATGATGTAAGGGAGAAACAATTCTTTCTCCCAGATACCTATCAATAAATCCATTACTCTACAACTGAACTAATTTTTTCATCAATATCAAGAATTACTGCACGAATATCAGAAATTCTAGGAGGAACACTTGATTCATTATATGTATATCCTTGTTGGGAATCAAAGAGAATTTGACGAACTGCCGCAGCAGAACGAACATCCATTTTGATTGTCACTTGTTTTTGTTTAGTCATCGATCATCAGAAGCACGGTTTTCAGAAAAGTAAACATCAAAAGCACCCTCAGGATAACGCTTGAGAAGTTTTTGCACATTACGGGCAACAACATCATCAAGAGTCACATCAAGTGCCATACAAGCTTGGGCAACATACCACATAATATCTCCAAGTTCGATAATCATATGCTCACGATTATCTTCGTTAAAAGGTTTACCTTGAAAGATCATTTTTTTGACGATCTCCATAAACTCACCACCTTCGGCATTGATACCAACAGCAGCAGTCAGAAGACGTTCAATATTTGCACCCTTTTCATCAAGAGCAACTAGACGGTCAGAGAGGGCAAGAAAGTCCTTAGATGCATCAGAAGTTACAGCATCCACAAACTCAGCATACTTATCAAAATTAACGTGTTTAGCAGTTTCCATTAAAATTTAAATCCTTCAAACGACTTTTTTGGTTTCTTGTCTTCGTAATCATTATACTCGTCTTCCTGTCCAGAGTCAAGTATATCCTTTTGAGCAGTCTGCTCACAATCATAGAGTCTCATTTTGGCACGATCAATACCCACAATGAAACGCTTATAGATTGTTGGGTCATTATAACGATTCTTCAATTGCTTCACCATAATCTGCCCCAACTGTTCCAGTTCTTCTGTACTAATAAGGGCAAACATAAGATCAGCAGTAGCAGGCAAACCAAAAGATTCAGAAGTATCAGTAAGTTCAACATCAGAGTTGCCATAACCACTCCTAGTGGTCTGGGTAGCAGAGACAATGGGAACATTGAATTCCACCGCCAATCCACGAAGTTCTTCTGCAATCGCTTTAATATAAGAATAAGAATTGACAGAAAGGTTTGACTTATACCTGCTGGAAGCACATATATTAAGGTAATCAATGAAAATAATATCAGGTCTAAATGACTTCTTAAGTGCAAGTTCATTAAGAAGTGCTTTAAAGTGACCACTATGTGCAGAAGCAGTGGGATATTCCTTAATTATAAGAGATCCCTGAGTTTTCTTTGAAAGGTTAGTGACCTTATTTTCAAACATTTGGCGAGGGAGATCAACCAATTGTTGAATAGGAACATTCAATAAGTTTGCATCAATTCGCTCAGCAATTCGCTCCTCCGCCATTTCAAGAGTGATGTAGAGAACGTTCCTGCCTTGCAGTAAGACGGAAGCAGCAACATGGCACATAAAGAGACTCTTTCCGACACCCGTACCAGCAAGAGCGATATTGAGAGTCTTATTAGGAAGACCACCTTTTGTAATTTTATTAAAATAGTCAAGATCAAACTCGATCTTATCTTCCTGGCGGTGATAAAATTCATAACGCTCTTCATAGTTTTGTAAGTAATCGTGTCCGATATTGTTATCAAAACTCACGGCAAGAGCATCGGAAAGAATAGAAGGAATAGCATCCCGATTCTTTTTTTCATTATTACCATCGGCAATGTGAATTGATTCCATCAATGCCAAGTAAATAGCACGATCACGACACCACTTCTCAGTAGTATCAAGTAACCATTGCTTATCTACAAGATTATCATTCAGAGAACTATTAATTTCTCTGATTTCTTTGATTTCAGTTTCGTTTAAATCAGTTCTGTTTTCTACTTCAATATTAAGTGCTTCGATCGTAATTGCTGAACCATACTTAACAATGAATTGGACAATTTCCTCAAAAATGATTTTTTCCGATTTCTGTTCAAAATAATCTGGTTGAATGAAAGGTATGACCTTACGTGAGTAGTCTTCATTGAATACAAGGTTTCTGAGAATTGTTGTCTCAATTCGTTCCATAAGAGAATTCTTTTTTCGCGGCAGCATCAAGTTGCTGCATTACTTCTTCGGTAAAATACTCATCAGGGTTGGCAAGAATCTGTTTGCCATAAACTTTCTTGCCATTAATTTCATAACGTCCAGCAACGTTCTTCCAGAGTCCAGCGATTTCTCCCAGTTCTAGAAGACCATAATACCGATCAAGACCGCGCTCATCATAATAAAGACGAACTTCAACTTGTTGGTTTTCCTTACTCAAACGCGACTTAGCAGTCTTTGCCTTGATAATGTTTCCAACAATTTCTGTTCCATCCTTTTCCTTTTTCTTTGAGAGATGAATGATAGTAGAAGCGGCATACTTAAGACCACTACCACCACCCATTTCCTTAGTAGGAACATAAGCACCAATGACATCATAGGTGTGGTTAGTTACAATCATTGGAATATTTGCTTGACCCAATTTAAGGGTAAGCATACGAAAAGCACCTTTAATCAGTTGGGATTTAGTCATATCCCGAACTTGCTTATCATTAAGTGCGTCAGTAATCTCTTTCTCAGTCGAAAGCATACCCAAAGAGTCTAGCACAAACATACAAGGTCTGCGCTCATCTACTGGTTTTTTAAGATGTAACTCTACTGCTTTAAGTGCTTTGCTGCGAAACTCTTCAACAGTTACAACTTCTACCCTAGCAAATCGATCAAGATCGATTCCCCGAGAAATCAACATTGATTTATTAATAGCAGCCTCAGTATCAAAGTAGAGACAATAACCATCGGAGTGAGTATCAAGGAAATTCTTAACCACTGCGAGAGAGAAAAAAGTCTTTCCAGTACTAGACTCTCCAGCAATAGCAGTAATCTTATTCCCAGATACACCACCAAATATGCTACCTGAAACCAGTGCATTAAAAACGTATGAACCCGTATCAACATAAGTCTCAGTCTCATCAATATCTGATGCTAACTTAGTAAAGTCATCACCAATCTCTTTTACAATATCTTTAAGAAAATCCATTAGGCAACCATCCCGTATTCTTCACGAAGTATTTTTTTATAAGGCAAACCTTGTTCTCTGAGTTCCTTTACCAATTTAAGTTTATGATAAAGTGCAGCATCTCCTCCAAACCCAAGTGCTTTCACAATAGTATTCAGTTCTTCATCATTAATAGGCAAATCCATTAAGCTTTTTTCCATCCTTTATGAGAATTTCGTTTGTTGTTCCAAATGTCTGACATACAACTTTGCAGTAGATTTCTATCATAGCAGAATTGCGTCATATTATCAACTTCAAATATTTTACCTTCTGGGGAAATGAATTTATAAGTTTCACATCCCATTCCCTTTCTTATATTCTTAATTCTTTGTGGACTATGTTTTTTTCCTTTTAGTGTGTTACTTATTTTTTTTCTAACCTCCTCACTTACAACTTTTCCCCTTTGAGATTCTCCAATTTTTTTCTTTGTCTCTTCAGACATTTTTCCACTAAATCCACCATTACCACCTTTAGTTTTATTAATTAAACATCCACCCCTATCAATACCCCTTCTACCATAAAATTTTATAAGTTTTCTTTCAAGGTTTATTGATTGTTCTTCTGTCATATTCTTTTCAAAGAAAATAATTTTATCTTTATCAAAAGGAACATTAACCAAATGATGATGGGGATGGTTATGTCTTCTCCCCTTACCCTTTCCTACATAATAGATTTCATCTTTATCATCCAAATAACCATAAACATAAAACATACTTTACAAAAAGAAACTTTCTAATGTATTTATCTTGGTTACATTCCAACCAATAGCATCAAGGATGGATTTTAGTGGTTCTACAAAACTCTTCTCAAATTGTAGTTCATAGTCAATGTATTTGTCAAGACCAAGTTCCTTAGGAAAATCTTGAATGAAAGAAATGATATTCTCTTGAATAATGTTTGGTTTTTTCAAATAAACAAACTTAATCTTCTCACCATTAGAAATCAAAGAATACTTATTAGTGAGTTTCTTTTCTTTCACATAATGATTAAAGAGAAGTGCTCCACGAATATGAATGGGAGTTTTGTGGGCATAAATGGTTGATGGTGATTGATATTTGCGAACATCAGATGCTGTGCGAGGAAAAGCAATCTGTTCTGGTGGTAAAGACTTGAACTCTTCGCGGCACTTATCAATAAAATTGATAACATCATCTTCTGTCCCACTCATCATCAGTTTGAGACCATCCTTAATCATCTTACGACAAGGTGCTGGTGTAGAAGATTTAACTGCCTCAATACCCATCATTTTCAGTTTAGGTTCTTCATAGCGTACACCTTCACTATCCCAGACATTTAAGATATAACGCTTCTTAGCAGTCCAGATTCCACGTTCAGCAATATTCTCACGCTTCATCTGCATCTTTTGATCGTATGCGTTCACATACTCCGCCAGTTCTTGGTAGCAACCTTCAATATATTTTTCAAGTTCCACCTTACAGACCTTATCAAGGAACGTGACAATGCCTTCAGTAGTTTTCTCTCTTCCATTGAATATAGTTTCAACCAGAGGACCCATATTAAGATAAATGGAGTCGGTATCAGAAGCAATAACATAATCAACCTCACTAGTTTTGAGAATCTTGTTCAGATAGGCATTCATCTTGTTCTCAATCCAACGAATGGAAACCTGACCAGACAAGGTGATTGCCTCAGCGTTTGCTAGTTTGTAGTAACGGAAATACTGATTGCCGATAGCACCATAAGCAGAGTTAAGTTGAATCTTCCTCGCCATCTGAATGTTATTGCACCGAGCAATCTCCTTTTCCAGTTCCTTTGTTTTTTTCTTTTCATATTCTTGCTTGGCGGCAAGCATTTTCTTTTTGTAAATGGTTCGATCCTGATAGATCTTTTCCATCAGTTCTGGTAGAAATCCACGCACATCTTTACGGAACATTGCACCGTTAGCACAGACTGCTTTGTCTTTGTAAAGTTCAAATGTGATTTCCTGGTTCAAGATTTTATCGACAGTTACAGTCGGGTGCTTCTCATCCAGAAGAGTTTCTGGTGAAATGTTGTACTGCATAATAAGGTGTGGATACAGTGAGTTCAAGTCAAAACTCACCACCCAGTCATACTTTCCAGGAATAGGTTCCTTCACATATGCACCAGCATACTTAGAATCCTTATCAGAACGCTCCTTAGGGGGAATAACAATATTCCTTTTTTTCAGATAGTTGTAGATAATAGTATCCCACATCCTCACCTGAGAAAATACATCAGCATAGTTTGCCTTAGCGTCATATGCCATCGTGATTGCAAGTTCAATCAGTTTCATCTTGTCTTCCATTCGGTCAACAAGTTCCACGTCAACGATGTTGTATTCTACAAACTTTTGCCAACCCTTCGTATAGAAGTCCTTGAAGGTATCAAACTCAGAGTGATCCAGTTTTTTCTGACCAAGTTCAACCTCAGCAATATAATCCAAGCGATAGGATTCCTGTGCCTTATAAGTAAACTTCTTGTAAAGGTTTAGGTAATCAAGTTGAGTAATACCACCAACATCATAAGAAATGTGTTTACGACCTGCGATATAGATCTCATCTTCAGTCACAAGACCCCAAGGTGACATACGTTTCATCAACTTCTCACCCAGAACACGATCCAGACGACGAACAAGGTACGGAATATCGTACAGTTCAATATTCCATCCAGTAACAACTTCTGGTGTATTTTCTTCAATCATCCACCAATGAATGAAATCATTGAGAAGATCGTACTCACTGGAAAAAGAACGATACTCTACGTTTTTCTGCTGATTGTTAAAAGGACCTTGACCCCAAGTACGAATCTTTTTAGAGGAATAATCCTGAATAGTAATAAGGAGAACTTCCTCTGCTGCAGATTCTACATCAGGAAATCCATTTTCCGATGCAACCTCAATATCAAGAGTAGTAACTTTGATCTTATTAATATCAAACTTCAATTCTTCCTCAGGATACATTTCAGAAATATACTGATAAATGTATTGAGTGTTTCCAAAGATTTTGAAGTTTTCTACACCCTCATATTTTTTTACAAACTCACGACAATCACGAACAGAACCAGGTTGCACTGATTCAACATATTCCCCGTTCAATGTTTGATATTTAGTTTTTTTATTTGCAGGGACAAAAAGAGTCGGGTTAAACTTCTCACGGGTCATAAAGTGTTTACCATCTTCATAACCACGAACAAGGAAGTTATCCCCGACCATTTGAACGTTTGTGTAAAATCGCATTATGCAGTTAGTTCAAGATACTTTTCAATGATTTCTGTTTTGGGATCAGCGATTGTTAAAATATCACTAGATCTAATCATATATTCAGATTGTTCAGAAGCATTAACCCATGGTGTCATATTTTCCAAATCATGAAAACGATATGGATTAATAAGTTTACAATCTGGTTCACCAATATCAGCGGATAACTCTATGATTTCAGTAATTAAAAGAACATCTACGCTGAGTAAAATACATTTTACAATTCTATCATCATTCATCACCCACAACCTCTGTTTCAGTTACATCTAGTGGAATTCCAGTTTTGTCCTTATACATTTCTTCAACGGAAGGAATAGGATCACAAATTGTAGTAACATAGTCTCTTGCAACAACAAATTCTTTATCTTTTGATAAGATCAACCAAGGAGTAAGAACTACATCGATTTCATAATTGGATTTCCCAGTATCACTTTCAGTAAGAACCATTTTTTCTTTTGTTTCAACGTAGTGTGGATTTCCTAAAAGATATCCACGCACAATTTCATCAGAAACAAGTTCTTTTGCATCAGCAATGATAGTTTCTCCTGTTTTAAGGAGCATCAGTTTTATAGACATTTTGTTCCGGTTACCTCAGTCATTTTAGCAAGAAAAAGGGGAGGTGTCAACTGGATTTTGCCAGTTGCCTCCCGCGCCGACGATATTCGAAGTTATTTATAGATAATCTTTACGAGCATGATGTTCGGGAACAATCTTACCAAGAGTTACAGTTAACAATCCATCCTCAAATGTAACCTCTTTGATTGTAGTGTCGTCCGATAATGTCCATGCTCTCTTGAAAGATCGTTGAGCCAGTCCCTTATGGACGTAACGGGTATCAGACTCCCTATCCTCCTTTTGTCCTTCGATAAAAAGTTTTCCATACTCCGTGTATACATTTACTTCCTCCTTTTTAAATCCAGCAAGTGCAAGTTCTAAACGAGATTCTACATTACTCACCTGAACAAGGTTATATGGGGGATAATTAGAAGTTGTTTCATGAAGTTTAAAAATACGATCAAAGTATTCATCCATTCCGATGCTATTACGAGTAATCCTATCCATAAGGGTAGGAAGATCCGCAGCAGTATACCGTGAAAGGTTAGTCATTATGGTAGCTCCTTTAAAAGCGAGTTTGTGTTGTGTGGACCCCGAAGGCGTCCTTATCATTATATATCGATAACCAATAAAAAAGGGAGTGCGGAACTCCCTACAAAATCATTCGGTTTCTTCCACCCTTTTCTTTTTTGCACCAATATTATACTTGGTTTCTAGAATCCAATCGCCCTTATCCTTATAAGCAAGAACTTTAATTTGGTTAAGTGGAGCGATGTCCTGAATTTTAGTTACATCGACAATTGTAATCAGACCCCAATCAGCAAGAAGTTGGGCGATACGATTGCGACGCTGAACATCGTTCACGGTCAGGTTTGCGTGCTTACCATCCAGGGCAAACAGTTCCTTAAAGTGAACGAGATAGTATCTACCTTGCTTGTGTAAAATATGGCAAGACTGATAGATTTTCTTTTCCTTTCGTGAAGCGACTCCGATACGGGTCAAAGTTTCGCGTACCTTCAAAAAGTCGTCTGGTTCGTTAAGAACCACCTCAACCATTTGATCGGGCGTCCACTTCACTTCAGGTTCTTGAACGACACTCATTTTGTTCCTCCAGTTTCAAATTTCGATTTTATAAAAGTAAGTTGTTCGTTTGTTAGAATCTTCAAAGCTTGTTTTGCCTTCTCATTACTATAACCATAATAACGTTTGACATAATCAAGATCTTTGATTTTATCTTGTCGGATCCAGGGAGAAAATCTCTTCTTTTTCCTCAGACTATTTATAAAAAAATCATACTGCAACTTCTTTGGAAGGAAATGATATCGATTCATTTCATTAGCATACATCACACAATCAATGTGTCCAGATAGACAACGATTGATAATATAAGGAGCATATTCCTTCTCAATAGAAGGATCCTCATCAATCAGATGATTCTTCGTTTGATTGATCGAGTTTAACCAGTCCTTCAATTCCATAATTAAAAAGCAAGAGTTCTTTACGTTGTTTTTGCTCACGCATATATTCACCAACTGAACGCATCGTATAAGTTAGATCAAACTCAGCAGCATTCCAGTTCTTAAAACGATCCTTTACAAGTTGATCAGAGTTATAACTTACCAATTGATCCATATTATTAGTATCACAATCGGTAGCAAACTTATCGTGATCAAATCCTTTGTGCATTGATCCCTTGCGCCCATAGAGATTATCCTTAATATCATAAGGAGGATCGAGATACATAAAAGCACCTTCGTTTCCATCCATTAGATAATCGTATGAGTAATTAGTTATACGCCAGTTTTTAATTAGTTCAGAATATGCAGGCAGTTTTTCAATCCCTCGCATTGAGAAGTTGGAGTTTGATGCTTGTTCTGAAAATGATGAACTCTCTGTGAGACCACTGAAACTACACTTATTGACAATGTAAAAAGCCACAGCACGATCAATGCTTGGCAAATCTTTGTCATTAACTTGCTCCTTTGCTTTAAGAAAAAGTTCTTTCGCCAGGACAGGAGTATTGTTTGTCGTCTTAAGATCTACAAGTTTATCTTTAAGGTCAGCACCAAACATCTGGAGTTGTTGCCAGAAGTTTACAAGCGGTTCATAAAGGTCATTTACCCAAATATCTAGGTTAGGATATTTCTTGGTGATATAAATCGCAACACTTCCACCACCAAGAAATGGTTCACGAAATTCTTGGTAGTTACTAAGATCTGGAAAGTAAGGTCCCATCTTTTCGCAAGCACGGGACTTGCCGCCAGGATATCTTAAACAAGTTTTAAGAGATTTTTGTGTGTAAGGCATTCAATTTCTCCATAATCATTTCATACTTTTCTCGGCGTCTATTACCAAGATAAGGTTTCATCAATTCAGACCATCTTTTTGCTGCTTCACCTTGAAGGTTTATGTAATAAGTTGGTTTTTGACCTGCTGCTTTATGGACTGGACCGCCATCAGTATAAGTTATTTTCCTACCATCCATTATAGCAGCAACACGCTCCATAATATCTTGATCAGTCATAGACATACTCATAGAAAGATAGTCCTTTTCAGTATAAGTTTTTCCATTAGCAAAGGTTCTTGTTCTTCCTTTTTTATAAGACCAAGACCCCTCACCTTCCCATATACCAGTAATCCAAGCAAGTTCAGTTTCTGTTGGTTCTCTATGTTCGTAGATAGTACCTTTAGCCATAACTTATAAACTACTCCACTTCTATTTAGTAGTGGAGTTATTTTCATAATCAATAGGGTGATACTTCAAATATTCTCTAAAAGTGAGTTTCATTTCTTTCTGCGTCATACCACAATGCTTTGCGGCAGCGGGAAGAGTCATTTTTGCACGAAAGAGACCTTCATTCGCCTCTTTCACATTCTCAGGAGTTGTCTTTACTGGATGTTCGACAAGATTTGCTTTATTGATTTTTAGTAGTCCCATCGTAGATACACCTTACAGAAATTTCAGTATTTTTAGTTGCTTGTGCCATTTCACGATATCCAGTTCCAACGTAAATTTGTCCGCCAACTACGGCAACTGCCATCAGACCCCAAAAAATATAGTACCACTTTGCTTTTACTTGATGCTTTTTACTCATTTGAATTCACACTCCACCATAATCTCAGTTAAACAGGCAAGCATATTGATTTCTTGGTCTGCAACAAATGCCGATTGATACTGATACTTAGCAAGAACAAGCACAGCAGCAGGAATGCTATTGTTTTCGAGAGAACTATAAAGAGAGTCGTAAATGCGACGCAACAATACAGTAGTATCATTATCCAAGTTAGATACCACCCACTTTCGAACTTCTGGGAAGTTTTTCTCTTTAAGATTTTTGAGAAGATCATTTACAGCGATGTCTGAGAAAGATGCAAGAATACCCGAGTCAATCTCTCCCCCCACCGAATACCTTTGACATTCATTGAGGACTCGTCGCCAGTCTGGGAAGTGTTTATTGATAAGTTCTGCAAGGACTTTCGGATCATATTTGACGCCTTCTGCATCCAAGATATTTTGGAGACGCTTGAAAAAGGATCCTGCCAATGCTGTTTTTTCTTTCCCTTTAATCCCAAAGTCGATGACGGCGCAACGGGAATGTAGGGGTTCAATGATTTTGTTTTTGTAGTTGCAGGTAAAGATGAAACGGCAATTACCAGCAAATTCCTCAATAAACGCCCGTAGGAGGAGTTGTACGTCGTTTCCTGTGTTGTCTGCCTCATCAATGATAACAACTTTGTGTTTAGCATCTGACGAAAGTGAGACGGTCGAAGCGAAGTTCTTCGCATTGTTTCGGACAGTATCGAGGAATCTACCTTCGTCGGATCCATTAATGACATATACATCTACTCCAAGTTCATTGCAGAGTGCTTTTGCAACTGTTGTCTTACCGATACCAGGAGGACCAGCAAGAAGCATATTCGGAATTTCACCCCTATTTAGAAACTCCTGAAACGTTTTCTTTGTACTTTCTGGAAGAATGCAATCTTCAATAGTCTTGGGTCGATACTTCTCAACCCAAATAAAATCACTGTTCATAATCAAATCCAATCAGGTTTACGCTCAGGCATACGAAGGTAATTATCCTTCACCCAAGTTTTAGAAGCAATATACCTTTTATATGCAGTAAAGGTATCAATGCTCTCATCAAATTTCCATTCTTCAGGCATTGCCCTAGCAAATGGAGTTACTTCAGTAATCTTCCCCTTTGGAAAAAGATAGTAAGCATCTACAAGTGTTTTATAACAAGAATGAACTTTTCCATATCGCAGTTGATATTCATCAGATAAGTTCATCCCCCACTTAATTAACCAATAGGCATTATGGATACTATCCATTGCCCATTTGGTACAGGGATGATTACGAAACGCACCTTTTTCAGTTCGGTAGGGAGTGCCATCAGTCTTAGGAAGAGTGCCATAGTTATGACCCCACTTCTCAGATGCAACGATAGAAAGCATTTGGCAGCATTCCAGAGGCATCTTGACGATGTGTTTGTCGGGAAGACAAATGGCACTTTCAGCAGGCCAAGGAGAAGTTACGAAGATGTTCATCCAAAGGTAGAATCAGGTTCCAGAGCAATATAATACTTCAAATTGTACTTGGTATTAGTGAACTGTGACAAAAGTTTAGAAGACACAACCACATCATATGCGCCAGGAATAATCTTGATATTTTCTACTTTGAAGTTGAAGGTAAACTGATCATCAGTCTCACCAACTACAATCGCATACTCGTTAGAGGTATCGTTCTTCTTATCACGGACTACCAGTTTGATCACACCATTCTCACCAACGGCAGACAAGTCGGGCAGTTGATACACTGCTGCTGCCTTGACAAGTTTTTCAAGAGAAGTGCTGTCCAGTTGGAAACAAACATCTGCCGAAGGAAGTTGAATCTCCTTATCAGGGGGTGAAATAATCACATTAGGATCAGCATAAAAATACTTCACCCGACGCTTACCCTCTTTGATGCTGAGATAAGACTGCTCAGTAAAATCAAGATCGGGATCTTGGTGCAAACCAAGACCATTCAGAAACTGGTTCAGATCATAAATGGCAAAGTCACGAGGAAACTCTTCCGTAATGTCTGCTTCTGCAAGGATGTTCTTTGCAACAGAAATAGTACGAAGTTTGTTACCCTCCTTTACAAGAATGGAATTATTGATTCCCGCAAAGTTTTTAAGAATAACAAGGGTATTGTCAGAAAGTTTCATAGTTTTATCTTGGAGTTTCATTTGTTTTCAATCAGATTAAGGTGATTAATCAGAAGAATTGTATAGTGAAGAACTTTAAAGAGATCTGCACGGGGAGTTCCTTTCGTATCATACCGATCAATATACTTGGTTACATTACCAGCGCAGAATCCTTCGCGGCGATTGTGCTTGATCTTATCGAGAGTTTGTTCTTTACCACCACCAGTTCGATCAACATAATGCTGGCGATAAGTGCTTGCAATATATTCTTCAAGTTGTTTCAGGATTTTATCTTCGTTGTATTTCCAGAAACCGTTTTTGTTTGTATCTTCGGGCATTTTCAAATTAAAAGTGGAAGGCATATTCAATGATAGATGATCTTCACCAAGACCACCAGGAAGTCGTGATCCAAAGATGATTGTATCTGGTGAGGCATAAGGATTTCCAGTTAAACTAATACCATCTTCCTCCCAGAAATCTTGATTAGGGATTGAACTTTCGTAAGTGCTCTCAAAGTTTTCTGACATTTTGTTTCATAGTAAAGGGTAAAAAGGAGGCACATTGACCTCCTTATATTCTATCAGTTTGCCTGCTGTTCGTCAACAGGAAGTTGGAAATCAGCATCAACCTTGTCATAGAGTTCAAGGAATGCTTGCTTGGTTTCGTCGTCAAAGCGATTCACACAAACTTGGATTGCCTTTGCTTTGTCTTGGAAAATGCTGTAAGCACGAATGATATGAACCAGACGGCGGGTGCTGATGATTTCCTCAATACCACCATCGTAGAAGGTCTTGCGGATGATGTCTGCCCAGTCCACCAGGCGCTTGCAGAAGTCGCGGTCTTCCACGCCAAGATCCAGAGCGATGCCTTCCAGGATCTTCTGCTCGGTTGCAGGGGCGGGATAGGACTGCTCAAAGGTCACAGGGAAGCGTTCCAGGAATGCCTCATTGAGCACGTTGGTGCCGATGAATCGTCCATCATCAGAACCCTTACCTTTGGTGTTGGCGGTGGCAATCACATTGAAACCAGCAGCAGGTTTCACAAAGCGACCAATCTTTTTAAGGAACACACCCTTACCTTCCAGAATAGATTGAAGGCACAGGATCTTGTTGGAAGCAAGGTCAATCTCATCCAGCAGCAACACGGCACCACGTTCAAGTGCTTCGACCACAGGACCATTGTGCCACACAGTTTCGCCATTCACAAGACGGAAACCACCAATCAGATCATCTTCATCAGTTTCGATGGTGATGTTTACACGGATGAGTTCACGGTTAAGTTGAGAACACGCTTGCTCAACAGAGAACGTTTTACCATTACCCGAAAGACCCGTAATGAATGCAGGATAAAAAATACGGGACTGAATAATTTTTTTAATATCATTAAAGTTACCAAACTTGACGAAGGTATCATCTTTGTCAGGAATAAGATTTTGTTCGGCGGCAGGAAGAACGGCAGGTGCTTGGAAAGAACGCTCAATCTCATCAACACGTTGTTGAGTCACTTCCAAATTCCAACGACCACGTGAGGTTTTATAATTTTCAAGGCGACGAGTTACAGTTTGATAGTTCAGAGAACGAGAAGCACAAAATCCTTTCAGATCTCCAGCAGTGATTTCAGATCCGTAAAGTTCTTTGATGCTTTCAATAAGTTGTTGATCGTTCACAGAAGACTTGCGAGGCATGATGTAGTTAGGTTGTTTTTTTCAACAAAGTAATTATACAAGCAAAAGAGGGGTAGAAACCCCCTACTGTGCCAGTTTGAAAATTGGATCAGGCAACCAACTCGACAAACTCACCAAGAATTTTTTTGTTCATCTTTTTGGATTTCAAACTTTTCACAAAAGCAGATTTGATTTGTGCTTTGGTTGCAGATTCTTGTACATCAAATTCACTGTCCTGAGCAAGAGCACTGGCAGAAAGACCGAAGTAAGAGTGATACCCAGACTTCTTAATCGTGAATGCTTTCTCCTTTTTCCAAGAACTCATTGTCTTTTCATAATCAGGTCCAAAGAATCCACAATAACGACGAATAAAAGAACCAGCATCACGTGATTCAAGAACACGAATACCAATAAAGTTAATATCAGTAAACCTATCCCGAAGATTGCGAAGCAGAATGTCAGTGAACTCGTGATAATCACAATCACAAGAATAGGTCATACCAGTCTTACGATCACGAATAAAAGCATTAGGACCAATATGTGCTGTGCCCATAAAAGGTTCTTCCTCCCAGCGACGCTGAACCTCACGATGATATTTGAGCATAGATCCTTCACCATCACTCAATACAACACACTGAACTTTTTGAAGTTTGTTTTCACTCTGAAACTTTGGAAGAATCTGATGAAGAGAAATCATTGCCTCATTCAAAGGAGTACCAGAAAGACTCATCCCAAGAGGAGCAGAATAACGTGCATAAGAATTATATCGGAATGATGCTGCAAGGCGAAAAATATTTTTCATTTGAATATCCAAATTCTTACCATTCACTTTACTGGTAATCAGATTCATCATAGAAAACCACTCCCCAACTTGAATAAGACCATCACGCTTTTTATAGGAGAGATCACGGAGGGTTGCTTTACCATCATCATCATACTTCACAAGAGGATAGTCAGTAGTGAAAGCATAGACTTCAAAAGGAATAGAAACTTTTTTGCAGAACCAAACAAGATTGAAAAGTTGCTTGACAGTATCCACCATTACATCACCCATTGAACCAGACCAGTCCAATACAAACACTAGACCGTGATTTTTACCATCGGCAAGTGTAGTTACTTTACGAAAAATATCTTCGTTGTACTTATAGGTATGAAGTTTAGAGCAGTCAAGAACACCAGTACGAGCAGTTGTAGCACGAGCATAAGAATCTGCTGCCTTGCGACACTCAAACTCTTTCACTAGATAGTTGACCTCTTTTTGAGCAGAACGCTTGAACTCCGCAAACTTCTTATCAACCTCACCAAAAATATCATTTTCAGAATATTCGTTCCTTTCAAGATAGTTGTTCCACTCCGAAAAACACTTTTCGTGAATCTCTGCATTAGGAACAATAATCTTATTCAGATCAACCTGAGGAAGTTCAAGATAAACATTCTCATAACCGTCATTATTGACTAGATCTTTAAGTGCCTCTTCAAGATTATCCATCGTCTTGACTTCGGGTTCTTCATCCTTTTCAGAACTCTGAGAAGTAGGTTTCTTCTCTTGATTAGTTTCACTAGAAGCAGGAGATTCAGAAGTATCTCCCTGAGGTTGGTCATTCTCACCCTCTTGCTGATCTGAAAAATCAGAAGCAGGTTGTTGACTTGCACCAGAATCCTGAGATTCCAGATTGTCCATCGGAGTCTTGGTTTCTTCTTCTTGCTTGTGTTTGCAATAATTATAAAGTACCTCTGCGGCAATTAGAACATCAGCGAAGGTTTCAGTTTCCGCAATCAGGTTGATGATTTCAGTCTCTTCACCACGCTCAATGGGCACATCCACATAGTTACCAACCTTGAACCAGAGGTTTGCACGGTCGGCAAGATTATAAGTTTCTAGATTATCATCTTTGATTTGGAAGAAATCCTCATCGGCAAGTTCTTTGTATCCGTTATAGAAAGTCTTAGCAAGACCAGCATAACGACGCTTCATTAGTTTCTCAATACGAGCATCCTCCACTACATTCACAAACTGTGGTGGAATCTTGTGTTCCTTCAACCAATTCTCGTCAGGTGTATAGAGAGCGTGTCCGACTTCATGACCCACCAGCAGATCATAAACAGTTCCACTTGCACGTTCCCATAGAGGCAGAGTCAGAACACGAGTATGAACGTTGAAGCAAGCAGTCTCCACCTTCTTATGCTCAACAACAAGATCCTCAGTGGCAAGCAGTTTGGCAAGTTGGGACTTGATTTCGTGGCGGACAGTCATAGGTCTGATGCGTATGAAATCATTATACAAAAAAAGAGGGTGGTGAGACCCTCTTATGTGCCAGTTTGGGAAGTGGGTCAGACTCCCTTTAAACGAATTCCAGTGATCGGATCATAACCTGGTTTGTCACCTTTGTATGTGCCACCCGCATTTCCTGATCCTCCTTTATTCACAATCCCCTTTGCTCTCTTGTAATCTGGTGATTCCAAGTCATCCTTTGCTTGCTCAACAATACTCTTCTTCCACTCTTTACTCATATTCGCCATAATAGCAAGAGCTGCTTCTTCGGTATCTGCATAACCTTCGTCGAGAAGGTGTCCTTTTACAATGTCAAACATATCAACAGAGTTAAACAATTTTCCAGCGCCCTGTACTGCACGGTTTAAAGCGCCACCATAATCTCCACTTTTTACCTGATTGCCAATTTTATCAACTTCTCTACCGGCAACATATCCACCAAGAGGACCATATTTTTTATTTGCCTGTCTCTGAACTGGTGGTTTTACAGCACTGGTAGCAGTATCAACGACAGTATCAAGCATACTCTGCTCATAAACGGAAGAATATGCTTCCATCAAACCTCTAACTTCTTTTGATTCCATTTTGTTATAGTTTTTTAGTTATTTATTAAAAAAAAGAGGTCATATGACCTCCAAAAATGAAATTTATTTAATCAATCACCAGAGAGGTTCGTCTCTCATAGGTGCTTGTGGTTTTCTTTGTGGTTGTTTTGGTGCATCACCAGAACCAGGACCCCAGAGAGGACCATCTGCATATGGTTTTCCGTCACCAGGACGGGTGCTATATCCACCAGTTGGTGCTTTCTTTTTTAACATTTCAGAACCAGTTTTAATTGCACCTTGAACTGATGGATTACTCATTGCCTTTTGGAGAAGTCCAGCACCAGTTCTGATTGCATTTCCAACTGGATTTGGAGTATATCCTCCACCAGCAATAGTCTCAACAATATTCTGTCTCCAATCCTCACTCATATTTGCCATAATGACAAGAGCTGATTGATTAGTATCGGCATAACCTTCGGCAACCAGATACTCAAGAATAATATCAAAGAGATCAGTTTCTACTTCTTCACGAGCAAACTCTCTACTTCTTGGTTGAGAACTACCACCGTGAGAAAACTCTCTACTTCTTGGTTCTGGTTTCTGAGGTTTTTGTTTAGCAGATCCACCACCCGTAGAATTAGTGGAATGACTTAATTCAGAACCTCTCATTCCAGCAGCATTTTCCTTTGCCCTCTTCATATCACGATAATCTTGAACAGGATCTTCGGAGATATATCCTTCTTTCATTTCATCTTCATCTTCTTTTTCCTTCTTTCCTTTCTTCTTACCATTCATTTCAGGAGTCTCTTTTTCAGACTTTTCCTCATCCTCACACTCACAATCAGATTCAGCAATGACTTCTTCTGGTTGAGCATAAACGGAAGCATACGCCTCCATCAGGTCTTTTACTAGTTTTGCTTCCATTTTACCAATAGTTTTTTAGTTATTTATAGTTATGCGTAATCTGATCCAGGAATACCATACTTTCTAAGCCAAATCTTAGTTCCCAATTCCTTTGCTTTTGCAGGATCAGTTTTTCTTAATTCATCATATTTTTGAAGATCTGTATCAACTGGTGCTGCTGGTTTAGCAGCAGGTTTAGATGCTGGTTTAGTAACAGTAGATTTAACAGCAGGTTTAGATGCTGGTTTAGATGCTGGTTTAGATGCTGGTTTAGATGCTGGTTTAGCAGCAGCAGGTTTTGCTGGTGCAGGAAGTTTTGGTGCAGGTGGAGCAACATCACCACGCTTCATAGCAGCAGTTAAAGTACCATCAGCAGTTGGTCTAGGTGCCATTACAGCAGCGGCAACTCCAAGTGGCGTAAGATTTCTAAGTGAAGCAAGTGTTCCAAGTCCTTGAAGAATCTTAGAACCACCGCCAGGAGTTTGTGGTTTTACTGCTGGTTTTGTTGCTTTTGCTGGTTTTGGTGCCAACTTATCAACACGAGTTGATTTAGGAGCAGGTTTAGATGCTGGTTTTGTACTTGGAAGTTCTCCCATTAAACCACCACCAGTCATTCTATTCAATCTCTGAACATCTTGGAACTGTTGAGATCTTACTGAGGTTGCAGGTTTTGCTGCCTGAGTTGATGGTGTTGGTTTTGCTGCTGGTAACAATCCACGAACATTAGTCTGTGTTGGTTTTAATTGTGCTTGTGGTTTAGTTGCTTGTTGAACTCTACTCCACAAGTTTCTAGCACCAGAAATAGTATCAGAAGCTTGTTTCCATGGATCTGGAAGAACATTTCTCACACCTTGTGGTAGCAGTCCACGAACATTAGATCCTGGTAGACCTTTTGATGAACTTGGAATTTCTCTAACAGTTACTGGTTGAATTCTTGTACTTACAGGTTTTCCACTAACTGGTTTGGCAGCAGGAGTTACAGATCCAGGTTTAGCAGTAGGAGTTATAGCACCACCACGAGCAGAACTAGACGAAGATGGTAATGCTCCACGAACATTAGGTCCAGAAGATCCAGTTAGTGCTCTTGTAGTAGTTGGTTTTGCAGTTGGTTTTTGAGTAATATCATTTATTTTATTTCCAGTTGTTCCACCTTTCCAAGGATCGGGAGCAATGTTTGCTCCTTTTGGAGCGGTTCTTATTTTTGCAGTGGATGTTCTAACAATTGGTGCAGGTGACTGAGTTCTTACAGTTGGTGCCTTTACTGGTGCAGATGCAGATGGTGCAGATCCTGCTCCAATAGATGTTCCAAGAATATCAGATATCCCTGCTCTTAAAACATTTTTAGCAACTTGTCCAGGTCCAACACCAGGTTTTCCAATTCCAGTTCTACTCTGAACTGCTTTAAGAAAATCATTCCAAGCCGCTTCATTTACAAGTTCAACCATAATTTGGTTGCTCTCTTGCTCAGTATAACCTTCATCAAGAAGAATTTCTAGAACTTGATCATAGAGATTAACACTTTCTGGAAGACCCATTTCTTGCCAGTTCTTGTTATTTGCCTTTGCCCATTCTTTTGCCGCTGCCTTTTCTTCTGGCGACATTTGATTCCAGGTATTTCTTATTTGCCCCTTAGCAATTGGATTGTTACGATTATTCCAAGCTTTTTGATAATCTGCACTTCTATCAGGAACAGGAGGTTTTGGTGCCTGTGGGGTTTGTGTCTGTTGAGTTGAAGTAGGAGACTTTATAGATCCCCAATCAGTGGGTTGAATAGCATTACGATTTACAATTGGAGGAGGAACAGGTCCACCTCTAAATGTGGGTCCAGGTCCCATCGTTGTACCAAAAGTTCCTGGTTGAATTGTTGTGGATGGTCTTGTCGATGATGGTGCTGGTGCTGATGTAGTTGAGGATGGTTTTGGTGCAGTTGGTTCTGGAGCACCACTCATCATTCTCTGCACTCTCTCTTGTCCAGCAATACCTGCCTTTAATTTATCTGCACCAAGCATTCTCTTTGTTCTATCACTCATCAATGCTTGTGCTTCTTTTGATGGACCTGCCATCGTTGCCTGAGCAGATGCTTTACGAAGATTGTCCAATTCAGACTGATCATTTAATGCTTCGTAAATTGAATTATATGCTTCTTGTAAACCCTTATAATTTTCGTCGCTCATCTTTGAAAGATACTTTTTAGATATTTATCAAAAAAGAAGAACCGCCCCGTGAGAGGCGGTTCTTGAGTGCTTGGCGTCGTGCCTTTGCTTGTCGGAGTGCTTGCGGTTTCAGTTTTCGCTTTTGCTCCTTCTTTGAATGATGATAGCGATTTGGGACTTGCATTAGTCTTGTGCTTGTGGGGACAGCATACGAGAAAAACCTTTGACTTTTTCAAACCTTATGACACTTTCAAATTTGTCATGCAGGTCTGACTTATGAGA
>Ga0222714_10000569_pt1 | contig 42405 bp, 69 predicted proteins | sample C33_3DmetaG_FD_165048 | JGI IMG/M metagenome (GOLD analysis project Ga0222714, IMG submission 165048) | Estuarine water microbial communities from San Francisco Bay, California, United States - C33_3D | ecosystem: Environmental > Aquatic > Marine > Unclassified | place: USA: California...
TTATGTCAGCATGAATCAAATCACACGCCGCTACTACACAGCAGAAGCAACCGCAGTCGTCTCAGCCAAACTGCGTGACCTCGCAGTACGAGCAACGAAGAAAGGCATCTCGACCGATCTCACTTGGAGCGTCAAGCGAGACGACGAAGACAGCAACGAGTCATACGTACTCACTGTCGAGTTCAGCGATCTCGTTCGTCTCGCAGGCGGCTGGCAACTCGTCGCAGTCGCAGACGCAAGCGCAACAGATCAGCCACTCATCTTCAAGTTTGACGACAACGCACACATCGACGGCGAGGTCGACATGATGCGTTGCGATCACTGCGGTCGTCGCACACAGCGCAACAAAGTGCTGTTCGTCAAGAACGACGCAGGCGACACAAAGCAGGTCGGCGGCTCATGCTCGAAAGACTTTCTCGGACACGACCCGTTCTGGATGACATCATTCATCGAAGCAGTCGACAGCGACACTGACGCTCGCTCGTTCAGCGGCGAACTCGACTTCAACACAGAGGTCGTCATCTCAGCGGCAATTCAAGCGAGCCGCATCGGTTTCATCAAGTCATTCGAGACGAACTCAACGAAGGCAATCATGATGGCGATGCTTCGTGGCACGTTCGACAACAACGATCGCTTCAAGCACGAGCGTGCAGTGCTCGCACAGTCAGCACCAGCAAGCATCACTGCTCGTCAGGTTCTTGACTGGATGCTCGAACAGGAAGGCACGTTCGGTGACAACATGCGTCGCATCGCAGAGTCACGCACAGTTAGCGCAAAGGCGTTCGGCTTTATCGCTTACGCACCAACGGGACTCATCACTCATCAGCAGGAAGCACAAGCACAGCAGATCGAGGAGCAAGCGAAAGCAGAGCGCACAGCAGTGCCGATCACTTCAGAGCGCATCGAGATCGCAGGCACGATCACTCGCTCATACTCACGAGTCACTGACTACGGCGTTCAGTACAAGATGACCGTGCTCGACGATCGAGGCTTCGAGGTGTGCGGCACTCAGCCAGCATCAGTCGAAGACGCAGAGGTTGGCGATCGAGTGAAGTTCGTTGCGAAGATCACAGTCAGCGATCGTGACAACACGTTCGGGTTCTTCAATCGCCCATCGAAAGCAGAGATCATTGAACAGGCGGTCGTCTCCTGACGTTCCCCTTCCCCACACGCCTGTTCACGCCGGAGTCGCCCTGTCACACCAGATGGGGCGGCTTCGTGCGTTAGAGAGCGAAATAGAGTGCTCTCACGTCAATCTCGTGTCGACAGAGGGTGACCTTCTGGCAACAGATCAGTGTCGAACGCTTTGCCGGGGAAGCGACCTGTCCGCACTGCTTGAAGAAACGTGTTCACTCGTGCGTACGCCCACTGATCTGACGACGTGACATTCGGGCGCACAGATGACGGGTTCGTGTTGTACGCACCAACACCACGCTCGAACACAGCGATCAACATGGCGAGAGTGACACGCTTACCTCGACCCGAGTGCTTCTCGTTGTGATCGTCAACTTTGTTCTGAAGCCCTTGACGCACTGACGCTGACACCGCTTTCGATAGTTCACCCTCTTCGATCAGACGATCACGAGTGCGTTCTGCCCATTCACGAGCACGATCACGACTCTGACGACCAATGTCGCCGCCCCACAATAGCCACGCAACTTGTCCTGCTGTCGGTCGTTCGCTGTCACCGTCGAGGTATGCGTCTGCTCTCGGTGACGCAAGATCACTGTCATGTCGAGCGAGCCATGCCGCCATGCGACGCACTTTGTCGGCTGTCATCTGACCACGTGCCATCGCACGTGCTTCTCGAACAGTTTTTGGACGCAGACCGTCGCCTGCATATTCAAGCAGGTCGAGTCCTCGACGAGCGTTTGCTCTCACGTAAGAGGGAACACTAATTGCCATTAGAACCTCGCGTCGGCAGGTGTGCTGTCATTCGTCGGTTCGACAGGTTCCCAACCCGACACAAACGTCGAGTGACTGTCCGGCCACCAATCTCGTGCGTACATCAACGCCGCCCAATACCTGTTCTTCGGGTCGCGTCGCTTGTAGTCGATTGCGGCAGGGTATGACGGCAAAGTCACGATGTTGTCGTTGAACTTCATGTAGTCATCAAGCACACCGATGTTGTCGCTGTACCCGACACCTTCCTCGTATGTGAACTCGGCTGTCGGAGTCGAGACAACCCATTTGATTTTGCTCATAGTGTCAGCAACACTCCTAACCAGTAGTCGATCATCTCGACATCAACGCCATTGTCCAGACCGTACCACGCCATCTCTGATGCACGAGTTGAAAGTTCAGTAATGCCGTCTGCATAAACCTTGGTTGTGTATCTATCGCCGAAACCTAGATCGAACCAAGGTTCGGGGTCTGTGTTGTATTTTTGAGGCACATACCAAGAATCGACATACTCAGGTCTCGTTGCTCGACGTGACAAATACATTCGCTCGAACATCTGAATTCTGCGACTGTGATACTGATGGCCGTGTGTCATTTCGTGCGTCAATGTTCGTTGCCAGTTACTACCGGACACGCGCAGTCGTTTGTAGTAGTGCGAATAGAAACCTCGCTTGACAAACCCAAACGAGAAACCATCTCGAAACTCGTCTAACCATTCGGTCGGTACTCGACGTGCGTAGTCACGCAACGCTTCACGAACGTCAGCGACTTTCGCTACTTTTGTCTTGCCTTCGATCTGACTGAACTTCGAGACGGCATCACCTTCGCCGAATCTCGTGCGGTTCGCTTTCAACAAATCTTCAAGCACTCCAACACGCAATTTCTTCAACTCATCGTCGATGTCTTTGAGGCGTTCTCTGATTCGATAAAACTCGTCTTGAGAATCTTGAACTCGGCCACGCATCGCCTCTTCAAGTTGATTCGTTTGTTTGACTTTCAACCCTTGCATCGCTCGTCTGATCTCGGTTTCGTCTCCGGGGCGCAACTTGTTCTTGGCGGCAAAGTTGTTTCTGATTGTTTCAAGGGTGTCGTCCAACATCGAGAACGCATTAGGCGAGGGCGGTGCGAGAACATGAGTTCTGGTCACGACATCTTCTAAGTAACGTATTACCGCTGGGTCATCAGCGTTTGCTTTGATGATTCGATGAATCATGTCCGTCACTCTGTCAATCATGAAAGAGTTCGCGAGGTCAACGTCGTCAGCCTCTTTCATAAATCTCCAGAGGTCGATGTGTTGCGATTGGTTCGGCATCGCATCGCTGAACCGTTGAAGTTCTTCACGCACAAGCGAGGCCTTTTGTGATCGGAACAGTTGTTCTTCTTCACCAATGACAGCACGCAACTTGTCTTGTGTCTCGACAAGTGTTCGACGTTCCGACACCATGCCGCTCGACAGTCGTTCGAGTTCGTCGTCAAGCATCATTCGTGCTTTCTTGCCGACATCGAGCACAGCGTCAACAGCCGCTTCACCTTCTTTCGTCAAGTTCAAGTTGAGCACGCCATTTGCCGACGAATTGTTCTTCCGACCTGCTTTCGGAAGATCTCGTAAACCGTTTGTCAGCCCGTTGTCACCAAGTTCGGTGATCGTTCTTGACTGTTTGACTTTCGCTGTTGCTGTGCGCGCGTCTTCGATGCCGTCAATCGCAAACTGCGACACAGGTTGCGGCGGTGTCACATCAACGAGTGGTGTCGGCTGTGACGGCACAGCCGGTCTTGGCACGTTGACGAGAGGTTCGTTGGCAAGTTCTTGACCACGTTGAGAGAACTGTCGTTGTCCGATTCTGAACGGGTCGCCGGGTTCGCCTGTTCCCAACGCTTGCGGCGGGTCATACAGACGCACATCAGTGACCATCGTCATGTTGCATCGACAGTTCGGGTGTGCTGGTGGTGACACGACTTGCGCTCCGTTCGGCAACGTGAACGCATCAGCGACCTTCGCTTGAACGCCCTGCATCGGCACACAGATGTTGCACACATCGAAAGGACCTGTCTGCCACTGCTTGCGTGAATGATCTGCTGACGCAAGACCTGAGTCGATTGCTTGCTGGAACGACAGCAGTCGTGCTTGGTTGTGTGCGCGCATACGTTCAGTTCTTGCGATCGTGCGTGAACGTGCTCGACGTAACTTGGTGGCGTACTTGTCGCCTTCCTTACGCATCGTCTCCAATGCTTTGGTGCCAGTGATGCCTCGTGAAGCAAGATCGTCTGCGACGCTCGTCACACGATTGATGACTGCCTGCTCGTAGCGTTGCGTCAACCCATTCAGGTTCGACCCGAGTGTGTCAGCGAACTCTCTCACGCCTGCCGATGGTGTGACGGTATTCAACTGAGCGAAGATGCCTCGACCTGTCTGTTGCCAACTGCGATTGTCAGCAAGGGAACCAGTCACGATCTGTCTGATCGCTTCTTGCTCTGATTGAACCATGTTCGTGATGAGCGCACCTGTCTCACGTCTCGCCCATTCGACTGCTCTCGGGTCTGTGCTGTTGAACCTGAACCTCAACGCGACTTCAGACGGCAACGGTGCGTCTGCTTTCTTGATCTGTCTGTACGCCTGCGACAAGTCACGACCAATCTCGATCGCCGCAACCTCGCCTGACTGCACCAGCGAATCGAACAGCACTTGCTGTATTTCGTTAGAACGCTCAGTCAACGCTTGAAGGACACGTTGCCCGTATGAAGCGATGTCGCCGCTTACAACGCCTTCTAGCACGGTCTCACGAGGTATTGACTCGATGACACGAGTGATCGAGTGCGCTATTCGACGTTCTTGTGTCGACATAGACACGTCATTCGTCGGTCTGAACTCAGGGTGACCTTTCGATCGTTTCGACAGCGGGACTCGACCTCGACCTCGAATCGGGTCGATGCCTCGACGGATAGCCCGTATTGAACCGGGCATGACTCAGACCTCTTCTGATTCGCCTGTCGGCAAGCCTGCGATCTGACGCAGATGCGCTTCAAGAGTTTCGTCAGGGAACAGCGGTGCGCCTGCTTGTGCCAGTGACGTGATGAATGTGCCGATCTGATTCAAGTCGACAGCCTTCGGCATACGTGCGGCGAGATACGGGGCGAACTGTTCGTCGACACCGTTCAAGCGCATGAGTCGAGGAATGGCGTGCTGGTTGAACACTTCGACGATTTCTGACAGATATGCGTCGAGTGACTGCATGAAGAGTTCGACTTTGCTGACCGACAACGCTTGCGAGCCGACCTTCTCGTGTCCGAGCATCAGGAAGTCAGCGAGCACAGTCATCGCAATACGCTGGTCGTAACGAGCGATGATCGCATCAGTGTCGAACTGTCGACGACCGCCTGTTGATAGCAACGTCAAGTCGAACGCCTTCTGACCAGTCTCAGGGTCGTAGGCGAGAGGGAACACGATGCCCTCTTGCTCGTCACGTTTGATGTTGCGAACGATCTGCTTGATCGCATCGAGAGCGGCACGCTCATTCGGTGTCGCCGCATCAGAAAGCATCTGAGGTGGTACGAGCGCAACAGGCAAACCGGCAAGGTCTCGTTCAATGCCGATCGCTTCGATCTCTTGGATACGACGCTTGTAGTACCAAGCGGTGAACGCGTTACGCAGAATCGAACGACCTTGCGGGTTATTCATCTTCGTCGTGGTGCGGAACAGCAAACACTTCTCGATCGGAAGAAACACAACGCCTTTGCCTTTTGCGTTCGGGTCGTTCTGATATGCGCCGCTGATGCCGCCGTTCTGATCGATTTCCCAACGCTCAATCGTTTCCTGTGAACGCACAGGCAGTTTGCGCCAGCCGATACGACCGTCGCTGTGCTTCGAGCGTGTACGCGGGTCTTTCGTGTAGCCCTGACGACGCTTGTAGACGACCTCGTGATACGAGTAGCCGTACACAAGGAACCCCATGATCGACGCAAGAGTGTCGACCCACGAGTTCGACATATCGGCCATGCACGACGCAACGAACTCGGCTTCAGCGATTGCACGTTCGTCGTTCGGGTCGGCAGGTTCGACTGTCCAGTCAGCAGAGCGAATCATCATCTCGATGGCGTGCAACATCGCACCCACTACCGGGTCGTTGTCTGCCATCTCTCGATAGTTGGCGTACGCCTGCTTGCCTTGAAGTTGACGCAGGAAGTCGTTGCGAATCTCGCCGCCGTACTGATGCAGACCGGATGAGCCGATTTCCATGAAGTCAGTCGACGTTGGTCGTGCCTTCGAGATAGCGGTCGGGTCGAGGTCAGTCACATCACAGACTGTACCTCATGTGTGCTCGTTCGTGTCGTTGCTTGAAGATCAGCACACCTTGAACCCTGATGAGTTCACCGCCGCCGTGACGATGCGATTGCGCTGTGAGCAGAAGTAGCCTTCGCCTGTCCAGCCGTCGCCTGCGTCCCACGTGACGAGCATTGAACTGCCGATGCGCTTGTTGGCTTGAAGAGCCTTCTGCGCTTCGTCGTACGATGAGTGAGTGAATGTTGACATGACGACCTCCTGAGTCGATCAGCGGATACGAGCGAGGAAGTCGCCCAGTTGTCCTGTTGCTTCTAGTTGTTCGGTCATTTTCCAGATTTTGACGTATGCGCGCTCTCCACGCTCATCGCCGATGCGGCTGTTGGCGTAGCGATGATGCAAACGGTGATACTCGCTTGCCATTCGATCGAGACGCTCTTCGCTGAACTTTTTGCTCATCAGCCGACCTGCCCTGCGAGATAACCTTCACGGTGTTGCGCCCAAGCAAGAGAAACATCTGCTGAACTACCGCCGCCTTGAACCCAAGAGGCGGCAAAGTCAGCACGCATCTCTGCTTCGTACATCGCCTCGTTCTCTTCGAACGTGCCGTACTGACATTCGTCGAGATAGCGAAGTGCTTCGTTGCGGTTTGCCTTCTTGCCTTCCTTGGCGAGTTCAACCAATGCCCACTTGATGAGGGCTGGTGTGTAATCGCCTACTGGAATGTAAGTGTCGTTTGTGCGTGTGTTGGTCATCTCAGAACTTCCTCTCTGCTCGTCGAGCGGCGATGCGTGCTCGCTGTTCGTCCGTAACTGTCGCCAACAACGCTTGCTGGCGTGCGGCTTCTTTCTCGGCGAGTGCTTCCTCTTCAGCCTTGTCTTGTGCGATCACGTCAGCGAGAATGCCGTCCCACAGGCTGGCGGCTTTGTCGTCGTTGGTGCTTGCTTTTTTGCTGGCGACCTCCGCTCTGAACGCTTCGGTCACTCTGTTGAGCATTGAGGTTGAATCGGTCATGAGGTTCTCCTTCTGTTCGTTGTTCGTACCCACATCAAAAATGATAACAGATAGAAACGTAGAAACAACGCATCGGAACGAAATAATTCTGAACCCGTTGAATCTAAACGGTTACAGCCGCCAAGGAGATGTTTGAGTCAACGACACAGGAGCAACAGTCGGCGCAACACGTTGCTGATCGACAATGAGATCAGTCAACGCCCACACCAACGCATCGAGCCGGTCAGGTGACTGCGACGCATCAGGAAGCCACGAACACAACTGATCTTCAAGCGCAGTGAAGAACCCGACATGATGCACACGCTCTTGCTCGTACAGAGCGGCGACAGGTTCGGCACGAGTGCGCTTCCCTCTCGATGCTCTCACCATGCGAACCGGCACACGAGGGTCGAGAGTCTTGATGATCGTCGACACAAGATCGCCACCTTGATTCGCTTCAGCAACGATGAGGTCAGCCTTGTGTGTGTGATATGCGGCGATGGCGGCACTCGCCCATTCGTTTGGTGATGCCTTCAGCGTGCGGTCGTCGAGCACGAAACCTTCCCCTCTGTTATCGACACCCGCAACGACGATGCCTGTCTCATCGCTGTCCTCATGACTCGTCACCGCAGGGTCAATGGCAACGACGATTCGTTTCAATGGCGGGTGAGACGTGACACGAGTGTCGTCGATGTTTTCACGTGACCACAACGCACCGTCAACGTCGTCGATGATCTGTGCTTCGAGTTCCTGTCTGCCGAGTCGTGTGCCTTCGTAGCGTCGACGCATCTCGTCAATGAAGTCGGTCGAAAGGTTGGCGGCGTTCTCATACGTCGAACCAGTCGTGACATGCACGCGTCCATCGTCCGACTTTGCAAGTCGACGAATGATCGGAATGGGTCGAGGTGTTGTTGTGACGACGACACGAGGAACGTCGCCGAGACGCAAACCAAGCATCAACTGATCCCACGCGTCCATGTATCGCCATGCCGCTAACTCGTCAGCCCATGCGAGATCGTGGTTAGGTCCTCGTAGCCGGTCAGGTTTGTCAGCCGAGAACGCTGTCGCTGTTGCACCGTTCCAGAATGTGACACGACGTTTCGAGGGTTCGTACGAAGGTCGACGGTCAGGTGGGAACACGGACAACAGTCCTGATGCTCCTTCAATCATTGTGTCTCGAACGTCTGCGGCTGTCGCACCGACAAGGGCGATTCGAGAGGCACGACCTGAGTCGACTTGTTCACGTACAAACTCTGCGCCGGTACGTGTCTTGCCGAAACCTCGACCGGCAAGAATCAGCCACACACGCCAATCACCGGCAGGTGTTCGCTGTTTCGGTCGTCGCCATATCGTCCAGTCGTACATAGCGGCATGACGTTGCTCAGGAGTCAAGTCGTTGAACAGTTGGTCGACCACGCTCTCATCGAGCGTCGCCATGAACTCAGCCAGTGACTTCGACATCTATCGCACCGTCAAACCCGTCTGTGTAGCCGAGAGCACGAATACGCTCCACAAGCATCGCACCGACATCTGTTTTGATCGGGTCACCGTTCTCGCCAGTCACTTCGACTTGTTTCGGTGCGTCCAATCCGAACAATGATGATCGCTGTCCAGAGATACGCACAGCAGTGTTCACCAACTTGACGAACTCGTCTGTCGTCTCAGGTGTCGACAAGATACGACCAAACGTGTATCGCCACAGTTGTTCAAGACGTTCACCTTCAATCGTTCGCAACTGATCGACAGATTCACGCCCCCAATACCTGAGAGCCGCATCGTAAGCCTCTTTCGCACCCGACCGAGAGGCATACCCGACCTGCGTACCAATCTCCTCGAACGTCAAACCGGCGGCACGAAGTCGCACCACTTCACGATATTTGTTTGCTTGTTCAGGCGTTAGCGCAGGGCTTTGACCTTTTGCCATGTCGGCACCTTACTGTTCAGAGGTGTTCAGAGTCCAGTGTTCAGAGCAAGGTCGAGGAATTCGTGACGTGCTGAATGTTCGTCTCGTATCTCGCCCAACAAGCATGAGGTCGTCATTGTCGCTCGTTTCTTGATGCCTCTGTTTGCCATGCACGAGTGTGTTCCGTGTATGACGACACCGACACCTTTTGCTCCGAGATGTTCTTCGATTGCTTGTGCGATCTGGTTTGTCATGCGTTCTTGCACTTGGAGTCGTCGAGCGTACATTTCGACAAGTCGAGCGATCTTTGACAGTCCCACGATGCAGTCGCCGGGTAAGTATGCGACAGTTGCTACTCCGGTGAACGGAAGCATGTGATGTTCACACATTGAAGCGAACTCGATGCCTGAGACGACGACCATTTGATCTTGTGTCTCGTTGAATGTTGTTCCGAGGACTTCGGCGGGGTCTTTGGCGTATCCTTCGGTCATCTCTTTCAATGCTTTGACGACTCGTTTCGGTGTGTCGAGTAGTCCTTCACGTGATGGGTCTTCACCGATGTGTTGCAGGAGTCGCACTACAGCGTCGGTTGGGTCGCCGTCGTTTCGTTCCCAAGGGAATGTCAGCCACCCGTCAAGTGTTTGTGCGAGCGGTGCGAGATGATGTGGCGATGTGGGTTTGCGAAATCCGGCGTCAACGATGAATCCTTGCTTGTGATATCGCTCGAGTGTGGTTCCTGAGTCAACGAGGTCGTCGATGATGAGTGTTCTGCCTGCCTGTGGTTCTTCAACGAGTGGCAGGTTGAGTTCTTTTGCGACCATGACTGCGAGTGATGCGCCGCCTTGCGGTACGCCGTAGACGTTGAACACGTTTCGGTGTGCGTGTCTGAACGCGATCTTCTTTGATTCATCTGCGACTTGTTGCCATGTGATCTTGATGATGTTGGTCATCTCACACTCCTCTCTTGTCGCCGTATGCGTGGACATGCAGACGGGTCGTGACGTGATAGTTGTTTGCTACTGCTTGTTCGATCACATACGGTAGCGATGTTGAGATTGTTTGTGTGTCGACACCTTCAGGCATTAGCCATACTCGATCGTCGGGCATGTCTGTCCATCGCACAATGTCTTGAACTCGTTCGATGTCTTGATCTGTTTTCACGACGAACTTGAATGTCGAGTACGGGAGTGCAACGAACTCTTCGAGCACGTCGAGTTTGATTGACTTGTTGAGGTCGACACCTGAACAGTCGATCTTGGGTGACACGTTGAACCTGATCTGATCTGACACGTATTCGAGATGCAACTTCGGTGAGATCGTTCCGTTCGTTTCGATCTCTACATCTTTGCCAATGTCGAGCAACGTCTCAATGAGCACAGCGAGAGTTGCGCCTTGCACAAGCGGTTCGCCGCCTGAGATCACTACGAGTTTCGTGTCGTGCTGTGATGCCCACTGCACCACATAGTCGACTGTCATGTCGGTCAGTTCGACTTTGCGGTCGTACGGCGTGCCGTTTTTGCCTTTCCAGTCCCACGTGTATGGCGTGTCACACCACACACAGTCGAGATTGCAGAGTCCGAGTCGAATGAATAACGCTGGTTTGCCAGTCGATACGCCTTCGCCTTGAACCGTAGGTCCGAACATCTCAGAAATAGATAGCGGTCTCATGATGTGACGTGTGCCTCACATGATGTTGTTTCTTGCATTGACACTCGCTTCACGGTCAACGGTGCGAGCAGTTGTGACAGTCGTGCGAACGCTATCGACGCAAGGTTCTCGGCTGTTGGCTGTACGTTGAGCACGACAACGCCCGGAGACCCCGCTAGATGCGCTTCTAACGGGTCGTCACTGCCGATGAGGAACCGATGATCCCATTCGTCGTGGATGACGTTGAGAGCGTCTTTGACACGTGCAAAGTCGATCACCATTCCGTGTTCAGGTGAGTTGTCGTTCTTGACTTCGCCTTCAACTTCGACAGTGAGTTTGTATCTGTGTCCGTGCAAGTGTCGACATTTTGATTCGTGGCGAGCGACACGATGCCCTGTGTCGAACTCGACGAAGCGAGTGACTGTTGTTTTCATCGTGGGTCTGCGTACTCGGGTTCAGCGAGATATTCTGTCGGGTCTTCAACGCCTGCAAGCGTGAACGCTTCACGACGTTCGTAGCATGTGCCGCACGAACCACAATGCTTTTCGCCGCCTTTGTAGCATGACCATGTATCTTCCCACTGCACGCCGAGACGGTCACCGATCTCTGCGATTGCGTCTTTCGGGATGTGTACGTACGGGGCGTAGACATGAAAGTTGTTCGGCAAGAATCCTTCGTTTGCTGTCACAGCAAGAGCGTTCAACGTCTCAACGAACTCAGGTCGACAGTCGGGATAGATAAAGTGATCGCCAGAATGAATTGCTGTTGCGACGACTTCAGCACCGATCGTGATAGCGAAACCGATTGCGACATTCATCATGATCGAGTTGCGATTCGGCACAACTGTTTGCTTCATGTTGTCTTCTGCGTAGTGTCCGTCAGGTACGTCTTGATCTGACGTGAGTGATGACTTCGAGATCAGTTGTGTGATGCCTCGAAGATCAGCGATGTGATGCTCCAGTCCAAACTTGCTTGCTGTGCGTCGAGCGTGATCGAGTTCGACTCGATGCTTTTGTCCGTAGTCGACTGACAGCATCGTCACGTCGTATCCTTCGTCTCTCAGTTGATAGACGAGGACAGTTGAATCCATGCCGCCTGAAACGACAGCGACTGCTTTCTTGGTCATGGGTTTCCCTCCGTTGTATGACTGACGGTTTCGACAATACCGCCTCGAATATTCTGAACGAGTGACACAGTTACGCCAGACGTAACAGCATCGACGTTAGTCAACGCTTGTTGAACTTTTTGAGCAATATCGACAGCAAGATGTTCGGCGAAGATTCGTTGGTTGCGATACGTGACCAGCCACAGTTTCAGCGACTTCGATTCGATCGAGTAGTTCGATGTGAACGAGATCGTCATGTCGTAGATGTCTGGTTGTACGTGTGCGACAGCCGGACACAACGCTTCGAGTTCTTGTGAACGAAACTCGATACTCGTCATCGTGTCAACAGGGAACACGGTGAGCGTCCCGATCTCTTCTTCGTCGACTTCACGACCCAACATGAACTCACTCATCATCTTCTCCTTCTTCATCGCCTCGAACTATTCGGTCGACATTCAACAAGTCGCCTCCGAGATCGGCGGCATCTTCTTTTGACAAGAACCTTCGACCGTTTACGGTACAACCTGAGCGAGACAAGTCAGCAACAATGGCTGACATCGACACAAGCATGGCAACCATGTTGCCGTAATATCCGGGCATCACGTCTTTCGTCAGAACGTGCCGTCCATCAGGCGAATATGATTGACCGAACCTTGCGATATTCATGAGATGGTTGTTGTCAAGCGATACACACGAGTCACCAAGAACAGCGAGCGCATTACGTTGCCGCTTCCAGTTGCCGCCCAGCAAGTGAACTCGTCGACCTACGAATCGTTCAATCGGTAACGGTGTGCCACCATACGATGAAGGCACAGAGTATCCCAGCATAAACTCGTCGGGAATGTCGTCGATGCAGTCATACTTCGGAATTATCATCACGTTTTCAGCGTGTTCGTTTAGTTCACGTGCCATGTCAATGATGTCGTCGAACGAGTAATACTCGATGCCTATTTCAGAGCATTGTGATTGTGTCATCACGTCACGAACAGTTGCATACTTTGGTTGCAACAGTCGCACAGCGTTCAAGTGTTGAGCGTGGTTGTAATCTTTGAACTCGTTGTCAACGAAGTCGATATCGAGCGACATGGTTTGCACTTGGTTCATGTACGAGTCGGTGACCGATCGTGAGATAATGCCGGGTCGAAATCCGACAGTGGTACATACTTTGCCGAGCACAGGTGAAGCGTTGAAGAACACGTCAACGTTGTGACGAAGCGTGTCCGATGCAACACCGTCACCCACATCAAGTCCTGTCAATGCGCTTTCGTCTACTGTCAACATGCTCACAAGATCGGTCACGTCTGCTTCGTTCCAGCCGGTGCCAAACAGATTGTCTTCGTCAATGGCTGTCGTCAACAGTTCGACAAGTTGGTCATCGTTGTACGTTGCAAGATCGGCTGTGCGGTTGTCCGCAAGCAAGATTCGTTGCGCTGTCGCTTCGTCAACATCAACCCAATACACAGGCACTTGGTCAATGCCGACTTCACGTGCCGCCATCAAACGATGGTTACCTGCAAGAACGTTTCGAGTCGATTTCTGAGCAACGACTGTTCCATACCAGCCGTTCGCTTCGATCGACTTAGCGATCGCTGACACGTCACCGACACGAGGATTGTTCGGGTGAATGTTCAACGACTCGACATTTGTCAATTCAACTTCTTCAGTCATAAAAGTGCTCCGTTTCTCGCATATCACGATGCTATCTCTTATTTGGTACGCGATCGGTTACGGTATGGCTGTGCTCGATCTGCCCGACAACATTCCTGCGCCGGGAGGGTGGTCAGAGTTCGGCGCGTGCAAAGGCGAGTCGATCGAACTGTTCTATCCGAAGAGCGGGCGACGACCGACACGCGCACTTGCGATCTGTGCGTCATGCGAAGTGCGTCAAGAGTGTCTCGAATATGCGATCGAACATCACCAGCATTGGGGCGTGTGGGGCGGCATGACCGAACGCCAACGCTTCGAGGAGAAGAGACGACGACGACAATGAGAAAGCCCCCGACCTGAGTCGAGGGCTTCTCGTTGCCTTGGGGGTGCTTGCTGTGCGCTCAAAGGCTGTCAGTCAGCATAGCCGAATCAGTGAGCCGAGCAACGTGAAAGCATGGGTCGTTTCCAGAATCAAAGTCGTTCTCGAACTGTTCACGTTCCTGCTTTGTCATCGGCGGGTTGTGTTGCATACAGCCGAGACGCACCCAGCCATTGTCGATGCCTAACTGCAACCACTCATCGAACTTTGTCATGACTTGACTGATCGACGCTTCACTGGCTTGCGTGCTGTCTTGACATACGGCAAGATCGCGTCGATTGCAGAGACGATTGTTTCGAGTTCGTCGATTCGACGTTTCATATCTAGGTACTCGATCGAGTAAGTAAGTTCAACGATCTCGGGCGGGTTCTCATTGACGTGTCGTTGAATCTTCATTGCCGCTTGATTCTCGATGACTCGAAGATCAACGAGTTTGATCTGAAGTTTCTTCGCCGCTTCGCGTTGCGAGACTGTGTTTCCTGTCGTGAGACCCCATCGCATTTCTACAATCTTTCGTTCGGTGTCATTCAACAGATCGAGATGTGCTTCGTCTCGCAAGTCGTCGTCGTTGATAAGTGCTCGTCTGCCCATTGTGTCCTCCGATCAGGCTTCGACTGTGTACGTGTACGTGTATTTGGTGTCTGAGTGTTTAGTGAATCGAACTCGCTTGTCGAGTTGCGTTTCTTTCGCTATCTGATCTCTGATCTGTGACAACGACCTGAACGCCATCGTGCGTGGGTCGGTGCTTGATCGAGTCAGTTTCAACGTGTGAGGCATGTCAGGGTTGCCAGTGATGACATCTCGCCATACCTCTCGTCGAACGAACCACGCGTTGCCGGGCGGTTCATCTTTTGTGATTGTCCACACAATTTTCATTTCAGCCTCCGTTTCTGAATCGTTGTGTCATCTTATCGTCTTTAGTGTCCGCTAACGCACAGATGCCCTCACATTCGCCGCAACAGTTCGCAACGCATCAAGTTGTGAACGCAAAGCCGTCATGTGCGCTTGAGTCGCTTTCTCACGTGCTTCAAGTATTCGGAACGTCCGATACTCGTCTGCCGCTTTCAGATGCGCCATCGCTTCTCTCATCGCAACCGTCGACTTCGATGACTGATCGAGCATGGCACGCGACTGCTTGTAGCGGTAGTCGGCTTCTGCTTCTGCTCTTTGCGTGATGAGTTCTGCGTACAACTCGACCTGCTCTTCAAGCGTGTCTGAGAGTCGCAAGATTCTGTCTTCGACATCTGCTTGTGATCGAACGTCAACAGGTCGCATCGTCATTCTTCCACCACCGTCAACGTCAGCCCGTCAATCGTTCCGAACCGCACCGGCAGAAACGTCACCGAGATCAGATGCTTGTCGTCGTCGTCGTCGATCACACCAGCATCAACAAGGCCGTCAATCGCCGCTTTCACTGTCGGGTAGCAAGCCGCAACATCAGGTCGCCACTTGCGAGTCTTCGACAAAGGTTGAGCAACGATCGAGACACGTTCCATGTGCGGGATACTTGCCGCAAGAGCAAGCCAATGCCATCGCTGACGTGCATCACGAACCAGTTGCGCTCGCTTGTGAAAGTGCATCGAACGCTCAGAGTTCGCTGTCCAAGGCCGCTCTCGATCTGTGACAGTCCATTCCATACAGACGAGCCTAGAACAGTCATCACCACACGATTGCGCCTTCTCCTTTTTCAGCGACCCATCGAAGCCACTTGACTGCGTACGTGACTTGATTCTCGAACTCTTCAGTCACTTCGACACGTTGCTTGCGTTTAGTCAACGCCTCTTCCATCAGCAACGCTGACCCAAGACATGACATCGAGGACTTCAGCGGCAGACCGTCGAGTAGTTCGTCGTCGTAGAAGTTGCCGAAGTACGACGAGTCAACTCCGAGTTCACTCATCAGATGGTTGCCCCATTTGCCTCGATACCAACAGTCAGTGCCGAAGATGCCGAGCACCGCTCCGGGTTCGTTGCCGAGATCGTTGTACCACGTACAGCCGCCGCACTCTCGTGTTGATTCGCAGTCGATACGACCTTCGTCGTCGAGCACTGCTGTGCTCTCTTTCTTGCACGGGTATGTTGCCGGATAGTTGTCGAGTCCCATCACTTCACCTCTTTTGTTCGTTCCATTGTCTAATGACTTTGATTTTTGTTGAGCAAGTCGGACAACGGTCACCGAACTTGCGTGAATGTGTCCAGCCGACTTGTGCCGCTTCGCGACGATTGTCGACTTGACTTCTCGTTGTGCTGTGTCCGTCGTCGTACGTTTTGCTTTCAAACTTTGATTCGCAGTGAAGACCGCTTGTGTAATGCGTGTCGCAAGTGAGCCACACAAATTGTCTGAACGCCATCAGATCATCTCCTCACACTTTTCGCAAAAACTCCAAGGCGACGACGCGTGATCTTCAGCGAGTCGCTTTGTGCGATGACCGACGAGATAATGGTGTGTCTCGCAGATCGAGTACCAGTGAATCTCGCCTTGTTCGTATTCGAGACCGAGATCGTGAGCGTGACCGACAGTGACCTCGACACCTGTCGTCTTGTTGATGCGGCTCTTTGGTTGAGAGCGCAACGTTGAACGCTTGTTGCTGACCTTGATGAACCACTCGATGTTGAGCAGGTTGTCATCTGTTTCACGCCAGCCGCTGTCAGCGATCGTGAGACCGCCGACGAGCAGAGCGTGTTCAATTTCTTTCATTCTGTGAGGGCTGGTGAAGACGAACGTCTTGCCTCGGAACTCATCGAATGAGACGCTCATGACTTCACCTCCTTTTCGAGAAGTGCCATCACTGCTTCGTGACACTCGACCATTGTCTTGCCTGTTGCGATCGTCTCGTGACGCTCTGAGTCCCAGACGTGCCATGCGCCGCTTGACTGCTTTTTCATGACGAGCGAGTTGCGCTTGCCGTAGAAGTGTGCCGAACCGCTTGCGCTGAACCGATGCCAGCCTCGTGGCACGCCGTTGCCGTTTGTGCGAGTCGTGCTCATCACCTGCCCTCCGTTTCTGCCTTGTTCACAACGTCCATGAACTTCTCGTATGTGTCCCAATCGGTCATCAGATAGACCGCTTCGCAGATGCCATCAAGTCGACCTCTCTGCTCAAAGTATCGCTTCATTTCTTTTGCGTTGTTGCGCCTCGGGTTGTGATCGAGAAGCAGAGCGATTGACCGTGCTCGCTTTGTGACTGCTTCCATGTCGAGTGTTGATGTGCTCATTGTGGTCTCCTTCTGTGTGTTGCTTTCTCCCACATAAAAAATCATAACAGGTACACAACAGGAAACAACGCATTGGAGCGAAATAATTTTCTGAGAAGTTTCAGCCGTACTGAGAACGCAGAAACGCCAACTCTGTCGCACGCTTCGGATTGTCATGAATCCAGTCATGACACGCACGACACAAAGCGAGCACGTTTGCTTCGTCAACGATCGAACCACCACGAGCACGAGTCAACATCTCATGCACATCGACAGCAGTGATCGAGCAACGATGACGCACGTCAGCAGTCTCAATGACTCGACCTGCTTCGCACGTTGGCTGTCGTGACAGATACGACTTCACGAACGTCGCACGTTCACGATTCAACTTCGCTCGTTTCTTCGACACTTGCTTCAGCGGTGTGCGTTTCAGTTGACTGTCGCCTCGTTTCAGCGGTGTCTTGCGTTGTATCGGTGAACGCTTCACTGTCGACCGAACACTTTTGCAACTCGTTTCAGGTCGGGTGTTCTTCCGAGTCGAGCACACTCCTGCTCGTACGCTCTCTGCGCGATCTGTATTCCTTCAGAGAACGGCACGACTCGACGATTCGGTTCGATCTGTTTCGGTGCTGTCTGCTTGCGTGACAGTTCGCTTCGGTACGCTTCGAGCACAGTTGCCACTGGTGGTCGTCGAGCCTCTGTCCATGTCGTGACAAGTTTCTTGACTGCGCTGTTGAGAGCGTCGGCATCGCTGAGCATTTCGAGTTCGTTGACGTACACGATGACTGCTTCGTCGTTCCAGCCTGTCGTGCCGCCGACAAGATATCCGACAGCCATCGTTGCTTGTTCTTTATTCACTGATGAGTCCAATCGCTGTGATCGTGTCTGTCTTCACTGTCGCTCGTTGCCCTGACGAGAACTGTATGCGTGCTCTGTTCCATTGACGCACGCCTCGCCCGTTCTTCGGCTTCCATGCGACGAGTGTTGCGCGTCGTGTCATGCCATTGACATCGACATGCACTTCGCCTCGATGCTGTGCGTGAGAGATCATCTCGTGATCGAAGTCAGTGAAGTCACGCATTGGTCGACTCGTCATGCACTCGATCTTTCTTGCGTCCTCGATTCTTGTCGTTGGGTGTGTATGGTCGAACTCGTTTCGTACCGCCCGACAACACGAACCCTTTGTCGATCAGTTTGTTTCGGTAACGATCGAGCGTGCGTTTGCCTGCACCGTCGAAGTAATACTCTCTCCACGCTGAACGACATTTCTCACATCGACAGTGATAGTTCGAGTATCCGTTCACCGTCCCATGACGAGCGTCGTCTGCGTCGATCTTGCATTTCGTTCCGTCACATTCGCAACTCATGGAGTGTTCCTTGCTTGTTCGAGTAACTGTCTCACGACAGCCATACCGGGGGCTTGTTTCTTTGTGTTCAGGTTCGACAATTCATCTTCCCATCGTCGAGCGTTCAACCATGTCGATGCGTGAGGTATGAACTGAGGTTGTGTTGCATTGACTTCCCAATGGTCGACGTGACCTACCAATCGTTCAAGAGCAGAAGTCTTGTCTACGTCAGAAAGTTTGTCCCACGCTTTTTGTGCCGCTTGCTTGTTCGTCTTGCGTGGATACATTTTCCAGAACTGTTCCCACAACGCATCAAGTATTGACGGTTCAATATGACGGTTAGTAATTGACGGTTCATGCGAACGCATCTGTGTCACGTCTAAGACATCACACGTATGCGTTGTCTTAGAGGGTGCGCGCGTGTCCCCTCTAAGAGGTGACGTGTGTGCGTTGTCTGCTTCGATCACGTTGACACGATACGTCCAACCAGCAAGAGTACCGTTCGAGCGTTTCCTTCGGTACATCTTTGTGATGAGACCTCGATCATGTAACGCAGTCAGATGTCGTTGAATTGTCTTCGGGTCGAGTGAACATTTCTTGCCGAGATGTCCTGTCGACGGATAACACTCGCCGTCTTCACCTGCGTGATCTGACAATGCGAGCAACACCAGTCGCTCTCCCGATGATTTTGTTTCTTGCTTCCACGCCCAAGTCATGACGCGCAAACTCATACAGCACCTCCCAATGCTTCAATCATGTCACCTAATCATTCGTCGTCGAACAATGACACGGTGATCTCTTCAACGATGTCAGCGTCTTGAATGTCGTCGTCGTCGTTCGTCTTCGTGAACAACGCTTCGAGTTCTGACTCTCTGATGCTTTGTGCTTCAGGGTCGACGCAACGCTCCCACCAATCTTTTGCTACGTCACGATTGCCGTCGAACACATCGAGCACACGTCGCTTCGCTTCAGCGATTGACAGACGTTCGTCAGCGAACGGGTCAGGCTCAACGGGGTCGCCAAGCGGTGTCACTTCTGCGCCGAGTTCTTCTGGCACGTATCCAGCACCGAGCACAACATCAGGGAACAAGAATCGACACATCGCCGACACCGCTCGCCACTGCAACATGGCATCTGGATATTGCGACCAGTTCTTCTTTCCTGTCAGACCCGCCTGCTTTGCGTCGTGCTGAGAGAAAATGACTTCGTGGTCGTCTCCACTGTCTGAGCGTTTGCCTCGCACTACAGCGCAACGTACGCCGTCCGCGTCGTCTTTCATTTCGCACGTGACAGAGTGACCTGCACGTCGCACAAGACCGAGCATCGCTTCGGGTCGCATACTTGCTGTGCCTTCGATGATGTGAAACTGTCTCAGCGAAGTCATCGGGTTCCAGCCGAACGCTTCGCCTGCCATCGCACACGCAACGATGTCTGCTGGCTTGCGTCGATACGCAGATGGCACTGACACTGCTTGCGAGAGCACGTCTGCTTGTTTGAGTAACGTCTGAAAGTCAGACGCTGGTGCTATTTCTATTTCTTGACTCATGGTTCCTCCTGTTATGAGTTCAATTCTCTCTTCGCTTTTCTTGCGATCTTTTTGAGATGTTTGTAGATCGGCTGATCGGTGTCGCCTGCTGGCAAACACTTCACAGCGTCAGTTGTGCTGAACCTTGTGTCGAACATCAGCGAGTCGTCGATGCGATCACACAGATCGTAGAAGTCCATGCGCTCGTCTTGGAACCAGCCTTCGACCACTTCGTACACGATCTCCTCGAACGCTTCGGTCTGCGCCTCTTCGAGCGTGAGGTCGGCGTATTGCTTGCTCATGTCACGCCGCCTTCTTTGTTCCAGCGGAATACCGCTTCATGAACTTGTTGCAGAACTCCATCGCCTCGTCGAGCGTCATCAACGTCTTGTGCTCTCTCCAACTTGACCAGCGTGCGTCTGGATACGTTTCACGTCCATGCTGGTAACTGACTTGGTACATCATCTCGGATTCATAAACCGTCTCGACTTTTGGTGACAAGTCGATGTCATGCTTCGCTTCGAAAGCGGCGATCTGCATGTCGGTCATTCCTGCCGCTCGCAGATCGTCTTTCGGGTCATTCACATTCTCTGACACTGCACGGTTGGCGACGCTAATCGCCCTGACGTTGAGTTGCGTCCAATACGCTGATCGCCTTTGTTCTTTGTCTCGAACAATGAACTGGAACGCTTTGGCATCGACAACATCGAATCGACGCAGATACATTTCGCCGTGTTCGTTGAAATGGTCATGCTGTTCCCACTCAAGGTCGTTGACTGTGACGATCACATTCTCGTCACGTGCTGATGTTTGGCTGATTTTGCTGTAGCGGTACATTGTGGTGTTCTCCTTTGTTTCGTTTCCCACGTCATGAATGATAACACCTTGCCAACAAGAAGATGCAACACGTAACAAAAGAAACTCAGATACGAGTCAGATATCTGAGACGTTGAATCGTCTCATCTGCTTTGTTTTCAACGGTTTCCCAGCGTTTGCGAGGGTGTCCAATTTTTTTGCAAAGCCAACAGAAATTCTGTGCTGAAGAGTCCCACAGCACTCGACACGACGAACACTCGAAGTCAGGAAGGGTCACCATGTTCGAGATGCCACTCGACGTGACGGTCAAGTCGATCATCGAGTTTCGTGACCTTCACGCTCACATCGTCAATCGAGTCACCGATGCGTTTCAACTCTTGCATGTTGCGGTCATGCTGTTCAGTGTTGCGCTTGTCGAACCTCGACATCAACACGACAAGAGGACCCGAGATCAGAGCGACAGCGATCGGCACAAACCACACGCTCATTGTTCGCCTCCATCACAGCAACTGTCACGACGACCACAATGCTCACAGCGATAGTGAGCGTGTTCAGGTTGCATCGGGTGACCACACAACTCGCACTCGATCACCGTTGCTCATCTTTCGCCAAGATCGTCACATACCAAACTCGACGACCGTCAATCATGCGCCACTCACCTGTTGTCTTCACGATTCCTCTTTTGCTTGTGCAAGACGCGACCCGAACGCCGCGTCGATCTCTTCACGCGTGATAACACCATCATCTGCGTACGCTCTCGCCAACTTCTCGACGACCTGCGCTGTCGCAGAGATGCCTGCCAACACAGCCGCTTTCCACACAGGGATATCGCCAACGATTGACGCGCCAGCGATCAAAGCGAGAGACGAATACGCAAACACCGCACCGATACGAAACAGAAGATGAGCGATCATCAGTCGTCTTCAGGTAACAGATACGAAACGAAGTGAAGAGCAAGAGCGGCGAGACTCATCCAGATGCCCGCTGTTCGAGTCGACCCTGACAGAGTGATGAGAACGAGTCCGGTGCCTGCAAGAGTCCATGCTTGTTCAGTTAGATAGCGAACTGCTTTCATGTCACACCTTGCGTCGTCGAGTCGGTAACGGCGAAACAGGCGACGCAACGGTCGCTGTCACCGCAACAATGGTACGTCGTTCAGCAACCGACACGTTTGACCCTGACGGAATGTATGTGTCAATCTCGCCAGAGAACACGTTGATCTCCTCCTCGAACTGCTCTTTGAGTTCTGTGGGAGCGTCATTCAATGTTTCAATGATCGCTTCAACAGCGTCATCAGGTAGTTGCTCGAAGTCGACTTCAGCGAGTTGTGTGATGTCGTCAGAAGAAACGTCGCCATCGAGAACGGCGGCGACCTTCTCTGCGTCGTCTTTGTTCTCGATCTCTTCGACGATTGCTTCGACTCTCGGTGCCATCGTTGTCGACGACACGAATTGGACCTCCGACACCGTTGTTGATGGCGTGCTCGACGTACTCGGCGATGCGGCGAGTGTCGTAGTCGTGGTCGTTGTTGTCGGCGGCAAAGTAGTAGTCGTCGAAGATGAGGTCGATGTCGTCGTGCTTGTCGCAGGGGCGACTGTCACCACAGGTTGCACAGAAGAGGAAGTCGTCGACGTTGAGATAGTTGTTAGGGGCTGTGTCGTCGTGGTTGTGGGGACAGTTGTCGATGTCGTCGATGTTGTGGGAACAGCCGTCGTGGTGGATGTAGTAGTCGAACTCGATGTGGTAGTCGTTGGAGCGATTGTCGTCGTTGTGGTCGTGGTCGTCGTAGTCGGAGCGAGCGTTGTTGTTGTCGTTGGCGGGACGGTCGTGGTGACAACCGTAGACGGCACAGTAGAGGGAGCAACGGTGGTCGTTGTCGTGGTCGTCGTTGACGATGTGGTGGTTGTCGTTGTAGTGCTTGATGTCACAATGGTAGTCGTCGCATCGTTCGCAAGCGTGAACTCGGTCACAAGTTCGTACGTGCCGTCACCCCAATCAGTCGTGTTGCCGAGACCCAACTGAGAACAGCAATAGCCAGCCCGCAACCGATAGTCGCCAGCGGCGAGCGTCACATACAGTTTCGATGACACACACTGGTCGTCATAGTTGTGATTGCCGTCGTCATTTGCGGCAATCAGTTCGCCTGTCGATTCAGGATTGTCGTCGTACAGCCAGAGATACGGGTCAGTCGTGACTTCCTCACATGACTCGTTGCTGTTGCCGTAGATAACGACGAGCGTGTCATCTTGCTTGACAGAGAAATACCAGTCGCTCTCTGCCGTAACCTCGAACGATGCCGCCGACACTTGCGTAGGCGCAAACCACGCCCACAACAACAGACACAGGTAGACCGCTCGTGATGCTCGCTGAAGAGTCCGACGAGTCAGTCGCCGAACAATGCCGCCCACGTCTTTCGGCCACAAATGCCGTCAACGGGAGGACACGGTTGGTCACTTTGGAAATCTTTGATGCGTTGAACAGTGTTCTTGCCTGCTTGCCCATCAACAAGAATCGGCGCAGTGCCAGACGAGTTCTTGTAGCCGAGTTCAGCGAGACGCTGTTGCACTTGTTTCACTTGCTCGCCACGAGAGCCACGCTTCACTGCCTTCACGAACTCAGGAGCGGCAGACGCTTTCGGTTCTGCTTTGACTTCAGGCTTTGCTTCAACCTTCGGTGCTGGTGCGGGCGCACCACCAGAGATGTATTCGTTCCAGATGCGCTCAACGTCTGCCGGTGAGTCAGCCCAGCGACTTGATATTTCGACGTGAATCCAATCGCCGCCCGGAGCACCATGAAACGCTTGCTTGTCGTACACAGTCCACGAGTTGCGATCACACTTCCAGCCACGACCGAACGGTGCCGGGTAGTAGTCGAACACTGCTTCAACTTCGAGTGCTTCAGCGAGACGAGGGTCAGTCAGCATGTCCATCACAGCGACAGCGTGCTCGTAACGACCTGAGCCTTTGTGCTCGCCCATGTTGCGCCATGACAAGTCGAACGCCCTGCCCGTATTATGAACCGAAGGGTTGCCAGCCTTGCCACGTTTGTCTCTGAGACCCGCCCACGAACCGTTATTCCAAAGGTTCTTGCCTGTGTGCGCGACGATCAACTGAATCAGTTTCTCTGTGCCAGCACGACGACTTGTTGCGTTGCCGTCCCAGCCTGTGTATTTGCGACCCATGTCAGTCACCCAAGCGAACTGCTGATGCTGATGAGTCACCGATCGGTGCTTTCGCCGCGGCGATCGACTTCACAACTGACAGTCCTGCCGCAACACCAGCGGCCTTCAACGAGTCAGTGATACCGACCGAGAGAATGTCAACTGCGTTCGTGCCGACAAGAGCGACGAGAGTTTGTGCGAACGTCGCTACTGCGCGCTCGGCTACGTCTTTGAGGAAAGTTGTCTCGAACATGATGTCGAGGTTAGCAAACAAGTGTCAGAGTTCGTTCTCGGCTAAATCCGGTTCGTCGGTATCGCTGTCGTCTGTCGCTAGTTGCTCTTGTAGTTTGCGAATCTGCACCGCTTGAATACAGATGGTCAATTCTTTCGGGAACTGCCGTTCGAGTTCTGCGATCAGTTCATTCATTTCAACATTCATACTGCTTCCAATTCTGCTACTCGTGATTGTAATTCTGCCACAGCGTCGATGAGATGTTGTGTGACGTTGATGTGTTCAGTTGCCAGCACATGATGGTCGATACCTACAACTGAGCCGTCAGCACGATTAGACACAGCGTGCGGATAGACTTCATCCACTTCGTCAGCGATGAGGTGCAGTTTGTTGTAGTGCTCCAGATAGATGGCGCACGGTGCGTCGCCTGTACCACCGCAGTCAGGGTCAAGGTCACAGTCATGCTCACGCACTTCCACGTTATTCTGAGACTCGCATTCTGTAGCGAAGCACTCGTCACGTTCGTTGTGTGTATCGCATCCCAACCAAACACCCATCTCGCTTTTGGCTACATCATCATAGATGACTGGTCGCAAGCGTTGAAACAACTCGAACGCACGGTTCTGAGATGCTGGCACTACGTCGATGAGACCGTCACCATCCTCATCTCTTGCTGTTCTGATGCGCTCCTTTGTGTAGCGTGCGGACACGACTGTGAAGCCAGCCGCATTGACGTACGCATATCCAGAGTTGGTCATGTTCGTGACTCTGAACCGTGAGGCTTCACCGCTCCAAATGCCGTACGTCACAGCGTAGTCAGTTGATGATGTAGTCCAGAACGAGTTCACTGCCGCACGAGCACCATTCACGTTACGACTCAACTGATTGACACGACCGTAGTGATAGTTCGAGTATGAGCCAGTTGCATCCACGTTGCGGTCGATGTAGCACGCTGGATATGTCGTCGCCGTGTACGACTGCGTGGCAAGATACAACGCACTGACAAAGCCTGTCGCAACAAGCGAGCCACCCAAATCAAGTTGAGACGACACACTTGTGTTTTGCCACATCGTGACATTCGGAAAGCGGATACCTTCACCAGAGTCGTTTATTGTCATTTCATTCACGCCGGTGATGTTGTAGTTGGAACCTGAAATGCCACCGTTGGCAAGAGTTAGCCCGTCGATTCCACCGTTCGCAGTCAATCTCCCGCTAACAGTGAGCAAGGAGCCAACGTCAACCGTTGATGTTGCGTTGATCGGACCTCTAAACGACACCGTGTTCGAGTTGTATGCGTATTGGAAGACGACCTCGTTGACACCGTTGTTCCTACGGAAGAACGAAACGAAGTCAGCGTTCTCACCCGTCGCATACGACGGTGACCCGTCGCCGTTGTAGAACACGCCACCGCCATACGTCGCTGATTGCCCGACGTACATCACGCCTGTTCCTTGACCGAACCCATACGCCTGTATCTCTGAGCGATACCCGTCGTCTGACAACACCTTCAGAAACTTGTCGCTTGTGGCGTTGGTTTGCCCGACCTCAAAGTCGCCTCTAACAGCACCAGTCCCTGTCGCCTCGAACGAACCGTTTGCTGTAATCGACGACGTTGAAGTGATGCCCGCCGCAGTAAGGGTTCCTCCGATACTTGCGTTGCCGGATGTCGTGATCGTCGTGATGTCTAAGTCATTGAGAGCGGCGGCTGTGAGAACTTGTCGTGCTGAGAATGTCATGTCACATCACCCGTTGCTGTAGCCGTAGACACGGATAGTCCCGCCAGAAGCGAAATTGCCAGAGGCAGGGAACAGCACAAACGAGGTGTATTGGTCTGACGTTGCTACCTGTCCTGCTTGCCAACCTGAGAATCCACGACCGTAGTGGTTACCCATAATTGTTGTGCGCTGTGCAATGTATGGGGAGAAGATTGTGACATCTGCCAAAGACTCAGCGTAGGCATAAGTGTCACCGTCTGTGATGTAGAGAGAGTTCACGCCACTTTGGGGCGAGTTGGTAGTTGAAGTGTCTGAGTGCAGGGCATACGCATACGACCCGTAGTAGACGTTTCCTGTTGTTGTACCGAACTGCATCGAGATGCCAGTAATTGCACTTGTCGGACCGACATGGACTAACAAGCGGTAGTTGTCGAAGTTGGAAGAAAACACCCCGCTGACGGTGAGCGATGTTGCTCCGTTAGTGATGTTCACGGTCGCACCGTCGAGCGTTCCACCTGTCACCGATGTTGGGGTGATGAGATGCAAACCGACAGCGTTCATGTCACTGGCCTGCAATACGTCACCGTTACTGAATGGGTATGTCATTTTGTCTCCTAAACTCTGTTCTCATCTAATATGCCGAGAGCGTTGTCGTCAAGGATAAACCCGAACGCCGTGCTACCGGGGATAGCGTCATCGAACCTCATCACCCAATCGTTCGCACCAATCGACAACGACATCTTCATGGCAGTTGGCCGGAAGTCGAGAGTAGCACCACCGGCACCAGTCGCTTCCATTGTCATCACTCGAAACAAACCACCCTGCTGAAGATACGGCGTTTCAAGAATCTTCTGAACCGAAGTCGTGTCCGTGACCTCGTTGTAGATCATGCCCCCGCTGATTTCCCACGACACAGGGCCGAACACCGTGCGGTCAAACCATTCAAGAGTTCTGTCGGCGTACTGTCTGTAATAGTTAGCATTCAGGCTGTAGACAACATTCGTGTCAGGGTCAACCCCTTTTTCAGAGAACGCCACATTCGTAGTGCTTTGCCCGCTGTAGTTATTCAACACCTGCGAGCGTGTGCCATACGTTGCTGATGTGGTCGTATTGCTGGCTGTGTAACTTTGAGCGGCGGTGCGTGTTGTCGTGTGTACCTGCGTTACAAGTTCTCCTAAATTGAACCCAAGTTTCAGTTGCCGGAACGGTAGTTCGTAGTTGCCGAGTGCTGAACCCGTTTCTTTCCAAGCGATAGGCGTGATGTCGGTTGTTAGGTCTTCGTTGATGAGATACCAATATGGAAACACGAACGTATCGAACGATGCGACAAGCGGGTTAGCCGCACCGACATCCTCGAAGAAGTTCACTGCTGGCGGGAACAAAATACATTGGTCTTGCGCCACGATCTGCTGAAGAGCATCCATCACACTGTCGCCAGCCCTTATGAACGCAGTATCGTGCGTGTCCCACTTCGACGTTCCTGCTGGAGCAGGGCTACCAACTGAAAGTGGCGTGTAAGACATTAGGAATAACTCCCGACATTTTCCTCAAACACATCAGCGTCGATAGCGGGGGCTGGAACAGCAGAGAGGACATATTCCCACACGAAGTTCGGCACGATCGAGAAAGAACGACCGCCAGCACGCAGAGCGTCGATAGCGTCAAGGTTGGCTTGCGTGAAGGTGTAGCGGCCAGCGAGCGTGAACCAGTCTTCAACCGTGAGCGTGACTGTCGAGTTGAAACCGTCATCTTCGACATGCACTTCGGTGCAGAAACCTGAGAACCAGCCTGCACCTGTTGACGGGTTGACTTCCGCACCGTTCATTAGCGGAACGAGGAATACTGGCTGTCGAAACCATTCCCACCGATGCTCTTCGCTCAGACTTGGGTCAGTCGAAGGCGTATATAGGCCATCATTATTGTCCAGAACGAACGTGCCAATACCTCTTGGCACTTCACCGATACCGACAGACATTTCGACCTCTGCGCCGATGAGCCTGTCAGTGATGTCGGTTGCATCAGATGGCCGATTACCAATCGTCGCATCGCCGGGAGAATAGATCGGCTTGTTCCAAGACGAAATGTAGAGCCTCCAACTTGTCGTTATCCCCGGCATGTCACGCCAACCTGTTCGTGCCGAGAACCCCGTAGTTCGTTTCACCGAACACGAAACCGAATGTTTCAATGGCTGGGCGACCATCATTCAGGCGCAGAACCCAATCGGTTTCGTTCACTTCAAGCGAGAGGCTGAAGAACGCAACTCTTGAACTCAACGACACACCGCCAGCACCAGTGAACTCAACGTATGCAGGGTGAAACAATGCACCGAGCACTCGACCATTTTCAGGGGATATTTGGAAGTTACCGACTGTCGGAGCAGTGACAAGCCAGTTGACATGAGTCAATGCCGCATCAGCGCACTGGTTCCGTATCTGACCGCCGGTGATAGATAACTCTTCAACGCCGAACCGGACTTCGGAATATCTAGCGACAAGATGTTTCGCTAGTTCAAGAGCCTGCTCATCGTACTGCAACGCCATGTCACTGAACGATGCTGTACGCACACCGTACTGAGTGGTTGCGGTTGTGTTTTCTGCTGATTGCAGAATGCCTGCCGGTGCCGTTATGTCAGCCTTAGTAATCAGGTTGTCAATACTGAATCCGACCTTCGGGCTACTGAATGGCAACTCAGTGCCGGTCGGGGTTCCTTCGGTGAACACGAACTCGTCATAGGCGTTGTAGTTTGCAGTGCCACCCCAAAGCCAGTCTCTTGCAACATGACCCTGCTGGTAATACATGACCGCAAATGGGGGGAAGTCGAATACGAAGTCAGCGAAGAGCCACATTGGGAACGCAATACCGTGTTCGCCTACCACGATGTCGTTGAGTCTGTCACCAACGAACTCGCCTTCGCTGACGGAGATTTCTAGGTCTTCCCCAGCCTTCATTGTGAACGGCGAAGAGTCGCCTACCGGGGTGTAGTAGTAGGCGGGGTAGTAGGTGTAATACGAGTTGAACTTCGGCAGTGCGACAACATTGGCAGACAAATTGAGGATGCCAGAAATAAGTGTGTGAACTTTTAGCGGATTCAGAAGGTTGTCGTAGTCCGCAAGGAACGCTGAACGTTGAATGATGGAGAACACATCGTCACACTGCAACTCGATTTCTGCTGAATAGCCGTCATCACGAAACTGCACGCCAGACACAACGCCAGTGAACATCGGGTTTTGAGCAGTCAAAGATGCAGGGTCGGTTCCGGTTCGTGCTCGAATCCAGACAGGGTTCGCTAGAAAGTCCCAATCTTGATATGTGCCACCGCCACCGGGAGTGAACGCACCGTCACTGTTGTCGAGCAACACCGTTGCGCTCGACCTACCAAACTCACCTATTTCAATGCTTGTGTTGACAGACAGGTTGATTGTTCTGTCAGTGAACTCTGTTGCTTGATAGGGAATGCCGTTGTACGCCGGTTGGCGATCACTCGTGAATGACCCCATGAAGACATCCCATTCGACGTAGACGGTCATGCCTCACCGCCGTCTTGCAGATGTCGTCGGGATTGCAAGGTTGCCACGCCGACGGGTGTACCGCTCAATCTCTCTAACAATGTCCTCAGCCCGCATACCGGAATGAGTGTTGATCGTCACGTTCACCGTCTGATTACCGCCACCTCCAAGCATGTGATTCGGTACGACATAGCCTGACGAGTCCGGCACGAACAGTTCAGCACCCATCTCGCCAACGAGGTGCGGCATACCTTTACGAGCACGACCGCCCTTCGCAAGAGCAGGAACATTCAACACCTGACCGGCATGAATCGTCTGCCAGTTGTTGTTGTCCTTCCACCACATGCCGTTCTCTTGCCAAAGTTTCTTCGCCTTCGACGACCACCCTGACGTTGAGCCTGTGAGTTTCTTGATAATCGCAATCGGACCGTCACCGGAAACAACTGTGTATGTCGGCATCACAGGAGCAGGTGTAGGTGCTGATGTTGAACCCCCACCGCTCGACGAACCACCACCGCCAGTCGACGGCTGTTCAGGAGCAGGCGTGTCAGTCACCTTCGAGATCAGATTCGTGAGACGGTTGATCGCAGAGTTGTCCCACGTCAAGTTGAACGGCGAACCTGTCAACGTCTTCACTTGCCCGTCCAACTTGTTCAAGAAGTTCGTGAACGCATTGAACAACTCGATCTGAATGTTCGACACAAGTGTCTGCATTTGAGCCGTTGCCGCTTCAAGAGCAGACTTCAGATCGCCTACAACTTTCTCTTGTTTCTTTGCTTCGTCAGCCGCCGCCGCTATCGCTCTCTTGAACAACTGGTCAACGAGCGCACGCTGTTTCTCAAACTCACCCTCTGCGCCAGCGATATCAGCACCGAACACAACATCAGCCGCGATGCTCGCCGTCTCCGCTCCGAGTCGTGATATCTCGCCACGCATCGACAAGAACTGTTGAAGTTCACCGCCACCAAGTTTCAACAACTGTGAACCGAGTTTTGCCCCACCGATCAAACCAGCGTTGACGACCTCAGCGATAACGTCAGGCGGGAACCCCTTGTCACGAAGAGCAACAATGTTGTCACGGAACTGGCGTGCCTGACCCAACAGTCGTTGCGTCTGCGCCATGACGTTAGCGTCAGCCGACAGTTGCGGCTTGAACATATCTGCGACGGAAGTCTGATACTGCGACTGCTGGTTCTTCAGGTTTTCGAGATTTGACTGTGCATCACGCAAACGAGGCATCGCGTCTTCGAGGCTGTCGAGCGCAAGTTCGAGAGGCGTTTTCTTGACAGCGATCTTGAACTGACCGCCAGTGACACCGAACTCTTTGCGGAAGTCTGCGTAGTCGTCTTTGAGATCAGCGACAACTTGCTTGCGTCGATCGAGTTCGTCTTGGGCATCAGCGAGAGCCTGTGTCGCTTCAGCCAGTTCTTCAGCCGCTGATGCCGCCGCCTTGAACTTCTCACCGATCGCCGCAATCTGAGGTGCAGTGTCAGCAGTAATCATGCCGAGCGAATCCATCTGCTCAACAATGTTCTCGAAGATGTCAGCGATCTCATCAGGCGACGCACCAAACAGATCATTTCTGAAGTTTTGACTGACAAGCGAGTTGCCGAGATTAGCGACAGCAACTGAGAGAGCATCGACTTGACGTTGTGCCTCTTCAGCCGATTTTGCAACTTCGTCGATTGCGCTAGAAGCACCCCCACCACCACCACCACCGCCGGTCTCTGAGAGAGCCGCTTGCAACGCCTCTTTCATTCTCATCAGTTGACCGATCGGACCGTATTCAAGTCCACCCTCGCCACCAAGCAGATCAGCACCCATCGCTTCTGCTTGGAACTTGATGAGTTCGTCAATGACACGAATCACTGCGTCGCCGCCGTATGTCTTCAACTCGACTCCGACTGCGGCAGTGAACCCGTCGATGCCAGCCATGCTGTTCGCCAAGATTTCGACTTGCTGATATGTGAACCCAATTGCGTCAGCACCAGCCATGAAACCGCTGACAAGTTCTTCGAGGCTGTAGACCGTTGTGTGACCGCTTGACGCAAGACGGTTGTTTGCGTCTGCCGCAAGATTCGCCATGTATGTGTAGTAGCGAGTCGAATACAGAGCGGCATCGGCTTTGTCTGCGATTGCGTCAAGCACTTCTGTCGCAGGCACACCCTCTTCAACCATCGCAAGCATCGAGTTCACAGTGTCGCCACCGAGCAGATCAGCGAAGTCACGGTAAATATCACCGCTGTCGATGAGTGCCTGTGCGTCGGCTTCTAGTTTCGTCTTGTTGTCGTCGAAAGCGTTGCCGGTATCACGAAGAGCCTCAATGACTTTCCGGAAGTCTTCTGCCAACGCCACTTGCTCAGTGCTGTGATCTGTTTCAGCGTCGAGAGCAGTCCGAATCGAATCCGCAAGATTCTCGTATCCTGCGGGCAGAAGGTCTAACTGCTTCCGAATGTCGTCGGGGTTCATCATCAAGAACGCACCGACAAGATTGTCTAGTTCGCCACTGCCGTCTTCTAACAGCGGTATCAAGTCCTCCATGCTGACACCGAGACCGTTGAACAGATCAAGCACACCTTCAGCACTCAACGCACCCTGCAACGTTGCTGTCCCGATCATGTCAGGAATGGCCTCTGCGCCGCCTTCAGCCTCTTGACGCACACGCTTGATCTCGTCAGCAAGATCAGAAAGGCGATCAGTCAAAATTGCGGCAGGGTCGCCCGCTTTCTTGAACTCTTCAGTCAACGCCTCTTGACGAGAACGAGCCTCTTGCGCTTGACGGTAATGCTCGCCCATGATGATGCCGAGACCAGTGAACGCCGCCGTCAAACCAAGCACCCAAGGATTCGCATTTTTTAGGGCGACAAGAGCCTTCGAGATCATTCCGATGCCAAGAGCAACGGGGCCAGCGATAGCGGCGACACCCATCAGCGAAACGACCATCTGCTTACTGCCGTCCGACATGCCGGAGAACGCATTTGTCAAGCCTTCAAGCGCACCTCGAACCAATCCCACAGCATCAGTGACCATCGGCATCAACTCTTGCCCGAGAGTCAACATCGACTCTTTGACTTCAGCCATCGCCTGCGAGAACTGGAACGATGCCGTGTCCGACATCACAGAGAACGCTTCATCCACCGTGCCGGTAACGTCAGCCATGTTCGCAAAGATTTGTTCTGTCGTGGCGACGTTCGCACCCATCAAGTCGAGCACACCGGACAATGCACGAATGTTGCCGAACACTGAAGCCGCCGCCGCCTCATTGTCACCGAACTTGTCAGCGAGCGTCTGAAGAGTAGACAACAACCCTTCCTCTTGAATCTGCTGACGCAAACCCTCTGAAGAAAGACCCATTCCAGTGAGAGCCTCTTCAGCCTGTTTCGTGGGTCGCAACAGCGACGACAAGATGCCACGAATCTGAGTAGCCGCTTCAGCGGCGTTCGTACCAGTACGAGACAAAGCGGCAAACGCCGCACCGACCTCGTTGAATGACACACCCATCGCAGACGACAAAGGCAACACACGACCCATCGAGCCTGCGAGTTCAGATGCCTCCAACTTGCCTTCACGCACAGCGGCAGTCATCACATCTGTCGCTTGTGTTGCTGACAGCACATCAGAGCCGTATGCGTTGAGAGCAGACGTAGCGAGGTCAGCGATCGTCGCAGTGTCACCCAAACCGATTGCAGAAGCCTTCAGAGAGGCCGCAAGCGTGTCAGTAGCAGTTGACCCTCGCAGACCCGCAGAAGTGATGTAGAAGAGAGCATCAGCGGCTTCTGTTGCGCTCTTACCGAACGTCGTCGCCATCGAACGCACTTGGCCTTCCATCGAGGCAACTTCGTCAGCGGCAACACCAACCAACGCAGTGATCTTCGACATTGACTTCTCAAAGTCGGCGGCAACCTTGACTGCGCCAACACCAATGCCAACAAGCGGCAACGTCAGTCGAGTAGTGAGAGTACGACCAACTTGTGTCGCTCTCTTCGAGAACGCATCAAGGTTCTGTGTAGCACGATTGAGGTCGCGTCGAAGTTGTGAAGAGTCGCCAGAGAGAATTGCTTTCAGTCTCGCTACTACTGCCTCTTCAGCCATCTTCTATCGTTTCCTCTTGCTTCGTTGTTCTGCTACCTGTCGTGCGTGGTCTCGTTCGCCTGCTTCGATCTTGTAAAGAGCCATCCACTCAACGAGTTCAGTCGATGACATTCTCTCCCCTAACTCAGAAACGGTCATGCCCAACTCTCTAGCGAGATGGAACATGAACCGTTTCTCAGGATGACTTACTCCTCGACTATCGGGGAAGCCGAGGAAGATTTTCCCGCTTCGTCAACTGCTTCACGATTGACGCTCGACACTTCAAGACATTTCGCAGTCAACCTGTCGATGACAGCGAACGATTTGTCCGTCAATAGCCACTCCATGTCGTCCTCAGTGAACACAGGGTCGCCAGATGTCGGGTCGAATACGCACGAACACAGCAGGTAGCCCCACATGAGTTCTTGCTTCTCAGACGCAGAGCCGTCGTCTTCGATCACGTTGTTCATGTTCGCTCGTTGACGAGCAGACATGGAACGAATCTCGACTGTCACATCCCATTCTGGAATGTTGTATTGCTCCGCTTCTGCGTCGCGGGCTTGCTTGATCTTGTCAATGATGGACACGTTGGTCACTCCTTTGTTTGGTTGTTAGATCAGAAAGTGGTGCGGGTTACGCCGCCGGTGCATTGGAAGTCTGCTGAGAACGTCACAACGTCACCGACAGGGTTGCTGAGGCTGTACGAAGTCAAGATGCACTCGCCGGTGTATTTGACGTTGCTGGCAGTGTCGCCTGCGGGACCGTAGATGAATGTGCGGCTTGCTGGCTCTGTGCCGATGAAGTACGAATCGACAGTTGCGTCCCAGATGCCTGAGATCGAGAGCGATGCGTCACGAAGACCGACGATGTACGACTTTGAGGTCGCACCGAAGGCAGTCGTTTCTGCTGTCTCGATCGTCTCAGGGAAGTCGACGCTAGTCAGCGTGTCGCTGATGTCCTGTGGGCTACCGGCGGTGTCGTCGATAGTGAAGTGTGTGCTTTTACCGTGAACAAAAGTTGGCATTGTGTGCTCCTAGTTAGAACCGCGCAAAGGCGATGTGGAAGGTGATGGAACCGGAAGTCGCTGAGGACGAAGCCGTTGCCCGAAGGTAACGGTTGACGGTGCCGGACACCGCCTTCTGCTCTGTCGTTGCCGTCGCTGACGACACTGAAGAGAACGTGATGAGATCGGCGAACGTCGAGTCATCTGTCGAATCTTGAATCTTGATCGTGCAAGCATCGTCGAGATCGTTGGCGGTGACATGCAAGTTCGCCATACCGCCGTTCGCTGACGACGCAGTGTTGTCGACTGAAGCGAGATCGCCGAGCGACCCGAAAGCGATCGACGCACCAGCAGTCAACTGAACACCCTGAGCAAGACCGAGAGTGACGTTCGCTGTGCCGTCAGTTGACGAGTTGAAGTCAGCGGTGATCGTCACAACATCTGCGACAGGTGACGAGATCGAGTACGACGTTGCGTGTGCTTTCGAGATCGTTGCTCGATTGCCGATCGTGCCTGAGTCGTACAGCACGGTGACGAGAGGCGTTGTTGCTGAACCGAGAATCGCTGACACCTCTTCGTCAGAGCCATCAGTGTCAGCCGCCCACATGCCAGACAGCGACAGAGTGCCGTCACGTAGCCCAACAATGTATGACTTCGCTGAAGCACCGAACGATGTGGTCTCGGCTGTCTCAATCGAGTGCGACACATCGACCGAGTTGAAGTATGCGCTGAGATCGAACTCGTCGAGCAGAACGCTTGTGCCTTTGCCGTGAATGAATGTTGGCATCAGAGATCATCTCCTTCTAGGTTCGCCCATTGACTCGTCTCGACCTCTTCGACTGTTTCGTCGTCATCGTCGTCTTCAAGTTCAGGCTCCGGTTCAACTTCGACAGTTGCTTTCTGTGATGCAGATTCGAGCAGGCCGCGCTCAACGAGCCACTCTGCTTTGCTTGTCGTCATCTCGACGACATCACCGGGTTCGTAGCGACGCGAACCAACGCTGATTCCGCTTTGCCCGTCTTCCCCGCCTGTCACTCGAAACTTTGCCATCTGCTCTCCTTGAATACATGAGCAGGGTCGTTCGTGGCGAAAGACGGTCACTCGGACACCTGCGGCGACTGGCGCACTCTGTTGCCGAATCGTACCTCACTGTCTCGTTGTCACGTTGTAGTTTCTGCCTACCGTAATCGTCATTCATCTCGTTACGTGTTGCGTAATGCTTGACAAAGGTGTTACACTCACATACGTGGGAATGAACAACGAACGAAAGGAGCCCACAATGACATACTCGGCAACACAGATCAAAGACGCTCTTCGAGAAGCGGCTCAACAGAACGGCGGTCGTGCAACACGCGCTGACGCAATCGCTCTTCTCGATCTTCACGCCTCGATCGTGCTCGACGAAGAGGTTCGCCCAATCGAAGCAGTCGCTGTTTATTTGCTCGACGGCACTCGAGCAGAAGAAGGCAGGACATCAAAAGTCAGCAAGCGTTTCCACACTCGTCAAGAAGCAGAAGATTGGGGTCAACGTATTCGCTACAGCGCAAACTACGGCACAGTCAAAGTTCACATGACAGAGTACGTCCTCACCCCGATCGGCGAAGAGCCTTGGGCAACTGCGTCAATCGACCTCGAAGGTCGCTTTTGGGATTGGGAGGGCTGACCGATGAGCACTCAGACGATGCCACGACGCAACACAACCAAGTCGCCACTCGCACATTGGGTGACCGAACTACGACTCGACGACAGCCGAGTCATCGAAGTCGGAGACGAGTTCACAGTCGAAGGACAAGGACGCTTTCGACTTCGAGCAATCCGACCGAACGGCGAACTCAACGCATGGGGTCGCATCACATCGAACGGCACAATCCCGAACGGGTCGATGCGTACGTTCAAGCCAGAACAAGTCACACGAATTCATCGGGTCAGTCGAGCGATCGACACTCGACGAGAAGAGGAGCAGTCATGAGCACATGCACAGGCAGTCACTACACACGTGATCTACCGAGCGAAGGAGTGAACGCTTGGCTGATGCTTTGCACCGGCTGTCGAGAAGCAACTCTCGTCATCGGTCATCGAGCAGTCGACACGTTCGCAACAGCGCAGGAAGCAGAAACCGAATACAAGAACCGAATCACACAAGGAGCAATCCGATGACAACGAACATGACAGCAGACGAAGTAGCACGACAGCGTTGGGGCAAACTGCCAAAGACGTTCGAGCACAACAGACGGAACGAGTCGGGCAGGTTGTTGCCTGATGATTTTCCTCATCAGCAAGGCACGTCAGCAAAGTCACGACTGGCGTTTCAGCAGAAGGTCAACGAATACTTTCGAGTCAACGGTTACAAGAACGGTTGGTTCCCTTGGGAAATAATTGTGTGGGACAGCAAACCAACATACGAAGAGTATTGCGAGAAGTTGGGGTACGACTCGAACGACGACCGCCACTGGGGAGATTGGCACGAGTTGATAACCCATTGAGAGGACAACTGACATGACCACTTACAACCACGCTTTCACGCTGGCGTTCGCAGTCTCAGGCTCTAAGCACGCTGACTGGGTGGATGCTCTACAAGACCCTGATGAGAAGCCAGCCATCATTGAGGCTCTCAAAAAGCGCATCCTCCGACTGGAGAGTGACGACACGGAGTACCAAGAAGCACTAGAAGCCTTTGACACCTACGAGGAGGACAACTGACATGAGCACAGTCATCACGCCAAGAGGCGAACTCGTCGACAACGAAACACTGTTTGCGTTCGACGTGGCTGACGGCTCATGGGGCAACGAACCAGTCGCATCGTTCGTCAACAGCACGCTCGTGCAGTCAGTAACAGAGCAAGGTCACCCGTCACTCGATCATGTCGCACAACTGATTGCTGTGTCAGGAGAGTTGTGGTTCGACAAGGCTGACTTGGCGATCGTGAAGCGCAGTGACGGCAAGATGTTCGGCGTGTCGTTCTTCGAGTTCGAGACGGTTTGACATCGCTCAGAAATTATTTTCGTCCAATGCGTTGTTTCCATGTTTGCACCTGTTATCATTTTTGATGTGGGTACGAACAACAACAACGAAGGAGAAACCACAATGAACTACTCAGAAGCAACACCACGTCAGATTGACACGACTCTTGCAAAGGCTCACTTCGACAGGAGCCGAGCACAAGAGGTGCTTCGTCGCACGACGGCTCGCGCTTGCGACGACATCGGCTACCGAATCGAAGAGGGCGCACGATTCGTTCGCTCATCACTCAAGTTCGGCAAGTCATATCAGACAGTGTGGGTCGATCTCGAAGCAATCGAGAGCGTCACGTTCAACGAGTTCAATCACATCACGATGATCGACGATGTGAATATCGAAGATCGCACATGGGCAGGTCGTGAAGCGACTGACCAGATCGTTCGCAAGTATCACACTCGCAACTTCACCGAAGTCGCAGAACTCATCGCTGACAACAAGCCAGAGGTCGCTGACGCACTCGCAACGCTCGTTGAGATCAACGCAATCATCGACGCTTGCCAAGACGAGTTCGACGCTCGTGGCGGCTGGAATCGCTACTGGCTCGTGACCTCATCACAGGGTCACATTCACTCATCGACGAACTGTTCGTCATGCAACAAGGGTCTCAACGCCACTCAGTTCGCTCTCGTTTGCGATCTGAGCGACGCAGAAGCAAGCGAGGCAGTCGACATCTTCGGTGCGGCTCTCTGCTCAGTCTGCTTCTCAGATGCGCCAGTCGAGTTCACTGACGAAGTGAAGATCACGCAAGCACAGGCAACGGCATACTTCGAGGGTGGCATCGACGCTTACCGTGAGATGATCGCAAAGGCAGAGGCACGCAAGGCGAAGAGCGAACAGCGCAAAGTGGAAGCGGCAGAGCGCAAGGCTCGCATCGCAGAGCAAGACGCAATTCGTGAAGCAAAGTTCCTCGAAGAGATCAAGCGTCAGAACGAAGGGGTGATCTGATGAGCAAGGAATTCACATTCTTCGGATATCCAATCGACACGATCTACGACGACGACGGCACGACCGTCATCGGGTACGACGTACGAGATCGAAGTTCACACATTGACGATCAGCCTCTCACCGAGATGAGAGCAACGATCGACGAGTGCAAGAACTTCATTCGTGAGTGGCGACAGTTTCGACGCGTTGACTTTCTGAACGCATTGACCGAAGGAAAGGTGAAGTGATGAGCGAGTCAATGACTGTCACGCCGATCGCTGGAGTCGGCGTGGCAACGACATATCTGAAAGCGACGAACACACGAGGGTCACGCATCAGAGTTCAGCGCACAGATCATCGTCGAGGTGTCGACAAGACGCTCACGGTGTCATGGTGCGACGAACTCAACGTCGAAGAGAATCATGCGATGGCTGTTCGTGAGTACGCACAGATGATGGACTGGACTCACTGCGATTGGGTTGTCGGCCACAGCACGACAGGGTTCGTCGGTCTGCAAGTACCTCGTGGGTCGATCGAGCGAACTGATTATCGGTTCACTGAGAACGCTCAGAGCAGTTAGTGAACTACAATGTCGACAGGAGCAGATATGACGACACTGATCGAACGGCTCAGAGCACGCACACGCACCGACTCTGGAGATGGTCTCTGCGAACTTCTCGAAGAGGCTTCAAGAGAGATCGAGCGTTTGCGAACTCAGAGCGCAGAACTGCAACAACAACTCGACGCACAGCGACCTTACTCATCATCTGAATGGAACGACGACGCTTGACCGTAATCGTTTGGTAACATATTCAGATGCTTGCTGTGCGATGGGTAGCGGCTTCGGTCGCCACTCTCTTTATGATCGTCGTGGGCGGTGGTGAGACTCCTTTCGTTGTTTCCCCCACACACACTTCGGTGGTTATCTCAACCACCGCCCCGACACCCTCTTCGACTTCTCTCGTCGAAACAACAACGACGACAGAACTGATCGAAGTCATCGAGACGATTGAACCTCGATACGACATTCCGAAACTTGACGGCATTGAGAATGCTCTCTGCCCTGACTGGTGGCAACTCGCTGTCGATGTCGGCTGGACAGAAGAACAGTTGCCGATACTCGATCGAGTCATGTGGAACGAAACACGCTGTCAAGCAGATGCTGTGTCACGCACGAACGATTGGGGACTCGTGCAGATCAACCGCAAGACGTGGGAGCCGACAGTCATAGCGAACGGCTGGACGATGGAGGACTTGCTGATGCCTCATATCGGTCTTCAGATGGGGCTGATCGTCTACAAGGCGGCAGAAGACATGGGCTGGTGCGGGTGGTCTCCTTGGTTCATGTCAGGGTCGTACTGTCGTTAGAACGCAAAATAGACGTGTCTCACACCGACTGAGACGTACCCTCAGCAGATTGGTTGTCCGCTTTGCATCGAGAACAGCGAATCAGCCAAGGCGAAGTCAGCATCTCAGCGAGTAACTTGCCGCAGTTCGCACAACGCACCTTCGTTCGAGTGTTGCGTTCACGCTCAGGTCGATGACGCAGTTCAGCGTACGGGTCGGCAGGAAATGTCATAGCGTCTTCAACACTCTGAAGTTCTGTGCGAACAGCACACGATCTTGTGAGTCACGTTCGAGCGGGAACGGCGACTGGTTCGCAGAGATGCGGTGATACAGCGTGCCTGACAGCGATTCGTTCAAGACCGCTTCGATCGCAGTCCAACATTCAAGCGACAGTGTGCGCGCTGACGAATAGCCTGTCGCACGAGTCATGATCTGAATACGTGGACGCTCAACAGGCGGCATCGCATCTGACCCCATCGTGTTGACGGGAGCGTCACCGCCGTACTCGTACAGCACGACACACGTGTCAGGGTCATCGGGAAGACGACCGAGAAACAGGTTTGTGCCGAGAGTCAACGATGCGACTTGCGCGTCGAGATAGGTGCCAAGTTCGTCGAGCAACGCCATCAGACTTCTCTTCCTCGTTGAATGTGATAGTGCTGACGGATTCTCTCGATCAGACGTGTCGGGTATTGCGAGGTCTCTTCAGCGAACGGGAACTCCAAATATTTGGGACCTTGTGGCTGTCCGGGTGCAACTGTGCCGGTTCCTTGACGACCACCGACGACACGTTTGCTTGGCGGCTTCGGTGGGTGCCAGAAGTCGAGTCGTTCGTGTTGTGCGAGTGCGTACGGTGTGCCGTAAGCGATCGTGAACTCAGGAGTGTTTCCCGGGAAACCATCAACCTTCACGCCATTCATTTCGCCGAGTTGATACATCGACCCTGCAAGGTCGCCTGTGTCGAACGGAACAAGATTCTGTGATTCGGCGGCGATGTCTTGCGCCGCAGACAATAACGCTCGACCGAGAGCGTCTCGCATACCTTCGACGTTGCTGTCAATCGCATCACGCAACTCACGCATACCTCGAATGTCGATTCTCACGCCGTCAGCCATCAGCGACCACCCCCGCCGATTGACACGATCACAAACTGTTGACCGTGCTCGTCGTACCGATAGTCGACTTCGACGACGGGACGAATCACACTCGACGGATACTCGATCTCGTCATCGAGGCCGACAGTCAATGTTGACGACGGAATGTACGCAACCCACTCAGCAACAGCCTCGTCACGACCTACGTCAGCAGATGACTTGTTGACTCGCTGAACGTGCGCCGAGTACGACGTTGCTGAACCCGAGTAGACAGGCTCGCCGTAGTTGTTGCGTGACGCTTTTGCACGCACGCCGACAGTCTGCGTACACAGATCAGACAACGCTGAGAGGAACGCTGTCGACGATGCCATCAGTCAGCACCGGGACCGAAGTATTGAATACCTCGAATCGTGTTCGTTCGAGCACCATCACGCACATTCTCAAATTGTCCTGCCGAGAACCATGATCGAAACAGATCAGAGTTCTGCTCGTCGACCTCTTTGTCGCTGATCGTGATGCCGCCCGCATACGGTACAGGCACTGTGCCTTCACGAGTAGCGAGAGCCTTCAGTTCTTTCGCTTGAGTCAGATACGCCTTCGCACGCTGAGACATCGACACAGACAGATCGCCGACTGACTTGTCTGCTTCTCGTGCCAGTTTTGATGCGATCGACATACAGCAACGCATCGCCGCATCGTAAAGAGCGGTCGTCGCAGTCGATGACCCTGACGCTTCAGAATTCACCCATGCGATCTCTTCGTCAGACAACAGTTGATCGTTCGTGTCAGTGTCACCGACAAGAAAGCGAATTGCGTCTCTCGCGTTCGCTGACGGGTCACCGCCGTATGTCCATGCCATGTCTTACCTCATCTGTAGAAAATTGAACCCGATGGTGTGCCACTTACCACGTCGACGAAGATGCCATCGGGACAAGCAACTCCGTTTGGTGCGAACCATTCTTGTGCTTGGCCGTTTGATGACACGCCGAGCGCCGCAACATGCTCGCCTGTGTTGTCTGTTCCGTTGTGAATGTGGACTTTGATGTTTGCCGCCGCCTCGTCTGTGACAACGAGACCCATGAAGATTGCGGCTCCTGTTACTGCTTGCTGATTGGAGCCAGTCAACGCAATCGCTGTTGCTGACCGAAGGTGCGAATCATACGAAGATGGCATTGAGTCTCCTTTCAAGAATGACAAAAGCCGAGACCGAGATTGTTCCCGATCTCGGCTTATGCCGGAGGTGAATTAGTTGCTCAGGCGACTGGGTTGCTGAAGAAGTAACCGAGAGGCGATGAGACAACCTTGAAGTCCCATGCTGACTCGATCTCCAGACGATCGCTACGCAGGTGATCCATGCGGAAGCGTGACACAGCGGTGCTCGTTCCGAGTCCACCACCAACGCCAGTCCACACGAAGTTGTAGCCTGCTGAAGCAGTCATCAAACCTGCCTGCGGTGCGACGTAGCACAAGAGTGCATCCTTGTCACCAATCTGGCCGTAAGAAGCGGTCGCTCCTTCTGCGGCTGAGTTGTAGACACCCTTCATCACGAAGAGACGATCAACCTCGAACAAGCGTGCGAGCAAGTCAGGAGTGATTGCTTCT